>CAJICC010000461.1_pt1 | contig 13550 bp, 13 predicted proteins | sample 9199511 | NCBI WGS metagenome assembly CAJICC01 (sample SAMEA7708322, study PRJEB35096) | sediment metagenome | biome: marine neritic benthic zone biome [ENVO:01000025]; feature: sediment [ENVO:00002007]; material: shallow marine sediment [ENVO:03000034] sea grass bed [ENVO_01000059] ...
CAATTCTGTTTAGTGGGGGTGAAGCCACATTGGCGCTTTATCCTATTTATCTATGGATCATTATTGCATCTGGTTTTCGTTATGGCGCCCGATATCTTTATTTGGCTCACGCTCTTTCAATTGTAGGTTTTGCCATCTTGCTCAGCACTGATCAGTACTGGTCAATAGCGGGTGGAATTTCTATCTCTATCATTATAACCATTGGTCCGCTACCTCTCTATATAGGATTCCTGCTTAAAAAACTTGAGGAACAGATCAGGCTCAACGTGCTTGTTGATCGTGATGCATTGACAGGAGCTTACAACCGACGATATGCGGAAGATTATCTCACAGATGTAGTAGCCGGCAGCATTGAGAAAGGTGATACTCTTTCACTTGTAATGATCGACATCGATCACTTCAAGCGGATAAATGATAACCACGGCCATCTTATAGGTGACGAAGTTCTTCAAGAAGTAGTTAAGCGTATAAGGAATGTAACACGTCAACAGGACATCTTAATTAGATACGGTGGAGAAGAATTTCTTCTCGTTCTTCAACTACCGCTAAAAGGATCTTTAGACTGTGCTGAGCGAGTACGAGCGTGCTTTGAAGAACATCCTATAAGAACAAAGGACACCGAAATTAGAATTACCGCCAGTCTAGGCGTTTCCACTCTATCGCACGAAATTAAAACCCATCAAGAATTAATTCAAATGGCTGATTTTGCACTTTATCGTGCAAAAGAATATGGTCGTAACCAAGTTGTCGTCTTTTCCGAAACATTCTTCAACGGAATTTCACCCAAACGCCGCGCTATGGGAACACATCAAAGCGGTTGATCTAAAGATCATATGAGTGGAGTTCAGGAACAGGAATCAGATAATGGAATCTAGGAGAAAAAAAGTGTTATATATATATGACTGGCAACAAGCTCAATTATAGCTGAATGGCGTAACTAACTGAATATAATGGTATTTTCTCCATAATTGAACTGGCTTGAGGGTACTTAATGAATAGCATTTTTAAATCATTTTCCTTGATGCTGCTCGCTTTGTTCTGCGCTACCGACCTATCAGCCGGCAAGCCTGAGGTCGTGGATGTCAAGGTCACATGTCCAATACAAAAATACTGTAACTTCTCTGTAACGGTGCGGCACACCGATGCCGGTTGGAATCACTATGTTGACCGGTGGGAAGTGATCGGCCCGGATAAAACCGTTCTTGGAATTCGTACCCTATGGCATCCTCATGTCAATGAACAGCCATTCACCCGCATACTTGAACGTGTTGCCATCCCCGAGAATCTTACACGGGTTACAATCCGTGTCCACGATTCTGTTCACGGGTTTGGTGAAAAGGAAAAAGTGGTCATATTGCCGGTGCGGTGATCTCAGCACTAAACGTTACTGGAAGCATACCTTATTATTTTTTGGACGCTCGTAAAGGAGGAGTATCGCATGAACAAAATTATAGTGATACTTACAATTTTTGTTCTCACCGGTTGTAGCATGAGTACCGGCGAAGACGCATTGACGCAAATGAGTCAAGGACAAAAACATACTGTAGAAATATTACACGGCTTTTCCTTTGAAACAAAAATTGATGAAATATCTGCGATTCTGGGTGAAGCGAAAGATATGGGAATGGATGGCCTAAATCCTACTTGGGAGCTTACTCATGACGGAAAAACGACCCATCTCAGGGCATATTTCATTGAAAATCAATTAGTAAAAATGCAATATATATCGATTGATCCCATGTGGGGATATGTTGTCTATTATAACGAGAATGGCGTGCGTGTAGGCACTTAGCTAACCCTACCTGAGAAGATTACAAACCTGTTGCATAAAGTGATAAGGATCAAATACATATTTTGCTAATTCATGGATAAATTTGAGTTGCGATAAAATGGAAAGTTATGATCAATCAATAAAGCCAAATATTCTCGTTGTTGATGATGAACCGTTCTTTCTTGAATTGCTCGCTAATACCCTATCCGATGACTACACCATCACCGTGGCTAAAAATGGCCGGCAGGCGCTGCATCACGCACAGGGAAGCAAGCGGCCACACCTGATACTGCTCGATGTCATGATGCCGGAAATGGACGGATACGAGGTGTGCAGAAGACTGAAAGAGAATCCTTTAGCCAGTGAGATTCCTGTAATATTTCTCACCGCAAAAGGTGAAGTGACGGATGAACTGAAGGGTTTTGAGTTGGGTGCGGTCGACTATATAACCAAACCCATCAGCATCCCTATTTTGCATACGCGCGTAAAAACCCAACTTGCACTCTCTGAACAGCGAATAGCGTTGGAGCATTTGGTAGCGGAACGAACTGAGCAGATCGAACAAGCCAAAGATGCTGTCGTCTACAGCATGGGAGCCCTGGCTGAGGCACGTGATGAAGAGACAGGCAGCCATATTATGCGCACCCGCGAGTATGTAAAGACGCTTGGCGTTACCTTGGCCATGCGATCTCGTTACAGTAAGGTTCTTGACGACCGTACCATTAATCTTATCTCTCGAGCAGCACAGCTGCACGATATCGGTAAGGTTGGTGTACCGGATCGTGTTTTACAAAAGCAGGATAAACTAACTGATGACGAACGCCGTGAAATGGACAAGCATGTCATCTTCGGGCGCGACGCAATTACTAACGCCGAACGTCACATAGGCGCAACGATATTCACAGCGGCTGCGAAAGAGATAGCATACAGTCACCATGAAAAGTGGGATGGCAGCGGTTATCCACTGGGATTGGCAGGGGAAGAGATACCCCTCTCAGCGCGCATGATGGCGGTTGCGGACGTCTATGATGCACTCGTTAACCGCCGTTATTACAAATCTGCCATGTCTCATGCCGAGGCGAAAACGTTGATCATGGAAGGTCGCGACACCCATTTCGATCCTGATCTTGTGGATGCCTTCGAGGAGTGCAGTGCCGTTTTCCAAGATATCGCTGAACGGTATCGGGATGACATTGAGTCATAGTTACTCTTGGTGGGGCTGAGCCCCACCCCACCCTAAATCGAGTCTTTTGTAGCGTTCTGGATTCCGGTATGCGCCGGAATGACATTGGTAGACATATTCGATATTAACCCGACGGTGCGGCAAGCCGCACCCTACGGGTGATCGACAGGTTTACCGAGCGGCTTATGGTGAATATAACGGGCTAGGTCTCGTTTAACCTGGGCATCAGTTCCACCAGGTTGCAGGGTTGGGTGCGATAGTCGAGTTGTGCCGAGATGAGTTTGCTCCAGCCGTCCTTGCAGGCGCCGGTGGAACCGGGCAGGCAGAAGATGTAGGTGCCGTTGGCGACGCCTGCCAGGGCGCGGGATTGCATGGTGGATGTGCCGATGAGGTCGTAGGAGAGCGATCGAAACGTCTCGCCAAAGCCTTCGATCACTTTGTCGAGCAAGGGGGTGACCGCTTCCGGCGTGCCGTCGCGACCGGTCAGGCCGGTGCCACCGGTGGTGATGATCACCTGGATGTCGGGATCGGCAATCCAGGCGGAAATCTCAGCGCGGATGCTGTAGATATCATCCGTCACAATGGTCTTGTCGGCCAGCATGTGGCCGTCCGCTTCCAACATCGACTTGAGTTTATTCCCCGATTTGTCATTCTCTTCGGTGCGGGTATCGGAGACGGTCATGACTGCAATGTTCAATGGGATGAATTCGTTTTGTTCGCTCATCGTTGCTTCTTGCCTGGTGTTGTAGGATCCCGAATGGGTCGCCCTTGAATGCTGCTTTAGCAATCGGGTGAGAGATTCGGGCTAGTGTGTTTGAATCCGGATGCTATCTTGCTCATCCAGATCGGGCTTTTCATCCATGCCCTCTATATCATCGCCTGCGGCCATCGGTTCACGCAACAGCCAGACGGAAAATAGACTCCCCTCCCCCGGCTGTGATTCGACGCTGATATTACCGCCATATTTCTGCACCAACCCGTAGCTGATGGAGAGACCGAGTCCTGAGCCGCGTCCTTTGTTCAGATGAGAATAGAAGGGATTGAAGATCTTACCCTGGGTCTCCTCGTCCATGCCGATACCGTTGTCGCGCACATGGATGACCACGCCCTGCGGCGGCCACTCCGCGGTTTCCAACTCGATCCGACCGCCTGTTTCATCGAGTGCATGCACCGCGTTAACCACCAGATTGACCAGCACTTGCTGCAGTTCGTTGGGATTAATCCTGACCGGTGTGATGCCACCCAGGTTCATATGGATACTGAAATTGTGCGACTTGCTCAAATGGCGCACCAGCACCTGGGTGTTCTGTACCACTTCGTTTACATCCACCAGGGAGAGTCCGCCCTGTACCGGCTGCGGCTTTGCGTACTCCAAGAGATTCTGAATGATCTCCTTGATTCGAAACACCTGTTCGATGATCAGGTCGATCTCATGCTTGACCGGATCGGCCTGCACGCCCAGCTCATCCACCAGCAGGTCGAGATTACCGATGATGACCGCGGTGGGATTGTTGATCTCGTGTGCTACCCCGGCGGTGAGTTCGCCCAGCGCCGCCAGTTTTTCCGCCGCAATCAGCTGAGCGCGGGTTTCGCGCAGAATGCGGATGGTATTGGCGAGTTTTTCGTTCTTGCGCTTGAGCTCATGGGTACGCTCCTCGACCTTGCTCTCCAACTCGTCGGCCCAATCCTGAACCTCCTGATTTCTTTTACGCAGCAGTTCAAGCAGCACATCTAGCTCACGCGCCAGGATCCCGATCTCATCCTTGGAGCCGACCTTTCCGATGCGCTTCGTCCGGCCCTGACTTGTGGCATGCACCACGTCGCTCATCATCTCCAGGGGCTTGAAGATCGATTTGGCGCCGAGTACCGATACCAGGGCGGAGCTGAGCATCAGCACCACGAAGAAGAGGATCAACACCCCCAGCGCCTGCCATAGCTCATTGCGTGAAGGCGCCTCTAGAAAACCGGCATAGAGCATGCCGACCCGTTCGCCGTTGACATCGTGGATCGGCTGGTAGGAGGAGATATACCAGTCGTTGACCACGAAGGCGCGGTCGATCCACTTCTCCCCGTTGTCCAGCACCTGGGTGCGTACTTCGTCCGAGACCCGGGTGCCCAGCGCCCGCTCCTCGGGCCGCCGGGGCACGTTGGTGGTGATGCGTACATCATCCAAAAAGACGGTGACCGTGCCGATGCTCCCTTGCGGTAGGCTGCCGGGACCGTAGACCAGGTCGCGAATGGTATCGACAAACTCGAAGTTGGCGTTCAGTAACACCCCGCCGTCGAGACAGGCAATGATCTCTCCCCGCGAATCCTTTACCGGATAGAGGGCGCGGATCATCATGCCACGATCTTCTATCGCTCTTTGACTCGGCTGAGCCCTGGGGGTGTCGATGAGAGTGAGTCTGACGCTTTCCGCCAGCCCCGGAGCCGTTTGTTCCAGTGCCGCGGTGGAAAATATTTCGATACCGACCCTTGGCTGCCCCTGCATCGCCGCCAGCAACGATGCCGAGGTCTGGCCGTGTTGATCCGGCGTTAAGTAGCGATTGCCTTGGCGATCGAGCAGATGCAGATAGGAAAAGCCGAAGGCCTCCCGGTGCGACCGGATCTGTTCTTCTATTGCGTTGTCGCTGCTTGCCTCGAGGGCGGTTTGAAAAGGATGGGACTCCGCCAGGCGTGCGAGGCTGTTGAGGTAGTCTTGACGGATCCGCTGAAAGTGGTCGTCGGCGACCGCCAGATCGGTGTTGACCTTGATAAATAGCTGCTCGTAGCCGAAGTTGGAACCCCAAAACATGGCCAGCAACAGAAAGATCGGCATGATGAGCAGGATGGGAAACAGCACCAACGCCAACAGCTTGTAGCGCAATGAGCCCCTGATCAGATCAGCCAGGCTGCGGCGTTCAGCTGTCATGGGTCAGTGCGAGCCGCTAATCCAATCCCCAAGCCTGGGATTTGCGCTCCAGGGTCTTGCGAGAGATGCCAAGGATGCGCGCGGCGGCGGACTTGTTACCCGATTCTTGATCCAACACCCGCAAAATGTGCCGCTTCTCGACCGCTTCGAGCAGCAGGTTCTCGACCTCTTCCTCGGATGGCGCTTCAGCGTCATCGGTGGCGATGCCGGCCATGCAGGTACTTGGATTTTTATTCAGCAGCAGGCTGCGCTCGATGACGTTTTTCAGCTCGCGGACGTTACCCGGCCAGGCGTAGCTCAAGAGACGGGAGATTTCGGAATCATCGAGCTGCCGGCTCTCGACGCCCAGTTCGTTGGCCAGCAGTTGCATGAAGTGGTTGGCCAGCAGGGGAATATCCTCCTGCCGCTCCCGCAGGGCCGGTATATGTAACGAGAGCACGTTGAGGCGATAGAAGAGGTCCTCCCGAAAACGCCCCTGTTTGACCTGCTCCTGCAGGCGCTTGTTGGTAGCGGCGATAATACGCACATTCACCGGCAGCTCCCGGTTGGAACCGACCGGCCGCACGGTGCGTTCCTCCAGCGTCCGCAGCAGGTGGGCCTGCATCGGCAGGGGCATCTCGCCGATCTCGTCGAGAAACAGGGTACCGCCTTCGGCGTAGGTGAAGAGGCCTTCACGGGACTGATGAGCCCCGGTAAAAGCGCCCTTTACGTGTCCGAAGAGTTCGCTCTCCAACAATTCCGCACTCATGGCGCCGCAGTTGACCGCCACGAAGCCCCCGCTTCGGTTGCTGAGCTGATGGATCGCCCTGGCCGCCAACTCCTTGCCGGTGCCCGACTCACCCTCCATCAGCACGGTCGACGGCATCGGCGCAACGCGTTTGATCACTTCGCACAACTGACGCATCAGATCGCAATCGCCCACCACGCCGGTTTTATCAATGAGTTGCTCGACCTGGCGACGCAGTACGAAATTTTCCCTCTCGATCTTCTGGCGTTGCAGATAGCGTTCGACCGAGGCCATCATCTGCTCCATGCGGAAGGGTTTCATGATGAAATCCTCTGCACCGGCGCGTAACGCATCGATGGCGGTCTCCAGATCGGCATGGGCGGTCATGAAGATAACCCCCGTATTGCCACCTTGATTGCGGAGTTCTTTCACCCACTCCACACCGCCTGTTTCACCCGGCAGACGGATATCGGTGATGATGAGATCGAAATGGCAGTGCTGGCGCAGTTGTTCAGCGGTTGTAACATCCTCAGCGGTCTCTACCAGGCCGAAATACTTGGCCAATCCCCGCTGGAGAAAGTTACGTATGCCCGGCTCGTCGTCGACGATGAGAACCGATGTCATGCGAACCGGTTGCCCGTTGGTTCCCGGTCGATCTCCGTTGCCGCCAATCCTCTCGAGTTCCTGGGTATGCAGTGTCATGGGTAGCACCCGCCAGCCTTGTTATCCGGTTTTTTTGTTCCAGCGATTGGGTCATTTTGTCCCGATCGTCTATGGCTTCTCGGAATATATGTCCTATCCTTTGGTCAATTCACCCTCTATTCGTATGGATGAATGGTGCTTCTCCTCCAAATCCGGTACTTAGTTTCCTGGTCGTTCTCTCAATAGTAGACAAGGTAAAGCGATTTTCTACTGCGTCAACAGCATAAACACATAGATTTCACATGGAATGGCACCTCTCTTGCAGGGAGCGTTAGGGAGTAAATCGAAAAATACTAAATTTTGAAGGAGTCAATAATGAGTTATAAGGCATTCCGGCCCATGGCCATCCTGATCGGTTGCCTATTATTATTTTCCGGCCTCGCTTATGCCGGCAACAACCCTGGGAAGATCGTTAGATTGGCCACCACCACGAGCACCGATAACTCCGGACTGCTGAACGCCCTACTGCCCAGCTTCACCGAGGAGACCGGATATCAAGTCCATGTGATCGCGGTCGGCACCGGCAAGGCGCTGCGCATGGGGCGGGATGGGGACGTGGACGTGGTGCTGGTCCATGCACGGATGGCGGAAGATGATTTTGTTCACGAAGGCTTTGGCGAAAAACGCTATGGGGTGATGTACAACGACTTCGTTTTAGTAGGGCCGGCGGCTGATCCAGCCAACATCCGTAGCGCCAAGAGCGCCACCGGGGCGCTGTCGCGGATCGCCGATACCCATTCCATTTTCGTTTCGCGCGGCGATGACTCGGGAACCCATAAAAAGGAACGCAGTCTCTGGACCAAAGCCGCTATCGCGCGGCAAGGCAGCTGGTATCGCGAAGCCGGACAGGGCATGGGCAAGGTGCTGCAGATCGCTGCCGAGATGGACGGCTATACCCTCACCGACCGCGGAACCTGGCTCGCCTATCAGAGTAAATCGCCGTTGAAGATCGGCTTCCAAGGCGATCCCCTGTTGTTCAATCCCTACGGTATCATTGCAGTCAATCCCAAGCGCCATGCGGATACCAACTACCGGGGAGCCCAAGCCTTGATCGGCTGGTTCATCTCCCCCCAGGGACAAGAGATGATCGGGAACTTCAAAATCGGCGATAATACCCTTTTCACACCTGCCGCGAATGCAGGTGAATTTGCCGCGTTTACCAAATAGCACTGATGGATCACTTAAGCGACGCCACATTTTCAGCGCTGGCGCTTCTGTTCAGCGGTAACCAGGAGTTGTGGGAGATTGTCGGTATCTCCTTCCGCGTCTCCTTCATCGCCATCCTGGCGGCGACGCCACCGGCGTTGCTGGCGGCCTTCGCCCTGGCCTACCTGCGTTTTCCGGGTCGAAGGCTGTTGATCTCCATTAACAACACCCTGCTCTCGATACCCGCCGTGGTGGTGGGCCTGACTCTTTACATCATGCTTTCGAGTCAGGGACCGCTGGGGGAGTGGCGGCTGCTCTTTACCCAGAGCGCCATGGTGCTGGGCCAGATCGTACTCGCCTTTCCCATCCTCGCCGCCATGAGTCATTCCACTCTGCAGTCGGTCGACAAGCGGGCCTGGGAGACGGCGCGTACCCTGGGCGCCAATCCCCTGCGCGCCTTCACCACCCTGATGCGCGAGGCGAGATTCGGTCTCATGGCGGCCCTGCTCGCCGCCTTCGGGCGCATCATTGCCGAGGTAGGGGCCTCGATGATGTTGGGCGGTAATATCCTGCACTACACCCGTAACATCCCCACGGCGATCGCCCTGGAGACCAGCAAGGGCGAATTCGCCCAAGGCATCGCCCTCGGTATGGTGCTGTTGGCATTGGCTTTCACACTCAACGCCCTGCTGCAGAATGTGCAGGGAAGGGGCAGGCCGGTCACATGAATCAGATACCAAGCCTGGCTGTGGAATCCCTGGTCAAGCGCTACGGCCGCAGAGAGGTGCTCAGCGATATCACACTGGAGTTACATGCCGGCAAGGTGTTACTGCTCAGCGGGGCCAACGGCGCGGGCAAAACCACCTTGTTGCGAATCCTCTCCGGATTGGAGAGCCCAAATCACTGCCGGGTGGATGTGGGTCAGGGTGCAATGCCCTGGCGACGCTGCCGCACCCGGCTGATGCAGAACGCTCTCTACTTGCACCAACAGCCCTATATGTTCGACGGTTCGGTCCGCTACAATCTGGCCTACGCCCTGCCGCGAAAGCTTTCCAAGCAGCGGCGGCATGAGCTGATCGATACGGCGTTGGCCTGGTCCGGTCTTGAGCATCTGCAGAATACCCCTTCGAAGTCTCTCTCGGGTGGTGAACGCCAGCGGGTATCCCTGGCAAGAGCCTGGCTGAGACAGCCGAAGATTCTGATGCTGGACGAACCCACCGCCAATCTCGATCAGCTATCGAGGCAAAGGACCCTGGAACTGCTATCCCCATTCAAAGAAGACGGTATGTCATTGATAATCGCAAGTCACGATCCCCACCATTTTTCGTCCCTGGTCGATCGCTCCCTACACCTGCACGAAGGGCGATTGATCGAGACCGAGCCTGAGAAAGTGCGACCCATCTCCCCTTCGGATGAGACTCAATCTTTGAGGACACTGGCATGAGCATGCGGGACGAGATCACCGCCGTCATCCTCGCCGGTGGCCGGGGCAGTCGCATGGGCGGGGTCGACAAAGGTCTGATCGATTTCAACGGCCGACCGCTGATCGAACATGTGATCGAAGCCATCTTAGGTCAGGTCCGCGGCCTGATGATCAACGCCAATCGCAACCTTGTACAGTACCAGCGTTTCGGCTACCCGGTGATCGCCGACTCGTTGGTCGACTATCAGGGTCCCCTGGCCGGTTTTCTCGCGGCCATGGAGGTGGCGCAGACAACCCATATCGTTACCGTACCCTGCGACGGCCCCCTGCTTGCCGGGGACCTGGTGGAGCGTCTGGCGGAGGCGCTGGAACGCGAGTCGGCTGAGATCGCGGTGGCCCATGACGGTCAGCGCCTGCAACCGGTCTATGCGCTGATCCCGGTCGCGCTGAAACCGAGCCTGGAGGCCTACCTGGCAGGCGGCGACCGCAAGATCGATCTCTGGTACGCCCGCCACCGGGTGGCGCATGCCGACTTCTCCGATCTCCCCACATCCTTTTTGAATATCAATACCGAGGATGAGCGAAACCAACTGCAGGAAGGTGTCTCGTGATCGACTACCCCCTGCCCCTGATCGGCTTCAGCGCCTTCAGCGGCACCGGCAAGACGACCCTGTTGAAGCGGCTGCTGCCGATACTGCGCGACCAGGGACTGCGCATCGCCGTCATCAAGCACGCCCACCACCGCTTCGATATCGACCACCCCGGCAAGGACAGCCACGAGCTGCGGGATGCGGGCGCCAACCGGATGCTGGTCGCCTCGCGCCGCCGCATGGCGCTGGTGACCGAGTTCGAACAGGGGCATGCCGAACCCACCTTGGACGAGTTGCTGAACGCCCTCGATCCGGATGGCCTGGATCTGGTGCTGGTAGAGGGCTTCAAGCATGCCCCCATTCCCAAGATCGAGCTGCACCGCCCTGCCCTGGGCAAACCCCTGCTCTGTCTCCAGGACTCCCGGATCATCGCCGTCGCCACGGACGGAGAGATCCCTGCGGCACCCCCGGCGATGCACCGACTCGATCTCAACGATCCCCAGGCGATCGCACGCTTCATACTGCATCGACTAATGACGCTGACAGGCAGTAGACACCATGACGCAACCTCCACCGCAAACCGTCGCCAGTTGTGCTGATCCCGAGTCGCCGGAGACCCTGACCGTCGACGCGGCTCGGGCTCGTATCCTTGCCGCCCTCACGCCCATCGAGACCGAACAAAGGCTGGCGCTGCGAGACGGCCTCGATCGCATCCTGGCACAGGCGATCGTCTCTCCCGTCGATGTTCCCGGTCATACCAACTCGGCCATGGACGGGTTCGCCCTCGCCGGGGAGGATCTGCCCCGGGAGAGCATCGACCTCAAGCAAATCGGCACCGTCTATGCCGGCGCACCTTTCGACGGGCGCTGCGCACGCGGGGAGTGCGTGGGCATCATGACCGGGGCGCCGATGCCGGAGGGCACCGATACGGTGGTGATGCAGGAGCAGGCGCAGGTGATCGACGGGGAGCGGGTGCGCATCGGCCCGGGACACCGGGTGGGACAGAATGTGCGTCATGCGGGGGAGGATGTGGCCAAGGGCTCCCGAGTGCTCGAACCGGGTCGGCGCCTGACGCCTGCCGATCTGGGTATCCTGGCCTCCCTCGGTTTCGGTGAGATCAGCGTGCGCCGTCGTCCGCGGGTCGCCTTCTTCTCCACCGGCGATGAGCTGCGCGGTGTCGGCGAAGTGCTGGGAGAGGGTGAGATCTACGACAGCAACCGCTACTCCCTTCACGGCATGCTGCGGCGGGCCGGGGTGGAGACCCTCGACCTGGGCGTGGTGAAGGATGACCCGGCGGCCCTGCAACGAGCCTTCGCCGAGGCCGCCCGCGCCGCCGATGTGGTGATCTCATCCGGCGGCGTCTCGGTGGGCGGCGCCGACTACACCAAATCGGTGCTGCAGGCCTGTGGCGAGATAGCCTTTTGGCAAATCGCCATGAAGCCCGGGCGTCCCCTGACCTTCGGGCGGCTGGACAATGCCCTCTTCTTCGGTCTGCCGGGCAATCCGGTGGCGGTAATGGTCACCTTCTATCAATTCGTGCTGCCCGCCCTCCATTGGCTGGCCAGCGGCACCGAATACCGGCCCTTCACCCTGTTGGTGCAAAGCGAAGAGGCGATACGTAAACGGCCCGGACGTTTCGAATTCGTGCGCGGACAGCTGCGGCAAACGGAAAACGGTGAACTCAGCGTAGCCAGCATAGGCCGGCAGGGCTCTGGCATCCTCACCTCCATGAGCCGCGGCGATTGTTTCATCCTGCTCGATGCGGCCTGTGACGGCGTCGAGCCCGGTGATACGGTCAGGATACAACCCTTCTCGACTTTGATTTAATCTGTTTATCCGTCACGCTGCGACAAGCTGCACCCTACGCTTTGATTTAATGTAGGGTGCGGCTTGCCGCACCGAACCGGCCTGATGCGAAGCACAACTTTCGAAGATTAATTGATCTATTTACATGTCCCATCCCAAACCCAGCCAAACCGAAAAGCGACGAAAGCGCCCACTCCGCTGGCTGCTCGAAGGCCTGGCCCTCCTGCTGGCGCTCTATCTGATCCACCTGTGGCAAACCCGCGACACGGTCGTAGGCAAGGCGCCTCCCCTTTCGGGCCGGCTGCTGAGCGGCGAACACTACGCCCTCGATAAACGATCGGCGAAACCTCTGTTGGTCTACTTTTGGGCCAGTTGGTGTCCGGTCTGCGGCTTTACCGGGGAGAATGTGGAACGTTTGTCGCGGACCCACGATGTCATAACTGTAGCCATGCAATCGGGTGAGGCGCTCCAGGTGACAGAGCATCTGACGAAGCAGGGCCTGCGCTATCCGGTGGTGCTCGATACCCGGGGCGACATTGCCTCGACCTGGGGGGTGCGCGGTGTACCGACCTTCTACGTCCTTGATGGTGAAAATCAGATCCGATACGTCAGTGTGGGCTACACTTCCACACTGGGCTTGTTTACCCGCATGTGGCTGGCGGATTGAACATGACCGGTAGAGCCGGTAGCAACTCTTTGTGTAATCATTCGGCAAAAAATAGGGCAGAAACCCAGACTTCAATCTTGAAAAAGAAATAGAGACTATAGGTTTTAGCCGATCGAAACGCGCTATAGAATAGCGGCCAGATGGACCCTCCTCATTATCACCAGCAACAGGAAATAAAAATGGCTCAGATAACCCTCGAAGGAAACGCTATCAACACCAATGGCGAACTGCCGGCCGTCGGCGGTGATGCGCCCGACTTCTCTTTGACCAAAGGCGACCTCTCCGATGCCAGCCTGACCGATTTCGCAGGCAAGAAGAAACTGCTGAACATCGTCCCCAGTCTGGATACCGGGGTCTGCGCGGCATCGACAAAGAAATTCAATGAGGCAATGGCGGGTAAATCCAACGCCGTGGCCCTGGTCATATCGGCCGACCTTCCCTTTGCCCAGGGACGTTTTTGCAGCGCCGAAGGCATCGATAACATGGTCTCGCTCTCCATGATGCGCAACCGCAACTTCGCCAAGAATTACGGCGTGCTGATCACCGACGGTCCTTTAGCCGGTATCTGCGCCCGCGCCGTGGTGGTCCTGGATGAACAGAACAAGGTCACCTACACCCAATTGG
>CAJICC010000301.1_pt1 | contig 13446 bp, 5 predicted proteins | sample 9199511 | NCBI WGS metagenome assembly CAJICC01 (sample SAMEA7708322, study PRJEB35096) | sediment metagenome | biome: marine neritic benthic zone biome [ENVO:01000025]; feature: sediment [ENVO:00002007]; material: shallow marine sediment [ENVO:03000034] sea grass bed [ENVO_01000059] ...
AGCGCCGTAAAAGCCAGAAAAATGTGCATGAGTTCGAGCACCGGATGTCCTGGGAAGACCAGCGAGCCCAATATTGGACGCGTCTGTTTTTTTGTGGTTTAGCGCTGCTCTATTTTAACTTTGGAGGCGCAGCGCAGGTGCGCGAGTGGACCAGCCTTCAGGTGGTCAATCTGTTGTTCGTGGCCTATGCCTTCGAGATTCTATTCTTCATGCAGCACGCTTCACGCGTACCACACGCACCTTGGCGTCAACGCCTAACCATGTGGGTGGATATCGCAATGGCATCCTTCGCGGTGTTGGCGGATACCACTATCAGCTCGCCCGGTTTTCTAGTCTATTTGATGATAATCCTCGGTAACGGCATGCGCTACGGTCTGCGTTTTTTCGCAGAAGCAGTGGTGGGCTGCCTTGGTGCAGCAGGGATTATCGTCAGCCTGCGGCTGGTCGAGTATGTGAGTCTGTTTTCTGTCAGTGCCATCTTCTTTCTCGTTTTTTTCGCTATCATCGTACTTTATGCCTACTCATTGACGGCCAAGATCGAACTTGGCCGTGCCAAGCTCGCCCACGAGCGCAATATTGATGCTTTAACCGGTTTGCTTAACAGGCGCGCTCTGATAGAACGTTCGTCGTCCCTGTTTCAGACGCAGGACAAAGGGAATGCCGTGGTTGTATTATTCGCGGATCTCGACGGTTTCAAGACAATCAACGATACCCATGGCCACCATGTGGGTGATCGAGTGCTGACGGCGGTTGCTAACAGCATTGCCAGTACGGTACGCTGCGAAGACTTGGCCGCACGCTATGGCGGTGACGAGTTTCTGCTCCTGCTGCCCAATACCAGTAATGAAGGTGGCGAACTGGTGGCTCACCGCATCCGGCAGGCGATCGACGATTATGCCAGGAATATCAGCATCGATTTTAGCATTTCAATCGGAATGGGCAGGTATCCTGATCATGGTTGTGACCTGGAGAGCGTGGTCGATTGCGTCGACAAGGCGATGTACCGCAGTAAATTGGAACATGGCGGTGGCGGCATATTACATGTCGACAGCGCCAAACTATAGTGAAGATACCGGTGGTGTTTAAGCAGATACTCTATCACCTCGCTAAACAAGACGTTCCGCTGGCAACGAATCGGATACTTGCAGTGCAGGCGTCACTATAAATAGATTAGGGAAGCTCTGAATTATTCAGAGGTTCCTTAAGCAAGAGTACATGAAGGATGGATAGCTCCCACCTTTCAGATTACCTCGCTTCTAAATCTGCGACTTGGGGATTCTCCCTCATGAACCAGATGATGGATCGATCGAGAGATATCCGATACCCAGGGCGGCTCCAAGTCCGGTGTTTACACCCAAAGCAAACGGTTGCCGGCTGACGTTCTTATGTCCTTCTCCAGCCAGTACGGCAACACTGGCGCCGCCAATCACTGTTAACGCCATATTCTCCGTTTCCCGCCAGTTCAAATCCAGGCCAAAATCGATTCCGGCCGTACCTTTATAATTCTCTTGCCCATGGGTGTGAGTAAATGCCGACTGTATGGTGTGTGACATAGTAGCTATGTGTTCCAGGAATGGATTTACACGTCACTGTACTCTTGTCTATCTCAATAGAGAGTCAAAAATGCAAGCTTATTTGAGTGGGCGTGAACCAAGGGTTGATACACACATGCCTACTTCAACAGTTACTTCCTTATACGAATGAATCACAAAATAGTTTCAAAGTGACTGCAGTACTGATAAGTGTTGGAATAAGCCGATCGGGAAAATATGAAATAGTCAACGTTGAAGCATATGCATCGTTTCAAAATCATTTTGCATCCATCTTGACCTATCAAACGTAAGAAAGGGTATAGATGTGTGCGGGTCGCACTAGGAGAAACGACGATGGCTTTGACGACCAGTAGAGTTCTTCAACAGGAACAATTAAGTGGGACCGAGCCGCCTAGGGTATTGGTCGAACTTCTTGAACAGGCAGATGTCTGTTTCAATGGGGATCGTCCCTGGGACATACAGGTGCGTGATGATGCCTTCTACAAGCGGGTGTTGACTTCGGGCGCCCTCGGTCTTGGTGAGGGGTACATGGATGGACTCTGGGACAGTCATCGGCTTGATGACCTTTTTGAGCGCATGTTGAAAGCTGATCTTGATGAGAAGCTTAAAGGTCTATTCAAACTCAGATTGATGGGTGACCTGATCAAGCAACTGCTTTTCAATCCGCAATCAATTGGCCGCGCCTTCCAGATTGGGGAACATCACTACGATACCGGCAATGATCTTTTTGAGGCGATGCTCGACAGCAGCATGAGCTACTCCTGCGGTTATTGGGAACATGCGGAGAATCTCGAACAGGCACAGCAAAACAAACTCGAATTGATCTGCCGCAAGCTTCAGCTTAAAGCGGGTGAGCGGCTGCTGGAGGTGGGTTGCGGTTGGGGCGGTTTGATGAAATACGCAGCAAAGCACTATGGGGTCGAGGTAGTCGGTGTGACGGTTTCGAAAGAGCAGCAGCAGATGGCCCAGGAACGCTGCAAAGGTTTACCCATCAGTGTGGAGTTGAGGGATTATCGTGAGATGAGTGGCTGCTACGACAAGGTGGTGTCGGTTGGTATGTTCGAGCATGTGGGACAGAAGAACTATCAGGTCTATTTCGATACCATCAGTCACCTATTGAAGGACGACGGACTCTTTCTGCTCCATACCATTGGTAGCCACAAGACCGTCAAATCGATAGAGCCATGGTTCGAAAGGTACATCTTTCCCAACGGTAAGCTCCCCTCCGCCAAAGAGGTTACTCAAGTGCTGGAGGGGTACTTCCTGATTGAGGACTGGCATAACTTTGGCGCCGATTACGACCATACTCTGATGGCTTGGTGGACGAACTTCGATCGCGCCTGGCCAAAATTGGAGGACCGCTATGGTAAGCGTTTCTACCGGATGTGGAAATACTATCTGCACAGTTGTGCCGGATTTTTCCGTAGCAGGCAGGGGCAGCTGTGGCAGCTGGTTTTGACCAAGCGGAGCTATCCCGGCGTCTATCGATCGGTGCGGTAGCTTACGGAGAACAGTTAATATGTTTTCACTTATATTGACTGTGCGCTTCCATCAGACCTTGTGTTTTACCCGCTCCATGATATCTCTGAAGAGTATGTGTTCAGGAAGAGTGCCGTACATGTGGCCGTGGTGTCATTGAAGGCGAACGACTGGCCCTTGAAGATGCTAATAAAGCTATTGGGCGGGTTCAGGAGATACTTAGTGGATGAGTGGGTGTGACTGATTCGTTAATGATTCAATCAGTGGGATAGCAGGTGGACCGAGCTAACAACTCATTGAAATCAGACGAGGGAATTGGTGCACCAAAAAAGTAGCCCTGTCCTTTTGCACAGCCGGCATGTTGAAGAAAGTCGCGCTGCGCCTCGTTCTCTATACCCTCGGCGATAATCTCTTTACCCAGATTGTGTCCCAGCGACAGAATGGACTGTACGATCATGGCGCTGTCCTTGGCATGTGGTAGACCGTTGACAAAGGATCGGTCGATCTTCAATCTTTGTGCCGGCAGACGGTGCAGGTAGGAGAGTGAAGAATAACCGGTGCCGAAATCGTCGATGGCGAGGCGTAAGCCGAGGCTCTTCAGGTTTTCCAGCGAGCTCATAGAAAATTCTGTATCCTGTAGGATGACACTTTCGGTCAATTCCAATTCCAGGCTTGCCGGATCAATATCACTCTCCTCCAACACGCACCTGACGAGTTCAACGAATCCGCCGTGTGGACCAATCTGGCTGCCGGAAACATTGACGGCAAGGCTGCCGATCTCGTGTCCTTCGCTGCGCCACCGTTCCAGTTGTCTGCAAGCTTGGTGCAGAACCCATTCACCAATCGCAATGATGCTGCCGCTCTCTTCCGCTACCGGAATGAAACTACCTGGCAGCAGCAGACCTTTGCTGGGGTGGTTCCAGCGTAGTAATGCCTCAGCACCGAAGATTTCGCCTGTTTGCAACATTACTTGCGGCTGAAAATAGAGTTCAAACTCCTCTCGCTCGATAGCACGACGCAGTTCGCGTTCAAGGGATAGCCGTGAGGCGACGGCCTTAGCCAGCTTGGCGGAAAAAAACTGAAAGTTGTTGCGTCCCTGCTTTTTCGCCTGGTACATGGCGGCGTCCGCGTTTTGCAACAATTGGTCTGCATCAGCGGCATCGTCAGGGTAGAGTGAAATACCGAGACTGCCGGTCGGGTAAAGGTCATGTCCTTTTACATGAAAGGGTTCGTGAAAGGAGGCGAGCAGTTTGTCTGCAATCGTGGAGAGATTATGCAGATCCAAATCGCCCTCCATCAACAGTACATATTCGTCTCCACCGAGACGCCCCAGGGTATCTTCTTTTCGCACCTGCATGGCAAGTCGCTGTGCCACCTGTTGTAACAAAACATCACCCACCTGATGAGTGAGGGTGTCGTTGATGTTCTTGAATTGATCAAGATCGATGTATAGCACCGCAACCCTGCTGTCATTCCGTTGTGCCCGCTGGATGGCGTGCATGATACGATCATAGAACAAGCGTCGGTTGGGTAGTTCGGTCAGGGTATCGTGATTGGCGAGAAACTCCAACTTGGATTCTGTATGCTTGCGTTCTTCAATCTCCGCTTCCAGTGAGCGATTGAGATTCTGCACCCGTGCATAGTAACGCGAAATCTCCAGAGACGAGATAGCTTGCGTAGTGAGCAGTTGCAGAACCCGTGTATGGGTACGGGTGAAAGCATGTGACGCAAGATTGTTTTCCAGATAGAGAATGCCGGCCAGTTCGCCACGGTTTACGATCGGCAGGCAAAGCAACGATTTGCACTGCCGCGCAAAGATGCTACTGTCTGAGGCAAAGAGTGTCGACTTGGTGGCGTCATCGAGATTGACTGGCTCTTTGGTGCGCGCCACGTACTGTACTACCGTGGCGGCGATCTCCGGGTAGTCGTTGAGTGCGCGCCACTGTAAAACCTCAACCTTGGGATAATCGGGCAGTTGAGCTGCGACAACCAGCCATTCGTCATCCTGTTTTAACAACAGGAAACCACTCTGCGCCCCAGCCGTTTCGATTACCAGCCCGATGAGGCGTGCCAGCATTCGGTCCATGACCAGTTCACCGGCAACGGTTTGTGCCGCTTTTACAACCGAGTAGATATCGACTGTCTGTAGGCCGTCGCTGGAGCCGCTAGAGCCACTGGAGTGGATGGAACTGTCTCCGACACGAGGATGCAGGGTTGAAAATAATGGGTTGCCCCCCTTCAGTAATTGCGCGACTTTCGCATTTGCGCCCCAGCTCTCATAACTATCCAGTGCGTTTTGCATATAGAGGGCGGTAAGTTGTGGCTTATTTCGGCGCAGCCAACAGGCTGCCGCACGCTCGCACGACAGTGCATGGTCGTAGGTGCGCCCGGCATTCTTGGCGGCATCTATGGCTGCATCGTAGGCGTTGAGCAATATACCAAGGTCCTCGCCTGCCAGATCGAGCATTTCTGCTTCGATCAGTAAGAACTTGGATCGGTAGTTGCTAGTGGAGTATTGAGCCCACTCCTCCAGCTGTTTTCGATAGTTGTCGATTTGCACCAGGGCCTCGGTGGTTTCAATCGCTCCGTCCCGAATGGCTTCGCTCAGTATCAGAGCATGTAAAAAGTGATGATGAGGTATCCATGTCATACCCGTAAGACCTGCGAGCAACCCCGCTGCCTGCCGTGCATCGTCCAGGGCCTCGGAAGATTTCCCCATAATCGTCGCCAATAGGCATCGCAGCACATGGTAGATTGTGAGATTGCTGGCGTTACCGCTTTTGCGCCAACTCTCTATCATCGCCGCGCCATCCTGGTCCATCATGAATTCATGCAGCTCCTGCGCAGGGTTACGCAATGCCTCAACAGCGCGTTTCATCATGGAAAAGAAGTGCTGCCCATCCTCCTGACGAATGACGCGATTTACTTCCTCGAATTTTTCCAGGCTCTGTTCCAGTTCCACCAGCGACTGACCGGCCAGCAGGCCATTGCCATGGCTGTTGTTAATACAGTAGGAGGTAAACTGCAGGTCACCGGTCTCCAGCCCGATTTTCCAGCCCTCATCGAAAAATGGCAGTGTCGCCTCCAACGGCTCGGACCAGTGTTGGATAAATGCGGCGTGAAAAAAAACGGCGCGGGCTCGCAGAGCGGCATTATCCGGGCGACTTGCAATTTTTATTGCTAACCGACCCATAGGTCGTGCGTTTTCATAGCGACCCAACATCACGGCAAGCAGCATACCGAAAACACTGAATGCAAAAGAGGAAAAACGCGACAAGCCTCCGCGCAGTACATGGCGCACGAACTCGATGGAAAAGAGGGGAAATTGCGGCGATGCCGCAATATAAGCCGCTGGAAGGAGGTGTGTAAGCAGACCCGCAATCGCCAGTTCCCGCTCGTCTTTCATCTCATGCCAATCCGCGATGTTTTCGCCAAGTTCGGCAGCGATGCGTGCGACCTCATCCACGCCTTCCTGCAGGGATTCAACCGATGCGTCCTTGGGAATAATGACGCCGAGCTCGGCCAGCGCCTGATTTCCCGTTTCCAGCGCCTTAGTCAGTTCGATTTCCACCGTGTGGATATCGATTAACAATTGATAGATGCGGGTGCGTGCCGAGGTGTCCGGCGCACTCGGTAGCAGTTCATGCAACCGCCGAACCGCGGTTGCCACATCTCCGAGATAGAAGGTGGTTTCCGCCTGATGAAACCGCAGTTCGAACATCAGCTCCACTGCATAAGTCTCGGATTGGATGAGTAGATTCTCACCTGTGGCGTAAAAATCCCTAGCCGACACGTATGCCATTGTCGTCCTTGCCGCATTACCCGCCTCCAAGTTAAGGGCTGCGAGACGCTGCTTCTCCTCGTGGCTTTCAATCAACGACATTCCTAGATTGAGTTGCTGGGCCGCCGCGAGGGGGAGATCATGCTGATGGCGCTGATCGATAAGATGTCGACCCAACCGCAAATGGATCCTTTGCGCTTTCTCCTCAAGCAGGGATTGGTATACGGCCTGTTGGATTCTGTCATGGGTAAAACGGGCATGGCTTCCCAGCAGAGCCACCAGTCCGGCTTCCATGGCCGGAAAAAGTACCTGTTGCAGCTTTTCATTATTGGTTTCCGCTCCGACAGCGAGCAGATCGAGCGGGAAATTATTACCGATGCAGGCAGCCGCCTGCAGGACTCCACGAGTCGAATGTGGGAGCCGTGCTATCTTGCGCAGCATCAATTCGATGACGTTGTCACTGATGTCCAAAGCATTGATCCGCTCGGTTTCCCAAAGCCAAGTGTCACTCAGCGGATCGAAACGCAATGCCTCTTCGCTAACCAAGGTCTCCAGTACTTGGTGCATGAAAAATGGATTGCCATCGGTTTTAGCGTGGATCAGGGCTGCCAATGGCAGTGCCTCTTGCGTGGAAATGTCCAAGGCGGCGGCCGTCATCGTCGTCGTCTGCTCCGCGTTCAGGCCTCCCAGCGGAATATGCTGGATGTGCGGCCACTCCTGGCGCAGCCTTTGCATAAGTTCCGGCAGGGGATGATCCGGTGGCAGTTCACTATCGCGATAGGCTGCAATGATTAGAAAATGGTTCCGCACCGCGCGCGTGACAATCATATAGAGGAGTTCAAGGGAGGCGGCGTCAGCCCACTGTACGTCATCGAGGAATAGAATGAGCGGATGCTCCTGGGCGACTATACAGTGAAAAAAACTGAGTAAAGTTATTGTAAAACGGTTTGCTGATTCTGCGGTTTCCAGCGGGGCTGGCGCCGGGTGCGGCCCGAGTACCGCTTCCAGCTCTGGAACAAACTCAAACAGCAATCCCACATTGCCCCCGAGTGTTTCCAGCACGCGGCTACGAAATGAGTCCAACTCTTCCGGCGTTCCCGCGAGAAGCTGGTGGCAGAGCTGGACGATGGCTTCGGCGAAAGCGGCGTAGGGGAGTGCCCGCACGGTCTGGTCGAATTTGCCACTGATGAAGCGTCCACCTGCTGCGGCAACGGGAAAACGGAGCTCATTGACGAGGGCGGTCTTCCCCGCACCGGCGAATCCCGAGATAAACTGAAGTCCCGGCTGTCCTGCAACGGCTTGTTCCAATCCCATTTGCAGTCGCTTCTGCTCATGTTCTCTGCCGTAGAGGGCGGAGGAAAATCGCAACCGCCCGGGGTGATCGTCGTGGCCCAGGGCAAATCCGCTAATAGATCCGGTCGCGTGCAGATCATCCAGGCAACGTGTCAGGTCGCGGTATAGGCCGCGCGCGGTTTGATATCGGTTTTCCGGCGCCTTGGAAAGCAGTCGCATTACGATGTCCGATACCACAAACGGCACTGTTGAGTGCTTAGTGGGCGGATCGGGTTGGCGCGCCAAGTGGGCGTGTATCCACCCGGCGGCATCATCCGCCTGAAAAGGCAGCCTGCCGGTGAGCATTTCATACAGGACGATACCAAAGGAATAGAGATCGCTGCGTTCATCCACCGGCAGATCGATGCGGCCGGTCTGCTCCGGTGCGAGGTAGGGAAGCTGACCTTCGGCTGCAAAGACAAAGTCATCATCACTACCGAGACGGGTGGCAAACTCAAGGTCAATGATGACCGCTTCGTCTCCACCTTTGCGAACCAGCAGATTGGTGGCGGCAATGTCGCGGTGCACAACTCGCCGCTCGTGCAGAGACTCCAGAACAGCCGCCGCACTCATCCCAAGGCGTAAAACGGTTTCTATATGGCGGTGTTCGGCATCCCTGAAATAGGTTTTGAAGGTATCGCCGGGAATATATTCCAGCTCCAGTGCAGGGCGGCCCTTCCACTCGCCGCGTCCAATGATCCTGCGTACTCCAGGCAGATCAAGAGAACTGCCAATAGCATACTCTCGCTCAAGGCGAGCTAGCACATTTGAGGGCGGCACGGTAGCGGTCGGATACTTCACAGCAACGGCATCGTTACCGGTAGGATCTCGCCACTCGATGATAAACATATGGCCAGTGTGAATAGAACACCGTTCCGGCACTATTTTCCTCCATTGTAGAATTTCCGCATATTCCAACAGAGGATAATCCCATATGTCGCCCGCTTCCACTCCCATCAAGTGGACTTGCCGAGAACCACTGGTGGAAACCGGCGCATCGAATGTTGTCGACTGTCACAATACGTAGATGGGCCATATCGACAGCGAACCCCGTACCATTTTCAGGAATGCAATTTCTACTCCTCTCGGAAACCTAAGGGCAAAGGCCGAATGACAGCGTATACCCACGCACCGGGAGCCTTCGGTCAGTGAAGGGTTCACGGAAATCTAACTGATCCTGGGAAAAGTCATGTACAATCTGGCAATATCTGGGCAATCTGAGCAGGGACGGACACCGCCAGGAGTTTACAGGGCGGTGTAACCCACTGGATATGAAAGTCGTGGCCAAGACAAATCACTCGAAAATCAATATCGTAATGTTGCCCTTAAGAAAAAGTATGCGAAAAGGGAGATAGCCGGGATTAAAAAGCCCAGGCTTTACTGCGCTTGATGTCCGATATAAGCAGGAAACAGGACGATCGCACACATATGGAACATGCTCTAATGCTGGCACGACGCGCCATGGCGCAGGGGGAGGTGCCGGTTGGTGCGCTGGTCGTCAGTGAAGGGCGTGTCATAGGTGAAGGCTGGAATCAACCGATCGCAACACTTGATCCCACGGCGCATGCCGAAATCATGGCATTGCGTGACGCCGCCTCCCGAACGGGAAATTATCGCCTTAACGAAACTACGCTCTATGTCACCTTGGAGCCCTGCCCCATGTGTGCCGGCGCCATCGTGCACGCGCGGATTCGCCGGGTGGTCTATGGGGCACAGGACCCCAAGGGCGGTGCGGCCGGATCGGTGTTCGACCTGTTGCCGACGGACCATCGGTTCAATCACCGGGTCGAGGTAGAGGGTGGCCTTTTACAGCAAGAGAGTAGTGAGTTGCTGCAATCCTTTTTCCGCCAACGGCGTGATCAACAAAGAGAGGGGGAAGACAGATCGTGAATGGCAAGATGTTGTGGTATGGCGTAATTCAGGGGTTGTTGCTGAATGGATTGTTGGTCGCCATGCCATCAATGGCGGAACCCCTATCGAGTATGGATGCCTGTCTGCTGGAAAAACTCCGTCAATCGGGTTCCGACCTCAGTGTCGGTCAGATCAAAGCGGAATGTGAAGCGGTTGTACAGCAAGTGGTTGACCCGCCGGAAGCAACCGGAAAGGCGGCTGAAGCATTGCTCGAATCATCGGAAACAGTAGAGTCGGTAGAACTGGTTGCGCCGGTGGAGACGGTTGAGCAGGCTGTGTCAGCGGAAGTGGTGGATAAATCGTTTGAGTCAGATGAAAAAGCTGACCTGATTGAAGCGGCTGAGTTGGTTGATAGTGAGGAAACGATTGATGAATTGCAAGATTCGGCTGAATCGGTAGATGTGGATGAAACAGCTGAAGCGGTGGAGGTGGTCGAAAGGTCGGTTGAAAAAGTGGAAGCGGCTGAGATAGCGGGTGATAAGTCGGCCGAACCGGTGGAATCGATTGAACAGGCAGAACAGGGTGAATCGACTGAATCATTTGAATCCATGGCAGTGGATGTTGAACCGGTTGAGTCTGTTGCGCCGGCGAAGTTAGATGAACCGACGAGTCCGTCGCTCATTACGCAGCGCCTTCAGGCGGAGAAGGCCACTCGCTTCAATCCTTTTGTGCTGTCGCCGCATAAGCGGAACTATGTCTTGTTCGCCTCGTACAACACGACACCCAATTACGAGATCTACAACCTTCCCGCCTCCGATTTTGACCGGATCGAGATGAAATTCCAGCTCAGTTTCAAGATCCCGGTATACGAGGGGATGTTTGGGTCGGACGCGGATCTCTATGTGGCTTATACCAATCTCTCTTTTTGGCAGGCCTACAACCGGCATATTTCGTCTCCATTTCGGGAGACGGTGCATGAGCCGGAGCTGATGGTGGTGATGCCGAGTGATTGGTCTATGTTCGGCTGGAAAAACTCAATGATACAGTTCGGGCTCGTGCATCAATCAAACGGGCAGGGTGGTTATCTCTCACGCAGTTGGAACCGCTTTTATGGGAATTTCATTTTCGAGAAGGATAACTACCTGATCAGTTTCCGGCCTTGGGCGCGTATACCTGAGAGCGATGACGACAATCCGGATATCACCGATTACCTGGGCCACTACGAGTTGCGGGGCATCTATAAACACGGTGATCAGACCTTCAGCCTGATGTTGCGCAATCTTTTGGAAAACAGCGGCAGCGAAACCTTCATGTTGGACTGGAGTTTCCCTATGTATAAACGCTGGCGGGGTTACGTGCAGTATTTCAACGGTTACGGGGAAAGCTTGATCGACTACAACGCCAAGAGCAATCGCATTGGATTCGGCGTGCAGTTAACCGATTGGTTATAAAATCCAAATACGGTGCGGCTTGCCGCACAGGATACGGTTTGTTTGTATTTCGCTGATAAATACAGGCTAGAGCGCATCCGGAATGATCGAAAACACATGTGGCTTGTCAACTCGTCCATTGCTTGCCTGCTGTTTTTCCCGCTCTTGCCAGCGCATCAGCTCCACATAGGCACGTATGTTGTCCACATAGTTGACCGGCTCATTACCGCGGGCATAACCGTGTTTGAGGCCTGAGTACCATTTTTTGAGGCTTAGTTTCGGCAGGTGTTTTTTTACATCGACCCACTTGTCCGGATTGTCGCCGAGGTGCTCCGTGAGGATGCGGGCGTCTTCCAAGTGGCCGAAACCCACGTTGTAACCGGCTAACGTCATCCAGAAACGATCGGGCTCCTCGACTCTCGTCGGCAGCCGGTCATTGATATAACGCAGGTATTTAGCGCCGCCGATGATGCTCTGCTGAGGATCGAGTCGGCTATCGATCTTCATCTGTTTGGCAGTGGTCAGGGTCAGCATCATGATGCCGCGCACACCGGTCGGGGAGCGGGCTCTGGGATTCCAGTGTGATTCCTGGTAACCGATAGCCGCCAGGGTGCGCCAGTCGATACCGCTGATGTTCTCCGCCTCCTTGAAATAGCCATTGTACTTCGGCAGGCGGGTCTCATAATGCTTGATGAAGGTCTTCAGCTCGACGAAATTCAAGCGGCCGATGTGTCCATAGTAGCGTTCGATCAACTCGTCGAGGGTGCCGTCTTGCGAGATACGATTGAAAAAGGCCTCCATCGCCTTATAGAGGCTGCTGTCCTCGGCGTGGGCCATGGCCCACGCCAATGGCTGCGGTTCGGTGAGGTTGAAGGCGACACCCAGGTTCGGCATGAAGCGGCGGGTAACGGCGAATTCGTTGGAATCGGCTATGGTGTAATCGATCTCCCGCTCCAGCACCATCTGCATCATTTCCGCGCTCTCCAGATCCGACCGGCTCTCCCAGGTCAACTCCGGGTGGGTTGTCTTGAGGCGCAATAACTCCTCCTCGTGACTGCTGCCGGCGATCACCAGCAACTTGCCGCCATAGAGATCCTCGACTTTACGCGGCCGATGGTTGCCCTGGCGATAGATGACCTGTTGTGTGATCCGCTGGTAGGCGGGGCCGAAACGGATATCCGAAACCCGGTCGGGGGTAACCGTCAGACCCGCCGCGGCCAGGTGGACATCCCCATTGATCACAGTCGGCAGCAGGTCATCGAAACGCTTGGGAATGATGAAATGGGGCGTGACACCCAGCTCTTCAGCGAACATCTTGACCAGGTCGTATTCAATGCCGGTCAGCCCATTCGGTCCCTCATAGAGGGTCGTGCCGCTGTTGCGGGTGGCCACTTTCAACTCGCCGGCGGCCTTGATGCGCTCCACCAGGGGCGGCGGAATGGTGCAGGATGCCTGCAGCAAGCTCAGCAGGAGAAGGGAGAATAGATACGGTGCTGGCTTATAACTGTACATCCTGCCTATCTGGGGTGACGGTCGTTGCTCATCGTTGTGACATCTTTTGCATGTGATTTATCCCCAGCGCATCCTGACCGGGAGTATTTTTGAGGATCAAGGCTCAAAGGTGCACATTTCAACCCTGGATTGATATAGAATACTGCCTCAGCGATGACTTGGCGAATTACGTGATATTTACCGAGGTAGAGTTGAAACGGTAATGCCGACTGGAATAAATCCCATCCCCGTCTCTCTTCTCTAAGTGCTTTCCGGTAAAGTCATAAATTTGGTCTCATGCTTGCCTGACCGGTGACAAGCGGGGCATTGCCTAAGATGAGTCTTAATACAGCTTAAGGAGAGGTGCCGGAGTGGCCGAACGGGCCTGACTCGAAATCAGGTGATCCCTTACGGGATCCGAGGGTTCGAATCCCTCCCTCTCCGCCAAATACAAAGGCCCCTTTACGGGGCCTTTGTATTTGGCGGTGCAGGGCGGATTTGATTCGAACCCTTCGTTCGACAAGGCGCG
>CAJICC010000272.1_pt1 | contig 13399 bp, 6 predicted proteins | sample 9199511 | NCBI WGS metagenome assembly CAJICC01 (sample SAMEA7708322, study PRJEB35096) | sediment metagenome | biome: marine neritic benthic zone biome [ENVO:01000025]; feature: sediment [ENVO:00002007]; material: shallow marine sediment [ENVO:03000034] sea grass bed [ENVO_01000059] ...
CATCGCGCCATAGGCCCAGAAGATCATCTCCCGGCTTGCCTGCTTGGCCACGATGGCGGTGGCCGCTTCGATACCCGCGTTGCCGGCGGCCAGCAGAAATTCCGCATCGGGGGCGGGGTGCTCGGCAATATAGGTTTGCACCACCTCCACCACCCGGGTCAGGGTCTCCGCCTTGTGGTCCGTGAGATAGACATAGAGGGTCAACAGACTGCAGGTAGTATTTAACATCTCCCGCGGCGCCCGGCTCTGTACCCCGCCCAGCACGGCGTTGTTGGGCACCAGGCCGATCCATTTGAAATTGCCTTCGTTGTAACCGGCGGAGGCGATACGCGAGAGCTTGGCCATGGAGTTGGTCGCTTCAACGCCGGGCAGCTGCTCCAATTCCCAGCCTAGTTCATCCACCAGGGAGAGGGTCTCATAGCGGGTACAGCGATCGTCCTGGGTCTTGATCATGACCACGAAGATATCGGAGCTGGCGGCATAGTTCTCCACCATGAAGGCGTTGTCCAGGTTATAGCGGGAGTCCGGGCGCAGCTCCGGCGCGCCGGGATCGAGGTCACCGATCTGTAGTTGGGTGCTGACCAGGTAGCCGCCGATGCCCATCGCCAGTCCGAGGATCACAGAGAGGGTGGCCATAGGTTTCTTGGTAAACAGGTCGAGTGTGGCCCAAAGCCAGTGCTTGGCCCCCGCCATATCCTGCTGTTCCGCTTTCAGGCTGCGCTTGGCCGCCTTGTGGCTGACACCGGTAAAGGAGAGTAGGATCGGCAGCAGGATCAGGTTGGTGAAGATCAATACCGCCACGCCGATACTGGAGATCAGCGCCAGATCCTGGATCACCTTAATCTCGATGATCATCAACACCGCGAAACCCACCGCGTCACACAGCAGCGCTGTCAAGCCCGCCACGAAGAGGCGGCGGAAGGTGTGCCGCGCGGCGACTACCTTGTGGGTGCCACGTCCCACGTCCTGCATGATGCCGTTCATCTTCTGCGCACCGTGGCTCATGCCGATGGCGAAAACCAGGAAGGGCACCAATACCGAGTAGGGATCGAGCTCATAGCCCAGCAGGGTGACAAGGCCAAACTGCCAGACCACCGCCACCAGGGAGCAGGTCACTACCAGCAGGGTCGAGCGCACGCAGTGGGTGAACCAATAGAGGGTGCCGGTGGCTACCAGGATGGCGATGAGGAAGAAGCCCAACATCTGCTGCAGACCGTCAATCAGGTCACCCACCACCTTGGCGAAGCCGGTGATGTGGATGTGGATCTTGTCGTTCTGGTATTTGTCGCGGATCCGCTCGATCTGGTTGGAGAAGTCGTGGTAGTTGAGGGCCTCGCCGGTCTTGTGGTTGATGTCCAGCAGGGGCACGAAAATGATGCTCGACTTGAAATTGCCGGCCACCAGTTGGCCGATCTCACCCGAGCGCTCCACGTTGGCGCGCACCTGGTCGAGGCTCTGCGGTGAGCCGTCGTAGTCGTGGGGCACCACGGTGCCCCCTTCCAGCCCCTCCTCGGTCACTGCGGTCCAGCGAGTGGCGGAGGTCCACAAGGATTTCATAAAGGGACGATCAACCCCCGGCAGCAGATAGATCTCGTCGTTCATCTGCTGCAGGGTCGCCATGTATTCCTTGTCGAAAATCGTCCCCTCGGTGGTCGCCACCGCGATGCGCAGGGCGTTGCCGAGGGTTGCGAGATCCCCTTTGTTCGCCAGGTAGTTGGCGACGAAGCTGTGGTTGGTGGGGATCATCTTTTCGTAGCTGGCGTTGAGTGCGATACGGGTAGCCTGCCAGCCCAGCACGGCCGTGACGATCAGGCACAGGATCACCACCAGCAAACGGTTGTTGAACAGGGCCCGCTCGACCAAGCTGCCGGAGAGCGTATCGAAATCCTCCAGCCGTTCGACGATGGGCTGTTTCGGGGCGTTAGCGTATGCGTTCACGTACTTATCCTCGAAATCAGTGGCCGGCGACTCGGCCCAGTCCGCGCAGGCTGCCGAGGATCAGTTCCCCCGAATCGGCCTGGGTCAGGGCGGCGAAGGGCATGCCCGGCAGACCTGCCAGGGGGTGGAAACTGCGGCCTGCATCGGTACTGGCGAAGAGTTGGCCCGCCTGGTTGGCGAGCACGATGCGGCCGTCGGCCAGCTCGGTGGCCGCCGAAAAGCCGGCCCGGCTCCCCGTTTCACAGGGTTGCCAGCTCCCGCCGCCGTCGCTGGAGAAGAAGGCATTGCCGCGCAGACCGTAGACCAGCAGTGTGCCGTCCCGGGTGGCCAGGATGCCGAACCAACTCCCCTCGTAGGGGGCCTCCAAGGGTGTGAAATGCTCGCCCCCATCCCGGGAACGCAACAGCATCCCCTGCTCCCCGGCAATGATGAAATCTTCTCCATGACGGGCGATGCCATAGAGATGCAGGCCGAAGGGATTCTTCATCCGTGGCGACCAATAGCGCCAATGCTTGCCGCCGTCATCGGTGCGGAAGATCAGGTTGAAGGCGCCGATCACAAAACCCCGGCCCTGCTCATCCATCCAGATGTCGAAGAAGGGCTTGTCGGGACCATCGCTGACCAGGTAGTCGGCCAGCTTGATCTCACGCGCATCCTCGCTGTCGCGCACCGCCTCCACGGCCAAGCGCGCCGCCTCGACGCCGTCGAGCTGCTTGTGCCAGTTCAAACCGCCATCCTGCGTATGCAGGACCATTCCCATGTGCCCGACAGCCCAGCCGCGTTGCTCATCGATAAAGCGCAGGGCGGTGAGATTGACACTGGTGGGCACATGGGCCTGTCGCCAACTGGCGCCGTTGTCATCAGAGATAAGGATAATGCCCCGCTCCCCCGCCGCCACCAACCTGGCGCCGGCGCGGGTTACCGCCAGCAGGGTGGAGTTCTCGGCCTTGGCGCTGCTGAGAGCCGGCCGCTGCATGGCCGCCGGTGTCGGCGGCGCCGGTTGACCCCAAACCAGGGAGGTCGCTGACAGCAGCAGCGACAGGCCAAGAAGTTGGGTGATGTGAGATCGTTGAATCATATTTATGTAAGTTGAGGTAAAAAGGGGGTGACTCGTGCCACCCCCTGACCTGTTTTTATTATGACGCGGTTTTAGCGGAGACCCAGGTTGGCCAGCTCTTCAGGGGAGAAGAAACTCTCGCGACGGCGATCCACCGACTTCAACTGGGTGGAGCCGTTGAGCGCCGCATTGAGGTAATAACCACCGGTCTGCAGATTGTAGACACCCCAGGCAATGTCGCCCACCAGGGCCGGTAGGTCAGGCGCCAACAGGGTCAGCGTATAGGCCATGCGCCAGAGTTCACCCTGCGCGTCCCAGCCGTCCATCAGGATGATCTGCCAGGAATCCTCGTCGAGGTAGAACTGGCGTTTGGGCACCACGTGGCGTTTTCCCGGGGCCAGATTGGCCTCGATCACCCACACCCGGTGCAACTCCCAACGGACCAAGTCCGGATTCATGAATTTCGGCGTATAGAGATCTTCGGGCGCCGCTGCATTGGCCTTGTTGTTGTTGTAGGGGATGTAGACCTCTTTTTTGCCCACCAGCTTATACTCATGATGATCCCAGGGACCGAACAGCATGAAGGCCTCATCGAAGAAACCCATGCCGGAGGTTACCGAATCCGGCGTATCATAGGAGACCGATGGCGCGCGGCGTACCCGCCGTTGACCCACCAGGTACTGCCACAGGCCGATGCGCTTGTTCTCTTTGCTCGGATCGTGCAGCAGGATAGCCTCACCCGCCTTCGAAGCCGGCGCCGACTGAACATAACGGCCGAGGGTATGCACACCTTTGTAACTTTCCAGGCTGCCATCGCCATAGTGGTAGGGCTTTTGCGTGTTCTGGATGCCAACGCTGACCAAGCTCATTTTTCCATCCGGCGTCACCGTGTAGCAGCGCGAGGGAGAGATCGAAGACTCACCTCGGGACCATGCCGTCTTGTGATTCAGCATCATCTCCAGGGGATTGGATGTGATCGGAAAAGGCACACCCCCATAGGCACCCTCGAAGGTAAAGCCGTCACCGGTCAGCTTTGCGCTGGTGGCGTTCTTGACAGTGTTGTCGTAAAACCACTGCGGAGCCGCCGCCGTACGATGGGTCGGGTAGACGTCGATGCGGTAGTCCGGGTACTTCTTCATCAGCCCCTTGACCCCGTCGGTCAACTTGTCCGCATACTCATCCATATTCGCGGCGCTGATGGAGTAGAGCGGCTTTTCATCGGGAAAGAAGTCCGGGCGAACGTTACCCGACTTGTAACCCGCCGGCACCTGGGTAAAGCCCCCGTCCCAAGCGGGAATGGTGCCGTCCGCGTTACCGGCGCGTTCCGCGCCAAAGGGGGTCAGCGTTGTCTTGAGCTTGGCGGCCTCTTCGGGCGAAACGGCGGCCTGTGCGACGCCGCAAACAGTCATTGCGACGGCGATGGCGAAAATGGAATTTCTGTAATTCATTTTATTCTCCCCCTGCTTAGAACGTGCGCGAAATGTTGAAGGAGACATAGTCGCGGTCATATTGGGTCTGGTCGAAACTACCGGCGCCGATGCTGCCACCTTCGTGGCCTTGGAAGCGATGGTAGTTCAACCCGCCCCGCCAGGTATTGCGATAGTCGAAGTTCACACCTACATCAAGGGATCCACCGCTCTCTATCCAACCGATATAGGTCCGTGAACGACCGGAAAGGCTGTGGGTCCACACCACCGGGATATGGAGGTCGAGACCGTCAAGCACCTGATAGTAGTCGGCGGTGAAGGCCAGGGTAACGCTCGAGGCGCTCTCAGTTGTGGTCGCATCGATCAACCCCGGATTCTTGGTCACGCTGCTCACCTTGTGCCAATCGAACTGGGTCGCCACCGAGCCGCCGTCCCGCAGAATGAAGTTGGGCTGAAAGATGTGGATGTCCACCAGGGTCACATGCTGGGTCTTGCCCACGGCGTAACCAGGGTTGTCCTTGTTATCGACCACGGGTCCGCCCACGCCGGCCAGATTGTTGACGAAGTAACCGCAGCCGGTCGCATGGCCGGGTGGGCACAGGCCTCCGGTCAGCGGCATGTTGTCCCGCACCGAGGCCTCGATGGAGACATTATCGTCAAACAGCACGCTGCTGGCGCTTATGCCGTAGGTCCGGATGTCCTCTTGATATGCGCGGGAATAGGTCAGCCCGCCAGGAGTGACGTTAGTATAAATGGCCGATGGAAGCTTGTCGTGATAGTTAGCGGCATAGACACCCAACTCCACATCGAAGGCTTCCGGACGGTAACGCAGTTGGATACCCCATTGACCGTTGTCATCCGGTATCAGGTCCTCGCCATGGTTGATCTGCGGCCAGCCCAGGCTGGGGAATTGCAGGAAGGACTCGTTACCCGGGCCCACCACGTCGTTGGGTGAAAGAAAACTGCCGGCAGCGAAAAAGGCTGACTCTTCCCATTCGAACTGATAGTAGGCGCCCAGAACCATATTGTCCGTCGGTTGCAGGGTGGCCGAAATCTGATTGGTGGGTAGCAGGAACTCCTTGACCTGCGCTCCGGGGACAGTCGCCGCCTTGACGATATCCACCGGACCCTGTGCGGCGGCGATGCCGTTGGCGCCCGACATCAATGTCTCACCATAGATGACAGTGTGCTGGCCGAGGCGCACGCTGGCGGGCATGTTGCCGATCTCACCCTTGTAGAAACCGAAGGCGTCGAGCAGTTCCAGATCCCTGCCCACGGCCTCCTTGGTCTCCGAGTTGAACTCGTTGGCCGGCACACTCAGGTTATGAGATAGCCCGCTGTTGTTGTCATTGGTGCTGTTGTAGACCCGGTCGTACCAGCCGGTGACACTGATGCGAAAGCCTTTGTTGTAGTCATGCACAACATCGAATTCGCTGAGCAGGTCTAAACGGTTCGAGGCGATGACCTTCTTGAAGTTGTAGTCGCCGTCACCGGCGGGGGAACCAATATACCGCGCAAGTTGCACTTCGTCCGGATCGTTCAAACGGTAGATGGTGCTGTATTTGAGGGTGTTGTCCCAGCGTATTCTCAGCTCATCGTCACCTGTGTCGAACCGCATGGCTTGGGCGGTACTGCAGACCATCGCCATCGCAAGTGCTGCCGCGATAGAGGAGATTGGCGGTGCAGGAATTCGTTGATGCAATCTCATTCCAGAAATCCTCCCAGTAGATCTAAGCGTTATAGTTAAGCCAGCCTCCCTTTCGGCGATGCGCTGATGCGCCTACGCTTAGTATCAATAAGCTTGAGAATACTTCCAGTTCAATTCGATAGGCTCTATATAAGATTTTGATATAGCACTAGGACTACCCTAGACCACTACAGATCCCTTCAGCAGGCCATATAAGGGCTGAAAACAGAGAGTTTGCCTCGTATTGGGCCGTCGGATCGCTTGCCTATAAGTTATTTGTTAACTATAGTAACTATTATTATAACTAACGATTATTGGCTGTGTTTTAAAATCAAGGCACGCCGATTCCTATACCCCTGATTAGAGGAGGTAGCGCTTATGGAGCATTGGACCCATGTTTCATCTGATACCGGAATGGCCGTCGACTGCGCGGATATCTGCCGACTGTTCGAGGGTCTGGGCCGCGGCGATCCGGCGGCGCTGGCATGCGCCATTCTGCAGTTGGTCAAGCGCCATGTAGCCTTGGCCGACTGCACCGTTGTGAACTTCGCTGCCGAACGCTCGCCACGAGTCGTTTCAGTCGCCAGCCATCCCAATGCCTCACAGATCCTGCAGGCCGCCACCCGTTACGCGAGGCACCTGTCACATCTTGACCGCATCCAGCTACATCTGCGGACCATCCTCCCCTCCCAGACTGTAGGCAGCATTACGGTTCACCGACAAACCTCGACCCAGATCATCGACGCGGAGTTGCAGCATCTCTACCGCCACACCCTGGAGGTGGTCGATAGCTTGGCGATAACTCTCAAAAGCGGTCGCCATGAGTGGATCAGCGTGAACCTTTGCCGGCATCGCACCCAGGGCCTATTAAGTAAGAGTGAAATCGACACCCTGCTTCGCTTGGCGCCGCTCATTGCCAACAGCCTGTCGCACCATAGCCGGCTCGCAACTGATGAAGAAAGTCTAGGTGGATTCAGCGTATCGCAAAGCGACGGCATCGAGGAACTCTGTTCACGGCTGACCGCCAGAGAACGACAGGTCATCCGGCGCATACTCGACGGCGTCACCGTGGAGCGGATCGCAGCCGACCTGGGCTTGAAGCCTACCACCGTAATTACCTACCGCAGCCGGGCCTACGAAAAGCTTGGCATGAGTTCCCGGCATGAACTCTTTGCCGCCGTGTTACAGCGTCGCCAAGACTCAAACCGCCGTTTGGGTGCGGACATACCAAGGCGCGAGGTGGTATCCGGAAACAGCTTCATTGCGCCGGCGGCCTGATCCATGGTCCAGGCACTGATACTGATCGATCTCATCAACGAACTCATCGCCCCAGAGGGCAAACTATCGGCCAAGGGCTACACGGATTTCGCCATGAGACACCGCACCCTCGAACGGATCGCACGCCTGCTGGAACAAGCACGCCGCAACAACACCAAGCTGATCCATGTGCGGATCGGCTTCTCGCCCGATTATCGGGAGCAGCCCAAGGATTCCCCCCTCTTCAAGCACGCCTCGAAGCTCGGGGCGCTCAAGTTAGGTGAATGGGGGACGGAGTTCATCGAACAGGCAACTCCCCTGCCGGGCGAGACCATACTCTGCAAGCACCGGGTCAACGCCTTTGCCGGGACCCCTCTCGACCTGATGCTACGCACCGCCGGCATCAAGCACATCGCCATCGCAGGCTGCTCCACGGACGTGGGAGTTCAAACCACCGCCCGCGCAGCCCATGACCTTGACTACGCCGTTACGGTCATCGGCGACTGCTGCGTCGCCCCCTGCGACGAAGACCACGCGCCGACCCTGCGCATGTTGGCCAAGGTCAGCCAGGTCAGAGATCTAAAGGAAATGGAATTTGTTTCATGAATCACTGATTTCAGCCATCTGTTGGTCGGGTTAGCGCAGAATAGCCCTACTATGGTGCGGTCATTACCCATTGCCGTCGGGTTACGCGGCGCTAACCCGACCTACGATGATGCTCATTAACCCGGCTTTGAGCTTAACTCAAGCTGCGCGGAAGCACGGACGGGCTCATATAAATAGAAAGTTTTTCTCTCTGGTCTTGTATTTCCGGGACTTTTTTCCATACCATAGGCGCTCGAAACCGGCTATTAATAAGCGGGACGACGTAAATCAATACAAATCTGTTGAGATAGAATAAGCCTTTTTGGTATTAACATACGCTACCATCTGGGCATTATTTATCAACCTTTGCCACCAAGGTTGCACAAGCGGATAGTGGACAGCTATACCTCGGTACGAGAAAAGAGAGGCGGGTCCAACATCTGATGCGATCCGCCAACAGGGAGTAATAATGACAAAGCCGTACCTATACACTCGTTATGCCAACGACACCAAGGGATCCATAGAGGCGGGTCCTAGCGACATGCGTGATACCGGACACAGCAGCTCCGTGAACGCAGGTTTGAGCCTGTTCATCGACGCCGGTGTCGGTCATATCCGATTGCTTGCCTTCGATCGGACCGGTAAAGCCGTTGCCGACGCCACTTTTCCGAGTAACACCGATCTGCCGGAACTACTCTCACGCCAGCAAGTACACGAGCGTTTTGGCAAAAGTTCCGATGCGCCGATCTACATCAGCGGTAAGCTGGCCCCGCTGGTGCGCGATGCGCTCGGCTGCGGCAAGGTCTTTCTATCCAGCGCCGCATCCTGGCTGGCGGCGCACGACCTGCTGATGCAGAGCGAAAACGAGCATGTGCAGTCGCTCGCAATCCTCGAGTTGTCCGCCTCCGGTTACCTGGTGGTCGGCGTCGACCGCGCCGGCGATCTCAAGGATGATCTGCTGGTGGTGAATCCGCGTTGCGGTGCCGGTTCCGGCGTGAATCTCGACCGCGTCTTGCAGAAGCTTGGCCTGGAGCGCGAAGAGGTTGACCGGATATTGGAGAAGTATGCCGGTGATGCCGGGCGCGAGGCGCGGCAAAAGATCAACGTACGCGCCGACCGCTGCGGCGTATTCAGTTCGTCGGCCACCATCTCCGATAAGAACCAGGGTATCCCGCTGGAGACGGCGCTCGCCACCACCCTCAAGTCGGAAGTGCTCAAGGCTTGCAAGAAGGTGACGCCGGGTTTCGACAAGGCCTGCCTTACCGGTCGTGTGTTCCACTGGCGTTTCGCCCGCGAATGCGCCGAGGATTACCTGGCGGAGCTCGGCGTGAAGGAGGTGGTCTGCGACCCGGACAATACCCTGGTGCTGCAGGCCTTGCGTGGATTGATCACACGCATCGGGGAGCATGGCATCGTGCAGCCCGACAGTCGTCTGATGCACCGGGACGATGCCCAGACCTATCCCGCGTTCGCCGATCTCAAGCAGCAATATCAAACGCAGCGGCGCTATTTGCGTCTCGATAACGATGTACAACACGGCGAACTCGATGCCTTGGCGGATCGCAGCCTGAACTTTGGCCTCGACGTCGGCTCGACCATGGCCAAGGTGCTGGTGACCGACGCAGAAACCCAAGAGGTACTCTCGGTGCGCGCCTACAGCAACTCGGGCGACACCATCGAGACCATCAAAAAATTCTTCTCCGATCTGCGCGAAGCAGGGATTGAAGCGCTGACGGTGCGCGGTATCGGCATCACCGGTTCCGCCCGTTACCAGGTGCAGCAGGCACTGGAGCGCATCTATCCCGAGCTTGCCGGGCGCGTTTCGGTTTTGGTGGAGAACTACGCCCATGCCCGGGGCTCCATCGCCCTCGCCCGCGAACATGTGCGGCGCCTGAAGGACCAGGGTGTGGAGGACGTCAACAATGAATTCTGCGTGTTGGTCGATATCGGCGGCGAGGACACCAAGATCTCCACCATCGCGCTGCGCGAAGCGGAACTGTTCAACAACGCCATGAACCTCAAATGCTCGGCCGGCACCGGCAGCCTCATGGACACCTTGGCGGCGATGTTCGGCATGCCGGGCGTGGCAGAAGCCTGCAGCGACGCCTACCAAGCGTCCCAGGCACATGCGATCAACGCCACCTGCGCCGTATTCCTAATGGAAAACGCGAGCAAACTTCAGGCGCAAGGTGTGCCGCGAAGCGAGATTCTGGCATCCGCCAACTGGGCGGTGGTCGAGAACATGGCGCGCACTCTGTGGTCGCAGGTGGAACTACCGCGCAACGCCGTGGTGCTGCTGCACGGTCAGACCATGCTCTCCGAACCGCTGCCGGTGGCGGTGACCCATAGATTGCAGACTTTCCAGGATGCGCCGAGCTATGCGCTGGTGCCACCGAACCCGGGTCACCGTGCCTGCTTCGGACTGATCCATACCCTGGAACAGACCGCGCCGCAGGATACGGCGCAAATCGAAACCGCCCGATTCCTCGAATCGAGCTTCGACAAGCGCATCATCCAGTGCCGCGGAGCCGCCTGCGGCGACGATGCCGCTGTCTGCAACCGCACCAAGCTGACCTTCCGCAAGCCGTGCGGAGAAGGCGCAAAACCCCTCTCCTTCACCCTCGGTGGATGCAGCGCCATCAACGAACTGGTGGCGAAAAAGAAAAACAAGCAGGCCGCCACCAAACCGGTGCGCGATACCTACAAGGAGATCTGGGACTTTATCGATCAACGTCAGCCCCATTGCGAGACCCCTGACCGGTTGGTGATTCCTCGCAGTTTTTGCGTCTCCGAATGGGCCTATCTCTTTGCGCGGCTGTTCGAGCGCCTCGGCCTGCCGGTACACGTGGACAACGTGCGCGAAAGCGATCTTACCGATGCGCAGCCCCTGTTCAACGTGGACTCCTGCGCGCCGCACATGGGCGCGGTAGGCCAGTACCGCCGTCTCGCCGCACAACCGCACGGCATGATCCTGGCGCCGCAAATCGAATTTCTGCCGACCGGGGGCAAGAGTCTCGGGCGCACCTGTACCCTGAACCAGGGCGGCGTCGCGGTGGCCATGAATCTGGCGCGCCTGAACCGGTCCGAGGGAAAGTTTCATCTCTTCACCGTGGATTTCAGCGAGCTCGACGCCGAAGCCGTCCGCAGCCAACTGCAGAACCGTCTGCAACCGGTGTTCCGCCGTTACGGCATACGCCCCGACCGGGACACGCTGCTCGCGGCGATCTCCGGCGCGATCGACGATCATCTGGCGCTACGCGCCCAGACAGCGGACTTTGCCGCCGATCTAATGCAAGAGGCATTGGAAAACGATATCCCGGTGGCGCTCGTGGTAGGGCGGGAGTACATCCTGAATCCGGGCATCTACGACAGCCATGTGCGCCGCTTGTTGCGCGACAAACGGATGGTGGTATTGCCCTCCTATCTGCTGGATCTGGAACTCAACGAGGCCTATGGCCACCTCTATTGGCGCAATCCGCACAGCATCGTATCCATTCTCGACGCGGTATCGCGCCGCACACTGCATCAGCGCCTGCGTCATCCCCGCTTGAGCGAACTCTTTCAGCGCATCGAAACCGGCCCGGATATGCTGCCGGTGGTGCAGATCTCCACTTTCAGTTGCGGCCCGGACAGCACCATTCAGCCGCTGATCGCCGAGATCATGAAACAGCGGCCCTTCCTGCTGATCCAATCGGACGCGGCGATTCAAGAACTCGCGCATCTGGAAAACCGGGTCAATACCTACGTCAAGCAACTCGAACTCGGTTTGCATGAGCGGTTGCGAATCGACGGCAACGAATCCCTCGATATCCGCACCCTGGACGAGATCAGCCAATCCGGGCCGATCGATCGGGATACCGATGTGATCTGCTTTCCGACCATGTCGGACAACCGTATGCTCACCGCCGCATTGCGCGCCGCTGGCTACACCTGCCTCGACACCTACCGCGAAGGCCATGACCTGGAGCAGCTGATAAAGCAGGGCCGCCGCTCCACCGGCGATGCCATTTGCGCGCCGCTGGCGGGCGTCTATGCCGACCTGGAGCGGGCGGTGGATGCCTTCCATCAACGTCGCAATGCCGGCGATCCACAGTTCGTGGGTAAAAAGCGGTTGCTCTATTTCGATAACAAGGGTACCGGCCCCTGCCGCCAGGGCCAGTACATGCATGTACATCAGCTTCTCTACTACGGCAAACACACCGACAAGAACGCTTGCGATACGTTGCCGGGGCAAGGCGTACTCAAATTTCTGATCGGCAATGAGACGGAAGGCTACGACATCGGCGTCGAGGAATGGGTACTGGCGCGCGCCCACCAGGGCCTGGTGCTGGAGGGCGTACTACACAGCCTGCTTTTCAACGGCGGTACCGCATGCCGCGATTACGATGAGTACGAACGCTTCATCGCCGATTACCGGATGCTAAAGCGCGATCTGTTCGCGACATTGGAAAATTTCAAAGGGCCGGGACGGCTGATGCAGGGCATGATCCGCCGCGTCGAAGGCACGCGCTACCTCAGCTCGGCGCTGAAATATTTCGCCTACCGCCTGCATGGGCGGGACCTGATCAAACCCTTGCGCCGCTTCGCCAAGACCTGGATTCACAACCGGACGTCGCCCAAGGAAGTCCTCAATGTGGCAATGACCGGCGAGGCCTACATGCGCATCGCCCAGTGCGAAGACGTCTACCGCCTGCTGCTCGCCAACCTCGGTTTCCGCCGCTTCAAACTCAACTTTTCACCGGTGTGGAGTTACATCGAATGGCTGTGCGAAGAGGAATCAATGGTGCAAAGCGACGAGCTGCAACGCCTGGAAGCCTCTGCCGTTCCCGACACCGAGCAGATTGCCCGCATTCGTTCACGGATCCGCGCCACCCGCATGCTGCAGTTGAGCATGCGCGGACTCGTGGCGCGCCCGCTATACCGCGCCGCCGGCATGCCCGTGCCGCTGTCATCGGTAAAAGCCGTACATCAGGCGCAAAAGGTACTCCCCACCATGCGCCCACTGGGTGAGATCGGTATTTACATCGGCGAGGTCCTGGCCGAACTGCGCCACGGTACCGACATCGTATTCAACATCGCCCCCAACGGCTGCATGGTCTCCTCCATGGGCGAGATGCTGACCCCCGCGATTCAAAAAGCCGGCGGCGCCCACGGCCGGGTGCAGCACCTGTTCTCGGCCGACGGCGACGTCAACGAAGAACTGCTCACCCTTGCGTTGCTCAAGACCATGGGCCCGGAACGCTACTACCGCGCAACACCCGAGAACCGCTCCAAAAGCGAGGAATATTCAGGTGACTCCTATGACGGAGAACTGGCGACGGCCACCAATTGGTGATGGATGGGAATTGGCATCAGTAATTACCATCTGAGTTAAGTATGGCATTTAAGTCTCATCATTCATTTTGCGGCAGAACCGCTCCTGCGAAATTAACCGCAAATGAACGCCAG
>CAJICC010000035.1_pt1 | contig 13226 bp, 10 predicted proteins | sample 9199511 | NCBI WGS metagenome assembly CAJICC01 (sample SAMEA7708322, study PRJEB35096) | sediment metagenome | biome: marine neritic benthic zone biome [ENVO:01000025]; feature: sediment [ENVO:00002007]; material: shallow marine sediment [ENVO:03000034] sea grass bed [ENVO_01000059] ...
ACGAACTTCTTCAACCGCTGTCGCTTCTGAATCTGCCGCTTGCTCAACTTGTTTCTGCGCCCCTGGTAGGGATTCTCCCCGGAGCGGAATTCGATCCGGATCGGTGTCCCTTTAAGATTGAGGGCCTGGCGAAAACGGCCTACCAGATAGCGCTTGTAACTCTCCGGCACCTCTTTCGTCTGGTTGCCGTGAATCACAATGATGGGCGGATTCTTCCCCCCCTGGTGGGCATAGCGCAGCTTAATGCGGCGGCCACGTACCAACGGCGGCTGATGCTCCTGGGTGATCGCCTCCAGCAGGCGGGTCAGATCCGGGGTCGCCAGGTCACGCATGGCGCTGGCGTAGACCCGCTCCACCAGTTCGAACAGGTCGCCCACGCCGGAGCCATGCAAGGCGGAGATGAAATGGAGCTTGGCAAAGCCGAGGAACGGCAGTCTGCGATCTATCTCCCGCTTGATCCAGTCGCGTTGATCCGGGTCGAGGCCGTCCCACTTGTTGACCAGCAGCACCAAGGCCCGCCCGCTCTCCAGCACATGACCGGCGAGGGTGGCGTCCTGCTCCCCCACCCCTTGATGGGCGTCGAGTACCATCAGCACCACATTGGCCTGCTCGATGGCCTGCAGGGTTTTGATGATGCTGAACTTCTCAATCGCCTCTTTGATCCTGGCCCGGCGACGCACGCCGGCGGTGTCGATCAGGGTGTAGTGACGCCCCTCGTGCTCCAAAGGGATAAAGATGCTATCGCGGGTGGTGCCGGGCTGGTCGTAGGCCACTACCCGCTCCTCCCCCAACAGCCGGTTGACCAGGGTTGACTTGCCCACGTTGGGACGCCCGACAACGGCGATCTGAATACCCGGCTCTTCCGGGAGCACCTCCTCCGGTGGAGGCAGTTGATTCAAGACCGACTCGATCAGGCCCTTCACGCCCCGCCCATGAACGGCGGCGATCAAACAGGGATCGCCTAAGCCAAGGCGGTAGAAGTCGCTGCCGGCGAGGGCTTCGTCCAAGCCTTCGCTCTTGTTCACGGCCAGGGTCACCGGTTTGCCGGTGCGCCTCAGTTCCTGGGCGATCAGTTCGTCGCCGCCGGTGCAGCCCTCGCGCGCATCGAGCAGAAACAGGATATGGTCGGCCTCACCGATGGCTTGCCTCACCTGCTGTTGCAGCAACTCATCGATACCGGCCCGGTCGCCGCTGAGCCCTCCCGTGTCGACCACCACATAGGGATGGCTGCCAATCTTGCCGGTACCGTATTGGCGATCGCGGGTCAGGCCCGGTTGATCGGCGACCAAAGCGTCGCGACTGCGGGTTAGGCGGTTGAAGAGCGTCGATTTACCGACATTGGGACGTCCGACCAGGGCGATGACGGGTAACATGCTGGGGCGCTCAAGGGTTATCCGATGTGCTCGCTTCGGCCCGCAAGGCGGTCAAGGTGCCGTCATCGTCCATCACGTAAACGATGCCATCATGAACCAGCGGCTTTACCCGGATAGGATCGTTGCCCACCCGGTTTCGCGCCAGCAGCCGACCATCGTATTGGGAGAGCCAGTGAAGGTAGCCCTCTAAGTCGCCCACCACCAGATGGCCGTCCACCCTGACCGGTGCGGTGAGCCGCCTGGCCTGCAGCGCCTTTTGTTGCCACAGGGTGGCGCCGTTGGTGGTGTCCAGGGACCAGATGTGGTCCGCTTCATCGGTGATATAGAGCTGCCGCCAGTCGGCGTCCAGGCCCGCATGGGACGAGATCTCCCGTTGCCAAAGCACGATTCCGCTGATTTCGGAAACGGCGGCCAGATCTCCGTGATAGGCGGCGGCATAGACAGTGCCTTCCACCAGCTTCAGGTCGGCGTCGATATCGACCACCCGCTCCAACTCGGTGCGACCGCTCGGCGCCGTGATCAACGCCTCCCAGGTAGGCGCACCGGTGTCGAGGGAGAGCGCCGTCAGTTTACCGTTGGGGAAACCGGCCAGCACCTGGTTTTGATGCAGGATGGGTGAGCTGTCGCCACGCAGGGTCAATACCGGCACACTGCGGTCATAGACCCATTGTGACTCACCGTTTTCAGTACTGAAGGCGGAAACACGTCCGTCGATGGTGCGGCAGATCACCTTGCCCCGACCGATGGCGGGTACCGAAAGCACCTCGCTGTTGACCCGCTTACGCCAACGCTCACTGCCGTCGCCGGCGTCCAACAGAATCAGCTCGGCCTCCTCGGTACCGACCGCTAGCAGGCCGTCGTTGACCCCGGGACCGCCGCTGATCGGCACCTCCAGATCCACCGACCACAGCTCCTCGCCCGTCTCCGCGGCCAGCGCGATGACCCTGCCGGATGGTTCCGCCAGATAGAGCCGGTCGCCATCCAGGACGGGGGTGATTTTCAGGAAGGCCTCTTCAAGGCCTTCGAAGGATTCGCTCCAGAGCTCCCGCACCTCGAGCTCTGATTCCAACTCCACCAGTTCCGCCGGCGGGTCGGTGTTGTCTACCGCGGAGAGGGCGCTGCAACCGGTCAACACCAGTAACAACAGAGGCCAGAGCAGGCGCATCCCATTCATCGATTCAGAGCCAGGTCATCCAGCTTCATCTGCAGCAGGTCACGATTGCTGGTCTCTTTGGTCATGGCGAGGGTATAGGCATCGAAAGCGGCTTGCTTGTCGCCTCGCTGGACAGCGATGTCACCCCGCAACTGGGCGAATTCACCGGCGAATCCACCCGTGTCCACATCGGCCAGCTTGGCGGCGCCGTCGAGATCTCCCTCGCTCAGCAGGATGCGGGCCAGATTGAGTTTGGCCAGTCGCTGCAACGACTCGTTATCGGCTTTCGCCATGGCCCATTCCAGCTGGGAGCGAGCCGCCGGCGCATCCCCCTGCTCAAGCTTCAGCTTGGCCTGGATAAGCGCCGCGAAGACCGCATAGCTGCTGCCCTCGTATTCGAGCCGCATCAGCTCCGCCTGCTTGCTGGCGGATTCGGTCTCCCCCTTCTGTTTGGCGTTCACCAACTGGTTGAAAGCGAGGGAGGCTTTCTGACCGATCCGGTCCTGATAGTTACCCCAGGCCTGCCAGCCGAATATCCCGCCCAGTCCGATGACCACGCCGGCGATAATGGCGGTGCCGTTCTCTTTCCACCAGCGCTTAAGCGCCTCGACCTGTTCTTCTTCGGTCTGATATCCACTCATGTTTCGAATCCTGTCTCTCTAATATATTTATCACGGTTGATACTGAGGAAACGTCGATTGGTTCCGAGGCCCTTCAGAGCAAAGCCGATAGGGCGTCGGCCAGTCCATCCAAAGCGACCTGCCTCTGATTACCTGTCTCCCGCAGAGGCTTAAGACCCACCTCCCCCCGGGCAAGTTCATCGTCACCGAGCACCAGGGCGTAGCGGGCATTACTCTTGTCCGCCTTTTTGAATTGGCTTTTGAAACCGCCGCCCCCGCAATGGGTGACCAGGCGCAGGCCGGGTAGCGCATCCCGCAGGGACTCGGCCAGCTGCATGCCGCGACGCCTCGCCTCCTCCCCCATCATGATCAGGTAGATATCGATCCCGGGCAGGTCACGGGCCGTACCCCCCGCTTGCAACAGGGCGATCAGGCGTTCCAGCCCCATGGCGAAGCCGACCGCGGTGGTGGCCCGGCCTCCCAGCTGTTCCACCAGCCCGTCGTAGCGCCCGCCGGCACAGACCGTACCCTGGGCACCCAGCTGATCGGTCACCCATTCGAAGACAGTACGGCTGTAATAGTCAAGGCCCCGCACCAGGCGCGGGTTCAGGACATAGGCGACACCCGCCGCGTCGAGACCCTCTCGCAAGACCTCGAAGTGGGCCAGGGACGCTTCCCCGAGATGCTGCATCAGGGTCGGCGCCTGCGCCACCACTTCCGCCATCTCCGGATTTTTGGTGTCAAGGATCCGCAGTGGATTACTCTCCAGACGGCGCCTGCTCTCCTCGTCCAGCTCATCGAAGCGGTCTTGAAAATAGGCCACCAACTGTTCCCGGTATTGGCTGCGCTCCGCGGCCGTGCCGAGGGTGTTGAGTTGCAGCTCAAGGCCCTCTAGGCCGAGTTCGCGCCATAAGCGGGCAGTGATCAGGATCAGCTCCAGATCGATGTCCGGTCCCTCCAGACCGAAGGTCTCGACGCCGATCTGGTGAAACTGGCGATAACGTCCCTTTTGCGGCCGTTCGTGGCGGAACATGGGTCCCTGATACCATAACCGCTGTGTCTGGTTGAAGATCAAGCCGTTTTCCAGGCCGGCGCGCACGCAGCCGGCGGTACCCTCAGGGCGCAGGGTCAGACTGTCGCCGTTGCGGTCATCGAAGGTGTACATCTCCTTCTCGACGATATCGGTCACCTCGCCGATGGAGCGTTTGAACAGCTCGGTCATCTCGACGATAGGAAGACGAATCTCCTCATAACCGTACCGGCCCAACACGTCGCGCACCCGATCCTCGAGATAGAACCAGAGGGGTGTCTGTTGCGGCAGGATGTCTTTCATCCCACGAATGGCCTGGATTTGCTTTGCCATCAGAGGTATATACGTCAATCAGGGAAGTTGGAAAACGCAGAAGATTACCACGAATAGGCAATCCCTACCTAAATTGCAGATTCACCCATTGAGCATGTGACGAAAAAACATTGCGCTCATGGCGCTTCATGGCGGGCTTTGCGTTATACAACCACCTCACAACCGTGAAGGATCAAGCGTAAACCGGGCCACCTTGCCCCGCGTGTGACGCCGCAGATCGTAAGTCTCGCCGTTCACACTCAGACGGGCAACAAAGATATCGCCGATAATGATGCGGAAGGGACCGAGCCCCGTATTCAGGCTGCGTCGCGTCCCTTCCCGCATGACGCCAAGGATACGCGCCCTACCGCTGGCATCGCGCACCTCCACCCAGCAAGGTCCCGTGAATTCGAAAACCACCAGGCCGTCCGGCATCGCCTCCGGAACGGCGGGTTCGGCCAGCGCTTCGGTAACAGGTGCCGGTTCGGCCGCGATCGTCTCGGACGGCTCGATGGTGGAATCGTCCGGCGGTGCATCCACCGTTCCCTGAATCGATTCGCTTGACTCGGTTACGGGGAAAGGAACGGGCAAGGAGGCTGTCTCGGGAGCGGTGGAACTCGAGGTGTCGCCCCGGGTTGTCGCTTGATCCCTCCTTGTGTCGCGGATCGGAGGCAGCGTTTGCACCCGGGGAGGGATCAATCCATCCTGTTCCGCCGATGGGAAAACCGGCTCGATCACTTCACGCTCTTCAGCGGTCGTCGCCTGCGGTTCGTCGGAATCCATGCGCCCTTGCAACCAGAAAAAGACCGCCACCCCCAGCACCAGCAGTATGCCCCAGGAGACATAGCGCAGCAGACGATTTTCACTATGCAGTTCAAGCGCCACTTCATCCGGCTGGTTCCTTGGCAAAGGTTGCTGCTCAGCGTCCGGTTGCAGCTCTTGATAGGTCTGAATGACCGTATCCTCGTCAACGCCCAGTAAACGCGCGTATTTCCTCAGGTAGCCCTGGACGAACACGGCAGCGGGCAGTTTGTCGTAATCATCCCATTCCAAGGCGTGGACCATGGATTGGTTCAGGTGCAACTGCGAGGCCACTTTAGCCAACTCCAAACCCTGACGTTCACGCGCTTTGCGCAGTTGGGAACCCGGACCGCTGATGGTGTGCTGCGACTGACTATTATCTTCCGAGGAGGATTTATGCTTCATTACTGCCGTTCTGACTGGTTGAGGGCTTGAATCTCCGGCGCATCCGGAAACTCTTTCAGGAGTTGGCGCTTGTATTCTACGGCCTTGACGCGATCACCCAACCGTTGCTCGATACGCACCCCTAGCCAGAGGGAGGCGGCTGTAGGGGACACTTCACTGTGAAACCTTTCCAGATAGGCACGGGCGGACATGTGGTTGTTGGTTTCAAAAGAGAGCTTTGCCATTTGATACAACGCCGGCGAATAGCGGGAGTTGGCGGATAGGGCGCGACGATAGTATCTCTCGGCCTTTTCCTTATCGTCAGTACGCTCGGTGCAGAGGCCTGCATTGGTCAACGCCACCCAAGGTGTTGGATAGAGCGGATTGCCGAGGGCGATTTCAAATTCCCGCAGCGCCTCCTTGTACTCACCCTGCTTGCAGAAAAAACTGCCGCGCGCATTACGTATATAGGGATCCTTGGGGGAAAGCGTCGAAGCCCGCTCATAGTGGTCACGCGCCTGCTCAATCTCCCCCAGGCGCTCGTAGAGGATGGCGATCACGTTGTGCGCATCCGGGTGCCTTGGATCGACCTCGATGGCGCGATTCAATTTCTTCAATGCCACCCCATTCTGACCGTCCCGCATATAAGCGACCCCCATCTCCACATAGATCTGAGCCGGGCTGTCTTTGCGTTCGATTCCTAAATTACCGGTGGAATCCTGCTTGCCAGTAGTAGCGCAGCCGGTAAACAATGCCAACAACAGGATGATAGCGGTGATCAGAGTCAATCTGTTCATGAGACATTCACCTCCGGCGTCTCGTTCGCCGCCCGTTTCAGCTGCCGCCGGGTACGGTCCTTGACCCGCCCCACCAGTTGCCCACAGGCGGCATCGATCTCCTCTCCCCGGGTCTTGCGCACTGTGGCGATGATGCCCGAGCGTTTCAGCCGCTGGCGGAAGGCCTCCACCCGCTCCGGCGGTGAGACGCGATAGCGGGCGCCGGGAAAGGGATTAAAGGGAATCAGATTGACCTTCGAAGGGGTCCCTTCCAACAAGCGGATCAGCGCCTTAGCGTGTTGCAGGCTGTCGTTGACGCCGTCGAGCATGACATATTCCCAGGTTACCTTGCGCCGCTTGTCGCCGCGCACGAACTCGCGACAGGCAGGTATCAGCTCCTGCAGCGGATATTTGCGGTTGATCGGCACCAGCTCGTCCCGCAGGGCGTTGTCCGGGGCGTGCAGGGAGACCGCCAAGCTGACGTCGGAGATTTCCCGCAATTTGTTCAAGGCGGGGACGATGCCCGAGGTACTGACGGTAACCCGGTATTTGGAGACCATGTAGGCCAGGTCGTCCTGCATGATACTCATCGCCGGCACCAGGGCGTCGAAATTGGCCAGGGGTTCGCCCATGCCCATCATCACGATGTTGCTCGGCGGCGCGCCCAGCTCCCGGGTCGCGATCCAGACCTGACCGATGATCTCCCCCACGCTGAGATTGCGGTTGAAACCCTGCTGCGCCGTGGAACAGAAGGTGCAGTCGAGGGCGCAACCCACCTGTGAGGAGACACAGAGGGTGCTGCGTCCGTCATCGGGTATATGCACCGTCTCGATGCGCTGCCCGTCCTCCAGTTCGAGCAACCACTTGCGGGTGCCGTCCAGGGCGGGCTGCTCGAAGATCAGCTCGGGCAGCCTGACCTCCGCCATCGCCTGCAGCTGGGACCGCAACCGCTTGGAGATATCGGTCATAGCAGCGAAGTCGATGACGCCGTGTTTGTGGATCCACTTGAAGACGTTGCGGGCGTGATAGACCTTGCTCTCCAGTTCCAGGAAAATGTCCTCCATCCCGCGGCGATCGAGGTCGAGCAGATTGATTTTTGTCTCAGCGGTCAAGGCAAGGCAATTCCATAAAGCTTAAAAAAAAACCATAAAATAACAATACGTTAGTTTAGCCCTGGGAAGACGGGCTGGCAATCGGGCATGCTGTGTTGTTTAGGAGATTCGTTTGACCACGTTCACATCCGGCAGTTGCTCGATTTTCGAGAGCAGTCGGCTCAATTGCTCCATGTTACACACCTCTACCGTGAAGCGCATGGTGGCCGTGTCCGTCCGGCGGTCGCTGTTGGTGTTGACGCCGATGACATCGATGTCATCGTTGGTAAGAATACCCGAAATATCCCGCAACAATCCCTTGCGATCGCCGGCGATGACCAGAAAGTCCACCGCGTAGGCGGTCTGTGATTGCTGATTGCTCCAACACACCTCCACCAGGCGCGAGCGCTCATCCTCATCCATGGCCCGTAAATTGGCGCAGTCGCACCGGTGCACGGTGACTCCTCGTCCGCGGGTCACGAAACCGACGATGGGGTCGTAGGGCACCGGCTTGCAGCAGCGGGCGATGCTGGTCATCAAGTCGTCAACCCCGGCTACCACCACCTCACCCTTGACCACGGCGCTCTTCTGCTCCGTCAGCGGCTTGGGACGCGTCGCCTGGCGCTCGCGCCCGCTGACTCCCGCCACCTGGATCGGCGACAGGTCACCGCGGCCGATGGCGGCGTAGACATCCTCGGTATGCTGCAGATTGTGCTTGCGTGCAATCCCTTCCAGGTCTGGCTTGTTGGTCACCGAGAGCCGGGTCATCTCCCGCTCCAGCATCGAACGGCCCAGCTCCACATGGTGATCGAAATCGAGCTGTTTGAACCACTGCTTGACCCGGCCCCGCGCCTTGGCGCTGTGCAGGTAGCCGAGATGGGTATTGAGCCAGTCGCGACCGGGAGTGCCGTTCTTGGCGGTTAGGATCTCCACCGTTTCGCCGCTGCGCAGGGGCCGGTTGAGCTGCACGATGTGCCCGTCGACCTTTGCCCCACGGCACTGGTGGCCGACGTCGGTATGTATGGCATAAGCGAAATCGAGGGGGGTGGCCCCCATCGGCAGTTCGATCACCTTGCTCTGGGGCGTCAATACATAGATGCGGGTCGCCTCCAGTTCGGTGTCGAGATAGGCGGGCAGATCGCCGCTCTCGTCGTCGAACTCCTTGCGCTCCAGCCAGTGGCGCATCCACACGATGCGCCGTTCGAAATCAGCGTCATGCTTGGTCCGCTCCTTATAGCGCCAGTGGGCGGCGACACCCAGCTCCGCATGGTGATGCATATCACGGGTGCGAATCTGGACCTCCAGGGTCTTCTCCTCGGGACCGATCACCGCGGTATGGATCGACTGATAGAGGTTGGCCTTCGGGGTGGCGATATAGTCGTCGAATTCGCCGGGGATATGGCGCCACAAACCATGCACCACGCCCAGTGCCGCATAGCACTGGGCGATATCGTCCACCAGCACGCGCACCGCGCGCAGGTCGAAGATCTGTTCGATATCGATCGATTTTCGCTGCATCTTGCGCCAGATGCTGTAGATATGCTTCGGTCGTCCGCTGATCTCCGCCTGGATGCCGACCGCCTGGAATTTTTCGTGCAGCAGTGCGATCACTTGACGGATGAACTGTTCCCGGTCGGCTCGCCGGCCGTCGAGTTGGCTCGCGATCTGCGTATACTTATCGGGGTGCAAGAAACGCAGGCAGAGATCTTCCAGCTCCCATTTGACCTGCCACACACCCAACCGGTTGGCCAGCGGCGCGTAGATATCGCGGGTCTCCTCCGCCAGACGTCGGCGCAACTCCGGAGACAGCCGGCGGGCGCTGCGCATCAAGTGCAACTGCTGCGCCACCACCACCAACACCACCCGCACATCCTCGGCGATACCCAACAGCAGGCGGCGCAGGTTCTCCGCGTGCTCCTCCTCCTCGCCCGGCTTGACCTCGGTGGAGAGATCGGTCAATAGACCGATACGGGTCAGGTCATCGACCATGCGCGCCGTACTGTCGCCTAACTGCCGCTTGATTTGTTCCAACGAGACCCGGTCGTTGCCCAGACAACCCAACAGTATGGCGGCGGCTACCGTCTCCGGATCCATGCGCATGTCAGCCAGGATCTCGGCCACTGATAGTGCATGGCGCAGCTGGGTCTCGCCGCACAGGCTGGTGACGCCCGCATCCGCCGTCAGCGCCAGCTGAGTCGCCTTGTCGAGATAACCGCGGTCCTCGTCGGCAAACTCCGCGGGCAGACGCTGCACCCAACGCACCACATCCGCGTTGCTGAGCTCGCCACTTTCCGGTAGCCGGCTGCTGGTGGTGACCATTACCTAGGGCCTGTTAACACTCATCCGATAGGCTCTGCTGGGGCTGTTTTTTCGTCCAGCAAGGCAGAATGAGCGATGTGTAGCCCGGCTACATGAGCGAATGATAACGCCGCTGGACGGGAAAATAGCCCCAGCCCTTCGGGTTGCGCCTGAAAAAGCGCCACTCGGCGTTGCTCGTCGTTCATTTGGAGTCACCAAACTTCTCTCCTCGCGCCTTGATTGGCGCTTTTTCAGACGCAACAGAGCCTATCGGATGAGTGTTAACAGGCCCTAGCACTAATCCAATACATGGCTGACCAAACCATCGGCCAGTTTCGGTTCGAACCAGGTCGATTTCGGTGGCATTACCTCGCCCACATCGGCTACCGCCATCAGCTCCCGCATGCCGGTGGGGTAGAGGGAGAAGGCAACGGCCATCTCACCGCTATCGACCCTTTTTTCCAATTCGGCCAGACCGCGGATGCCGCCGACAAAGTCGATGCGGGGATCGCGGCGAGGATCGGCGATACCGAGGATCGGTTCGATCAAGTTGTCACCCAGCAAACTGACATCGAGACGAGCCACCGGATCGTCACCGGGAACATGCGCCGGATCGATCCGCAACCGATACCAGCGGCGGTCGAGATACATGCCGAACTCGGTTCTCCGTGCCGGTTTGACCGGCCGCTCACTGGGCTCGACATTGAAGCGCTCGGCAACTCGGGCCAGAAAGTCCGCCTGATCGAGACCGTTCAGGTCCTTGATCACCCGGTTGTAGTCGAGGATCTGCATTTGCTCATGGGGGAAAATCACACTCAGGAAGTAATTGTAGGACTCATCTCCGGTGTGTGCCGGGTTGGCCTCCTTGCGCCCAGCACCCACCCGTGATCCAGCGGCGGAGCGATGGTGACCGTCGGCCACGTAGAGGGCCGGCAAGGCGTCGAATTCGGCCGTCAAGCGGGCCACGGTCTCAGCATCGTCGAGCACCCAAAGCTCATGGCGCACCCCGTCCGCCGCGGTCACATCGATATCGCTCCCGGCCTGGGAGATACGAGCCAGCTGCTGATCCACGGCCGGGGCGTCCGGGTAGACCAAAAACACCGGACCGGTCTGGGCGTTCAAGGCGTCGATCTGGCGCACCCGGTCATCCTCCTTGGCGGGTCGGGTGAACTCGTGCTTCTTGATCCGGCCACTGTCATAGGCCGCCACCGATGCGGCCGCCACCAAACCGGTCTGCCTGTGTTGCCCCATGGTCAAACGATAGACGTAGTAGCAGGGCTTGGAGTCCCTCACCAGCACCCCCTCTCGAATCATTTTTTCCAGATTTTCCGACGACTTGGCATAAACCTCCGGGGCATAGGGATCAATCCCTTGCGGCAGGTCGACCTCGGCGCGCGAGATATGCAGAAAGCTCCAGGGCCGCCCGGCAACCATCTCCCTTGCCTCCGCTTCGTTCATTACATCGTAGGGTGGAGCCGCCACGTCGGCGGCACGTCCTGGTGCCGGACGTAATCCGGGAAAGGCTCTGACCAAGGGCATGAATGGATACCTCGAAAGGGTTTTGAATGGATTGGAAAGAGGGGAATTGTTTCAAAAGAGCGGTAGGTGAAGCAAGCGGCTCTCTGGGTATCGTGTCAGAAAATTCCTACTTTAATATCGGAACTGACCTGCATACGGGGTAAGGTTTCTAAAATATACTTTCACTGTCGCATCAATGGAGGTTATGGACAACGCACAGGAACAGGGACGTCCATGGACTCGATTACTTTGCCAACCAATCATCGCGACACGAAATCCCGGTTCCCACGGAAGGGTTGCCGGGATTTCTTTTTGCCCACTCTATTTTGATCGGAAGTTAGATCCGGCCTCGCCTCTCACGCCCGCCAGAGCGATTGCCCGGAGGCGTCAAATTCAGCCCAGAGTTCACCATAGGTCCTTCCGACCACCGGATGGCGCTCATCCGGGGCCACCTCGGAGAGCGGCAACAGAACGAAGGCATAGCGTAGAATCTCCTCCCGCGGCAACCTCAAACCCGCCTCGTCTATAACCCTGTCGCCGTAGGTCAACAGATCGATATCGAGGGATCGCGAAGAGAACTTTTCATTCCCCCTGATCCTCCCTTGCTCCGCCTCGATCCGACAGAGGGCTTCCACCAATGCGCGCGGCGAGAGTCCGGTCTCTATACCCACCACCAGATTGAGAAAGTTGTCGCCGCTGAAACCCATTGCCACGCTTTCGTAAATCGGTGACACCACCAGCTCACCGAAACGCGCTTGCAAGGTTTCCAGCGCGGCGGCAATCCGCTGCCGCGGATCGATATTGCTGCCCAAGCTGAGCCAGACCCGGACCCGGGGTGTCTCAGCCACGCGCTCCCCGCTCGATGATCACGCCTACATCCCGCGCCGCGCTCACCGCCCCCTGCTTATTCAGCGTCAGACGCACCCAGGGGACCTGGAACTCATCGAGCACGATCGCGGCGCAGCGCTCCGCCAAGGTCTCGACCAGTTGAAACTCACTCTCGCGCACAAACTCGATCAGGCGCTTGCTCACCGCCTTGTAGTCGAGGGTATCCTCGATGGTGTCACTGGAGGCGGCGCGAGCGATGTCAGCCCCCATCTCCAGGTCGAGGATCACGGTCTGCCGGATCTCCCGCTCCCAGTCGTAGATGCCGATCACCGTATCGATGCGCAGGTCGCGAATGAAGACGATATCCATTTTTCCAACTGTGCGAGTGGACATGGGCACCCATGGTAGTGAAGTGAGGCGGAATTACAAATCCGGCACGTGCTTGACCTGATCCCGACAACCGGTTCCAATTGCTCGATGTTACTCGACTCGCTGCTCGTTATCGGCGCCTATCTGATGGGTTCCGTCTCCAGCGCCATCATCGTCTGCCGGCTGATGGGGCTACCCGATCCCCGCACCGAAGGTTCGAACAATCCTGGCGCCACCAATGTATTGCGTCTCGGCGGAAAGAAACCGGCCGCCATCACCCTGTTGGGGGATTCACTCAAAGGGCTGCTGCCCATGCTGGCGGCCCATCTGCTGGACGCATCGCCGCTTATCCTGGCGCTAACTGGAACGGCCGCGTTCCTGGGCCACCTCTATCCCCTCTACTTCGACTTCAAAGGCGGCAAGGGTGTCGCCACGGCTTTGGGGGTACAGTTTGGCTTGCACTGGGGCATTGGCATCGCTGTGGCTTTGATCTGGCTCTTTATGGCCAAGGTGGTCAACATCTCATCCCTCTCGGCCCTGGTCTCCATGGCCCTTGCCCCTATCGCCGTCTGGTTGATCTGGCCGGCGCCGGAACTGCTCGCCATGCAGATCCTGATCAGCCTGATTCTCTTTTGGCGTCATCGCTCCAACATCCGTAATCTGTTGCAGGGGA
>CAJICC010000267.1_pt1 | contig 13083 bp, 8 predicted proteins | sample 9199511 | NCBI WGS metagenome assembly CAJICC01 (sample SAMEA7708322, study PRJEB35096) | sediment metagenome | biome: marine neritic benthic zone biome [ENVO:01000025]; feature: sediment [ENVO:00002007]; material: shallow marine sediment [ENVO:03000034] sea grass bed [ENVO_01000059] ...
AGCAACGCCGAGTGGCGCTTTTTCAGGCGCAACCCGGAGGGCTGGGGCTGTTTTTCCACCCAGCGGCGTTATCATTCGCTCATGTAGCGCTGCTACACCACTCTCATTCTGCCTTGCTGGACGAAAAACAGCCCCAGCAGAGCCTATCAGATTAGTGTTAACAGGCCCTAGTTGAAGAGATCAAATCATCTTCTTGATCTATGCGTCCCCTCTCCCCTTGCGGGAGAGGGCCAGGGAGAGGGGGGAAATAAACACGAGCGCAGCGAACACCTCTCGGCAAATCACTTATCGTTCAACATCGCTTTGACAACCCCATTCCATCCCAAGGCCAGGTTGGTTCTGTTGTAACCGCCTCCACCTAAGGCGATCATGCGACCATTGCATAGCTCATTGGCGATTCTGTTGAGTCGCGTCGCCACATGGGCATGGACATCAGGTGTAAATGCCATATGCGTGATGGGATCGCCCTGGATGCTGTCAGCTCCCGCCTGCAGGATGATCATTTCCGGCCTACCCTGACGGATGAAATCTTCAACGGATGGCCAAACCTTATGAAAGATTTCGTCGTCCGCTGCCGGCGGCAACGGTATATTGAGCTTGGTGCCTTTTGCTTCACCTTTGCCTCTCTCTTCGATCGCGCCGGTGCCCGGATAGAGAAATTGTCCGTCTTCATGAATATCGGCAAAGATCAACTCGGGATCGGATTCAAAGGCATAGAAGACCCCATCCCCATGATGTGCATCGATATCGATGTAGGCGATTCTTTTTATGTCGTAGAGAGATCTTAAATTTTCGATCAATATCCCCGCATCGTTGAAGACACAGAAACCGGCGGCCGAATCCCTGCGCGCATGATGCAGGCCCGCTATGGGCACGAAGACCTTCTCACAACGATCCTTGAGGATGTTTTCCATGCCGTCAATGACTGAACCGGTGACGGTGCATGCCGCTTCGTAGACGCCTTGAAAGGCCGGTGTGTCGCCGTAATCGAGAAAACCCTTGCCGGTCTTTGATTGAGATTTGACCTTTTCGATATATTCCTTGGTGTGAAACGCCTGGATCGCCTCTTCTTCACAGATTTGAGGGCTCGCCACATGAACCCGCTTGTCCAAGCCCTGTTTAATTGTTTCCCGCCAGAATGCCTGAATACGATCCGGGCCGAAGGGGTGTCCCTCACCAAAACCATAATGGCCCAGCGACTCCCCGAAATAGACGGCGACAGACTTACTATTCATCATGCAATCAAGCCGTTAGTGATTCAACGCGGCGTTTCTTGCCGGGCATGAGGCGTTGCATATCTTCTCCTATCAAATAAAGACAAGGAACCAACATCAACGTCAATGGCGTCGCGAACAACAATCCCCACCCCAATGCCAGCGCCATCGGCCCCATATAGGGATCGGTACCGCCTATACCATAGGCCAACGGCAGCAGGCCGGCCACGGTGGATATCGTGGTCAATAATACGGCCCGCAAGCGGTTGGATGTGCCTTGAGCCACGATTTCCCTTATCTTCCGCTCTGGATGCTGTTTGCGCAACTCATTCACATGGGCCACCAGCACCAATGAGTCGTTCACCACCACCCCGGCGAGACCGATCACGCCGATCATGCCGAGAAAACCCAGCGCCTGATCATGAATTGAAAATCCGACAATGACGCCCACGATTCCAAAGGGTATCGCCACAATCACGAGCAGCGGCTGCCAAATTGAATTGAACAACAAAATCAATAAAAGATAGATGCCTATGACGGCAACACCCATGATAACAATCAATTCATTGACTGATTTTTGACTCTCTTCCGCCTCGCCGCTTACGACCAGTGAAAGGCCGGGGTAGTCGCGCTCGACGTTGAACCGCTTCTGAACCGCATTTGAGACCTTGAGCGGCGTGGTTACTTCCTTATCGATGTCTCCGGTGATGGTAATTGCTCGATCGCCATTGTAGTGGGTAAAGTTTGCCGGTCCCGGGGTTGAAACGAAGCGCGCCATCTCCTTGAGCGGCGTGAGATACTGATTTCGATTAGGCAGCGTCAATTCCGCCAAAGATTTGGGATTCTTGCGCACAGCCTCGGAGAAGATAACACGAAAATCCACGTCCTCGTCGCCGTATCGCACACTGGTAACCACCTCGCCATCGTAGGCGATACGGACATTGCGCGCCACATCGGCCACTGTTACGCCTACCTGCGCCAACTTGTCATAGTCGAATTTTATCTCGACCTGCGACTTACCTTGTTTGTCGTCCCGGTTAATATCCTTGGTACCTTCGAGCGTCTTTACAAAACTGGTGATCTCGTCCGCCAATTGCGTACGCAGTTCATCATCTACACCCACCACACGTATTGAAATCGGGCGGCCGACCGGCGGACCGCCACTGTCGATGACATAGTAAACACGCTCCACTCCCGCCAGTTTCTCTGTTGTTTCGCGCAAGTCTTCCACTATTTCATCAGCGGTTCGCTCACGATCGGCATAGGGCGTCAGACTGACGATTAATGCGGCGTTGTTTTCCCTTTCACTTGAACCAATCTCACCGAAGGTGCCGATGCGAGTTACAAAAGAATCCAACTCGTTTTCTTGCAAGGATGAGACCACCGCCTCCACTTCACGGGTTATATCGGACGTCGCCTGCAAAGAGGTACCGACAGGCGTCTCGATGAGTATTAAAAATCTTTCCGCTGTCGAAGATGGAAACAGGACGAAATCCATATATTTGTATGCGTAGAACAGCGCGCTTGCGAGGACGGCAATAAAGCAAAATAGCAGCAGATATCGCAGTCCTAACAGTCGCTTTAGAATCGCCGCGTAGGAATGACGCATTTTTTCAAAGGTGCGCTGGCTGAAAGTGGGTCCGTTTGTCTTTTTCATACCAGCGGCAAGATGAGCCGGCAATGCCATACTTGACTCTATCAGAGAAACAACCAAGGCCAATGTAATAACCAAAGGGATCACGTAGACGAACTTACCCAACATGCCCGGCATAAAAAACATGGGCAGGAATACGACAAAAGTCGTCAGTATGGTCGTTATCACGGGTTTGAATACATCACGCACTCCTGTTACCGCCGCGTCCACGGGTGACATTCCCTTTTCATACCGCTGATAGATACTTTCCGCGATGATGATCGCGTCATCTACAATAATGCCCAGTACCAGGACCATCGCGGTCATAGTCACGCTGTCCAGGAAGGAATCAAACACCGGCAGCATAAAAATGGTGCCGAACAATGCTACCGGTATTCCCAGCGCCACCCAAAACGCCATACGCAAAGTGAGAAATACAGCCAACACGCACAAGACCAAGGCAAGACCGATGAGTCCGTTATTCGCCACGATGGAGAGGCGGTCCTTGACATATTTCGACTCGTCGTTAGAGATCATAATCTCTATGTCATCCGGCATGAACTGCTGCTCATGGGCAACCATATCGCGGATAGCATCCACCGTGCGCACGATATCCGCATTGTCAGATTTGAAGGCGATAAATGATATTGCCTTTTCTCCGTTGATACGGGACTGTACCTTCTCTTCCTCATAACCGTCCTTTACCAGCGCCAAATCACTGACCTTGATTGAGGGGCCGTTAAAGGTGGTGCGTACGATGACATCCCCCACTTCATCGGGTTGACGGAATTGCGACAAGGTAACGATATTCTTCTCGCTGGTGTAGGACTCGAACGAGCCGCCCGTGGCACGAACATTCCGCTGACTGATGGCCCTGACAACAGCGCCTAATGAAACGATATTCTTATCCAGCTTCCCGGGATCGACTTCGATCTGTACTTCGCGAGCCCGGTATCCGTAGCGTTCAACCTTGGCTACGCCATCCACATTCTCCAATTTCTTTTCGAAACGCCGGGCTATACTTCTCAGTTGCCCGTATGGCATTTCACTGGCCAAGCCGATTTCCACCATGGGAAAGCTGGAGGTTGACAACTCCGTGACGAGGGGGGATTCATCCACCTCTTCCGGAAGGTCTGTGACGCGTGACACCGCCTCACGTATATCCCGAATCACCTTTTCATCGTCAGCCACATCCGGATCAATAATGACATGTATGGTGGAAACGTTCTCCGTGGACCAGGATGCGTATTTCTTTATCCCGGTGACTTCCTTTATTTCCTTTTCAAGCTCATTGGTCACCAGTAACTCCACATCTTCGGGGGATGCGCCGGGATAGACCGTTGTGATCAAGAGCTCGCCAAACTCCACGCTTGGGAAGGCATCGCGCTTTATGGTCAGCAAACTGCCTGCACCCAGCAGTATGAAAACCAGTGTGATGACATAGGCCAGCAGATGACGCTCGGCGAAGAATCTAAAAAAACTCATGCAAACTCCTATCGTGAAATACAATCCTTTACAGCATTATCGAACCGGCAACAAAGTATGTCGTGTTCAGGGTTCAAGCATTCTGTTACTAGGGCCTGTTAACACTAATCCGATAGGCTCTGCTGGGGCTGGTTAGTATATCCGGCAGCGGCAAAGTATCTGAAAAAAACGCTTCCAGCGAGACACATATCATACAGTGGTTTTCAGAAGAAACATCTTCTACTCATGCACCACTTGACGATGGGTGCGGATCAGCCAATGTGGAAATGTTCTAAGAAAACTCTGAAAAAGTCCACCTTTGTCGGCATGACGAATTAATCAGATATTCCCTAAGACAAGGGTTGAATAGCATCCGGCGAAGCATAACGAGGATTGTTCATTCGCCGTGTCACGGGAAAGATTTCAACCTCAGGCTGATAACTCTCATCAATCAGAGACTTGAGCAGGGGCAGATCTTGTACCGCCGGATCCAGCCATGTCGTGAATTGATCCGGGTTAAAACACACCGGCATCCGGTCGTGTATCGCTGCCACAGCAGGTGCCGCGGCGGTGACAATAATGGTACAGGAATCGATCGCCTCACCCTGTGGGCTTTGCCACTGCTCATACAAGCCCGCGAAGGCCAGGACCGGGGTCTCAGGGAAACGGATACAGTAGGGTTGCTTACCATCGGCAACGGCCTTCCACTCGAAATAGCCGGTGGCCGGTATCAGGCATCGCCGGTGTTTGAACGCCGCGCGAAAAGCCGGCTTTTCAGCCACGGTTTCAGACCGTGCGTTGATGGTGCGGTAACCAAATTTCGCATCCTTGGCCCAAAACGGTATGAGCCCCCAGCGAAACAATCTTCCTTCGCGGCCTTTAGCGTCGGCCACCAGCGCCAGAATCGATTGAGATGGTGCGATGTTGTAGCGTGGTTCCACATCCGGGAGCGATGATAAGCCGAAATAGGCCATCAGCTCGTCTTCATGGGCATCGAGATAGAAGCGTCCGCACATGCCGTCACCTCTCCACGTAAATTTCTCTCAAAGCATAGCGGAGAAAGCTCCAAGCCGGGATAAAAATAGCCGTAGGTCGGGTTAGCGTAGCGTAACCCGACAAGATATGGCAGACGCCAGCTGTGATTGTAAGAGTCAGAAGGCCTTTGTTTTGTCGGGTTACGCTACGCTAACCCGACCTACCTTTTATAATAGGATCTGTTGCTTAGATACATCACGCTTACCATATCGCTCCATATAGGCGCGAATCAGGCTTTGTTCCAAATCAGTCATATCGATCGGCTTGACCAGGAAATCGGAAAAACCAGCGTCGATTATTGCCTGACGTTGCTCAGGAAAGGCGTGGGCAGTGACGGCAATCAGCAACGGAACGGATGACAGCTCCTCATGCAACCTTTTCGCCACATCGATACCGCTGATATCGGGCATTTGAATATCCAGCAGCACAAGATCGAAATCCTCACCGCGTATACATTCCAGTGCTTGCTGGCCGTTGGCCGCTTCCACATAGGGTATGCCGGTCTTGGCGAGAAAGGTGGTCATCACCATACGGTTGATGTCGTTGTCATCCACCGCCAGCACCTTGAATTCCCGCCACTGTTCCTGACTGAGTCCGGGCGATATCGTTGGTTGCGCTTTTGTGTAGATTACATTACTGAGCGCAAAAGGCATTTCGAAACTGAAACAGGAGCCGATTCCCGGTGTGCTGCGTACGGCAAGCCGTCCATTCATTTTCTGCACTAGACTCTTTACAATTGCCAAACCCAGACCGGTACCCTCGCCGCGGCGCGTCTCGAAGTTCTCCAGACGCGTGAAGTTCTCAAATATTTTATTTAATTCTTCTTTAGCGATGCCCAGCCCGGTATCTTCAATTTCAAAACGCACTATGACTTCGCCATCCTTCCTATGTTGTTGGCTAACCGTAAGAGTGACCCGCCCAGATTCGGTATACTTCAAGGCATTGGAGAGTAGATTGCCGACTATTTGCCGAAGGCGGTTTGCGTCTCCGCTCAACCTGTCCTCTACGTCCTCACCAACGCGCATCTGGAGTTCAAGCTTTTTCCGCTCTGCAAAAGGCCGTACTATGTTTACGACATCACCCAGCTCGTTGCGCAACGAGAACGGTTCTTCATAAAAACTGATATGCCCCGCTTCAATGGCTGTGACATCCAGGATGTCGTTGACGATACGCAATAGTGAACGCGCAGCCTTGTCTATTTGAGTGACATAGCCATGGTGCTCATGTTCCAACTTTTCGGATTGCAACAATTCCGCAAAGCCCATGATGCCGTTCAATGGCGTTCGCAGTTCATGGCTGACATTGGCCAGAAAATGGTTCTTGGCTTCATTCGCTTGCTCGGATCGCTCCTTGGCATCGACAAGCTGGCTTTCGATCCTTTTCCGATGCTCGATCTCTTGAGTCAATCCTTGATTGGCTTCCTCGACCTTGGAGTGGGATTTGAGTAGTTGCTCGACCAGCCTTTCGTTGTCCAGCCAGAGCTGGATATTACGATTGTGGGTGTTACTGTAGTTCTTGGCGACAACGAGCATGAAAACTACGTAGATCACAACCAGGGCGAGCATGCCGTCGGCAATGGCGGTGCGCTGCAGTGCAAGGGTGATGATTATCGGTGTCAGCAGTAAGAACAGTGATAGCACGTAGGTCTTGAATACCAGGGCGCGTGTGGTGATCCCCCCGGCCGTCATACCACCCAGCATGAACAGGGTCAGCATGCGATAGGTTTCGTTCTCGATCATGAAGCTCATGGGGCCGATCAGACCCCAGGGCGCATCAACCAAAATCACCAGATAGTTGTAGCTGAGCAACCAGTTTTTAGCGCTCACTTTCGTGCCGATGCGCCTGAATAGATAGGCAGCGATAAAAAACGACAAGATACAAATGAAATTGATGCCAAACCAGGGCAGCAGGATGTTTGCAGGTAACTTACCCCAATAGAAGTAAAGGGTAAGAAACAGTAGTACGTAGATTGCGGCAGCGGAAATTGGCGCGAGTTTGTAGTACTCCTTTGCCAATTCCAGATTCAGTTTATCGTTCATTGCCTGGAGAGATCTTCCGGGGTCGTGTCAGCCGGGGTTGTGTTGTCGTCAACTCTCCATATCGCTTAAGCTATCCATCTCCCTGATCCCTGATAAGTGATCCTTAACGAACCGGCACCTTTAGATACACCTCAATAGCTTTGCGTGACACCGGCATATCGCCATTGAGATCCGGTAGGATATCTAAATATCCCACTCATTTAAACATCCGTAATGCAATAATGATAAATGCCCTGCACTCTCGAATGGGCATCCGATCTTAATTAAAGGTCAAATAGCTTCGAAATTCCATAACTACTTGTTATTAAGAGATTTAAAATCACATTGAGTAAGCCGTTAATCGACGCTGACTCGAATGTCCAGAGGTCCCCGCGGCACTTCCCTGTGCTACGGGAACAATTTATATATCTTTCCGTATACGTCACTCAACCGGTGTAAGGTTCAGGTTGTTGTATTGCCATGGATCCTGCTGGTAGGCAAAATGTCTGTAGATATTGGTGGTCCATGGCAGGTGCTGAAAATTACGCCAGCCGTCCTTGTCTGAATTGGCATCCGTTCTCTCTGCATAGACATCCGCCGTATCGCTGTCCATGACGCCGTTGTTGTTGAGATCCAAGGCAAACGGCTCGCCGTTGGTATCCAGCATAATGGTTCCGCCTTCATAAGCGTATTTATACTGTCCCACATACCCTTCCCAAATGTTGCGCACATTGCTGAAGGCGGGGCCGTCGATACCGTAATCCCCGGGTCGCGCCAGGACGTTTCCACCTTTAACGCTGCGCTTGCCTGTCCGGCACAGGGTCATGATCAGCGTGTCGGTATTCCCATTCACCGTTTTATAGACCTCCCAATAGAAGTTCGCATCGGACTGGGGATCACAGCCGACGCAAACTCTGGGATAGGGTACGTTGTAGCTGCCCACGGGATGACCGGCGGCATACTCCTCCATGGACCTCACGTCGATGAGTACGGCTTTTTTACCATGTCTGCGCCATCCAACCCGCTTGGTCATCTTTTGATAGGCTTGGGCCGCGCTGATTTCCGAGTGGTAGTAACGCTCGATGTTGTAGCGGTTGCCGTCAGCCAAAACCGTTCCCCCGGAGGTAGTCGAGGCAAGCACGGCAATAAGACCGAAAGTTGACTTCATACGCATGATTCACTCCTTAGGGATTCAATTGCAGGAAGTCGCTATCGTTAGGAGTTTAATTCTGGAGTGTCAATGACAATTGGCAATGAAGGAAATTGGGGGACGACTTTTTTTCGGTATTGCTTAGCTTGGATACGCTGTAAGCGCCGCGTCTTTTCGGCGCCGGGTTTGAGCTGTTCGCAGTAGCGGTGGGCGATATCCAGATCTCGGCTGACGTGCTCGTGATACTTGGCTAGCTGCTCCGCCGAATCCCGGCAACCCTTCTCGGCGAGTTCCTCCCAGACTCGCAAAGCCAGCGGCCAATCCATTGTACGGCGGGCCAGTTGTCCCAGCAGGCGCTTGCCTCTGTCGTCAAGAGAGTGCGACATGGACTTCAGCAGAACATAGGCGCCTGTACTGTCGTAAAGCGATAGCCATTGGGCAAGCGCGGCGATGTCCGCGTCATGCCGCTGCGGCAGTTCGGTAGCTTGTACCAACATGGCATGTCCCAGGGCCAGGGAGACGATGTCCTGCCGGTTGTGGACCACCACCCGGATCAGCCGTTCCGCGTCACCCTCTCTGACATAATCGCTCCAGGCCGCGGGGGCCTCGGCGCCCGGCAGATCGTGCCGCCGACGAAAGCCGAGCAGTTGCTCCTCGAGGGTCGTCAAGCGGCAGTCGGGCCAGCGCTTGCCGAACAGACGCCTTACCGGGTGCAGCAGATCGAGATGGGGCAGTTCGTCAAAAGGCTGTGACACCCCCTGCATTCGGTAGCGGGTGACCAACAGCGGCAGATCGAAACTCTTGCCGTTGTAACTGACCAGGCGGTCGTCGGCCGTCAGCGCCCGGGCAAAGGCGGTGAGCATGGCGGACTCGCCGCCAAAACGGGTGATCAGATATTGGGTCACCACCAGCGCGTCATGCGCCACCATCGCCATGCCGATGAGGAAGGCGATGGTGCCGCTGCCGCCCGAAAGGCCGGTGGTTTCGGTATCCACATAGACCTGGCGCAAGTGGGCCTGCCTGCCCTCGCCCGGCAGTCTCAGGGTGTCGCGCAACAGGATCAGCGAGGGATGGCCCAGCACTCCATCAAGCGGAAGCCGCTGCTGAATCTGGATCACCCCCTCGCTAATGGAGTAGCCCTTGAGCCTTTTGGCCAGTTCCGTTTCCGTGGTTCTTTTCCTGGGCTGCGCGGTTACCGCCTTGATGCGATTGCTGCCGATGCCGTCCAAGCGACTACGCAAATCGGAGTTAGCGGACGATGTTTGACAGGCTTTGCCTCGATCCCCGGCCTGCTTCCTAAGCCGCGAGAGTTTCCCTTTAAGCGTCGTCATGCTGCAGCAGCGACAACAGCTTCAGCGCCGCCTCCTTGGGTGAGTGGCCCCGCGCCTCGTCGCCGGCCAGGATGGGACCGATACAACTGGGACAACCCTGTACGCAATCGCAGTCCGCCACCAACCGCAGGGCGTCGGAGACGATGGCGGCCCGGTTGCCATAGAGGGGCGCCGAGATGCCGATGCCGCCGGGATAGTTGTCGTAGAGAAACAGGGTTGGCGTGAATTGATCCAGCCCTGCCGGGTCGATGCTCTCGTCGTCGCTGTTGCGTAGCCGGCCACGGCCGCCGGCGTCCACGGTGGCGAACCAGCGGGCGTTGCCGTCGCCCACCGCGCGGCCGATATCCCTGGGCTCCGACAGCATGCGCACGGCGGCGATGATGTGCAGCGCATAGCCGGCGCCGAGAAAACCGTCCAGCGCCGCCTGGCGCGAGTCGAACACCTGCTCCAGCGCCAGCGGATTGACCTGCCACCAGACGGCGGTGGTGTGCATCTCCTGGTCGGGCAGGTCGATGTTGCCGTAGCCCACGTTCTCGTGGCTGTAGTAGCGGATTTTCTTGTAGCCTGCGATGCGCTTGACTAGATGAACCTCGCCCCGCGCCACCGCGTGCCGCGCTTGCGGCTCCTCCTCGAAATGCTCCAGAATCTTCAGCCGGGTGTAGTCGATGGCGTCGGTGTAGTAGTCGGCCCGGGTGCGGGTAACGAAAGCCTTGCGCCCCTCCCAGTCGAGCCGCTCCACCTGATAGGGGGTCGACTGCAGCATATAGATGGCGCCTTCGTGCAGGGTCATGGGGGCCGAGCTGTAGTCGACCTCTGCAATCACCCGCTGCCCCCCGTCGCCGGTGTCGACCACCACGAAGTTGCCCTCCGCCACCGAACGCAGACTGACGCTGTTGGCAGGATAGCTGTCGGTCATCCAGTGCCACTGATCCCCCTCCCGGTGGAGAATGCCGTGTTCCGCCAGGTAGGCGAGCATCTCGCCCAGATCCTCCTTGCCGAACCGCTCCCCCTCCCGGAACGGCAGCTCGAAAGCGGCGCAACGGATATGATCGAGCAAGATCAGCAATTGGTCGGGATCGATACGGGCCTGCTCCGGGGAAGCGCCGAGGAAGAACTCGGGATTACGGATAATGTACTGGTCCAGCGCCAGGCTGCTGGCCACCAGCACCCCCAGCGCGGTGCGCTGGCGTCGCCCCGCACGCCCCAATCGCTGCCAGGTGGCGGCAATCGTGCCGGGATAACCGTTGAGCAGGCAGAAATCGAGGGCGCCGATGTCGACTCCCAACTCCAGAGCCGAGGTGGAGACCACGCAGTCGAGCTTGCCCTCCCGCAGTCGCCGCTCCATGGCCCGACGCTCCGTGGGCAGATAGCCGCCCCGGTAGGCCGCCACCCGGGCCGGCAGGCGCTTGTCCCGGTCGAAGGCGTCCTTCAGGTACTTGGTCAGCACCTCCACCATCAGCCGGGACTGGGCGAAGACGATGCTCTTCAGCCCCTGCCGCAAAGCCAGCTTGGCGATGCGGGTGGTCTGAGAGCGGGCCGAGGCGCGGATGCCCAAATCTGCATTGACCACCGGCGGATTCCATAAAAGCAGATGCTTGGCTCCCTGGGGAGCGCCGCTCTCGGTGACGGCGTTGACCTCGCCGCCGATCAACTCCCCCGCCAATTCAGCCGGATTGGCGATGGTGGCGGAACAGAGAATAAAGACAGGATCGCTCTGGTAGAAGCGGCAGATACGCCTCAAACGCCGCAGCAGATTGGCCACGTGGGAGCCGAAGACCCCCCGGTAGCTGTGCATCTCGTCGATCACCACATAGCGCAGCCCCTCGAAAAACTGGGCCCACTTGGTGTGGTGCGGCAGGATGCCCTGGTGCAGCATATCCGGGTTGGAGACCACGATATCCCCCCGGGTACGCACTGCCTTGCGGGCGTCCCCCGGAGTATCGCCGTCGAAGGTGAAGGCCCGCACCCCCAGTTCGCCGGCCTGGTTGAGGGCGGTCAGCTCCGCCACCTGATCCTGGGCCAGTGCCTTGGTGGGAAACAGATAGAGGGCCTTGGCCTTGTCCTGCAGGGCCGCCTGCAGCACCGGCAGGTTATAACAAAGCGTCTTGCCCGAGGCGGTGGGCGTGACGATCACCGTGTGACGACCGGCCCGCACCGAGGCCCAGGCCGCCGCCTGGTGACTGTAGAGTCGCTCGACGCCCCGCCGGCGCAGGGCTCCGGCCAGGCGCGGATCGAGATCCTTCGGCAAGGGCCGGTAGTCCCCCCCCTTGGCTGGAATCGTCAGTTCACCGGTGATGCGGTCGCTGTATTCACGGCGCAACCTGGCTGCCAACCGGTCGGCCAAATCCGGCCGTTCGATGGCGAATTGGGTTTCAAGAGTTGCGGCGGTTTGACTCATAAGCTGTTCTCTCTCTGTTCTCTTGACTAGAATAGAGAACAAGTGGAGAACAAATCAAGTATTTGCGCTAAAATACTTCATCATGAAACTGACCCGACGCCAGCAAGAGATCTACCAAGCCCTGCGTGACAACCAGACCCGATTCAAACACCCCCCCACCTACGACGAACTCTGCCAACTACTCGGACTCAGCTCCCGCGGCTCCCTGCACAAACACATCCAGGCACTGATCCAGGTCGGATTGGTTGAACCCACGGAAGGCATGCAGCGGGGCATCCGCCTAACGGAGCCCGACGCAGAAGACGGCATCCCCTACCTCGGCCGCATCGCCGCCGGCAAACCCATCGAAGCCATCCCCCAAACGGAACACATGCGAGTCCCCGAAGAACTCCTCGGCAAAGGCCCCTGCTACGTACTGCAAGTCACGGGCGACTCCATGATCGAGGAAGGCATCTTCGACGGCGACTACATCGTCGTCGAACACCAAGACCGGGCCGACAACAACGACATCGTCGTGGCGCTGATCGACAACGACGAAGTAACGCTGAAACGAATCGAACAAAAACCGGGCGAAGTAATCCTCCATCCCGCCAACTCAACCATGACGGCCATGCGCTATCGGTCAGATGAGGTGCAGATACAAGGTATACTTAGGGGGTTGATAAGGAACTATCGGTAGTAGCTCAGGTTTATTCGGTGGCCGGCGGCAGGACAATACTAACCAGGCCATAAGTATTAACACACGACGACCTGTCAATCGATATCATAAGGTTAGGGGCTACAAGCGTGGCCCAGCTCGGTGTTGCGGCTCTTGACAAGGGAGGGGCCATTGCCGGCGAG
>CAJICC010000456.1_pt1 | contig 12916 bp, 12 predicted proteins | sample 9199511 | NCBI WGS metagenome assembly CAJICC01 (sample SAMEA7708322, study PRJEB35096) | sediment metagenome | biome: marine neritic benthic zone biome [ENVO:01000025]; feature: sediment [ENVO:00002007]; material: shallow marine sediment [ENVO:03000034] sea grass bed [ENVO_01000059] ...
CTGCTGGGGCAGCTGCTGGTGATGGAGCCCGGCGACCGCACCGGCCAGCAGGCCTGTATGCGCTGCCATGCCCCGCTCGCGGAACAGGCCGATGAAATTGCCGCAAGACTCATGGCAGACGCGGGAGGCAGGAAGAAAGCAACATCATCGGCCAGCTCTGATCGCCCTTTGCACACCCAGGGATTGATCTGCGCCGGCTGCCATCTGCGGGAAGGGGTGGTTTTCGGCCCGCCCCGAAGAGATGGAGGCAAGGAGATGGCGGGCGTTCCCCACAGCGGCTTCGTGATAGCCGAAGCATTCCAGGATTCACGCTTCTGCGCCGCCTGCCACCAGTTCGAGGCCGACGGCTACGCCCTCAACGGCAAACTGTTGGAAAACACCTGGCAGGAGTGGCGTGCGAGTCCCCAAGCCAAAGCGGGAGAGAGCTGCCAAACCTGCCACATGCCCGATCGACGCCATCTGTGGCGTGGGATACACGACCGGGAGATGGTCTTGTCAGGAGTGAGCATCGAACTGGATGAGATCGCAACCACGCAAGGACTGGTTACCGGCAGTTTAACCCTGACCAACAGCGGCACGGGCCACCGCTTTCCCACCTATGTCACTCCCCGGGTCGTGCTGGAAGGGATTCAGATCGATCGACATGGAGAATCGATATCGGAGACCCGACAAGCGGTGATTGTCGCCCGGGAGGTCAGCCTCGATCTGAGTGTGGAACATTTCGACACACGTCTTGCCCCCGGCGAGTCCGCCAGGCTGGATTACAGTCATAAGAAACACCCGCGAGCCGTAGCACTGAAGATCGATATCAGGGTCGAGCCGGATCGCTTCTACCGGGATTTCTACCTCTCTCTTCAACAGAGCGGATCGAGCATGATGGATCGAGCCTATCTGCAACAAGCGCTTCAAGCCGCTGAGAGTTCGGAATACTCGATTTTCCGGCGAGTGATTCCTCTCTAAAAGACACCACGGGGCGCACTCCACCGAGCATCCGGTGTTTTGGTGGAGCAGGCCCCCTACACGGGAACACAAGCCGTAGGGTGGGGCCCTGCCCCACCAATCTGTTTATAAAATCCTCTGTCCTATAGAGAAGCACTCCACTTCGCACAGATGCCATTCGGTGCGGCAAGCCGCACCCTACATAGGCAGGCTTTTATTTTCGTTCATGTGCGGACACACCTAAGGGTGCGACAAGTCGCACCGAAACAAGCTGTAAGTATTTCCACCCCGCTCCGACAGAGATAGCAAGTTCAAAAAATCAACTATCTGGAGATTCGACAGTGAAACTACTGCCGCGTTTATTACTCGGGTTGGCGATCCTGACCCTGATCGGAATCTATTTCACCTTCGACCTGGGGCGCTTTATCAGTCTCGATTATTTCAAGGCCGAGCAGGAGGCGATCATGGCATGGCGTTATGCCGAGCCGCTCACCGCCGCGCTCCTCTTTTCACTCCTCTATATCGTCGCCACGGCCCTCTCACTGCCTGGAGCGGCCATTTTGACCCTTGTCGCCGGGGCCCTCTTCGGGGTGCTCTGGGGGACGCTACTGGTCTCAATCGCCTCGACTGTCGGCGCTACCTTGGCCTTCCTGATGGCCCGTTTCCTCTTACACGACTGGGTACAGGAACGCTTCGGCGAAAAAATCAAGACCATGAACGAACGGGTAGAGAAAGACGGCGCCTTCTATCTCTTCACCCTGCGCCTGGTGCCGGTGTTTCCCTTTTTCGTCATCAACCTGGCGATGGGGCTGACGCCCATTCGTATTTGGACCTTTTTCTGGGTCAGTCAGCTCGGTATGTTGGCCGGCACCCTGGTCTATGTGAATGCGGGGACCCAATTGGCGCAGATCGAATCGCTGCAGGGGATACTCTCCCCAATGCTGTTGATCTCCTTCGCCCTGCTCGGCGTCTTCCCTTTGATCGCCAAGCAAATCACGGCCATGCTCAAGAGGCGCAAGGTCTATGGGCGCTGGCGCAAACCCACAAGCTACGATCGCAATCTGCTGGTCATCGGCGCCGGATCGGCGGGACTGGTCACCGCCTATATCGCGGCTGCGCTCAAGGCCAAGGTGACGCTGGTAGAGAAACACAACATGGGCGGTGACTGCCTGAACACCGGCTGTGTGCCGTCCAAGGCGCTGATTCGTTCGGCCAAGCTGATGTCGCAGATGGGACGCGCCAAGGAGTTCGGTATTAAAAAGGTGGACGCGGAGTTCGATTTCGCCGAGGTGATGGAACGGGTGCAGCGGGTGATCAAACAAGTCGAGCCCCACGATTCGGCGGAGCGCTACCGTAAGCTCGGTGTCGAAGTGATACAGGGCAGCGCGCGCATCGTCACGCCCTGGTCGGTGGAGATCGAAACGCCGCAGGGAGTGCAGACCTTGACCACCCGCAACATCGTCATCGCCACCGGGGCCAGGCCCCGGGTGCCGAACATCCCCGGTATCGACCGCGTCGACTACCTCACCTCGGACAGCATCTGGTCGCTGCGTGAACAACCCAAGCGCCTGCTGGTGCTCGGCGGCGGTCCCATCGGCTCGGAACTGGCGCAGGCCTTTGCCCGCCTGGGATCGCAAGTGACCCAAGTGGAGAGCCGTCCCCGCCTGCTGATGCGCGAGGATCCGGAGGTGTCGACCATGGTGGCCAAGAAATTCCGCGCCGAAGGCATCGATCTGCGGCTGCAACATCAACCCAAGCGGTTCCTGATCGAGAACGGCGAGAAGCTGCTCATCGCCGAGGATCTGGCCAATGGCGGAGAGGTGCGCATCCCCTTCGACCAGGTATTGGTTGCGGCGGGCCGGAATGCCAATCTCAAAGGCTTTGGATTGGAAGATCTTGGGATACCGGCCGCCCGTACCATCGAGACCAACGAGTTTCTTCAGACGCTCTACCCGAATATCTACGCCGCCGGAGATGTGGCCGGGCCCTATCAGTTCACCCATACCGCCGCTCATCAGGCCTGGTATGCGGCGGTCAACGCCCTGTTCGATCCGCTCAAGAAATTTCGCGCCGATTACTCGGTGATTCCCTGGTCCACCTTCATCGATCCTGAGGTTGCGCGGGTCGGCCTGAATGAAACCGAGGCCAAAGCGCAGGGCATCCCCCACGAGGTCACCCGCTACGGTATCGACGACCTGGACCGGGCGATCGCAGACGAAGCGGCCCAGGGCATGATCAAGGTGCTCACCGTACCGGGCAAGGACAAGATCCTGGGCGTCACCATCGTCGGCGAACATGCGGGCGACTTGCTGGCGGAGTATGTGCTGGCCATGCGCCACAAGATCGGACTCAACAAGATTCTCGGCACCATCCACATCTATCCCACCCTGGCCGAGGCCAACAAGTACGTGGCCGGCAACTGGAAACGCGCCCACGCGCCGCAGCGCCTGCTGCAATGGGTGGAGCGGTTTCACAGCTGGCGCCGGGGTGAGCGCGGGAGGCGCTTGCCGCGCTCGGATCTCTCCTTCGGTAACGGGGAGAGATCGTGATACGACTGCTGTTTCTTGTAGGACTGATTGCGGGTTCCAGCTTGGTCCAGGCCTTCGATCACGCCCATAGCGCATGGAACGGACTGCTCAAGCGGCACGTCATACTCAATCAGGCAGGCACCGCTTCTCAAGTGAGCTATGCAGGTTTGCTGGCCGACCGCGCCATGCTCCAGCGTTATCTGGATGACCTCTCCAACGTCAGCTCCGCGGAGTACGGCAATTGGCGTCCGGATCAGAAACTCGCCTTTCTCATCAATGCCTACAACGCCTTTACCGTGGAGCTGATCCTGACCGAGTATCCCGGCATCGAATCGATCAAAGACCTCGGCAGCCTCTTCCGCTCGCCCTGGAAGCTTACCTTCTTCTCCCTGCTGGGATCGCGGCGCCATCTCGATAACCTGGAGCAGGATATGATCCGCGCCCCCGGCGTCTTCGATGAACCGCGCATCCACTTTGCCCTGAATTGCGCCTCCATCGGCTGTCCCATGCTGCGTAATGAGGCCTATGTGGCCCAGCGGCTGGATGCACAGCTGGAGGACGCCATGCGCCGCTTTCTCTCGGACCGGGAACGCAACCGTTTCGATGCCGAGCAGGGCACCTTACTGATATCAAAGATTTTCGATTGGTATGAAGAGGATTTCACCGGCAGGGCTTCGCTTTCGACGACCCTCCAGCAGTTTTTTTCAGGCTACGCCGATCTGCTCGCGGATAGCACTGAAGCGCGACGGCACCTGACCGAGGGAGACTATCGAATCGATCATCTCGATTATGACTGGCGCTTGAATCAGGCGCCCGCGGTTATCGGCGCCACAGAGAGGAAGTCGGCTCTATGAATTCCGCTTGGGCCCGTCATCGCGATTTTAGCGTCCGCCCTTCCCGTCATTCCACCATCGTTACCGGATTCCCATTGCATAGGGGTAAATTGCTCATACTGTGCGTAAGCCTAGGGAATCCACCATTGATTCCACTCCCGACAAGACTCGATAATGGGGCTTGTCGAGAGGAGAAACCGCCACCGATGAGCAATAACGAAGAACTGCAAGCCTTCTTTGGCGAACGGCGGGCTGACTTGGTTCGCTTCGCCGTGCTCCAGCTGCGGGATCAATCCCTGGCGGAGGACGCGGTGCAGGAGACATTGATGGCGGCCATGCAGGCGATCAGTCAGTTCGAAGGCCGTTCCAGCCTCAAGACCTGGGTGTTTTCGATTCTCAAGCGCAAGATCATCGATGCCATGCGCGGCGGACGCCGGGAGATTCCCGCTTCCCAACTGACCAGCGGGAACGATGAGGAGCGGGATTTCCACGAACTCTTCAATGAACGGGGACATTGGAACAGGGAACAGAAGCCACACAGCTGGAGCGAACCCGAGGATTCCCTCGAACAACAGCAGTTTTGGCGCATCTTCGAACTCTGTCTCGATCATCTGCCCACACGCACGGCGCAGGTCTTTTCCATGCGTGAGCTACTGGGCCTCGATACAGACGAGATATGTAAGGAATTGGGGATCAGCACGTCAAACTGTTGGGTCATCCTGCATCGCGCTCGATTAGGATTGCGTTTATGCCTGGAAAAACAGTGGTTTATCAAAGAAAGCTAGAGTTGATTAGATAATGATGAATTGTAAACAGGCGACCCAGATGATGTCCCAGGAACTCGATCGACAGCTGAGCTGGCACGAGCGGATGGCATTGCGCTTTCATGTCATGATGTGCAACGGTTGTAACAATTTCCGTAAGCAGATGGCATTCATACGCAAGGCCTGTCGCAGTCGATCCGAAGGTTAGAAAAACACGCGGTGTTCTTGTTGACAATCCAGGGTACGGATTGAGGATCACGCCGTGAACAACCCACAATTCAAATAACTTCGGAGAAGCCGTATGCACGCGACGCTTCCACGTCTCATACAGACCGACTTTCCCCCTTTACAGCGCGACGATCTGGAAACCCTGCAGGTCAACCTGGGCTACCGTTGCAACCAGAGCTGCCAGCACTGCCATGTCAACGCCGGGCCGAAACGCAGCGAACAGATGTCGCGGCAAGGCATCGATCAGGTCATCGCCTTTCTGGAGCGCAGCCCCGGCGTCACCACCCTCGATCTCACCGGCGGCGCACCTGAAATGAATCCCGATTTCCGGCGCCTCGTCCGAACTGCGCGCACGCTCGGCAGACGCGTGATCGATCGCTGCAATCTGACCATACTGGAAGAACCGGGAGAGGAAGCATTGGCCCAATTCCTGGCCGATCAGCAGGTCGAGATCGTGGCCTCCCTGCCCTGCTACCTTGAAGAGAACGTGAACAGGCAGCGGGGAAAAGGTGTCTTTGAGACCAGTATCCAGGCCCTGCAGCGCCTAAACGCCCTGGGTTACGGCCGGCCGGAGACGGGGCTCATGCTCGATCTCGTCTACAACCCGCAGGGGGCGGTGCTGCCCCCTCCCCAGTGCAGCCTCGAAGCTGATTACAAGCGCCATCTGACGGAGCAATACGGCGTTGTCTTCAACCGGCTACTCACCCTAGCCAACATGCCCATCCAACGCTTCGGCAGCATGCTCATCTCCAACGGGGAGTTCGATACCTATCGGCAGACCCTGCGCGGCGCCCATCGCACTGAAAACCTCGACCATGTAATGTGCCGCAACCTGATCAGCGTGGATTGGAAGGGCTATCTCTATGACTGTGATTTCAACCAGCAATTGGGGCTGCACATGAGCGATGGGAAAGAGTCCAGATTACATATTGGCACGCTCGATGTAACCACACTCAATGCGCGTTCGATCAAGGTGGCCGACCACTGCTACGGTTGCACCGCCGGTCAGGGATCGAGCTGCGCCGGCGCCCTGGAAGCGGTGAAATGAGGTCTTTGGTTGGAAAAGGTAGGGAGGGGCCCTGCTCCACCTTAAACCACTAGAATCGGGGTATATACGGTGCGGCAAGCCGCACCCTACCCACAATCGAGAGGTAGGGTGCGGCTTGCCGCACCGATGCATCGTGGATATGCATAGTCATCCAATTAAGCTTAAGTAAGTGCCGTCTCCGACACTATAGATCCACCATTTTCCCCTCGAAAATAACCTGCGGGCTCGGTGCGCGCAGCGGTCTCTCCTGCTCCACTTCCACGCTCACCTTGAACAAGGTGTTATGTAAAACAGGGGAAGGTGTCGCCATCTCCCGGCTACCGTCGTGGGGCAAGATACCGACAGGAATGAGCCGCCCCTGGGCATCCTCCATCCACAGCTGACAGTACCTGCCTTCGGGCAAGGGTGGCGCCTCCATCGCGGTCACTCGCAGCATCCTCGTTTCTTGATTCGAAGAGACGACCCAGCCGGGTTGGGACTGGGGGTTCGTCACTACCAGCATGCGATCGAAGGTCCTGTCCGGCTGATTGAAGACGTGCAGAGTCAAAACCAGCACCGTTGCAACCGCCGCCACACCGAAGCTGCGCCAGAATATCAGGCTGTGCCAAACATCGAACAAGGAGTTACGGTTTTGCCTGTCAAGTGATCGTTCAATCTTGCGCCAAACCGCTCTTGGCGGTTCGATCGGCTCGATACTGTCCAACATGGGGTTCAATCGATTCTCCCAGTTCTCGACCTCGGATTTCAGGAGATGATCGCGTTCCATTTCCATTTCGAACTGCCTGCGGGCGTTGCCCTGCAAGGTACCTAAAACATACTCTCCCGCCAATTGGTGATACGACGTCTTTCCGGGTTGCTCGTTCATGTCTCTAAACAACTCCTCAATTGGTGAAGGCCACGACGTATCCATGTTTTGATCGTACCCACGGGTATCATCGTCTGTTTCGCCAGCTCGTCATGTGTCAGGCCCTTGTAATAGGCTAGAACCAACACCTGGCGCTGCTCGTTCTTGAGTTGACGCAGGCAGTTGTCCAGTCGCTCGCCTTCCGCGCACTCCTCTGTCTGCTCCTCGGGCGATCCGTCGAGATCGACTCGATCCCGTTGCCTGCCCGGATCGGCCTCGATGACTTCGCGCCGATGGCGGCGCAAATGATCGATGGCCTGATACCGCGCGATGGTTGACATCCAGGTCAAGGGAGCGGCGACATGGGATTTATACCCGCTCGCGTTGTTCCAGATTTTCAAATACACATCTTGCAAACACTCCTGTGCGGTATCCCTTCTATCCAATATACGCAGCAGAACGCCAAACAGTTTCGCCGATGTGCTTTGATAAAGGAGCTCAAAAGCCCGGCGGTCCTGCCTGGCGCAGGCTGCTAGAAGTTCACGTAGCTGCTCATCGCGATCATGATTGTTCTCAGAATGAATGCCGTTTCGATTCATTACGCGTACCCCGCCCCTAGAAACTGATGCTATGTATCAGTCTCTCGAGGGGGGCAAACCCTTACATAAGCTCGTCCGGCACTACTGTTCAGTCTCTGGCATGCCGATGTAACCGGAGAACCGCAGACAAGATTTCCCATTAATTTCAATAATTTCCACTGTTTCCCCCGCACCACGGCCGACACCCTGAACAACCGCCTCCGAAGCGGATATGGGCTTCAATGGCAGCCTCACACGGCGCTCACTCAGCTGTGGCGCGTTATAGTGCAGGCAGATCACGCCGTTTTCCTCGCTCAAGCTGAATTCATCGAAGGTGAACTCTTTATCCGGATTGATAATCCGGTATTGACCCAGATACTTGCGCCAGTCCTGGCCCGCAAGCGGCGGATCGATTTTGTTACCAAGCAAAATCTCCTTTCCATCGAACTCGGCAAGTAGAAGATCCTGTCCCTTGGTACGTTGAGAGCGATACCTGAGCTTTCCGAGAATGCGGTAACTTTCCGGCAGACTCGCCGCGCTCTCCTGAGTCAATGCAAAGCTGCCGTCTTCAAAGCGGGTAAGGTCGAGGATGCGCTCGATAATGCAGGCGCACAACCTGGGCTTTTGAGGATCAATCATCAGCAGCCCGAGACTGGTGGCGTAGCCCCCGGCGGGCAGTAGCGGTTGGGCATCGACCTGGGTTGACGGAGTTGGTTCGAAATCGATCTCCCCGTAACCCCTCGCCTGCGCCGCGAGGGAGAGTATCGCGGCGGCCAATTCCCGTGTCAGGTGATTACTGTGGCCGCCATTCGCAATAACGACCACACCCAGACCAAGATCGGGCAACAAGGCCATTTCCGCGCCATACATAATCGTACTGCCGCCGTGTCTGACGAGCCGCCCATAAACCGGATTGGCCTCGACAAACCAACCGAGAGCGACTGTTGGCGTTGTTTGCAGATCTCCGGGCGCTGCTTGACTTTCCCACATACGATTCAGCTCCTCCGCAGGCAGTTGCGGTATTGAAGCCTGCAGGAGCGCGCTCATCAGCTTGGCCATATCGCGAGCCGACGAGTAAAATCCAAGCGCCGGCAAGTCTCGTAATGCCGGTAAGTGAGAGACCTTGCCGTTCAAGTGGCCCGCGGCGAAACTGCGCTCCATTTCGGGGGTAAGTGAAAACCCGGATTCGCTCATTCCCAGGGGCAGCATGAGGTTCTCATCCACATAAGAGGCGAACGTTTGACCGGAATGCCGCTCAATCAAATGTCCCAGCAGATCATAACCAAGATTCGAATAGCTGTAACTTGCGCCCGGCGCCGACACCAAATAAGCGTCGTGAAGCAATTCGGTCACCTGTGTGAAGGGTATATCGGTAAACATTCCCTTGCGCAGATCGCCCTGGATGCCACTGTGATGGCACAACAACATGCGTGGTGTAATCTGACCGGCTTGGTTATCGCGCCGCTTGATGGAAAAATCGTTCAATTGCGCATACAACGGCTCGTCGATATCGATAAGTGAAGCTTGATGGAGCTGTAATACCGCCAATGCCGTTATCGGTTTGCTAAGTGAGCCCACACGAAAAACGGTTTCGATACCAACCGCATCACCGGTCGTGGTATTGGCCATACCAAAGCCCTCGATCCAAATCGGGCCCTGATCGTCAACAAGCGCCAAGCTGAGTCCAGGCACTAATTCCTCGGCTAACAGTTTGTTTATTAGCTTCATGCTCTCTGAACGGACATCCGACATATCCGCCCCGGGTAAAATCTGGCTTTGTGTCTTCTGATTAAAATCCTTGTTACCCGCACACGAGAACAATGCCAGGATTGCAAGCAATCCCAGCACTGTTTTAAATCGCTCAGATACCCTTTTACAGCTGTTGGCCTTACGGGCGGTCTCCGCCCTCAAGTACTGCAAGCCAATCACCAATCAAGGGGATGACCGATATCTTGCAAGGTACTACCATAGGCATCTATGCTCCCGGTTTGCTCAACGCTTGCAGACTGCACAACGCCGGCCCTGAAAAGAAAGGAACTGCCGTAATTGTCGCCAAAACCAGGCTGAACGGCGGTGGCAAGAATCTTTGAATCGGCATTTCCATCATACTGATCCGGATCCTGGGTCACAGCAAAAGGTCCAGCAAACGAAGTACTCGATATGATCAAGAGTGCGGGTAAGATGATCTTTTTCATTTGAAATCTCCAATCTTGTATAAGTTTCTTGAGAACTGAATCTCTGCTCTCACCCGAATATACGAGCCTACCTGAAGATTGGATTCACTAATCTTTCGCGCTGTTAAAATTAAGGAACCTCTGAGTAATTCAGAGGTTCCTGCGGCACAAGGACATGCCGCCGTTTTCGATTGATGTAAGCGATTGAAAATGAAGGAAACAGAAAATCGCACTTTTCCACCCTTAAGTCCGTAAACGGTGCATCCCTGCACCACTACAATATTTTGTCCGCAAATGAATGCAAATATATGGTGTAGGGTGCGGCTTGCCGCACCATTATTGTGCTCAAAAGAGAAACACCACCAGGTGCGGCAAGCCGCACCCTACCCACGAAGGAACAGCTAAAACCACAATTTATATATATGCGCAGCGCTCTATAACTCTACTTTCAATGTGGGATATTTGAGATATCTTGCCCTAAACATCACAGCTTATTGATTAATTAATCCTTTTTACAATGTCTATAGGCAAAATTACGGATCGGCATTGTTAGCAAAGTCATGAAGAATGTTGTGTGTAAGGAATACAAGGCTTCCACGACAGATGTGGTGTACCGGTATCTATCGCACCGGATTCCATACTAATGAGGAGGAAGACATGAAGAAATCCCTGACACATAAGATGATTACGCCCGCTCTTACCGCCGGCGCCATGGCATTGGTCCTTGGCAGCATGCCCTTGCATGCGGCTAATCCCTGTAATCCCTGCAGCGTGAAAAATCCCTGTGCCGCAAAAGCCGTTGCAATGAATCCCTGCGCTGCTAAGAATCCCTGCGCGGTTAAGAACCCCTGTGCTGCTAAAAATCCCTGTTCTGCAAAGAATCCCTGTGCCGCAAAAAATCCCTGCAGCGCCAAGAAGGGATGGTAAGGTCGTTGAGATATTCCGGAGGTAATATGTTTCGCATTTTCTATCTTATGGCTACCATACTGTTTAGCCATCACTCGTTCGCGTTTGATAGCCCGTTTTCCGCACAGGAATTCGAGAATCTTAGACAGCAGGGATCGCCTCTCCTGGTTTATGTCCATGCAGACTGGTGTCCTACATGCGTAAGGCAAGAGTCGATTCTGTCCGAGTTGCTTGTTAGTGACAAGTACAAGCCAATAAGGGTGCTACGAGTCGACTTCGACAAGCAGAAGTCAGCGGTTGAGAACTTCGGCGTTAGATACCAAAGTACGTTGATCGTCTTCCGAGATGGCAAGGAGGTTGGGCGCTCGACTGCCGATGTCGACAAATCAAGTATTGCCGGGCTGCTGGAAATGGCTTTATAGAGTTGAGATGTTCTGAAAACCTGACTTTAGACTTTGAGAACTTAAAGTCGAAACCACTTGATACCTGATATGGTGCGGCAAGTCGCACCCTACATACAACAAGATTGTAGGGTGTGGCTTGCCTAGTTGGAAAATGTCTCGTAACACCGGTGAAGGCCGGTGCCCGAAAAGTCCGGGCTTAGTTAATCAACGAGTTCCTGCATACGACTTCCTCCAGAATCACAATAACGGGAAATCCTAAGCCGCTTCATGAGTCTTCTTGCCCCGTCACACTGTTACGAAGTGGTTACGGTCATGTCGTCGATTGAAAGCCGGTCGTTGAATCCTTTCTGTCCCGTTTCTGGTTGCAGTTGTATACCAGCTTGCTTGAGAATCAGTTCAATCCTGATTTCCTTGAACTTGAATCCATGCATTTTGAGTGTGTCATACAGCTGGAAAAAGCGATTCCAGGTAATTTTTCTAGCGGTATAGTGCTCGAGGGTTGACGTATCATTGATAGCCACGAAGAGCTTTTCAATGTGTTTCCATTCGCTGTACATAAGCGGATTTTCCATACCCAGCTTCATGAGCAGCGACTGGGCTTCGAATTGTGTCGTACCATTTATAAGCTGCCCGCTCATGAAGAGTATGCCTTGCTTTACTCTGGTGGTTGCCGGTCGTTGGCTCCACTCCTGGATATTGGCGGGATTGGCAAAGAGATTCTTGATCAGATGATTCGCCTGTGTTCTGCTCATGTTCGACGACCGGGGAAGCTTAAAATGCTTTAAGATGTCGATCTGGCGTGCGCTGAGTGGCTCGAATAGCCCTTTCAGATGTTCGGCTTCGAGCTCCGAGATTTTTCTATCGAACTTGATTCCCTTCTCCTCCAACATCAACCTTTCCTCCGCAGTCGCTTTTCTGGGAGCTTGTTTATGCGCTGCCGCATCGGCTTCTGCCAGCATCAAAGCCATTTCGATTTGCTCTTGAAACGGCTCGGTCACCTCATCCTTGGTCAATTGTCTACGTCGCTTAGTGGATATATAAAGAATCGTTAATAAAATAAGAAGCGTTAGTTCTTTCATAGCCTGATCGTTTATTTATGGATGAAGTCCAAGAAATTATAGATATGGATTCAAAGCAATATGTGAGCGAGATCTCACTATTTAGACTATTGGAATTTCATTAACGCTTGTAGTTATGTGTCGATACTTACTGTTTGAAAGGTATGCTGTGCAATAAATGTGGAGATATGCGGCAGAAAAGCCCTGTTTCAATTCTCACTCTTCTGATAGATGCATATTTTTATAGTAACAATCTATAGCACTTCAAAGTGACATCTTACAATTACTTAAAGAAAAATAATTACCAAAACTTAATGCGGCTTGGAATGGATAATGGAAGTTACTATATTGAGTTAGGGTTTAACCGGTGCGGCAAACCGCACCCTGCACTTAGCATCAGGTAAGGTAGGACCCAGCCATATACCATCTAGATTCCCCGATCATTGAATAATTCTTACAAAGACGAGCTCAAGCCACCTGTTTGTGCACATCCAAAGAGGTTGTGTGCAAGCATGGATGCGTTCGCTACGCGTACATTTTTTTATGCCCCCCCTCTCCCTGGCCCTCTCCCGCGAAGGGAGAGGGGACGCATAGATCAAGAGCCGAACGAAC
>CAJICC010000452.1_pt1 | contig 12865 bp, 10 predicted proteins | sample 9199511 | NCBI WGS metagenome assembly CAJICC01 (sample SAMEA7708322, study PRJEB35096) | sediment metagenome | biome: marine neritic benthic zone biome [ENVO:01000025]; feature: sediment [ENVO:00002007]; material: shallow marine sediment [ENVO:03000034] sea grass bed [ENVO_01000059] ...
ATGGCCTGGTCATGGTTGCCCGAGGCCCAGCGGTTAAGGGCCATGCGAGTCTCGATCTCTTTGGTTCCCGGCGCTAGTTCGAGAGCCTTCTCATAGTAATCCCGGCCGTTGATGTAATCGCCCATGCCCGTATAGAGGGCACCGAGCATGCCCATCAGCTCAGCGTCTTTGGGTGCGCTGTCGGCCGCCGACTCAAGACGCTCAAGGGCGCGTTGTGCATCACCCAGTTTAAGGTAGGTTTGAGCCAACAGTTTTTTGGCGCGAACGTTGGTAACGTCTACAGCCAGATAACTCACCAGGTTACTGACTGCTTGTTCATACTCCTCCAGATTGAACTGAACGGCACCCAGCAACAGCATGCTGGGATAGTGGTTCGGTGACTTCCCCAACACCTCGAGCAATAGACTCTTGGCGGCCGCCAGATCTTTGCGTTTGGTGGCGGATACCGCTTTCAAATAGCGTGCGGGTAGATTGTCGGGCACCTTCTGGAGCACCGCATCAAGCTGGGTTTCCGCGGCTGCCGTGTCATTGTTGGCAAGATGGGCGCGCGCCAAGCCCAAACGTGCGTGCAGGGTATCGCGAGCCAGCAGTGCCTGCTGGTAGGCATCGATGGCAGCCGTCGGGTTACCCTGATTGAGGGCCAGTTCGGCCTTGTATATCAGACCCTGCATATCGCCGGGACTCAGGGTCAACACCGCATCGATCTGTGCGCTCGCCGCCTCAAACTTCCGTTCATTGAACGCCAATTGAATCAGCCCATAGCGGGCATTGACAGACTTGGGATCGGCCTCTATCCCGGACACAAAACTCTGCTTTGCCTGCTCAAACCGCCGCAGCGCCATCTGCGCTTCACCACGCAGCACCAGTCCTCTGGCATCCGAGGCCAGGCTGGAGTTTGACTCGATAAGCTGCAACGCCGCCTCCGACTCATCGGTCAGAAGATAGGCTTGACTCAATGCAAGTAGCAACTCGGTGTCGCTGACGCCCAGGTCCCTAGCCCGTTCCAGCTCTTTCTTCGCACTCAAACCATCATTCATATCCAGGTAGGTCTTACCCAACAACCAGCGCGCCTGAGCATGGTCCGGCTCCTCCTTGAGCACGTTCTTGAATTCAATTGCCGCAGCATTGATCTCTCCCTTTTCACGATACTCAACCGCCTGACGGAATCGGTCTTCGGTGCTGGTAAACAGATTGCATCCCGAGAGTAGTAGCACGGATCCCAGGATACAGGCGGATAGCAGACGGTATTTCATTGGATGGACAGTTTGCTTCATGCTTCCCTCACAATGTGGGCGGCGATGGTGTAAATACTCAGCGTGAAAGTCTAGCATGAGTTTTGAGGTCATATCTTGTGCTCCTCATGACGGGATCGGAAAGCAAGCCAGAAGATGAGAGGCAACCAATGCGGCGGGCATGTCGGCGACCGTCCGCTCAGCACCCTGGAATAAAGCGATCCCCTCAGGTCGTCAAAAAGAGGTCGAACAGCAACCAATAGACCAGGCTGGCCGTAAGCAAACCCAACAACATCACCGGCAGGCCGGTGCGGATCCATTGCAGGGGGGTGATCTTCGCCTCCGGCATGCCGCTCTTTTCCAGTTCGCTCACGGCAATGATGTTCGCCGTGGCCCCGATGTGGGTACCGTTGCCGCCTAGGCCGACCCCCAGCGCCAGCGCCCACCAGAGGGGGGCGGTGTTCACCCCGCTCCCCTCCAGGCCGAGAATGATCGGGATCATGGTGACGGTAAAGGGGATGTTATCCACCACGGCACTGAGCACCGCGGCGACCCACATCAGCAGCAACCCCGTCAACAGCAACTTATCCGGATCCCGGGCGAGTTCCGCCAGCTCCAGGCCGAGCAACTCCAACAGGCCGGAAGACTCCACCCCGCCAACGATCATGAAGAGACCGGCGAAAAAGAAGAGTACCGACCAGTTGACCGAACTGAATAGCTGTTCCATGTCGGGGCGCATCAGCACCAGGGCCAGGCTGAGCCCGATGAATGAGGCGTAGGCCGGTAACAGGTGCAGGGTGTGATGTACAAAGAAGAGCGACACAACCACCCCGAGGGAGAACAGGATACGCCACAGACCTTGGGCATCTTTGATCGCATGGGTGGCGACCAGGGTTCTGGGATCGGTGTCGGTAGGTGTGAGCTGTTGGCGGAACTGAAACAGCACCAGACTGACGCTGGCGAGCCACACCAGCAGCACCGGCAGGCCCATATGCATGAGAAAGGAGTTGAAGCTGATATCAGCCGCGCTACCGATCATCAGGTTGGGCGGGTCACCCACCAGGGTGGCGATGCCGCCGATGTTGGAGAGCATGGCCTCGGCCATCAGGTAGGGCAGGGGATTGACCTTCAACAGACGACAAATCAGCACCGTCAGGGGTGCGAACACGATCACCGTGGTGACGTTGTCGAGAATCATGCTGATCAGGCTCACCGCAAGGCTGAGATAGATCAACAGCAATTTGGGACTGCCCCGCGCCCAGTGGGTGATATGCACCGCCGCAAAATCGAAGGCGCCGGTGGGCCGCAAAAGGGCCACCAGCATCATCATGGCGGCCAGCAACAGGATGGTATTGCCGTCCACCGCCAGGATCGCCTGCTGCTGAGTGTAAAAGCCCATCAGCATGCCGACACCGGTCATTGCCACGGCGCCGACTATCGCCGCGGTGGTGCGATGAAGCACCTCGGTGAAGATCAATACATAGGCCACCACCAGCACGATAGCGGATGTCCACATCTCCAATGTGACGTTATGCATCGTACGTTGACCTGATTAATCTTCAAATAACATATGGTTGACGATGGCCTTGGCGATACTCATGCGGGTGGCGACTCCCTGGTATTCCTCGCCCTCGGTAACGAACAGGTACTGGGTGTTGAATTGCTCCATAATCGCCAACGCCTTGACAGCCTGGAAGTTGGGCGACAGGCGAATGGCATCGGAAAAGATGTAGTCATCCACGGGTTGCTGCATCAGCTCATCGAACCCGATATGGGGAAAATCCAGATCCTCGATATCATCCCCAAGCAGATGGGCGCCGTGGAGTATGTCCGCGGGAATACAGCAGAGCAGAAACAAGTGGCGGACCGAGAAGCGGCCACTGAGGTTCCCTTCGGCATCCACGAAGGGGATGCCGGGTACATCCTTATTTACACACTCCTGCAGCACGTCGCCGACCGTCATGCCAGGCCGTGCAACCCGGGTTGGAATGGATATATGCTTGATCTTCATGGCGGTACCTCATCCATAAGCGGTTTCATGGCATGCAACATATTGGCGAAGAGGTGCCGATTCCCCCGCTCCTCACGGGCCAGCATCTGCTTCATATAGGCCCGTTGCGTGGGCGCCGTGAAACAGGCCGGACAGCTGTCCTGGATCACCGGCAGCCCCGCCTCGGCCGCAAAGGCACCGGTCCGGGTCTCGCGGCAATAGACCAGCGGGCGAATGATGCGAATATCACCCGCGTCGTTGACATAGTGCGCCTTCATGGTGCGTAGCTGTCCGCCATGAAACAAGGACATCATGAGGCTCTCCGCCAGGTCGTCCAGGTGCTGGGCAAGGACCAGTACATTGTAGCCTTCCTCACGGCAAGTGCTGTACATGATGCCCCGCTTCATGCGCGCGCAATAGCTGCAAAAGGAGTCCCCGTCCATACGCTCGTGCGCCTGCTCCATGATCGGCTGCCGCTGGTAGTACCATGTCACGCCCAGGCCCTCGTAGTATGCCTTCAGCGGTGAAGGATCAAAGCCCTCCACCCCGGGATCGATGGTGATGACGCCGAGTCTGAAGTTCACCGGCGCATAGGTCTGCAGATGTCCCAGGATCTGCAGCAGGCTGAGTGAGTCCTTGCCGCCGGAGACGCCCAACAGTAAACGATCACCGTCGCGGATCATGTCATAGTCGGCAATCGCTTTACCCACTTTTCGTAGCAGGGTTTTTGGGGGTTTGATATAGGAGATCATCCCGGCATTCTGACATGAAGCGGCAATACCACCAATCGCCGTTGCGCCTGCGAAACACCAAGCCTCCTGTTGCCTGGGGCAAGCCTTGGAGAATAAATGATGCAATCGCTTGTTGTATTCGAAAATGGCGGCATGTCCCTGTACCGCAGGGTCCTCAGACAAAATCAGTGGCCCCCTTGTAAATTAGTGATATTCTGCTGTGCTTGTGAGTGATAGTGAAAGACAGGGAATAACCATGGCGCCAACACCCACATCTTCGCCCCAACGGTATCGGGGTCGCTGGCGAGCGACCAAATCCTAGACCACTCTTCCGCAATACCAAGAACAACGGGCAACAGATCCATGCAACAGAACGGAAGCATTCTCTTCGTTGACAGCGATACCAATCAGTTGGAATCCCTACAACGCAGCCTTCGCGAGATGCGCGATCAATGGCAGATGCATTTCACCGAAGACGCCGATAGCGCACTGGCGCTGATGCAACAACAACCGGTGGATATCCTAGTCAGCGAAACCCGGCTCGACGGCGGCACCGGCAGCAGTCTCCTGAAACAGGCGCAAAAACTGCATCCGTTAACCACCCGCTTGCTCTTTTCCGGCCAGGCCATGCGCGAGCCTGCGCAGGAGGTGGTACACCACGCCCATCAGTTCATCGCCAAACCCTGCTCCACAGAGAACCTGATATCGATCCTGCAACGGGTAATACAACTTCGCGGCATGCTGCAGAACACCGCCATGCGCGAGATGATCAATAGTCTCGGCACCTTGCCCAGTCTGCCCGAAACCTATTTTCGCATGATAGACGCTCTGCGCTCGGAGCTCACCACAGTGCAACAGATCGGCAAAATGGTGGAACAGGATCTGGCCATGTCCGCCAAGGTGCTGCAGATGGTCAACTCCGCCTTCTTCGGCCTGCGCCAACGCATCGCCTCACCGGTGCACGCAGTCTCCCTGCTGGGCATAGAGACAGTCACCAGCCTCGCCCTCACCGCGGGTCTCTTTTCCCAACTCAAGCAGTCGCTGGTGGAAAGTTTCGACCTGCAAGCCCTGTGGCAACACAGCATGAGCGTGACCGGCCTGACGCGGGAACTCTGCTCCCATCTGGGAATTGAACGTGAAAAGGCCGAAGTGCCGGTGCTGGCCGGTATGCTGCACGATATCGGCAAGCTGGTGCTGGTGACGGCGGATACCGAGGAGTACCGACGCGTCTTCGATCTCGCCAAACATGAGGACTTGCCGCTGCATCTGGTCGAATCCGAGTCCCTATGGGCCGATCACGCCGCCGTCGGCGCCTATCTCATGGGGCTCTGGGGACTGCCCTTCGATGCGGTCGAAGCGGTTGCCCTGCACCACAAGCCCGAATTGCTGCAACAGGAGAACCGCCACTCACTGATGGTTTATGCCGCCAACCTGATGATCCATCACTATACCGATCAGGAACATGCCAGCCACTACGCCACGGATCGTCTCGAGGCCCTGCTGGGCAGAGAAGAAGCCACGCGCTGGTTGACTATCGCCCGGGAGCATCTTGATGGAAAAGCCTCCTGAAAAGATCCTGCTGGTTGACGACGACCGCAACCTGCTCGACTCCTTTCGCCGCCAGTTTCGTAAATTATTGATATTGGAAACCGCCGCCAGCGGGGCCGACGGCATCCAGGCAGTGCGCGATGGCGGCACTTTCGCGGTGGTCATCTCCGACATGATGATGCCGAATATGAACGGGGTGGAGTTTCTCTCCCAAGTACGCGCCATCTCACCAACCACCGTACGCATCATGCTCACCGGCAACGCCAATCTGGAGGTCGCCATCGATGCGGTCAACGACGGCAATATCTTCCGCTTCCTCAACAAGCCGGTGGAGAGCGAACAGCTCTATCAAGTGATTCTGGACAGCATTCAGCAATACCGGCTGATAACCACCGAAAAGGTGTTGCTGAACAAGACCCTCAAGGGCGCCGTCAATCTGCTGTCCGACATTCTCAGCCTGCTCAACCCGGACAGCTTCAGTCAATCGACGCGCATCAAGCGTCATGTGCAGACCATGGTGAAGTCGCTAACCCTGGAAGATAGCTGGCACTATGATCTGGCCGCCATGTTGTCCCAGATCGGTTTGGTGGCCCTGCCCCCCGCATTGATCGAGAAACTCTCCCGCGATGAAGAGTTCAACCATGCCGAACAGCAGTTATTCTCCACCCACCCTGTTATCGGCGCCCGTTTACTGAAACACATTCCCCGCCTGGAATTGGTTGCCGAGATGGTTGCGAAACAACGGGATAACGTGCCCCGCCTTGATTTCGAAGGGCGCCTGGAGGATAGCCAAAAAGCGATACTCGGGGGACAGATCCTCAAGGTCGCCATCGCCTTCGATCAACAGCTCAACCAAGGCGCAAGTGAGGATGAAGCGATTACCTCCCTGAAGGAAAATCCGAATGCTTACGACCCGCTGCTGGTGGAGACCCTCGCCGCCGGCACCCGGCGCCAAAAGCTGGAGGTCATGACACTGCCCATCAATGAGCTGCAGCCGGGGTTGATCCTCGACCAACCGGTGCAGACATCGGCCGGCCTGTTGTTGATCGCCAAGGGCCAGGTGTTGGGCCAGGCGGTTCTGTTGCGTCTGTTGGCGGCGGAGGAGAGCGGCATTGTCTCAGGACCGATCCGGGTCTTTCGACTCACCCAGCTTTGAGTCAACGACTACGCGGCGGGCGACCGGACAGAGACTCACTTGCCGCCATTCTTTGAACCGGGGTGCGTCACGGGCAAGCGCATGATGAAGGTTGTGCCCTGACCCTCCTCGGTCTCAAAGAAGAGCTGTCCACGATGCTTGCCCACCACGATATCCTGGGCGATGGCCAGACCCTGGCCGGTACCCTCACCCACGTCCTTGGTAGTGAAAAAGGGATTGAAAATCGATTCCCGCACCGCCTCGGGAATACCGGTGCCGGTATCGGTCACGCGAACCTCCGCATGGCCGCTATTTAATGCGCTGCTGATGCTGATCTTTCCCTTGCCCTCGAGCTTGGCGTCTTCGATGGCATGGGCGGCATTCACGATCAGATTCAACAAGACCTGGGAAATCTCGCTACCGAGACACTCTACCTTCGGCAGATCCGGGTCGAGCTGCAGTTCGGTATCGGCCACATATTTCCATTCGTTCTTGCACACCGCCACGCTGTTTTGAATGATTTTGTTCAGGTCCACCTGGTCCATTTGGTGGGAGCCGGGATGGGCAAACTCCTTCATGGCGAGCACGATGCGCGCCACTTGGTCGGTTCCGGTCAGGGACTGCTCGATGCTCTTCGGCATCTCTTCCTGAAGATAGTCGAGGTCCACATCCTCCTTCACCTGCTTGATATTCTCCGCCTGCGGCCGCAAGTCTTCAATCGATTCGGTTTTTTGCAAAAGGCTTTGATAGGCATCCAGCAACTTGCTGATATCGCCGTGCGCCTCTTGCAGGAAACGCAGATTTTCACCGATATACTGGATCGGGGTATTGATCTCATGGGCGATGCCCCCCGCCAACTGCCCCACCGCCTCCATCTTGTGCATCTGGTTCATTTGGCGCTCCATATTGCTGCGCTCATCTTCCGCCCGCTTGCGTTCGCTGATGTCGTTGAAGGTAAGCACCGCGCCGGTGACCGTATCCCCTTCACTCATGGCGGAAACCGAGTAGGCGACCGGGATCAGCAATCCTTCCTTGTGATGGAAGCTCTCTTCTTCACGCCGGGTGATGCCATCGATCAGGGTCTGCCAAAGGACGTTCTGCCCGCGCGCTTCCCCGACGCCTGACTTGGGCGAGACAAGATCGAGCCACTTCGAACCCACCATTTCGGCCACCCCCCATCCCAGAATCCACTCGCTCTCCGGGTTGGCGAAGGTCACCACCCCATCCAGGTCGACCACTACACAGCCCTCACCCATGGTTTGGGTGATGCTGCTGAGAAAGTCTTCCTGTTGTCGCAGCCGATCGCGGGTCTCGGTCAACATGCCCCAGTGCTGGCGAAGTTGATGCAGAAAAAACAGGGTGCTCCCGGCCAATAGCAAAAATCCACTGATATGGGTGATCAGAATCCACTGACGGTGGGTGGCCTGCTCGGCATAGATCGGGCTGGCGTTGACGGTCACGCTGATACCGCCGCGCAGGTCGCCGACCTTGATACCTTCGTAACCATGGCAGGGGAGGCAGTTTTCCTGTACGAAAACCGGTCCGATATAGCGAAAAAGCTGCTTTTCCCGGGTATCCTGCCGTTCGAAGAGATAGTCCCGTTGCTCACTGAATCCCACTAGGGCACGGGTCTCCCAAGTATCGGCCCGATTCTCGGGATTCATGGGATTGGCGGAAACCGCCCGGTATTCGATGTCCGCCATGACCTGCCGCTTGAAGACTTCGGGGTCGTTCTGCATCAACACGGGATTGATCTTGGTTTGGCGGACCATTTCGTACATGATCCGGCCCCGCTCCCTGGCGATATCGCTGACCGCATCTTCCAGCCTATCCAGATTCCAAAACAACGAGAGACCAGTGATCACCAACCAAGAGAACAACGGTATCAGCCAGTAATAGCGGTCTTGGATCATCCGGATCAACATCCCACCTACACCTCCACTTTCAGGGAATCAGTACGATTTTTCCCTGGGTATGTCCCTCTTCTATCCGACGATGGGCCTCAACAGCCTGTGACAACGGCAAGCTATCGGCCAGTGAGATCTTGAGACTGCCACTGTCGATAAACTCCGAGCAGTTGCAGAGAATGGCCAGTTGATCGGCTCGCGCTTGGGGAAGATCCCGCAGCATCGGAGTGAGCATCAAGGTAAAACCGACACGCAGATTGCGCAGCCTCACCTCCCGCCAATCCACCTCGAGTCCGGGATCGAGCAAAGTCACCAGATCGCCGTAGTGCGCGACCGCAGGGACCGATTGCCAAAACACCTCGGGGCCGACGGTATCGAGCACCACATCCGCGCCCACGCCCTGGGTATCATTCAGCACCGCTTCCACGAAATCCTGCTCCCGGTAATTGATCACCAGGTCGGCCCCCAGGCTGCGCACGAAATCGGCCTTTGCCGGTGAACTGACCGTGGTGATGACCCGCGCGCCCAACTGTTTTGCCAGCTGGATCGCCACATGACCGACGCCGCCGGCTCCGGCATGTACCAGCAGGGTCTGATCCGCGCTCAGGTGGGCGCGGCCGAACAGGGCCTCCCAAGCGGTGATCAACACCAACGGGGCCGCAGCGGCGTGGGCAAAATTGATGGAGGCGGGTTTGCGACAGCAGACAGACTCTTCCAGCACCACCTGCTCGGCATAGTTGCCCTGCAGTCCGCCGAGACCGCCGTGGCAGAACCAAACCTCATCCCCCTCCCTGAAGGCGGTTGCCTCACTGCCCGTCTCCACCACCACGCCTGCGCCGTCACAGCCGAGTATGGCGGGCATGCCGTCGGGCACCAAGACCCCGCGGGAACGCAGCTTAGTGTCGACGGGATTGACCCCGGCGGCCTTCAGATCGATCCGTATTTGGGTTGGCGATGTGATTTCCGGGTCCGGCAAGTACTCGCAACTGAGCACCTCCGGTCCGCCGGTCTCCCTTATCAGGATCGCTTGCATCGAACTCCTCCTTCCACCAATAGGCGGTTGGCGCTCCCTGTCGTATATTGCGGATCGATATTGGAAGCCCTCCAATGCGAGCACTTCCGGTCCAAGGCATGCTGCATACTTACTCCCAAGTCCTGACAATCGGTGGCGATCAAGCCTTCATAAGTAATTTTTTTAGTTTGATGCCCCGCCGGGGAATCTGCAAGCATCATTTACTTGTATTGCCCAAAATCCTGGAATAATCCTCATGTCCAGAAAAAATGAGGGGAATTTCAGTTGAAATTTCCGGTTTGGGCTTGCACTGAAATCACCCAATATAGTTTCCTATTCTAAAGCTAAGGAACCTCTGATTAATTCTGGATCGAGCGTGTGGCGAGATGAAATGGCTCGGATCAAGGCGAAAAGCGCACGGAATAGCCAGCTATTGCGAAGCTTTTCAACGCAGAGCCAGGACATTTCAGCCGGCACACGCCGATTCATGAATTGATCAGAGGTTCCCTAACTTGAGAGGAACATAAGCATGACTGAAGAAGTCGGTAAATTCACTATTCAACTGGAGCAGGAGGAGGGCTATGCCTTCCGGGTGAAGTTCGACCTGAAGAAGGCTGATGACGTTTTAATGGACGAACCACCGCCGCTGGGTGAGCGCAACGGCCCAAACGCCTCACGCCTGCTGGCCGCCGCGGCCGCCAACTGCCTGAGCGCCAGCCTGATGTTCTGCCTCGCGAGGGAAGATGTCCCATCCGGATCGGTACACAGTGAAGCCACCTGCACCCTGGTGCGCAACGACAAAAAGCGGTTGCGAGTGGGGCGCCTCGATGTGCGCATCACCGCCGGCAAGGAACTCCTCGAATCGAAAAAACGCGACCGCTGCATGGAATTGTTCGAAGATTTCTGTGTGGTTACCGCCAGCATCCGGCAGGGCATCCCGGTGGGGGTCGAGGTCTTCAGCGAATCCGGCGAATTGCTGCACAAGGTAGACGATTAAAGGTCGCGGGGAGTGAAACTCTTCTTCCAGGGAGTGCCCCGCGACTCGTAAGCCATACCGGGCGGGATAAGAGACCTCACTACACTCTGCTCTACGCCGGTTCAGCCGGTCTTCTCACAAGTGATCAGGTAGTAAGACAAAACCAGCGACAGCAGGATCAGGACCAGTGAAACCACGATGGAGACAAACCGCCACAACTGGCGCAACTCTGCCTGAATACTCTTCATTTCGTTTGGCAACACCGCCGCCAGCAGGAAGTAACGATGTCCGAAGCTCTCTGAGCCATAGCGCACCGTGCGAAACAGGAACTCCCCTTCCGGCGCGTCAATCTCTCCCGTCCCCTGTTCCACCATTCGTCGCCAAACCGACGGATATCGCTTATCAAAGCGGTATTTACTGTCCTCCTGCACCTGGAACATGAATCCCCACTCTTGATCTTTCTGAAAACCTCGCAGATAGAAACCGGCGGAATTGATCATCAATATCTGGCCCTGGGTCAGTCCGGCATGGCGCTCCAGATGATCGAAGATATCCGCCGCCAACACATTGATCAGCAACAAACCTTTACGCTCACCCTGGCTGTTGCTCACCGGCACCGCCAATCGCAACATCGGTTTGTGGGGCAACTCGATCTTGCCGTGTTCAATATTGAGGTCGATCGGTGAAGCATAGATCCGGCCCTCAGGCAGGGTAATGGCTTCTTTGAAATAGTAACGGCCCGATTTATCCTGCAACTGATCATCGTCGACCCGGGACGCCCCCTGTACGGCAAGATTGACCCGCAGCCGCTCCATTCCCCGGTTATCAAGCCAGCGAATCTGGTCGTAGCGCCGTTTGATGGCGGCGAATACCTCCCACTCTGCTGCCAACCGATCCAACCTGGACGGGGTTGCGTTTTCAAGCACCGCCTTGAGGGTGGGACTGCCCGCCAGCAGTAACAGGTCCCCATTCATATCGTTGCGGTGTTCTTCGATGATGAGCAGAACATCATCCAATCCGTCCTCCACTTGGGCCAGCCACGCCACCTGCTGACGCTCAAGCAATATATTATAAGCACCGTAAATAATAATGTTGACGATCAGTATCAGCGGCACGGCCAGCATCAGTGTCGCGCGTAGCTGGCGCATTATCGAGAACTGCCTGGTCTGTGTTTGAGTCATTCGCTTTCCCTGCGACCCGCGGAAGCATCAAGCTTGTCGATAGAGAGGCTGCTCCCAGTAGATCCCGGTCAATCAACTATGGCACCCAAATCTACTCAGAGGGAGTTCGAAGGGCTGCCGACGAATCATGAATCGACCGGCGGTTCCTCATTCGCCCGGCTGCCTAGGGCCTGTTAACAGGCCCTACTAACAAATAGCACAAGCATGCGCACTACCCCAAGTCCAGCAAACCGATTTCCCTGTTATGTGGGATAAACCACTCCGGTGCCGCCGAGACCACAATAACCCGCGGGATGCTTCGCCAAGTATTGTTGGTGGTAGACCTCGGCAAAATAGAAGTGTGGCGCAGGTATAATTTCAGTGGTGATCGGCGCGTCGGTAGTTTGCCGCAAGGCATGCTGATAGTGTTCGCGGGAAGCGGTCGCTGCCGTCCACTGCCGGTCTTCAAAAGTATAGATGGCCGAACGGTATTGGGTGCCCACATCGTTCCCCTGGCGCATGCCCTGGGTCGGATCGTGCCCTTCCCAGAAGGATATCAGCAGGGATTGGTAGGTGATCTGTTGAGGATCGAACACCACCCGCACCACTTCGTTGTGTCCGGTCAAACCGCTGCAGACCTCTTCGTAGCTCGGATTGGGGGTAAAGCCACCGCTATAACCGACAGCCGTCGAGTAGACCCCGGAGAGTTGCCAGAAACGCCGCTCGGCGCCCCAAAAACAACCCATGCCGAACATTGCCATCGACATACCCTCGGGGAATGGGCCGTCCAGAGGATGCCCCTTGACGAAATGGCTTGCCGGCGGCTCGATCGCATCGGACCGCCCCGGCAAAGCCTCCTCCATCGATGGCATATTGGTCTTGCGTCCCAGTCTCAACATCAGACTACTCCACTACTCACTACTGATTATTTATAGCGCGCCTCGGCGCTGAAAATACCCCGAAGCTTTTGGGGAACTACCCCTAAGATTCTCCGCAATGATGTGATATCCGCTACTTGTAGGTCGGGTTAGCGCAGCGTAACCCGACGATAATTCGCGATGACCCTTTTAATGTCGGGTTACGCTGCGCTAACCCGACCTACCACACTGATTATTTATAGCGCGACCCGGCGCTGAAGATACCCCGAACCTTGTGGGGATCTAACCCAAGACTG
>CAJICC010000212.1_pt1 | contig 12810 bp, 13 predicted proteins | sample 9199511 | NCBI WGS metagenome assembly CAJICC01 (sample SAMEA7708322, study PRJEB35096) | sediment metagenome | biome: marine neritic benthic zone biome [ENVO:01000025]; feature: sediment [ENVO:00002007]; material: shallow marine sediment [ENVO:03000034] sea grass bed [ENVO_01000059] ...
CCACGGCGGTCGACCAGGCGCAACACGCGGCTGGCGAGCTGCATATTGTCACCGTCGTCCCCGAGGAGCCCCCACAGCTTGCCTGGCTCCCTGAAGACTACAGCACGAAGATGATCGCATACGCCAACTCGCAATTGGCGAAGCTGATCGAAACAAACGTTCCGGAACAGATGGGAGCCCAGCCGCACGTGCGCCAGGGCACGATCTACAGCGAGATCGTGAAGCTTGCAAAGGAGATTGACATAGATTTGATCATCATGGCTTCCCACCGGCCCGAGCTGAAGGATTTCCTGCTCGGTCCCAATGCGGCGAGAGTCGTACGTCATGCCGAGTGCCCGGTGTTGGTTATTCGTTGATCGCTGAGACATCCGCTTATTCGAATATTCGTATGCAGCAGGTTCGAAAAGCTGGATCAACGTCAGCTAAATGGTACGTAATGACAACTAAAAATACACATGACCCTCTATGTGCATGCGTTATTTCGCCCGATAGCCCGTGGCGTTTACCCATGTGGGGTGTGTCTCAAATTGGAGGATTCAACTAGTGGAAGCTCTCACAAATGCGGTAAGCGCGATTAATGGCGTGGTTTGGGGTCCATTGATGCTGGTGCTCATTCTTGGCACCGGTCTGTTTCTGCAGATAGGCCTCAAGATCCTGCCGATACGTAAACTCGTTTTCGGCTTCAAACTGTTGTGGAAGGGGAGGGTTCCCCCGAGCGAAGGAAAAGGCGAAATCAGCCCATTCAACGCGTTGATGACGTCCCTGGCTGCCACCATCGGCACCGGCAATATCGCTGGTGTCGCGACGGCTATTTTTCTCGGCGGACCGGGTGCACTGTTCTGGATGTGGTGTACGGCGCTGGTCGGTATGGCGACCAAATACGCCGAAGCAGTCTGTGCGGTGAAGTATCGCGAAGTCGACGAACTCGGCAACCACGTCGGTGGCCCCATGTACTACATCAAGAACGGCCTGAGCAAAAAGTGGCTGTGGCTGGCCCCGACGTTCGCCGGTTTCGGGACGATCGCCGGTTTCGGTATCGGCAATACGGTGCAGGCCAACTCGGTGGCCGATGTGTTGAGTTCATCTTATGGTGTCCCGTCCTGGGTGACGGGCGTGGTGCTGTTGGTGCTGGTGGGCGCGGTTATTCTTGGCGGAATCAAGCGTATCGCGCAGGTTGCTGGTAAGTTGGTGCCTTTCATGGCTGTTGCCTATCTGCTGGCGGGCCTGGTCGTCCTGAGTATCAACGCCGCCGAGATACCGGCTGCCTTTGGGTTGATCTTCACTCACGCATTTACCCCGACTGCAGCAACCGGCGGTTTCGCCGGAGCGGCCGTCTGGGCCGCCATCCGTTTTGGCGTGGCTCGCGGTATCTTCTCCAACGAGGCGGGTCTCGGCAGCGCTCCCATAGCCCATGCGGCGGCAGCCACGGACAGTCCGGTTCGCCAGGGCACGGTGGCCATGCTCGGTACCTTTATCGACACCCTGGTGGTCTGCTCCATTACCGGTCTGGCGATCGTGGTCACGGGCGCCTGGACCAGTGGCGAAACCGGCGCGGCGCTCTCATCCATGGCCTTTGAACGGGCATTGCCCGGCGTTGGCGGTTATGTGGTCTCCTTGGGCTTGGCGATCTTCGCCTTTACCACCATCCTCGGCTGGAGTGTCTACGGTGAGCGCTGTGTTGAATATCTATTTGGGATTCGCTCCATTACTCCATTCCGTGTGGTATGGGTTTTGATGATTCCGGTCGGCGCCATTGCCCAGGACTACCTCGGCTTTGTGTGGCTGATCTCGGATACCCTCAACGCCCTGATGGCGATCCCCAACCTGATCGCCCTGCTGATGTTGAGCCCGGTGGTGTTCGCCTTGACGCGGGACTATTTCAGTCAGCGCGGCGGCGGGTGATGCCCGGCCGACGATGAAGCTTCGACCAGGCATGCGTTGCCGTGAGTGATCCCTTTCTGCGGCGAATCTGGCTGCTGTTCGGCGGTCTGCTGCTGTTGGTGCTGGTCTGGAACTTCCTGCCCCTACTCGAACATTGGCTGATCGGTCTTACCAGCGAGCCGCGGGTGGTCTCGCCACGGGGCGATCTGGCGAAGGATGAGCAGTCCACCGTTCAAATCTTTGAGCGGGCGAGCCCCTCGGTGGTCTATATCACCACCCTGCAGCGGCTGCTCAATCCCTGGACCCGGGATATCATGAGCGTGCCCCAGGGTACGGGTTCCGGTCTGATCTGGGACGATCTCGGTCATGTGGTGACCAACCACCATGTGATCGCCGAGGCCTCCGAAGCCAATGTACGGCTCAACGACGGTCGCAGCTACCGGGCCATTCTGATCGGCAGCAGCCCCGACCATGATCTGGCGGTGTTGCGCATCCGTGTCCCCATCGACCGGCCGCCGCCGGTGCCGGTCGGCAGCAGCACCGATCTCAAGGTGGGGCAGAAGGTCTTCGCCATCGGCAATCCCTTCGGTCTCGACTACACCCTCACCACCGGCGTGGTCTCGGCCCTCGACCGTAGCCTCTCGGAGAAATCGGGCGGGGTGGCGATCGACCATCTGATTCAGACCGATGCCGCCATCAATCCGGGAAACTCCGGCGGACCCCTGCTCGACAGCGCGGGAAGGTTGATCGGCATCAATACGGCGATCTACAGCCCTTCGGGGGCCTACGCGGGCATAGGTTTCGCGGTGCCGGTGGATACGGTCAATCGGGTGGTGCCCGAGCTGATCGCCAGCGGGCGCTATGTGCGTCCCTCCCTGGGGATCTCGGTGGATGAGGATATCAACCGGGCGATCCTCGAGCGACTCGATCTGGAAGGGGTGCTGGTGCTGCGGGTCGCCGCCGGTTCGGCGGCGGAGGCGGCGGGTTTACAGCCTACCCGGGTGGATGCCGACGGGGATGTGATCCCGGGGGATGTGATTCTGCAAGTGGGCGGCAGGCCGGTGACCACGGTGAATGAACTGCTGGGGCGTCTGGATGATTTTCGGATCGGTGATCAGACTAGCTTGACGGTCTGGCGCAATGGTGAGCAGCTCGAGCTGCAGGTGGTGTTGCAGCGGGGGTGAAGGATTTGGCGGCTGATCTCACCCGGATTGCCGAAGCTTAGGTCCCTTGTTTTGACGGTTTCGGTGGGGCATGGCCCCACCATGGTCATAGTTAAAATAGAATTCGATTATAGAAACGGGAACCGGGTCAGCCCTGCTTGGAGCCGCCCAGGCATGGGGGCGAGTCGGTAACCCTGCCGCCTCGGTTGAACCAGTCGTCGGGGGTCAGGGTGTGTAGCGCCAGGGCGTGGACACCGCCTGCCAGCTCTTGGTTGAGCACCTGATTGACCTGGCGATGGCGGGTGATCAGTTTCTCGCCCTGAAAGACGTCGCTCACCAACACCACCTTGAAGTGGGACTCGCTGCCTTTGGGCACGTTGTGCATATGACTTTCGTTGATTACCTCGAGATGGACGGGGGAGAAGGCCTGTTGCAGTTTTTGTTGAATCGTCTCTTGGATCGTGGTCATTACCACACCTCTTGATCAAAAAAGCACACCCAAAACCAACTTAATGAATTCTTTGTAATTGATATTCAAACAGACATTCCATGTCAGACGGCTTACCCGGCGTTCTCTCATTCCGATGAAAACCGGGATCTACTCAGCCAAGTCAGGGACCGGGGTGAATAATGGGCCCGGGTTGGGCAGGCGGAGCTTCTCCGATAATCGTAACCGGATTTTGTTACAGATATATGATTATCGGTTCAATCTAAATTATAGCCAATCAGATATTCAGGATTTCACGTACAAAAGGTATGGTCAGGCGCCGCTGCGCGGCCAGGGAGGCCGTATCCAGCCGGTCCATCAGCAGGGTCAGGAAATGGATGTCCCTGGGCGTGCGCTGGAGCAGGAAGCTGGCGGTCTCCACGCTCATGCTCATGCCCCGGCGCTCGGCGCTGGTCAGCAGCAGCTCCAATCGCTCCTCGTCATCCAGCGGGAACAGGTGGTAGCAGGGGCCCCAGGTCAGCCTGGAGGCCAGATCGGGCAACGCGATTGGCAGGTCCCCGGGGGGGCGGTCGGCGCTGACGAACAGCTGTCCGCCGTTCTCCCGCAGCAGGTTGAAGAGGTTGAAGATGGCCCCCTCCCAGACCGCCTGGCCCGCGATGCGCTCCAGATCGTCCAGGCAGACCAGGGCGTAGCCCTCCAGGCCCTGGAGCATCTCGGGATCGATCTCCTGTTCCGATTGCAGGGGCAGATAGGCCGGCAGCCGCCCCTCCTTGTGGGCCTGCAGGCAGGCCGCCTGCAGCAGGTGGCTCTTGCCGCTGCCCGATACGCCCCAGAGGTAGATGAAGGGGTCGAGCGGGGTGCGCAGATGGGACACGGCCTCGCCGTTGCGGCCGATGATGAAGCTGGAAAAGTCGACGCTGGGCCGAATTGAGATGGAGAGGGGCAACTGCTTGGGCATGGGCGGGTGGATCAGCCGTTACGCAAACGCTGGGTGATATCCGCCAGATGGCGCCCCTGGGTGCGGCAGATGCGCTTCTCCTCATCGGTCAGCGGCAGCTTGCTGTCGGGGCCGGCCAGGTGGCTGGCGCCGTAGGGGGTGCCGCCGCTGCTGGTGTGCAGCAGGGCGGTTTCGCTGTAGGGAATACCGGCCAGCAGCATGCCGTGGTGCAGCAGGGGCAGCATCATGGAGAGCAGGGTGCTCTCCTGGCCGCCGTGGAGACTGGAGGTGGAGGTGAAGACCCCGGCCGGCTTGCCGATCAGGGCGCCGTTCATCCACAGCCGGCCGGTGGTGTCCAGGAAGTGCTTCATGGGCGCCGCCATGTTGCCGAAGCGGGTGGGACTGCCGAGGATCAGCCCGTCGCATTCCGCCAGGTCATCCTCGCTCACATAGGGCGCGCCGTTCTCCGGGATATCCGGTTCGCTGGCTTCGCAGACGGTGGAGACCGCGGGCACCGTGCGCAGGCGGGCTTGCATGCCGGCCACTTCCTCCACGCCTCTGGCGATCTGCCGCGCCATCTCGGCGGTGGCGCCGTGGCGGCTGTAGTAGAGTATCAGCACCTCGCCCATGTCATAGGATCTCCAGTACCTTTTCCGGCGGACGTCCGAGCGCCGCCTTGCCGTTCTTGATCACGATGGGCCGCTCGATCAGCTTGGGCGTGGCGATCATGGCGTCGATCAGTTGATCCCGGGTCAAGGCCGGATTGTCGAGCCCCTGTTCCTTGTACTCCTTCTCCTTGGTGCGCATCAACTGGCGGGGCTCCAGGCCAAGCATCTTTAAGATGCGTTTCAGGGTCGCCCTGTCGGGCGGGGTCTTCAGGTACTCCACCACCTGGGGCGTTACGCCCCGGTCCTGTAACAGTTGCAGTGTCTGGCGCGACTTGCTGCAGCGTGGGTTGTGATAGATTTCGATGCTCATAGGTTGCCTCCCTGGCGCCATTGTATCCATCCCCCCGGTCGGGCTCCAGAAGCATAGGGCACCTGCTCCAGCGGTGTTTGCGTTATGCTTTCAGCTGGAGCAAGCCGAGCTGGGAGAATAGAGCATGAATCAAACGTCCGCGCAGCCCGCAGGCCGCTCTCCGGTGCGTCATGTGGTTCCCTTCTCCCGCCTGCTGCTGCACCACTTCAATCAGGACAACGGGTTGCAGCATGTGGCCGCGCTCACCTTTACCACCTTGCTTTCGCTGGTGCCCCTGATGACGGTGATGCTGGCCCTCTTCTCCGTCTTTCCCGCCTCGGATCGCATGAGCCAGCAGGTGGAGGACTTTCTGTTTCAGAATTTCGTGCCGGCGGCGGGGGAAGCGGTGCGACAACACTTGAGCGTCTTCAGCCAGAAGGCGGGCAAACTGACCGGGGTTGGCTTCGCCTTCCTGATCCTGGTGGCCTTATTGCTGATGAGCAACATCGATAAGGCCTTCAATACCATCTGGCATGTGCGGCGCAAACGCTCGGCGGTGGCGAAGTTCGCCGTTTACTGGGCGATCCTCTCCCTGGGTCCCATCCTCATCGCCTTCAGCGTCGGCGTCACCTCCTATCTGGTCTCCATCCCCCTCTTCAGCGACGGCGAGACAGTGGTCATGGTGCGCAGCCGGCTGCTGGGGCTGATGCCGGTGTTGCTCTCCATCCTGGCCTTTACCCTGCTTTACGCTCTGGTCCCCAATCGCAGCGTGCCTATGCGCCACGCCCTCGTCGGCGGGGTGCTGGCCGCATTGCTGTTCGAGCTGGCCAAGCGGGGATTTGCCCTCTATGTCACCGCATTTCCCACCTATGAGACCATCTATGGCGCGCTGTCGGCGGTGCCCATCTTCCTGATCTGGATCTATCTCTCCTGGCTGGTGACCCTGCTGGGAGCGGAGTTCACCTACTGCCTGGGGATCTACCGGGAGGATTGGCGCCTGGCGCTGGAAGAGCGTGGTGAGGCCTTTCTCCGGGGATTGAGCCTGTTGCGCTTGTTAAGGCGGGCGCAGCAGACGGGAATCACTTTGAGCACCCATGAGTTGGCCCGGCAGCTGCCGTCTGCCAATGAAGAAGAGATCGATCAGACGCTGCAGATTCTGCAGGAGGCGCGGCTGGTGAGGCAGGCCGATGACAAGTGCTGGCTGTTGGCCCGGGATCTGGGAGAGGTGACCCTATCGGAGTACTACCAGTCGGCGCCCTATGTACTGCCACCGCCGGAATTGGTCAGCGCTGAACCGGCCGCCTTGCGGCTGCTGGTCGGCCAGCTCGAGCAGGACCTGCGGGCGCACATGGATCAGCCGTTGGCGATCCTCTTGGCCGAGGAGTGAGCCACACCTCGCTCGCTTGGCGCGGTTACCCGCTTCACACCGGTTTGACTCGATAGCGTTCGAAATAAGCGGTGCTCTCGAGCAGCTGCAACGGAGAGATGAGCGGTGAGGGGATCATCTCTTCCACCCGGTACTCCTTGCCCAGGGCGAAGAGGTGTCGCGGAACGATCAAAGAGCTGCGGTGGTGGTGTCCCTGGTCGATGTAGAGACCGGGATGGGAAGGGGGTTCCTCCCCATCATCGACTTCGAGTGAGGAGGAGTGTTCGATTGTGGCCTGCAAGGTGGTGGGTACGATGCGCCCGGGCACGAACTGGACGCCGATCTCCAAGGCTTCGCCCTGCCGATTGAGCGCCCGCTTGACGATGCCGATTTTCCATTCCGTCATGGCCGCGCCGGAGTGCAGGCTGATAAGGATCAGCTCACCCACCAGGGACGGGGCATTCGGACTCAGATTCAGGTGGAGAGCCACTCCCGAGCGACTCTGATTATAACGCCGGGCGATCAGCTGAGGCTTGCTTGGGTCCAGGGTCTGTGACTGAGCGGTCGTGGACTGGGTCAGGGTAATCTCGTTATTTTCCGGATCTTGCTCGGTCTGCTCGTCCAGTCTCAAATAGAGATGGATGTTGTTCAGGCCGGTCCAGACGCTGACCTCTCCCGCGGTGGTGTGGCGTTCACTGCCCCGCTGCAGGCGGATATGCCAGGACCTCAGCATGCGGGCCAGCAGGTTGGTCACTTCGTGGGTGGTAAGCCGGTTCATGGGGGGCGGCTTGTGCTCGTCGGAGCGTTCCAGGCTGCGCAGCTGTAAATGAATTTGCTGGCTGACCGGGTTCAGATCCAATAGGGTGAAGCGGGGCTGGCTCAGGGTATCCATGCCGTCGGGTTCGAACAGGGTCGGTGGGACTTCGCCCAGGCGGTCGATCACATAGTGCCCCGAGCTTTCGATCTCCCGGGTGAGGGGGGTGACGCGTGCATGTTTGGCCATAGCATCCAGGTAGTCGAAGCAGATTCGTGGCTCACCCTCCTGCAGATGGCAGGGATCGAGTAGGCACAGCAGCATGAATCGCTTGAATTGTTGTTCGATGCTGCGCTCGATGCCGGGGTGATCTCCTTCATCGAAGGGAGTTAGATGGATCTTTTGCTCCTCGGCGTAGGTAAACAGGCGCGAGATCTCCCGGTAGGTGTGCGTAGTCCTGCAGTCGAACTCCTCGCAAGCATAGAGGTAATCCAGCAGGAAAAACTTAAGGGCATGATAGATGGCGTGGGTCAGGTGCTCTGTGTTCTTCTTGCTGGCCTTGCTGCTGATGCGATCATTGGCCAGATGGCTATAGCCGTAGGCCATCTCCTGCATCACCCGTCGCAGCGCCTGAATCGACGCGGCGCCCCGGCGCACCGTGCTGCCATGCAGTAAACGCTGCACCGGTGTGAAGTAAACCTCCATCAGTTCTTCCCGCTTGCGCACCGGGCCGGGAAATCGGTTGAGGCGGACCAGACTGGTAAGGACCGCGTCCGAGAGCTGGTCAGGATTGGCGAACGGCAGGGAGGTGGCCCACTGGCGTAATGGGCCGGGACTAGTCTCCACCAGCGGATTCTCGAAGGGATCCGGAGCGGGGACTTGGAAGACCTCCGTTTTACTGGAGGTCTGGCGGTGGCTAAAGAAATCAAACATACTGGCGACTATCTTTTCCTTCGATTGCCGGTTCGTGAACTATAGCATCCGGCCATCTTCACGCCATCCAAAATGAAGAAATTATTAAGGCTTACCTGAATTGCACTGGATGGAATTTCACCCGAAAATGGGGGTCTGAAGCAACACTCGGCGACGTCTCGATCATTTGGGCTCGCTGACCCCACAAATCATTTGGAGTTTCGCATGCCATCATGGAGATCCTTCCGATCTTATTTTATCATTTGTCTCTGCTGGTTTCCCTTGCAGGTATTGGCGGAGCCGGTGGATTTCGAATTGGAAGGTCTTGATGGCAAGACCTACCGACTGTCGGACTTTCGTGGCAAATGGGTATTGGTAAACTACTGGGCGACCTGGTGTCCTCCCTGTCGCGATGAGTTGCCGGAACTGGAGGTTTTCCACACCAATCATAAGGATAAAGACGCCGTGGTGTTGGGGGTGGCGATGGAGCGGATTCAGAAAGAGCGGCTGCAGAAGTTCGTGGAAGAGCAGTTCCTCAGCTACCCGATTCTGATGATGAAGCCGGCCGCCAGCACTGAGTTGGGACGGGTGCCCGGTCTGCCGACCTCTTATCTGATCGACCCCCAAGGCGTTCCGGCCGCGCGTCAGGTTGGTCCCGTAACACTCAAGGAACTGGAGGAATTCATCAATAACGAGAACAAGTAGGAGGGTATCATGTTGCGCACATTTCACTGGTTGCCGATGTTGTTGCTGATCTGCTTTACCGGCGTCGAGGGCGCCACCCGCGATCCGGGAGAGTTTTTCTTCGACCAATCCCTGGGCAATTTCAATGAGGAGCTGGAGCTGGCGAGGGAAGAGGGTAAAAAAGGTATCCTGATCATGTTTGAGATGGATGAGTGCCCATTTTGCCATCGCATGAAGAACCGGGTGCTGAACCAGGTCGAGGTGCAGGAGTATTACAAGACCCATTTCCTGATCTACACGGTCGATATCGAAGGCGATGTGGAGATCACCGATTTCAAAGGGGCGCCGATGAAGGAGAAGGATTTCGCCTTTAGACAATTCAAGGTGCGTGCGACCCCGGTATTCGGTTTCTTTGATCTCGAAGGCAACATGATGACCCGCTTTACCGGCGCCACCAACGACGCCCGGGAGTTTCTCTGGCTGGGTGAATTCGTGGTGGACGACCACTATAAGAGCACCAATTTCTCCCGTTATAAACGGCAGAAGAAGCGGGGTCTCAAGCAACCGTGAAGGAAGTACTCAGGCCCCGGAGGGTGGCCGGTGGCGCGCTGGCGTTGCTCTTTAATCTACTACCTCCCGTTTCGGTCGCCGCGCAGCAGGAACCTCTGCCGTCCCCGCTGACCTTACAGCAGGCCATGACCATCGCCGATCAAACCCACCCGGAACGACAGTTGGCCGAGGCCGGACTGGAGCAGGCCCAGGCCCGCTATCGGCAGGCCGGCGCGGCGTATGACTTCGAGCTGGGATTCACCGCCGAGCTGCGTGCCATCGATCCATCGGAGCAGGCCTACTACCAGGACCGAAACGACAGTCTGGCGCGGCTCAATCTCAGCAAGCGGCTCTACGACTTCGGCCACACCGCGCGCACGGAGGAGGCCGCCGAGGCGGCGCTCGCCTCGCGCCAATGGCGGCTGCTGGAGGTCCGGCAGCAGCGTCGCCTGGCGGTCATGCAGCGCTTCTTCGCGGTGCTGCTGGCCGATCTGAAATACGCCAGCGACAACGAGGCCCTTTCCACCGCATTTATCAGCTACGATCGGGCCGCCAATCGGCTCGAACTCGGCAAGAGCTCCGATATCGAGGTGCTGGAGCTGGAGAGTCTCTACCAACAGTCCCTGCAACGCATGATCGCCAGCCGAAACCAGCAGCGGATCACCCGTTCCCAGCTCGCCATCAGCCTCAATCGCCCCGACGATCTGCCGGCCGATCTGGAGATCCCCGAGCTGGAGGTGCTGACTCTGGAGCAGGAGCTGGAGCAGTGGCTTGAGCGCATTCTGCGGGAGAATCCCCATTTACGCAGCCTGCGCGCCGAAGTGGAGGCGGCGCGCAAGCAGTTGCAAGCCAGCGAAGCGACGGACAACCCGGTGCTGCGCGGGGAGCTGGAGGCAGCCACCTACGAGCGGGAGCTGGGCGGACGCAATCCCCTCACCGCCTCCCTGATCTTCGAGATGCCCCTCTACACCGGCAACCGAACCGACGCCTTGAGCGCCGAACAGAGAGCATTGCTGCAACAGAAGGAGGCGGAGCTGGCCACCTACGAACTGCAGCTGCGCCAACAGGTGCTCGATATCTGGCTGGAGCTGGACCAGCTCCGTCTGCAATCGGAGGAGGTGCGCGTAACCGCCGACTATCGGGACCTCTATCTGGATCGCAGTCGCACCCTCTATGAGCTGGACATGAAGACCGACCTGGGCGACTCCATGAGCCGCATCGCCGATATTCAATGGCGCAGGGCGCAGAACAAATACGACATCCTGCTGCTGCAGGCCCGGCTCAAAGCGCTCGCGGGTGAGCTGCTGCCGGGTGAGGAGAGGAGTCCATGAAAACGAAAAGATCGAGCCTGAATATGCTGACCTGGCTGCTGCTCGGCGGTCTGTTACAGAGCGGCGCCTTGGCCGCCCAGGATCTCTCCGGCACCAGCGAGTGGGGAGATGAGATCACCCTGAGCACAACGGTCAGTGGCCTGGTCAGCCAGGTTCATGTGGCTGCCGGCGATATAGTAAAGCGGGGAACGCTATTGCTGGAGCTCGATCCGCGCAATTACAAAGCCCGACTGGCCGCCGCGGAGTCCCGCCGGGAAGAGAAGCGGCTATTGCATGAGGAAGCGCAACGGGAGCTGGAACGCTCCCTGGAACTCTACGACCGCACCATGCTGTCGGAACACGAGCTCCAACTCGCCCGGATCGAAGCGGCCAAGACAGATGCCGCCCTGCGCTCGGCGGAGGCCGAATTGACAAAGGCCAGGCTGCAGCGGGACTACAGCCGGATCAAGGCCCCCTTCGACGGACGTGTGGTGGCGATCCACGTACAACCGGGAGAGGCGGTGGTGAACCGGCTCCAGGCAGTGCCGCTGTTAACTCTGGTCGACTACCGGCGAATGCTGGCGCACACCCAAGTCGATGAAAAGACCATGGCCCGCCTGCGAGTGGGCGATAAGGTACAGATCGGCGTCCGGGGCGTTTGGCTGGACGGCGAGATCGCGACCATCGGCTATGACCCCGTCAGCCGCACGGCGGAGGCCGCGAACTACCGATTGGACGCCGCTTTCACCCCAGGCGAGCAAATGGGATTGCGATCCGGCGAGAAGCTAGTGATAAGATTGCCGGATGAGTGAAACCAACAATAAATCACCCATCTGCGTCCGCTGCCTGGTGGCGGGACGGGTACAGGGCGTCTTTTTCCGCGCCACCACCCGCAACGAGGCCCAGAGTCTGGGACTCACCGGCTACGTCAAGAACCTGCTCGACGGCCGCGTCGAAGTCGTGGCCTGCGGCGACAAAGAGGCGGTGGAAACCCTGAAAGATTGGCTAAGCAAAGGCCCCCCCACCGCCCAAGTCAGCGGCGTTGCCTGCGAATTCATCGACTACCACGAATACCCCCAGTTTACCGTCGGGTGAGGCACATATAGCCTGCTAAGAGACATCGACTAATGTGTCAAGCAAGGCTTTCCTGATCGCCACTCCTCCTTTTCTGTAGCAAACGACCACAAGCAATCCCCCATCTAGCTAAACAGCGTCGAAGCGAGTTTTCTTATTTTGTAATACGAATGTTAGGCGCTTTAGCCATCTACTATCATTACAATATGCTACTTATAGTGTTCAAGGCAACAAGGGCAAGCCAATAATGCTACTTATATTATGTAGATATATAGTCATCACAGAGAATAATTGCTGTTTATGGTAATTAATCAAAAAAAGGCTCAAACCCAGCTCGGTATGGTTATCCGTGATAGACGAAAAGAAATGGGATATTCCCAAGAAGCATTCGCATCTTTCTGTGGGGTACACCGCACCTACATGGGGGCGGTAGAGCGCGGTGAAAGAAATATCTCATTAATGAATATCATCCGAATCGCCAACGCGCTTAAATTACATCCATCTGAGCTTTTTACTATGGCTAAACTATGAACAGAAACAGCCACAACCATGGGCTACAGGTGTTGTTTGCAATAGCCCTTCTCATAGGGAGCGCCTGTCAGGCCTTATATTCTTCAAATTAGATGGATTTTACTTTCATTTATATAGAAAACCTGAGAATAGTTAGCTCATTACAGGCATGTTAAATGATAATCATTTAATGTTCGTCATATCACAATACATGTGCCGTCGTCATAACACAGAATTTGTGACGTCCACATAATCAGCTGTTAAG
>CAJICC010000045.1_pt1 | contig 12574 bp, 12 predicted proteins | sample 9199511 | NCBI WGS metagenome assembly CAJICC01 (sample SAMEA7708322, study PRJEB35096) | sediment metagenome | biome: marine neritic benthic zone biome [ENVO:01000025]; feature: sediment [ENVO:00002007]; material: shallow marine sediment [ENVO:03000034] sea grass bed [ENVO_01000059] ...
ATTTGGGTCGTTCAATAAATCTATGTAATAAGGGGGGTTCATGGACGCCGCAGCCGAGCAAAAATACAACTTCGATGTTGTACGCTGGTTTACCGTCATGGCCGTTGTCTACCTCGTTGTGGGCGCTTTGGTTGGTGTTTATATCGCCGCCGAACTGGCTTGGCCAATTCTCAATCTTGATCTTCCGTATACAAGCTTTGGGCGTTTGCGTCCGTTGCATACCAATGCGGTCATTTTCGCCTTCGGCGGATGTGCCTTGATGGCCACGTCTTTCTACAGCGTACAGCGTACCTGTGCCGTCCGGTTGTGGAGTGACAAACTCGCCTGGTTTGTCTTTTTCGGTTGGAACCTGATTATCGTGTTAGCGGTCGTCAGCTACCCACTCGGCATCACTTCGGGGAAAGAGTATGCAGAGCTCGAGTGGCCGATCGATATCCTGATCGCGGTGGTCTGGCTGGTTTATCTATTCAATTTCATCATGACCTTGGCGACTAGAAAGACATCGCATATCTATGTCTCGAACTGGTTTTTCCTCGGCATGATGGTGATGATTACCTATCTTCACGTCGTGAACAGCCTGGCGATTCCGGTAGATCTTTTCAGATCCTACTCCGTCTTCGCCGGCGTGCAGGACGCGATGGTTCAATGGTTTTGGGGCCACAACGCGGTAGGTTTCTACCTGACCGCTGGTTTCCTCGGCATCATGTACTACTTCGTGCCGAAGCAGGCGAATCGTCCGGTCTACTCCTATCGTCTGTCAGTCGTCCACTTTTGGGCGCTGATGTTCGGTTATGTCTGGCTGGGCGCCCATCATCTGCAATATACCGCACTGCCTGACTGGACAGGTTCCCTCGGCGCTGCTGTATCCATTGCCATGATCATTCCCTCCTGGGGCGGTGCCGTGAACGGCATGATGACCCTCTCCGGCGCTTGGGATAAGTTGCGTACTGACTATATCCTTCGCTTCATGATCATGTCCCTGGCCTTCTATGCCATGTCCACCTTCGAAGGACCGGTCATGTCACTGAAGACCATCAACGCCCTCTCCCACTATACCGATTGGACGATCGGACACGTGCACTCCGGTGCCTTGGGCTGGGTCGCCATGGTTGCCATCGGCGCCATTTACCACCTGATGATGCGTACCTTCCACACCGAGATGTGGTCCATGAAGCTGATCAACGCTCACTTCTGGACTTCCACCATCGGCGCCGTGATCTACATCGTCGCCATGTGGGTGTCAGGCATCATGCAGGGTCTGATGTGGCGTGCTTATGACGAGTACGGCACCCTGGCCTACACATTCGCTGAGTCCGTTGAAGCCATGCATCCCTACTACGCCATGCGTACAGTAGGCGGCGCTATCTTCCTGCTCGGTGCAGTCCTCATGCTGTTCAACGTGCTGATGACTGTGAAGAAGGCGGCTAGCGAGGGCAGCCTGCAGCAGGCTCGCACCGCAGCGGCTAGTGCTTAATTTAAGGGGGGTTTCGCAAAATGGCGAATGAAGCTAAAAGTTTTCAGGAAAAGATGGAGAAGAACGTCTGGCTGTTTTTAGTCACGCTGGCGTTGGTTCTCCCGATAGCCGGTCTCGTGGAAATCGTTCCGCTTTTTATCATTCCGAGCACCATGGAACACAATGCGGCGCCTGAGTTGGTATGGCAACGTCAGCCGGGGCAGACGCTGCATGACCATAAATCGGGTGATGGCATGCGTCCCTATACCTCGCTGGAACTGGCGGGCAGGGACATCTATCTACGGGAAGGCTGCTATGTCTGCCACTCTCAGATGATCCGTCCGTTCCGTGACGAGAAAGAGCGTTATGGCCACTACTCGTTGGCATCGGAGTCGATGTATGACCATCCGTTCCAGTGGGGTTCAAAACGTACCGGTCCCGACATTGCCCGTCTAGGCGGCAAGTATTCAGACGACTGGCACCGCAAGCATCTGCGGGCACCGCGTTCAGTGGTTCCCGAGTCCGTCATGCCTAACTATCCCTGGTTGATGGAGAACTCGATCGAGGGCAAGGATATGGCAACCCGCTTCACGGTCATGAGGCTGTTGGGCGTGCCTTACACCGACCAGGATATCGCGACAGCGAATGCCGAGTTGGCGGGTAAGACCGAAGAAGATGCGATGGTAGCTTACCTGCAGGTCCTGGGTACCATGGCCAAGCTCGACGAAAACAAGTCTTACCGTGAGTAGTTTGAAAGAATACTTTCACACTGATTGGGGGGCGATGACCGCCAATGACTGGATAGGTCTCGTCATGACGGTTGTCGCCTTCATACTCATGGTAATCGTGTATTTCTACGCATTACGTCCGAAGAATCGGGAGAAGCTGGAAAAGAACCGCTTTATTCCGATTGACGATGATGCAATTGATAGCGGAGACAAAAATGGCGGATAACAATCCTTTTCCGGGTGAAAATAATACCGGACATATATGGGACGATAACCTTAGGGAGCTAAGTAATCCCCCCCCTCGCTGGTGGATGATTGCCTTCTGGGCTTCAGTTATCTTCTGGGCTGGTTACGGCATTCTCTATCCGATGTGGCCTACCACTGCCGGTTCCAACACGGGCTTCTTGAAATGGACTCAGATGGACGAATACGACAAAGGCGTCCAGGAAATCCAGGCCGTACGTCAACAGTTCGAAATCCAAATTCAGAATCTCAGCGCAAGAGAGATCCTGGCCAATCCGGGGCTTTCGGACTATGTAGTGGCGTCGGCCAAGGTGCTGTTCGGTGACAATTGCGCTGCATGCCACGGCGCGGGCGGACAGGGCAACGTCGGGTTCCCGGTGCTGGTGGATGATTACTGGATCTACGGTGGATCCATCGAGACCATTGAGCAGACCATTGCCATGGGACGTAAGGGTATCATGACCTCGCACAGCAAGATCCTTTCCGATGCGGAGATCGATAGTCTTGCCAATGCGATAGCAAATGGAAATCCCACTTCGGATCCAAACTTCACGCAGAAAGGCTGTATCGCTTGCCATGGTATGGACGGTAAAGGCATGGCCGCACTCGGCTCAGTGAATCTGACTGACAGTATCTATCGTTTCACGCCGGCCGCGGGTCAAACTCAACTTGATAGCATCAAGTACACCATCAAGCATGGCGTGAATGATGTAACCGACTCCATGAGCCGCGAGGCGGTGATGCCGACTTTTGGGGAACGGTTGTCAAAGAATGAAATCAAGAAGTTGGCGGTCTATGTTCATAAGTTCGGCGGTGGTCAATAATTCACCTGTACGAATGGCACTTGTTCCATCAAAGCTGTGTGAGGTGATGTCTCACACAGCCACTAAATTATAGGGGAATGATATGAACGGCGATGCTGTATTTTGGGGGTCTATGGCTACCGTAGCTTTTGCTATTGTGATAATCGTATACCTTGCTTTCAAAGTCAGGAGTCTGATCAAGAGTGATGCGGAAAAGCATGGCAACTGACAGACCGTTTCTCAGTCATAAGTAAAGGGGGGGGTTACCCCCCTTTTCTATTTATAAAACAGGAAAACCATAAGGGTTTTTGGGATAAGGGATTATGTGAAATTGGCAATTGCGATCCTTTATCCGCCAGGTAAGGATCTAGCTGCTCGAGTTATATTAGCCATTGATAAAACGCATTGGCGTGTGTTTCGAAGAGTATATATGATTATCCTAATTTACGCCCTCTGAGCACGCAGGAGTGAGACGTTGAGCGAGACTAACGACGCATCAACTAGGCAACAGGCTGTCGATGATCTGTATACAGAGTCGGTGCACTGGCATATCAACACCGGTGACGAAATCATTCATGCCAAGCGGATGGGAGGTTATTGGCGGAACGTTAAATGGCTGACCAGTTCGTTCTGGATCATTTACTTCATCGGACCTTTTCTCATGTGGGATGGTCGCCAAGCCGTCCCTTTTGGTAACCCTAATCGTCAATTTCATATCCTGGGTATGACCATACTGCCACAGGATTTCTGGATGCTCTCCCTGACCCTGCTCTTTTTTGCTCTCCTGCTTGCCGTGGCTACCGCCTTGGCCGGGCGTGTTTATTGCGGGTTTTTCTGCTTCCAAACCGTCTGGACCGATATCTTTACTTGGCTCGAAGACAAGCTTGAAGGGACGCCGCAGAAGCGGAGAAAGCTTGACGCTGCACCGATCAGTTTTAACAAGATTAGTATCAAGGTGACCAAGCATCTGTTGTGGCTCGTTATTTCGGCGCTAACCGGTATTAGTTTCGTTGCTTGGTTTTACGGCGCAACCGATCTTTGGGTCGATCTGTTTACCCTGCAGGCATCACCAGTCGCCTATGGTTGCATCGCACTGTTCACCGTGGGCACCTATATTTTGGCGGGATTTATGCGGGAACAGGCCTGTTTCTGGCTCTGTCCCTATGCTCGGATCCAGGGCGCTATGATTGACCAGACAACGGTGGTGCCCACCTACGACTATCATCGGGGCGAACCCCGCGGACGCATCAAAAAGGGTGAGTCGGAAGAGAACCGTAGCACCGGTGATTGTGTGGATTGCAAACAGTGCATCGCTGTCTGTCCCACGGGCGTCGATATACGTCATGGGCAACAGGAAGGGTGTATCATGTGCGCCCTCTGTATCGATGCCTGTGACGAGGTCATGGCGAAGATCAAACGTCCGACGGGATTGATTCGATTTGAGTCCTACGACTCGATGGAGGCGAAACAGTCGCCGAAACCGTTCTACGCGCGTCCCCGGGTTTGGGTCTATTCGCTGATCATGACCCTTTCAGTGATTGGCATTATCTATGGCCTCACTTCATTGGCACCCTTGGAACTCAAGGTGATTCACGCTCGGTTGCCCCTGTTTGTTTTGCAGAGTGACGGTTCCATTCAGAACAAGTACACCATGAAAATCCTCAATAAAATGGGCGAGGACATCTCTGTGACCATCAGTGCCACGGGTCCGACGGGCCTGATTCTGGTGGATGCTGACAAGCCCGTCACCGCACAGCACGGGAAGGTGACGTCGCATACGGTGTTTGTGCGGGTCCCGCATGAGCATCTGGAGCAGGAGACCACCCCCATCATCTTCAAGGTCCAGGGTGAGTACGATGGCGAAATCCTGACGGGCGACCGGAAGAGTATCTTCATTGGTCCAAGTTGATCCCGATCTGTTGTATCATATCTGTTTTGCCAGGGGGGCGGTAACATACTCGGCTTTGTGCCGGTTTGCCTCTATCCTCGGCCTTCTAACCGTTTGTAAGTAATTAATATGATAGATAAAAATTCCGCTTGGCGGAGTCCCTGGGTAATCGGCTGGATTGCCATGGTGGTGGTCTTTGTCACCATTAATATGATTGTTATCTATCTGGCGCAGAGTAACAATCCCGGCCTGGTGACCGAGGATTTCTATGAGAGGGGCCAGGACTACGAAAGGAATATGCTCAAACGCCAGGCTCGAAACCCCGGCTGGGAAATGAAGGTGCATTTACCGAAAAAGATCGGTGTGGATGAAGTGGTTACTTGCCGCTTCACCGTGACCGGTAAGGACGGCGCGCTCGTTGAGCTGAGTGAAGTGGTTTTCTATGCCTATCGCCCATCGGACGTGATTCAGGACTTCAGCGTGCCGATGAAGAAAATTGGGCCGGGCATCTACCAGGCGGAAGTCAGTTTTCCCTTGAAGGGCGCTTGGGATACCCTTGTCAGCGTGAAGCAGGGCGAAGACGAGTACAACACGCCAAAACGGATTGGGGTCGGTATCGACTGGCTTCCTTGAGGTGCTGTGAATACGTTTTTCAGCTACACAGCCGACCTCTACCCGTCTTGCTGAAGGTGTCGCCCGATGTCTGATGTTCATCTCGAGTCGGCGCAGCTCTGCTTCCATTGCAGTCTGCCGATCTCCCCCGATGAGGCGGTAACCGCCGAGATCGATCACGAACTTCATCAGTTTTGTTGCATCGGTTGCAGGACGGTCTGCCAAGCCATCTATGGGGCGGGTCTGGAGGGTTTCTATCGACGCACGCCGGAAGGCACCTGCCTGGCTCCGCCACCGGAGATACCCAAGGAACTCTCGCTCTACGATCTCGACGAGGTACAAGGGGAGTTCGTCGGAGAGTTGGGAGAAGAGCGGGAAATCCACCTGCTGATCGAGGGCATCCACTGCGCCGCCTGTGTCTGGTTGATTGAGCATACCCTGAATGGCATGCCCGGGATCGTGTCGGCCCAAGTCAACCTCTCCGGCAGGCGGCTGCATGTCAAATGGCATAACGCCCGGGTGCCGCTCTCGACAATCATTCAGCGGCTGGGGCAGATCGGCTATGCCGCGGTACCCTACGACCCCGAACTGGCCGAGGGGGCGCTGAATCGCCAAAACCGTAATCTGCTCTATCGCATGGCCTTTGCCGCCTTTGGCATGATGAACCTGCTGTGGATCTCCATTGCCCTTTATGCCGGCGCCAGCGAGGGGGAGTTTCGCGGATTGTTTCACTGGATTGGTTTTTGCCTGGCGACGCCGGTGTTGATCTATTCCGGTTATCCCTTTTACAAAGGGGCTTGGTCCGGGCTGAAAAACTTCCACCTTGGGATGGATCTGCCGATAGCCATCGGCGCCACCATCACCTATCTCTATTCGGTCTATATCACCGTCACCGGCAGCCTGATCGGCGAGGTCTACTTCGATACGGTGGTGAATTTCCTGTTTGTGATTCTGGTCGGCCGCTACCTGGAAGCGATCTCCAAGCGACAGGCGGTGGCGGCGACCCAACGTCTGCTCGATCTGCAACCCCGGGTGGCGACATTACTACTGGCGGATGGGGAAAAGGTGGTGCCAATTCGCGCCGTCAGTCCGGGCGATCTGGTGCTGGTCAAACCGGGTGAACGGATTCCCGTGGATGGCAAGGTGTTGCGGGGCAGCAGCGGTGTCGACGAGTCGATGCTGACCGGGGAGTCCCAGGCTGTGATGAAGGGGCCGGGAGACGAGGTGGCCGCAGGCACCATCAACAGTCATGGAGCGTTGCAGATCGAGGTCCAGGGATCGCTGAAGAACACTGCCCTGGGACGCATCATCAGCTTGGTCGAAGATGCCCAGGCCTCAAAGGCGCCAATCCAATGCCTGGCGGATCGGATCGTCCCCTGGTTCGTGGCGGTCACTCTGACATTAGCCAGCTTTACCTTTCTCTATTGGGTGGATAGCTCATTCGAACTGGCGCTGTTGGCGGCTACCTCTGTCTTGATAATCACCTGTCCCTGCGCCTTCGGACTGGCCACCCCGATGTCCATTGCCGTGGCTTCGGGCTTGGGCGCCAAATACGGCATCCTGGTCAAAAACGGCGAGGTGCTGGAGATGCTCTCGTCCATTAATCATGTAATCTTCGATAAGACTGGCACCCTCACCGAGGGGGGCATGTCGGTGGTGGAAATCCACACCGAAAAGGAGAGTTGGGGTGAGGCGAGTGAGACATCTCCTCCGGAGGTAGCGCAGCTCATGACCAGGCTGGGTGCTCTGGAACGTTTTGCTGAACATCCGGCGGCCCAAGCCTTGCTCGACTGGCTGGATCTGCAAGAACTCGACCACCGCTGTTTCCAGGCGGAGGATTTCAGCTATCGACCGGGTCAGGGCATCGCTGCGCGGGTAGAGGATCAGCGACTGCTGGCCGGCAATGGCGCCCTGATGGAGGCCCATAGTGTCCCTGCCTCGGCCCATTTCGACCGCTTGGCCGATGAGCTGGATGCACGGGGCATTGGTTCATTTCGCCTCGCGGTGGAGGGTCGCCAGATGGCGCTGATCGCCATCGAGGATCGCATCCGGGCCGATGCCCATGACTTGATCGAGGCGTTGAAGCAGGAAGGGCTGAAGCTGACCCTGCTGACGGGTGACCGCTATCAAGCGGCCGAGGCGATTGCCCAGCGGTTGGGCGGCATGGAAGTGATTGCCGAGGTGCTTCCCGAGGATAAAGACCAGGTGGTGAAATCACTACAGGCCCGCGGGGAGCGGGTGGCGATGGTAGGCGACGGGGTCAATGACGCCCCTGCCTTGGTGCGTGCCGATGTGGGTATTGCCATGGGCTCGGGAACCGACGTCTCCATATCCAGTGCCGATATTGTGTTGATTAGCAGCGAGTTGAAAAAAGTGTTGCTAGCCATCGGGCTTTCGCGCCGGACCTTGCGGACCATCCGCCAAAATATCGGGATCTCCATCGTATATAACCTAATTATGGTGCCGCTGGCGATGGCGGCTGTGGTTACACCCTTGGTGGCTGCTATCTCCATGCCGCTAAGTTCGCTGGCTGTGATCGGCAATTCCGCCCGTATCCGCACCCTGTTCAAGGGTGTTAAGGTTAAGTCTTAATAGGCTCTCAAATGAAATGGCTTGAAGGAGCGTCCTAATGGAAGTCATCTACGGCTTGATTCCCGCAATGATTCTACTGGGTCTGGCGGCGGTGGGAGTGCTTTTCTGGGCCGCGCGTAACGGTCAATTCGATGATCTCGAGGGTGAGGCGCACCGCATCCTGATGGATGACGATCTGGAACCGACCAAGAAAAAAGAGCCACCGAAACCAGAAGCGCCGGACGCTGAGGATCAGGAGTAGCGGCTCTCTCTCAGTATTTAATCGCCGGCTTGCTGGATCTCTTCATAACGCCGATTATTCTCTTCAATGCGCCTGATCAATTCGGGTATCTCCCGCAACTGCATATACTGGATCAACTCCTTTCCATCCGGATTCAACCCAATGCTGACGCCGCGCTTGGGATAGATCCAGTGGATGACGCCGGTCTCAGTTTCCGTGAGTTTTTGCGTGGGCTTACCGAATCGGCTGAGCGTCAAATCGGCGTCGAGATTGGCATAGGGGATATAGTTGATCAGTCGAATCGGCAGGTTGCTGACCAGTTGCAGATCCTCATCGTCCAGTTCTACCTCGCGGGTGGTGTCGCTGGTGCGACTGATGCGTTCCCCGCGGGTGTAAAGCTCCGCCAGCCGTTGTTCGTCGGCATCAAGAACGAGCACGAAATCAGCGCGCAGGCCACTCAGGAAGACCCGTTCTAAATAGGCTTCCAGTACCGGTTTATCGTCTTGGTTGACGAAGAGTCTGACCTCGCCGTGCATCTGAAACACTTCCCTGGCATCGGCCAGGGTGCTGTTGCCCAGGGTAAGATTGAAGACCTTGACCGTTTGCTCGGGTGTCAGCTGGATATCCCAGGGCAGTTTCGGGTTGGGATCCGCCTGGCGGCCGCCGGGCAGCAAGATAGCGAGGGCAACGGCCACGAGGGAAAGGGAAACGACCCAAAAAATGATCTTTTTTTCCATCTGAGATGCAATCCGATATTAATGATTTTCGATAGGTGTCACTGACGGCTGAGGTTCGATTCTCGACTACCGCAAAGCTGGATGTATCGCCTGATGCCGGGACCTGGCTGAGATCTGGAGGCCGGCTTTTATTTGCAATGAACAGACAGTGGGGAATTCTACAGGGAGCGATGGTCTCTGGTTTATAACAATTCTCAAAGTCTGGGCTTGAATCGGCTTGGTGATCAGCATCATGTTGTTTTTAAGACTCTTTTGGGATAAGCACCAGATCTTGAAGATGCAGCGCAAATCGGTATGCTCATGGGTTGGCGGGAATTATCCGCGAGCCGGAGATTGATCTCAAATGATAAACAGGGCCGCAGCCACCCGGCGCCCTTCCGCCATCAATATATTATAGGTGCGGCAGGCCGCCGCCGTATCCATTACTTCGAGTCCGATCTGCCTTTGCAACAAGGGCTGGGAGAGAGCGGAGTGTGGAAAGCACTGTGCACGGCCGGTGCCAAGCAGCACTATCTCCGGTCCCAGTTCCGCGAGCCGCTGAAAATCCTCGGTTGTCAGATCGCTGACTGAGTTGGGCTGCCAATCCACGATCACCCGATCCGGCAGCAGGATCAGACTTTCCCGGTGGACAGTTTCGCCAATTGTGATCTCGCCTGCTGCATAGTGCTGTATGGTATAGCCATCGTTGCTGTTTTCGAGGATGAATTTCATTTCACGACCATACCGCATCCGTGGTCGCGAAAAAAGTTGGTATTGAGCGGATCTGATTGATCTTTAGTAGATGGTCAGTTAACTTTAAATGTTTTAGGTCATATAAATAGTCGAGGTCTTCGTGTCCACGCCAGAGATGGAAGAGTTCCGCAGAATCAGGCGGTTACCACCTTATGTCTTCGCCATAGTCAATGAACTCAAGGCGGCGGCGCGAGCGCGTGGCGAGGATATCATCGACTTTGGCATGGGTAATCCCGATCAGCCCACACCTCAGCACATCGTGGACAAGCTGTGCGAGGTGGCTAACCGCAAGGATACCCATCGCTACTCCATGTCAAAGGGCATCCCCCGGCTGCGTCGCGCGATGTGTAATTGGTACAAGCAACGTTATGACGTCGACCTGGATCCGGAAACCCAGATGATCGCCACCATCGGCTCGAAAGAAGGATTGGCTCATTTGGCGTTGGCCTGCATGGGGCCGGGAGATTCCGTACTGGTACCGAATCCGGCCTACCCGATTCATCCTTATGGCTTCATTATCTCGGGGGCGGATGTGCGCCACGTGCCCATGGTGCCCGGCGTCGATTTTTTCGATGAACTGGTCAGGGCGATCAAGGATTCCTGGCCCCGACCGAAGATGCTGGTGCTCAACTTTCCCAGTAATCCAACCACACAGTGTGTCGAGCTCGAGTTTTTCGAAAAAGTGGTTGAGATTGCGAAGGAGTACAATATTTGGGTAGTGCACGATCTGGCCTATGCCGATATCGTGTTTGACGGTTATGTGGCCCCTTCGATCCTCCAAGTACCTGGCGCAGATGAGATTGCTGTCGAGTTTTTCTCACTCTCAAAGAGCTACAACATGCCGGGTTGGCGCGTCGGTTTCATGGGGGGTAACAAGGTCCTGGTGGCCGCACTGGCAAGAATCAAATCCTACCTTGACTACGGTACCTTCACCCCGATTCAAGTAGCCGCAATCACCGCCTTGGAAGGGTCGCAGGATGTAGTAAAGGAGATTCGTGACATGTATCAGAGCCGCCGTGATGTGCTCTGTGACGGCCTCAGCAACATCGGTTGGCATGTGCAACGTCCGAAAGCGACCATGTTTGTCTGGGCGCCAATTCCCGAGCCCTATCAAGAGATCGGATCCCTGGAATTTTCCAAGAGGCTGTTGCAGGAGGCGAAGGTGGCGGTTTCTCCTGGTATCGGTTTTGGCGAGCATGGCGATGACCATGTGCGGTTCGGATTGATAGAGAATGAGCACCGTACCCGCCAGGCGATTCGCGGTATTCGCGATATGTTCCGACAAGATGGATTGATAAAAACCTAAATAAAGATAGCAATAGCAACAGGAGAATGAGCTTGAATCCAGTCAAAGTGGGTCTCATGGGCCTGGGTACCGTCGGCGGTGGCACCCTTAAGGTGTTGACTCGCAACGCCCATGAAATATCCCGTCGTGCCGGCCGGGGCATTCATATCACCCATATTGCAGCCAAGGCATACAATCCCGATTTGCTACAGGGAGTCGAGGGTGTCGAACTGACAGACGATGCCTTTGCCCTGGTTGATAATCCGGACATCGATATCGTCATCGAGTTGATCGGCGGCTACTCGCCTGCGCGCGAGCTGGTGCTAAAGGCGATCGAAAACGGCAAGCACGTGGTGACCGCCAACAAAGCCCTGATCGCCCTGCATGGCAACGAGATCTTTGCCGCGGCTCAGAAGCGAGGCGTAACCGTTGCCTTTGAGGCAGCCGTGGCCGGCGGTATACCTATTATTAAGTCGGTACGCGAAGGATTGGCCGCCAACCGCATCGAGTGGATTGCAGGCATCATTAACGGCACCGGTAATTTCATCCTCACTGAGATGCGTGATAAAGGGCGAGATTTCGCAGATATTTTGAAGGAAGCACAAACTTTGGGATATGCGGAAGCTGATCCTACCTTCGATGTAGAGGGGATTGATGCAGCGCATAAGCTGACCATTCTCGCTTCCATCGCCTTCGGTATTCCGTTGCAGTTTGACAAAACATACACTGAAGGTATCACCCTGATCGAACCCCAGGATGTGGAGTATGCCGCCCAGTTTGGCTATCGCATAAAGCATCTCGGCATCACACGGATGACCGACAAAGGTATCGAACTGCGGGTGCATCCAACCATGATTCCCCATCGCCGCCTGATTGCAAATGTGGACGGGGTGATGAATGCCGTGTTGGTCAAGGGTGATGCTGTCGGCCCCACCCTCTATTATGGGGCGGGAGCCGGTTCGGAACCGACCGCTTCAGCCGTAGTGGCGGATGTAGTGGATGTGGTACGGGCACTCACCGCCGATCCTGAAAACCGAGTACCCCATCTGGCATTCCAGCCAGATGAACTTGTCGATTTACCGATTTTACCCATCGAGGAGGTCGAAACGGCCTTCTATTTACGCATGCAAGTGGAAGACCGCCCAGGCGTGGCAGCAAAGATAGCCAGTATTCTGGCAGACGCTGATATCAGCATCGAGGCGATTAAACAGAAGGAACCAGCCGAGAACGACACCACTGTTCCCTTCGTTATGCTCACCCAACGGGTGCTTGAGAAACAGA
>CAJICC010000337.1_pt1 | contig 12527 bp, 9 predicted proteins | sample 9199511 | NCBI WGS metagenome assembly CAJICC01 (sample SAMEA7708322, study PRJEB35096) | sediment metagenome | biome: marine neritic benthic zone biome [ENVO:01000025]; feature: sediment [ENVO:00002007]; material: shallow marine sediment [ENVO:03000034] sea grass bed [ENVO_01000059] ...
TATATTTAAATCCTGGAGAAAAAGGGTGCTTATAGCGCCAGAGTTCGGCTGGATGTGCCATCTCAGGGCGCTCCCTTCGGATAAAGAAATCTCCAGAAACAAGGCTCTTATACTGTATTTCTGACTCGCTTAGATCATAATATTTTGCCAGCGTTTTGAAATCTTCCTTAATCAACAGTTCAGTGATGATCGGAACAGCCTCTGCAGGAGAAGAGAAATAAGATGCATTGGATACATGTTTCTTTGTTTCACTGCTCATTACATGCTCTCCTGTAAAGAGTCCAATTAAAATTAAACCGCAGAAAATGGCATTTGTCTTAATTGCGATATTTTTTTGCATAGTTTTAATTCTATCCTTTCGACAAAACTCAACTTAGGTGTATTCTAATTATGATGCTGTACTGATGATAGGTTATATTGGGCTTAGATATCAATAATGGTGAGGTGTCGTAGATATAGTGTATAGCTAGGCTAACTGGAGTAATGGAAAGTGTTTGACTATCATTGTATCGGATTCTGTAAAGGCATTTCTAAATGAGCGGTTTGGCTTCAATTATATGGATAAGCTTTTACTTAAAGGTTGAGTAGAGGCCAAGAGTTTCTACCAACTAATCCGCTAAAATTGTGATATATGGAATATGCGCTTTCGTTGTTTCTATATGGATAGAGTCAGCTCATTTCGCTTTAAATGTATGGGCCAATGAACATGCGGAATGTCCCAGTCTTGGGATTGCGTGGGTCCGACCCTAGTGCGCGTAGAAATTCTAGGGACATGATACTTAACTCACAAAGAACTGCCGGTTAACCATATGGTGTCGGGTTACGCTGCGCTAACCCGACCTACTGCGTCGAAACGACGGCAGGGTAGGGGGACTGCTCTACCAGTAGGGTTTTGGTTAGTACTGAAACTTTTCTAAATTAGGAAGCGTGGAGGTTGGTAACCCGGGTAATGTTGGATAGGGATGGCATGTCCAGGTGGGTTTATATGTCTGAAATGATTACCCAAAAGCATGCCGTCGTGACCTGGGATAAAAGGCGATCTGTTTCCCCTTGCTGGCTGTCAGGGTTCTACCTAGAGTATCTATTTATGCTTTAACCGGATTATCTACTGTTGAGGCAATGGCGCTCAAAGACCAGAATGGTCGCCTGTTTCATGTTGAAAAGAGCCGTGAGGAATCTAAGTTCAACGTCAGTGACGGCTATGCCAGAGACATGGTCATGAGTTAAGCGTTCAAGGCCTGTAGTCTTAATGTCTGCTTGTGTGAGTCGTGTGATTCGAATTGATAAACGCGGTAATCGGCTTCGTGGCCCATTGCGCGATGGGTCGAGAAACTGCTTTTTGTCTCAACCACGACCTCGAACAACTCGTGATCTCCGTTAAGAATTCAGGAGACACAATGCTTATTGCGGAATCAAACAACCTTATTCCTCTGAATTTATGCAACAATTGGGCACAGATAACGGAAACGAGAAGCCAGCCATGGAATCCAATCTTTACGAACCACCCAAATCAGATGTCACTGTAGCCGATAAAAAACCGGGTTCAACCTTCAAGGCGGTTGGCCTCGGCGCCCTTGTCGAGATTGCCGGCAGCTCCCTTGTGGGTATGTTGTTGGGCGTCGTCTACGTGATCGTGCTCAGCCAACAGGGAGTGCCGGCTGAAGCACTGCAAAGCGCACTGGAACAGATGGATCCCTGGTCTGGCCTGGGCCTTATAGGTATGGCTTTGGGATTTACCGTTTCGGCGCTGGCGGGTTTCGTTTGCGCCAAGATTGCGAATAGGGTCTCTTACAAATCCCCTTACATACTTTCGGGCATATCCTTTGCCTTGACACTGGTCACCGGATACTGGAGCTATCCTTTAACAGAAGTCATTCTCCTGGGGATGGTATCGGTGTGTGCCGTTCTTGCCGGCGCCTGGTTGCAGGTTCGCAAGCTTAAGCTTGCGTAGTGCAAGGGTAGGGTTTCCCCAACACAAGCGGGATTGCCGTCATATCGCTTACGAGGTCTGATCCGAAAGATCCTGAAGATCGTGCTCGCTGACGCCGAGGATGGAGAAGATCTGTTTTTGCGCCGTCATCAGGATGTTTTGTTGTTCTTCCTCATGGGGAATGCTTTTGGCGATGGCCACCGCGCCGACCAGTGAGGCGAGGATGGCGCGGGATTTCTCAGCGATCGTTTCTCTGTCGGCCGCGAAGGGGAGTTTGTTCAATCGGCTCAGGGCCGTGATCCGGTTCTCCAGCAGTTCAAGCAGACTCAGGTAGGACTTTTCGTAGAGCTTCTTGATCTCGTCGTTGTCGCTGCCAATGTCGTTGAACAATATCGACTCGGGTCCGGGTGCCTGCTGATTTTCCGGGTCGCGTAGATTGAGATAGTCGGTGACCAGGGAGGTCAGATGCTTGAGTGAGAAGGGCCCCTTGACCAGGCGTCCTGCTCGGCTGCGCTTGATGGTCTCGAAGACGGAGGCGTTGTAAAGCGCCTCCTTCGATTCGAAGTGGGCGTAGAAGGCGCCGTGGGTCATTCTGGCCAGTTTCATGATTTGACCGATGGAGACCTTGTCAAAACCGTAGCGGCAGAAGAGCTCGGTGGCGGATTTTAGGATCCTGTCCTTGGACCGTAGCTTATGCTCGATGGTGTATGGCATCAGACGTTTCCAGGTAAGGCGCCCAGGGCTGGTAGGCCCAATAATATTATCTTGATCATATCATGGCGGGGATTACTGTTTCCTTCAATGGTAAATTTGGAGGAAATATGCGCTCTCCCATCGTAATCACTGGAATGGGAATCATCAGTCCGCTGGGATGTGGAATCAAGCCGGTCTGGCAAAGGTTGTCCGAAGGCGCTTCGGGCATCAGGCGCATCGATCGTTTCGAGGTAGAGGATTTTCCGATCCGCATAGCCGGCCTGGTGCCTGGCGTGGAAGAGGATCCGGAGGCGGGGTTCGACCCGGAGCGGGTGATCGATACCAAAGAACGAAAAAAGATCGATACCTTCACCCTCTATGCCCTGGCCGCCGCTGAAGAGGCGTTGAGTCAGGCCGGTTGGAAGCCCCGCAGCGAAGCGGAGCGGCGCGCCACAGCGACCATCGTCGCCACCGGCATCGGCGGCTTTCCCACTATCACTCAGGCGCAGCGGACCCTCGACAGCCGGGGACCGAAACGCATCTCCCCTTTCGTGGTACCCGCCTTCCTGGCCAATATGGCGGCCGGAAACCTGTCGATACGCTACGGCTTCAAAGGTCCCCTGGGTTGCCCCGTAACCGCCTGTGCCGCCGGTGTGCAGGCGATCGGCGATGGCATGCGCATGATTCGCAGCGGCGAGGCGAAAGTCGCCCTGGTGGGAGGAGCCGAGGCCTGTGTCAATCAGCTTTCACTGGCCGGCTTTAACGCCCTGAAGGCCCTGTCGACCCGCAACGAAGAGCCTCAGCAGGCCTCCCGCCCCTTCGACCGGGATCGGGACGGCTTTGTCATGGGTGAAGGCGCGGGTCTGATGGTGATCGAGACCCTGGAGCATGCCGAGGCGCGGGGCGCCACCCCATTGGCGCAGATCAGCGGCTACGGCACCAGCGCCGATGCCTACCATATCACCTCCGGTCCCGATGACGGCTCCGGGGCAGCCGCCGCCATGCAAACGGCATTGACCATGGCCGGATTGGAAACGGGGGAAATCGATTACGTCAATGCCCACGCCACCTCCACCCCGGTGGGCGACCGGGCGGAGATCGCCGCGGTGCGGAATCTGTTCGGAGAGGCTGCAGGTCGGGTGCCGATCTCCTCCACCAAGTCGGCTACCGGTCATCTGCTGGGTGCAGCCGGTGGTGTGGAAAGTATCTTCACCGGCTTGGCGGTAATCAATGATCTGCTACCCCCCACCCTCAATTTGGAACAGGTGGACGAGACCATGACCGATCTCGATCTGGTGCCCAGGCAGTCCCGCAGCCACAGGGTGAATCACGCCCTTTGCAACGGCTTTGGTTTCGGCGGAGTCAACGCTTCATTGTTGGTGAGTAAACTGGAGAGTTAACCGCCGCAGTGTACTTTATGATTTTGTAACCGGTTCTGATTCCTCTCGACCGTTGTCCATGAGGGCTATCAATTCTGTGAGATTTTCCACAGTTTATCAGTGGGATAGTTCACTCGTGACCCCACGCCTTCGGGCTATTCTGAGACCAAGGGAGTGAATTGTTCAATTGTTATTGTGACCGCAGGCAGGATCAGCCCAGGCGTTACAGGACGCGAAGTTGGAGAGAGACATGACAAGCCAGCATGAAACTCCCTCACCCAAAGCTGTAGAGGTACGGCCATCCGGCGAGCAGGACGAATCGGTAGCCCCTGCTGCAGCCAAGGGTCATCGGCACAGTCGCAGAAGCGTGCGTGAACTCGAACGCATCTCGAACAACCTGCGGCTTGCCGGTGAATATCGTGTGTCGGAGACGCTCGACATGCACATCCTTTCCCTGCTGGAGAGAAAAATCTATCGCAAGATCATTGCCAAAAGTCGCCGGGAAGGAAAGATGAAGAACAATGCGGTCGCCTGAAATGGGGATTGCTATTTACACCGAGTTCAGGCTGTCCGGCAATTCAAAGTAATTGCTGCAGCGCCTCGATTAAACGTTGATTTTGTTGCGGCGTGCCGACGGTAATACGCAGGAATTGCTCGATCCGGGGCAGCTGGAAGTGGCGCACAATGACCCCCTCCAGGCGCAGTCCAGCGGCCAGTTCGACTGCCTCCTTCGCCGGGTGCCGGGCGAGGAGGAAGTTGGCGGCGGAGGGCGGCACCTCGAATCCCATTTCCTGCAGCGCCTGGTGTAACGCATCGCGCTCCTCCATCACCTGGCGGCAGGTCCGTTGAAAATAGGCATCATCCTCAAAGGCGGCGACTGCCGCGGCCATGGCAAGCCGGTCGACGGGGTATGAGTTGAAGCTGTCCTTGACCCGCACCAACCCCTCCAGCAGGTCCTCATCCCCCAGGGCGAGTCCCACGCGCATGCCGGCCAGCGAGCGCGATTTTGAGAGGGTCTGGATCACCAGCAGGTTGTCGTATTCCGTTACCAGCTTGGCCGCGCTCTCGCCGCCGAAGTCGATGTAGGCCTCGTCCACGGCCACCACCGAATCCCGGTTCCGTTGCAACAGGGTCTCGATCTCGTCGAGCGGCAGCAAGCGTCCGGTGGGGGCGTTTGGATTGGGAAAGATGACGCCCCCGTTGGGCTGTGGAAAGTCGCTCAGCCGCAAGCTGAAATCCTCCGCCAGCGGGACGGTCTGGTAACTGATGCCGTAGAGCCGGCAGTAGACCGGGTAGAAGCTGTAGGTGATATCCGGGAACAACAGGGGACGCGGTTGTTGAAACAGGGCGAAGAAGGCATGCGCCAGCACCTCGTCCGAACCGTTGCCGATGAAGACCTGGTCCGAATGCAGGCCGTAGTAGTCCGCCACGGTGGCGCGCAGGCGGGAGGAGGTGGCGTCGGGATAGAGGCGCAGACCGTCACCCAGTTCCCCCCGTATCGCCTCGGATACCCGTGGCGAGGGGCCGTAGGGATTCTCGTTGGTGTTGAGTTTGACCAGCTTATCGATCTTCGGCTGCTCACCCGGGACATAGGGCGAAAGCCGGTCGACAATTGGGCTCCAGTAACGGCTCATGTTATCTCATCCGGTCGGTTATTTTTCTTGTTTGATAATATAACGCAATGTGCGCAATGAAGCGCAAAGACCGCAATAAATATTTGAATTGAAACAAGTCTTTATTTACACATTGCGCGCATGGCGCTGCTTGGCGCCCTTTGCGTTATAGAAAACCGACAACTATTTCTTGAAGCGAAACTCCGCCGAGCGGGCGTGGGCCGTGAATCCCTCGCCGCGGGCCATGACGGAAGCGGTGCGCGCCAGGGTATCGGCGCCTTCCGGCGAGGCCATGATCAGGCTCGAACGCTTCTGGAAATCATAGACCCCGAGCGGCGAGGAGAAGCGGGCGGTGCGCGAGGTGGGCAGCACATGGTTGGGACCTGCGCAGTAGTCCCCCATCGCCTCGGCGGTATGGCGGCCCATGAAAATGGCGCCGGCGTGCTTGATGCGCCGGGCCACGGCTTCGGGGTCGGCCAGCGAGAGTTCCAGATGCTCGGGCGCGATGTGGTTGGCCACCTCGATCGCTTGCTCCAGGTCTTTCACCTGGATCAGGGCGCCGCGCGCCCGTAGCGCGGCGGCGATAATCTCCCGGCGTTCCATGCCGGGCAGCAGCCGGTCGATACTGGCGCAGACCTGTTCCAAGAAGGCGGCGTCGGGGCTGAGCAGGATCGACTGGGCGTCCTCGTCATGCTCCGCCTGGGAGAAGAGGTCCATGGCGATCCAGTCGGGGTCGGTTTCACCGTCGCAGATGACAAGGATCTCCGAGGGACCCGCCACCATGTCGATGCCGACCTGTCCGAACACCGCCCGCTTGGCGGTGGCCACGTAGATGTTGCCGGGGCCGACGATCTTGTCCACCGGCGGTATGCTTTCGGTGCCGTAGGCGAGCGCCGCCACCGCCTGCGCGCCGCCCATGGCGAGCACCCGATCGACGCCGGAGATGTGGGCGGCGGCCAGCACCAGCTCGTTGACCTCGCCGCCGGGGGTGGGTACCGCCATGATCAGCTCCGGCACCCCGGCCACCTTGGCCGGGACGGCGTTCATCAGCACCGAGGAGGGGTAGGCGGCCTTGCCCCCCGGCACGTAGAGGCCGACCCGTTCGAGGGGGGTGACCTGTTGGCCGAGCAAGGTGCCGTCCGCTTCAGTGTAGCTCCAGGAGTCCATGAGCTGATGTTCGGCGTAGGCGCGCACCCGGTCGGCCGAGATTTCGAGGGCCTCGCGCTGTGCCTCCGGGATGGCGCGCCAGGCCTGCTCCAGGCGCGCCAACGGGATCTCCAGCGCCGCCGCGCTCCCGGCCTGCCAACCGTCGAAGCGGTTGGTGAATTCGATCAGGGCGGCGTCTCCCTTTTCACGTATGTCCTGGATGATCCGGTTCACCCGCTCGTTGACCGCGCTGTCCGAGACCGACTCCCAGGCCAGCAGCTCGTCGAGCCGTTGCCGGAAATCGCTATCGGCGGTGGAGAGTCGGCGTATATCACTCATGGTCGTCATCTCGAATCAATTGCAGGCGGAGTGGGTTAATTTATAACGCAAAGTACGCTATGAAGCGCAAAGGACGCAAAGGGATTTTAAGGTCTTGCTTGATTTGCCGCCATGATCAGCCATGCGGATGGGGGGTTAGAGAATAGAGTGATGGCTAGAAAAGTTTGGTTTTGAGTTGAGGTGTTCGCTGCGATCAAGGCGTCTCTTTGCGCGCTTTGTGTTATATCAATCTCCCTGCTTCGCCACCGCTTCGCGAAAGGCTTCGATCATTTGCATCACCAGTGCGTGCTTCATCTTCCAGGAGGCCTTGTTGACCACCAGACGGGAGCTGATCTCGGTGATCAGTTCCAGCGGCACCAGCCCGTTGGCCTTGAGGGTGTTGCCGCTCTCCACCAGGTCGACGATCAGGTCGGCGAGGCCGACGATGGGCGCCAGCTCCATGGAGCCGTAGAGCTTGATGATCTCCACCTGCTCCCCCTTTGCGGCATAGAAGCGCTGGGCGCTCTTGACGTATTTGGTGGCGACCCGTAAGCGCCCCGTTCTCTCCGCCGCGCCGGGGAAGCCGGCGGTCATCATGCGGCAGCGGGCGATCTTCAGGTCGAGGGGTTCGTAGAGACCCTCCCCGCCGTACTCCAGCAATACGTCCTTGCCGGCGATACCCAGGTCGGCGGCGCCGTACTCCACGTAAGTGGGGACGTCGGTGGCGCGGATAATGACCAGCTTCACCTGCTCCTGGTTAGTGTCGAGAATCAGCTTGCGGCTGCTCTCCGGATCGTCGGTCGGCACGATGCCGGCATGGGCCAGCAGCGGCAGGCTCTGGTCGAAAATGCGGCCTTTCGAAAGGGCGATGGTGATGGGTTGATCGAATTTCATGGGTCACTCTGTCGGGTTGCCGGTCCGGCGGAGATGAAGGATACCAGATGTGGTACGCCTCTGTATGACGCTTTCCCTTCCCCTGGACGATTCAGCTTGGCAGGCGGTGAATCTTGCCTCCCAGGCCGGCCAGTTTCTCCTCGATATTCTGATAGCCGCGGTCGATGTGGTAGATACGGTCTACCAGGGTCTCGCCCTCCGCCACCAGGCCCGCAAGCACCAGGCTGGCGGAGGCGCGCAAGTCGGTGGCCATCACCGGGGCGCCGGTCAATTTCTTGCTCCCGGTGCAGATCGCAGTGTTGCCTTCCAGCTTGATGTTGGCGCCCATGCGCTGCAGCTCGTGAACATGCATGAAACGGTTCTCGAAGATGGTCTCGGTGACCACCCCAACCCCGCTCGCAACCGCGTTGAGGGCGGTGAACTGGGCCTGCATGTCGGTGGGGAAGGCGGGGTAGGGCGCGGTGTGGATATCCACTGCCTTGGGGCGCTTGTCGTGCATGTCGAGGCTGATCCAATCTTCTCCCGCTTCGATTTCGGCCCCCGCTTCGCGCAGCTTCTGCACTACCGAGTCCACCAGTTGAGGACGGGTGTCCCGTATCCGGATGTTGCCGCGGGTGATGGCGGCGGCGACCAGGAAGGTGCCGGTCTCGATGCGGTCGGGCAGTACGTCGTAGTCGGTGCCCGTCAGTGATTCGACCCCCTCGATGGTGATGGTGGGCGTGCCGGCGCCGGTGATTTTGGCCCCCATGCGGTTGAGGCAGTCGGCCAGATCGACCACTTCCGGTTCCCGGGCGGCGTTCTCGATCTGGCTGGTGCCCCGGGCGAGGGCGGCGGCCATCATCAGGTTTTCGGTGCCGGTCACCGTGACCAGGTCCATTACGATACGCGCCCCGTGCAGCTGTTTGCAGCGGGAGCGGATGTAGCCGTTCTCCACCTCGATCTCCGCGCCCATGGCGCGCAAGCCGTCGATATGCAGGTTGACCGGTCGGGAGCCGATGGCGCAACCGCCGGGCAGGGAGACGTCGGCGCGGCCGAAGCGTGCCAGCATCGGGCCGAGCACCAGGATCGAGGCGCGCATGGTCTTGACCAGTTCATAGGGAGCGTTGAACGAGTGGATAGAGTTTGAATTGACCTCGATGGCCATTTTTTCGTCCACCACCAGGGTTACTCCCATGCCGCCGAGCAGCTCCATGGTGGTGGTGATGTCGTGCAGATGCGGTACATTGCCCACGTGCATGGGACCGTCCGCCAGCAGGGTTGCGGCGAGAATGGGCAGTGCAGCATTTTTCGCTCCGGCGATTCTGACATCGCCGGAGAGCGGAGTGCCGCCCCTGATGATCAATTTATCCATGGTCTGTTCGATTGCTTGCCGGAAAGACGGATCGTCATGTGAAAAGCCGAGGCATGATACCGAAAATGGAGTGAAAGCGGGAGGTTTCCGCAGAATCCTGTTGCTATAGTCAATGAATTTGCCCTAATGTTCCTGCGGCACATGGATGTGACGCCATTTCCAACCGCTGCAAGCAGTTGAAAATGAAGGAAACTGGAAATCGCATTTTCTGTTTCCGTACTCTGATAATGCCAGGGATGGTATGAATCAGAACTTCTAACAAACATCCACCATGCAACAGAGATAGGTTGAGAGATGCAGTCGATCGGTTGGTATTACAAGCGGCTAAGGGCCATGTCGGGGGGCGAGATCAGCTGGCGGCTCAAATCTCTGGCGCGGGATCAGTTCGACAGGGTGCGGGTGCCGCTGAATCTGTTGCCTGGGCCGGCGGGCGAGCCGACTGAGGAGTTGCACGCCGGGGCAGCGGGATTCACGGTCAGCAGTCTGAGTCTCGGTGAGTGGACAGGTACTCAGGTGACGCCTGAGATTGCCGCTTGGCGGCAGGCGCTGACCGACAGCGCCGCCAAGATAGCCGCCGGCCGCCTGAGCTTTTTCGATCTGGAAGATAAGTTTCTCGGCGAGCCGATCGAGTGGAATTATGATCACGGTGTCGGCAAGTCCACGCGGATGTTGCCGATCCAGTCGGTGGATTACCGGGACTTCAGGCAGAACGGCGACTGCAAACTGGTCTGGGAGCCCAACCGGCACCATCATCTGGTGGTACTCGCCCGCGCCTACCGGTCCACGGGCGAACGGGGCTATGCCGAAGCGGTGGTGCGTCAGTTGCACTCCTGGATGGAACAGAATCCCTTTGGCTACGGTATGAACTGGCGCAGCCCGCTGGAGCTGGGGGTGCGCCTGATCAATTGGGTCTGGGCCATTGACATGATCCGTGACTCGGGGGTGCTGGACAGGGACTTCTACGCCCGCTTGCGACACAATGCCTTTCTCCACTGCTGGGAGACGGCGCGCAAGTTCTCCCAGGGCTCTTCCGCCAATAACCACCTGGTGGGCGAAGCTGCCGGGGTCTATGTGGGGGCCAGCTACTTCCAAAGCTTCGCCCAGTCCGCGGAGTGGCGACGGGAGGCCAAGGCGATCCTCTGTCGTGAGATCATGGCGCAAACCTATGAAGACGGCTGCATCAGTGAGCACGGGCTGGGTTACCAGTTCTTCGTGCTGCAGTTTTACATTGTCAGCGGATTGGTGGGCCGGTGGACCGGTGACGAGTTTCCCGACGTCTACTGGGCCCGCATCGAACGCATGATCGAGTTCGTGGCGACGTTGGCGGAGGGGGGCGAACAGCTGCCTATGTTCGGTGACCGGGACGATGGCTATGTACTCGATCTGGGCGACCGACCGGAGCAGGTGGAGCCGCTCCTGAGCCTGGCCGCCCTGTTGTTCGCACGAGGCGACTTCAAAAGCCAAGCCGGGCCTTTGTCGCAAACCGCCTACTGGTTGCTGGGACCAAAGGCGGCGGATGACTATGCGAGTTTGGCTGACTCCGCCGCCGCAAACGATCCGCTGCAGAGCATGAGTTTTCCCGAATCCGGCTACCATCTGCTACAGTCCGGCCGGGTGGGCGAGGGGGCGCTGAGTCTGTTTTTCGATTGCGCCGAGTTGGGTTACGGCGCCATCGCCGCGCACGGCCATGCGGACGCCCTGAGTGTCGCCTTGCGGTTCGACCGACGGGATGTGCTGGTCGATCCCGGCACCTACGACTACTTTACCTTCCCCGAGTGGCGTCGCTATTTCCGCCAGACCCGTTCCCACAACACCTTGATGATCGACGATCAGGACCAGTCGGAGCTGCAAGGGAGTTTTCTCTGGGGAGCGCGGGCGAACTGTCGCCTGGAGGCCTGGCAGGTGGATGGGGAGAGCACGACAGCGACCGGCAGTCACGACGGTTACCGCCGGCTCGCCGATCCCGTGATCCATCGCCGTAGCCTTCGCTTGAACGGGGCTGAGGGCGAGATAGAGATCGTCGACGAGATCGACTGCCTGGATGGACACGGGATTTCACTCCGTTTCCAGTTCTCCGAGTATTGCGAATTGGAACCGCTGGGGGATAACGACTACCTGGTGCGCATCGAGGGTCTCTCCCGATGCCTGCGTTTTAGCTTTCCGGAGAGCCTCGAGGCTCGCATTTACCAGGGTAGCGAATCACCGAAAGCGGGTTGGATCAGCCGGGGTTATCATCGCAAAACGCCCGCTCCTCAACTGGTGTTGCAGGGGGAGATCAGCGGGCCGGCCAGTTTCAGCACCCGCATCGAACTCTCGTCCTGAGAGGGCTCAGCGCTTGGCCAGGGGACGCTGACCCGAGACGACCTCGATCGAAATGGCCTCGCTGCCCCGCCATCCGCCCACCACCAGTTTGCTTCCCGGCGGGTGATTAGCGATGGTGGTCATCAACTCTTGTGCGTTTCGTAAAGTGGTGTCGTTGATCCGGTTGATGACATCCCCCGGCCGGATCCCAGCATGGCTGGCCGGACCGCCGTCAAGGACGCCTGTCACCAGAATCCCTTCGCTTTTATGCAGACCGAAGGCTTCGGCCAGCCGGTCGGTGACGTTCTGTCCCTGGATGCCGAGCCAGCCGCGCACCACGCGACCGGTGGTGATGAGTTGCTGCTTGATCCCGTCGGCCAGATCGATGGGAATGGCGAAACCTATGCCCAACGAGCCTCCGCTCTGGGAAAAGATGGCGGTATTGATGCCGATCAGTTCCCCCCGGGCGTTGATCAGCGCGCCGCCGGAGTTGCCCGGATTGATGGCCGCGTCGGTTTGAATGAAGTTCTCGAAGGTGCTGATTCCCAGGTGGGAACGACCGGTGGCGCTGATGATGCCCTGGGTGACGGTCTGGCCGACGCCGAAGGGATTGCCGATGGCCAGCACCACGTCCCCCACCTCTTGATCGCCCGACTTGCCGAAGGGGATGGCCGGTAGGGAGCGCTCGCTGTCGATCTTGAGCACGGCCAGGTCGGAGTCGGCATCGGAACCAACGATGCTCACACTCACGCTCTGGCCGTCTGCGAGCACCACCTTGATCTCATCGGCCCCGTTGACCACATGGTGATTGGTCAGCATATAGCCGTCAGCCGTTACGATGACCCCCGAGCCCAGGCTGGTCTCGTACCGCTGCCGCGTCTTTTCCGGCAGCATATTGCCGA
>CAJICC010000005.1_pt1 | contig 12499 bp, 4 predicted proteins | sample 9199511 | NCBI WGS metagenome assembly CAJICC01 (sample SAMEA7708322, study PRJEB35096) | sediment metagenome | biome: marine neritic benthic zone biome [ENVO:01000025]; feature: sediment [ENVO:00002007]; material: shallow marine sediment [ENVO:03000034] sea grass bed [ENVO_01000059] ...
CGACCGCCGCCTCTAGGGGACATTACGCGCCGGAGCGCATCTCGTTGAAGGCCTGTGCAAAAGCCGTCAGACAACCCTCCTCGATCGCCTTGCGGATGTCCCGCATCAGTTTCTGATAGTAGTAGAGGTTGTGAATGGTATTCAGCCGAGCACCGAGGATTTCATTGCACTTGTCCAGATGGCGCAAGTAGGCGCGACTGTAGTTACAGCAGGTGTAGCAGTCGCACAGGGGATCCAGCGGACCCTCGTCGCGGACATAGGCCGCATGGCGAATCTTCACCACTCCCTGATGGGTAAAGAGATGGCCGTTGCGGGCATTGCGAGTCGGCATTACGCAATCGAACATGTCGATACCCCGCTGTACCGACTCGACGATATCCTCGGGAGTGCCGACGCCCATCAGATAATGGGGTTTGTCCGGCGGCAGTTGAGGGCCGAGATGGTCGAGCACCCGCCAACGTTCGGCTGGCGGTTCACCGACGGAGAGACCGCCCACCGCGTAGCCGTCGAAGCCCAAGGCCTGAAGTCCGTCCAAAGAGGCGCTGCGAAGGGATTCATACATCCCCCCCTGCAGGATGCCGAACAGGGCGGCAGCGGAATCACCGTGCGCCTGCTTGCTGCGCGCTGCCCAGCGCAGGGAGAGTTCCATAGAGTCGCGCGCCTCTTGCTCGGTGGCGGGATAGGGGGTGCATTCATCGAAGACCATGACAATGTCGGAGCCAAGCTCCCGCTGTATCTGCATCGACTCTTCCGGCCCCATGAAGACCTTGCTGCCGTCGATGGGCGAACTGAAGGTGACACCCCTCTCGCTGATCTTGCGCATCTTTCCCAGGCTAAAGACCTGGAAACCGCCCGAGTCAGTCAAAATCGGCCTCTCCCAGTGGATAAAGCCATGAAGATCACCATGGCGGCCTATGACCTGGGTACCGGGACGCAACATCAGGTGAAAGGTATTGCCGAGGATGATTTCGGCGCCCAGCTCGACCAGTTCCTCCGGTGTCATGGCCTTGACCGTGCCATAGGTGCCCACCGGCATAAACGCCGGCGTTTCCACGGTACCGCGCGCAAAGCTCAATCGGCCACGTCGTGCGGCCCCATCTGTCTGAAAAATATCGAATTTCATCCCGTTATCATGTCACCAGGCCGGCACTCAAAACTAGCAGACTGAGCAGAGCTCACGGCCATTCAAAGAGAAATAAATGATTAGGGTTTTCCCTATCAAATTACTTGACATAAAATAGTGCATATTAGAAAATCTCTATGTGCTGATTCGCAAGCCGGTCAGCACAACACTCCTCCATCCTCCTTTGGTGGATTATTTCAGCGCGGCATCCCTGCCGCGCTTTTTTTATTCCTTGCCACCGAGATCCGGTGTCAGAAACATCGCGTCACCATAACTGAAAAAGCGATATTGCCGTTGCACCGCGTGCAGGTAGGCCTGCATTACCCGCCGATGCCCGGCAAAGGCCGCCACCAGCATCAACAGGGTCGACCTGGGCAGGTGAAAGTTGGTCAGCATGGCGTCTACACTGCGAAAACGGTACCCGGGGCGGATAAACAACCTCGTCTCGCCACTGTAGGGCTGCAGCTCACCGCCCGCGGAGGCCGCTTCCAGAGCGCGTACGCTGGTGGTGCCGACGGCGATCACCCGCCCCCCCGAGGCCCGCGTCTCTCTCACTTTGCCACATACCGCTGCATCCACTTCCACCCTTTCGCTGTGCATCGCGTGCGCTTCGAGGCGCTCACTCCGCACCGGCTGGAAGGTGCCCGCGCCCACATGCAAGGTCAACATGGCTTGCCCTATCCCAAGAGATGTCAGGCGATCGAGCATGCCCCGGTCGAAATGGAGACCCGCCGTGGGCGCCGCCACCGCTCCCGGATGTTCGGCATAGACGGTTTGATAGCGCTCCTGATCCAGTGGCTGATCGGCCCGTAGGATATAGGGCGGCAATGGCATATGACCCTCCCGAGTCATCAGCCCGTGGAAGTCGCCCTGCTCCAAACGCAGTGCGAACAACTCATCCCGCCGCTCCTCCACAAAGACCGGATGGAGCCCCTCGCCCAGCAACAACCGACTTCCGGGTTTGGGTGTCTTGCTGGCCCGCACATGGGCCAGGGCGCGGTGTGACGAGATCACCCTTTCGATCAAAAGTTCGACCTTGCCGCCGGTCTCCTTACGTCCCAAGAGCCGGGCCGGCATGACCCGCGTATTGTTGAACACCAGCAGGTCGCCGCCTCGCAGTAGCGAGGGGAAATCCCTGAACATCAAGTCCTTGGGCTCATTTTCACCTGTGAGCAACGCCAACAGACGGCTGTCACTTCGCTGCGCCTCGGGATATTGGGCAATGAGTGATTGCGGCAGATCGTAATCGAAGTCGGACAGGCGCATAGGGCGCGGATGGTAGCATGCCGATGCCGGGGGGTGAATCTCAACCGGGTCAGGGATATAGTCTGAGGGGGAATACTAGGGCCTTTTAACACTAATCCGATGAGTTTGTTTTGGATTGTGAATCTGAGAATAAAGACTATCTTGAGGTGAGGGGGCTTCCGATACTTGACGAGTTTTGCCATATCCAATGCAGGATTCGCCAGTCGGACCCTCAGCAGTACCAGGAGAAGCCATGACCAAAGGGACACCGCCGCGCACATTTTTCTGGGTAGTCTGTTGTGCCGGTTTACTACTATTTGTACCCCCCTCCAAGGGCGAAATCATTCGCCTGGAATCGCCCGCCGGCTTTACGGCGACAGCGGAACTGTTGCCGGGAGATGAGAACAAGAAGGTTGCACTGATCCAACACGGCTTTCTCCAGACCCGGAATTTTTTCACCGTTCAACGACTGGCAGAAACCCTTCACGACCAGGGTTACACCCTGCTGTTGCCGAATCTGACCCTGGGTATCGACCACCGAAACCAGAGCCTGGCCTGTGAAGCGATCCACACCCATTCGATGCAACAAGATATAGCGGAGATCGGTATCTGGATCGATTGGCTGCATCGGCGAAGCGGCAAACCGGTAACCCTCATCGGCCACAGTGCGGGCAGTCTCTCCCTGTTCGCCTATCTTGCCAACGAGCCATCGCCTCCCGTTAACCAGGTGATCCTGATCAGTCTGATCCCCTTCGCCCAGGGCCCCATCGCCAAAGAGAAGGAGACCGATCGCCAGCGCGCATTGCAGCATTTGGCCGCAGGCAGTGAAACGATCTCGAGCTATCCCATCGCCTTCTGCGACAGTTACCACACTAGTGCGAAAAACTACCTTTCCTATTTGGAGTGGAACGGAATTAAAACACTAAAAAACCTAAACAAATTGAACATCAAGCCGACAATTCTGCTAGGTGGTGAAGACCGTCGCTTGGGGGATGATTGGTTGCCCGCATTGAAGCAAGCCGGCGCAGAGGTCATCCAGATTCCGGGAGCCAACCACTTTTTTGACCATGAGTATGAGTTCGATCTCATGGATACCGTATTGGAACTGCTAGGGCCTGTTAACAGGCCCTAGAAGAATAGGTCGACAAAACAGACAACATGGACAACCACTTCTTACATCGCTTCAAGCCGATATCCATCAGTCTCTTCACCGCGTTGTTTGTTGCCCTGTTCCTGATCCTGCTCTTTATCTTCGGCCGCATTACCTTTCACCAGATCGACCAACTCGACAGCCAGTTCCAACAGATCAGCGAGGCGCGGGCGGAAGCGGAGGTCGATCGCGCGCTGAAGATAAGCATCAATACCATCCACACTCAGACACGCCATCTGGCGGCTTGGGAAGAGGTGCGCCAGCAACTGCGCAATCCCAGCTTCTACAGCTACTGGTACCGCCACCGGGCGAAGAGCAACAACCTCATTTTAAACCACATCATCGATGTGGCGATCTATGATCCCGATGGCAACGTGTTAAGCAAAATCGACACGGCGCAACTACCCATTCAAATCGATCCGGAATTCAAGTTGGAATATATCCAGATGAACCAGTTCGAACCCTTGCTGGTGGTCATCGAGCCGATCATTGATGAGGAGCGGAAAATCACCTTGGGTTACGTGGCCACCCTGAGTCGCATCATCCCCCTATTCCGCACCAGTGGACAGTTCAAAATCGTCGATGTGGAGTCGCTCAGTGTAGACAATACACAGGTTGCACACATTGGCAGCCGGGACATAAAAAACCTGATCCAGTACCAGCTCAACAGCGACGAATACGCCAATACCCTGCGCCAGGTAATGACGGAAACAGTTTTTCACCTGGCCAGCCTGGCGGCGATTCTTAGCCTGATCATCTTCCCCCTGGCGGCCCGCATCATGAGCCGTCCGATACGCCAAATCGCGCAACACGTCGACTCCCTCAAAAGGCAGCCCCACGAACCGATCGATCCGGCGTTTCAGCAGCCCCTTTTAATCCAGGAGCTGGACAAGATCCGACAATCGCTCAACGACTACCACAACCAGTTGAACGACGTGAGCAGCACCCTCAATGAAAAAAACCGGCAACTGCAGGATCTGACTCAGCATGATCCCTTGACCGGCGCCAGGAACCGCAGCGCTTTCGATGAATATTGGCGCGAGATACATGACGTATTTCAGAACGGTCGGGGACGCATTAGCCTGATTCTGTTCGATGTGCACCATTTCCGGGCGATCAACGACTCTTATGGCCACGAGGTGGGCGACGAGGTGCTGATCACCCTCTCCCAACTAATTAAAAGCAACCTGCCCAGCCGCGATCAACTATTTAGGTTGGGCGGCGATGAATTCTCCGCCGTGCTCGTCGGTTGCCAGCCACGCAAAGCGTTGCAGATCGCTAAACAGGTCCAGATGGCAGTCAGCAACTACCCCTTCGACAATCTGGGCATTGAGGAGCCGGTACGGCTCAGCATCGGCGTCGCCCATTCTCGTCCCGCGGACACCACCAGCCTGGCTTCGCTCCAGTGGCAGGCCAACACGGCCATCTATCATGCCAAGCGTCCGGGGCAGCCGAGTATCGCCATGTTCTCGGAACAGATGGCGGAGAATACCCAAGGTCTCTTCTCCAATCGAACCAACAGCGCGGTCTACGCCGCTGTATCCCACGGTACCGGGCTGATCATGCACTATCAACCGATCGTCGACCTGCGCACCGGGGAAGCACAGTACTTCGAGGCCCTGGTCCGCATCACCCATGAGGGGCAGCTGATTATGCCGTCCCACATCTTCCCCTTGATCGAAGCCAAGGGGCTGGAGGTCGATCTCGACCGGGCGGTGATCCGGCGCATCCTGGGTGACCTGCGCCAAGGATTGATTCCCCCCAAAACCGGGGTTTCGATCAACATCTCGGCGCCAACCCTTATCGAAAGCGATCTCTTCACCTGGCTGGAAGAGCTGAAACCCTTCATGGAGGATTATAAACTCTTACTGGAGATCACCGAGACCGCCATCATCACCCAAATGCAGACGGCCCGCAGCAACCTCAGCCGCCTGCAATCCATGGGATTCCGTATCGCGCTGGATGACTTCGGCAGCGGCTACTCCTCCCTGCGCTATCTCGGCAGCATGCCGGTGGATGTGGTCAAGTTCGACATCACGCTCACGCGGCTGATCGACACCCAAACCAATCCGATCCTCACCCACCTGGCGCAGATGATTCTCGATTGCGGCCACCTGCTGGTGGCGGAGGGCATAGAGCAGGCGAGCTCAGCAAAGCAACTGGCCAGTCTCGGCTTTCGCTACGGTCAAGGCTACTACTACGGCAAACCGGCAAGCACCATCGACATGCCGCCGGCCGCTGACGGGCCGATCACCCATTCCGCCTCGTAGGTCGGGTTAGCGCCGCGTACCCCGACATTGCCATGGTTAGTACACTCTCTTGTCGGGTTACGCTGCGCTAACCCGACCTACCTGGCGCCTATATGAGGTCATTCCCGACAATCTTGGGAACGACATACCCCAGGGCGCATTAAGAAAACGCCGGGGTACTCACTTCGAGCCCAACCCCCCTTCCAAAGAAGGAAAATTGGGTATATTCTCCACCCCTGCCGCGCCGGGGTGGCGGAATTGGTAGACGCAGTGGACTCAAAATCCACCGGTAGCAATACCATGCGGGTTCAAGTCCCGCCCCCGGTACCATGTCTAACCGGATCAGACAGTGACAATGGCATGCCTTGGCAGGCCTTTTTAGGGAACTTCTGATTGAATCGTCATGCCGGCGAATGCCGGCATCCAGCTCATTGATAAGCTTGGATTCCATCCTTTTTCTTTAACCAGCTATTTCCTGGATTCCCTTACCTCTGGAGCATGCTTCTCGCCCCTATTTTCTAGGGTGCATGGATACCCCAAAGGTGAAAACTGGGTTTACCACCGTAGGAAGCAAGCCCTGCGCAGAAACGCAGAAAATACTCCTATTATGCCCCTCAGCTTGAGGCTGTTCCGCCGTCCCTCATTTTTCGTGCTACATATGTAAGTACACATTATGAATATTCCTGGCTATTCGCTAACTACTCCTATTTGTGAGGCGGGCGGCTTAGTGCTCTATCAGGCCACGCGGACGATAGACGGATTGCCAATCCTGCTCAAAGTCCCTGCTAGCCCCCGTCCTGCGCCTATCCTGTTACGCCGCTTAGAACATGAATATGAACTGGCGCGTAATCTGGATTCGGTCCGGATTGCCCGACCGCTTGCCCTGGAACGTCACGCTGGCACACTGATCTTGATTTTTGCGCAGGGACCAACCAGGAGTTTGGCCTCTCTGGTGGGGTCCACAATGGACATTCAGTCCTTTCTCCAGATCGCCATCGGTATCACTACCGCCCTGGCTGAACTCCACCGCAACGGACTGATCCATAAAGATATAAAACCCGAACATGTTCTCCTGGATGCAACCGGACACGTCTGGCTTACCGGCTTGGGGATCGCCTCCCGGCAAATCCGTGAAAACCAGACGCCTGCTCCTCCTGAAATTATCGCAGGCACCTTAGCCTACATGGCTCCCGAACAGACGGGCCGGATGAACCGTTCGATCGACTCCCGCAGCGATCTCTACGCCCTGGGCATCACCTTCTACCAGATGCTCTCCGGCGTACTACCTTTCAACGCCAGCGATCCAATGGAATGGTTCCACTGCCACATCGCCCGGCAACCTATCCCGCTGATCCAGCGGGTAACCGGCCTTCCCGAGCCTCTCTCGGAGATCGTCATGAAGCTCCTGGCCAAGACCGGCGAAGAACGTTACCAGAGTGTGAACGGCCTCAATGCCGATCTCCGCCGCTGTCTGGAGGAATGGGAGTCGAACGCCCGCATCGCCCGCTTCCCACTTGGCGTGCATGACATTTCGGACCAACTCCTCATCCCGGAGAAACTGTATGGAAGGGAATCCGAAATCGAGACCCTCCAGGCAGCCTTTGACCGGGTCGTAGCCACCGGCACGCAGGAGATTGTGCTCATCTCCGGCTATTCCGGCATCGGTAAGACCTCGGTGGTCTACGAACTCCGCAAGGTGCTCGTCCCGCCTCGCGGCCTCTTTGCCACGGGCAAGTTCGAACAGTACAAACGTGACATTCCTTACGCCACACTGGTCCAGTCACTGCAGACCCTCGTTCGTCACATTCTCGGCAAGAGCGAGACCGAGATCGGCGCGTGGCGGGTTGCGATCCGCAACGCCGTGACCCCCAACGGACAGCTCATTGTCAGCCTCATCCCCGAAGTCGAACTCATCATCGGCAAACAGCCGCCGGTGCCGGACCTTCCTCCGCAAGAGGCGCGAAACCGCTTCCAGATTGCGTTGAAAAGGTTCCTCGGGTGTTTCGCCGGGCCCGAGCATCCGCTCGTCCTCTTCCTTGACGATCTCCAATGGCTGGATAAGGCAACCCTCGATCTGATCGAATATCTAGGAACCGAACAGGACGTGCCCTACCTTCTCCTGATCAGCGCCTACCGGGACAACGAGGTCGACCCCACGCATCCGCTGGTGCATGTACTCGAAGCGATCCGCAATGTCGGGGCCAACCTGCATGAGATCGTGCTTACGCCGCTTTCCATCGATGATGTGTGCTGCCTCATAGCCGATTCACTCCACTGTGAAATGTCGCGTGCCCTCCCCCTGGCCAGGTTGGTGCACGAGAAGACCGGTGGCAATCCATTCTTCACGCTCCAGTTTCTTTCGGCCTTGAGCGAAGAGGAACTGCTCAGGTTCGACTCATCCACGCCGGCTTGGCGCTGGGATATGGAGCGCATCCGCGCCAGGAACTACACCGACAACGTGGTGGAACTCATGACGGAGAAGCTCCAGAGGCTCACCGCCGACACCCAGGAAGCCCTCAAACAACTCGCCTGCCTGGGTAATGTCGTCGAGATCGATATCTTGGCCGTGGCCTTCGGTAAAACGGAGGAAGCGATACACGCAACACTCTGGCAGGCCGTCCTCACCGGGCTCGTCTTCCAAGAGGATCACATCTGCAAATTCCTCCACGACCGGATTCAACAAGCGGCCTACTCCCTGATCCCGAAGGGGCACCGCGCAGAAGTCCACCTACGCATCGGCCGCACGCTGCTGGCGAAGATGTCGGCGGACCAAGTCACCGAGCACCTGTTCGATATCGCGAACCACCTCAATCGGGGCGCCGTGCTTCTGAGCGATCGGGACGAGAAAGGGCAAGTGGCGGAGATCAACCTTCGCGCCGGGCGCAAGGCCAAGGCATCGGCCGCCTTCAAGTCAGCCTGTGTCTATTTCACGGCCGGTATGGACCTGCTCGACGAAAGCGACTGGGAGGACCGCTACGAATTGGCCTTCAGCCTGTTGCTCGAGCGTGCGGAGTGCGAATTTCTGACCGGCCATTTCGATACGGCCGAGCAGCTGATCGAGGTGTTGTTGCAGCGCGGAGCGTCGAAAATCGACCGCGCTGCTGTCTACCATCTGAAGGTCCTGGTCCATGTCCTCAAGTCGGAGAACTCGCAAGCCGTCGACAGCGCACTCACCTGCCTGCGAATGTTCGACATCGACATCCCGGCGCATCCGTCCCCGGAACAAGTCCAGGCCGAATACGACACCATGTGGCACGCCCTGGAGGAGCACCCGATCGAAAGCCTGATTGATCTGCCGCTGATGATCGATCCGGAATTGCTGGCTGCCATGCAAGTGCTCTCTGTTCTCCTTGGCCCCGCCTACTTTACCGACATCCAATTACATCGCCTGCACCTCTGCCGCATAGTGAACCTCAGCATAGAGCACGGCGTCTGCGGTCCGACAGCGCACGGCTGTGGCTTTCTCGGGTTCATCCTCGGTCCGGCCTTTCACCGTTACGACGAGGCGTATCGTTTCGGCAAGCTCGCCTGCGATCTCGCAGAGAAGCATGACTTTCTCGCCTACAAGGCAAGAACCTGCGTAGCAATGGCATTGGTCGCCGTCTGGTCGCGTCCGATCAAGATGGCGGTCGATTTCAATCGGGCAGCCTTCCATGCCGCCACCGAAACGGGGAGTCCGGAAATGGCTTCCTATAGTCTATTCCATCTCCTGGCGGATCTTTTCCTGCGGAACGATCCGCTCGACAATTTGTTGCGCGAGTCGGAGATAGCCCTGAACTACGTCCGGGAAGCGAAATTCCACGACGTCGCGGACATCATCGTAAGCAAGCAACGCCTCATTGCCACTATGCAAGGCCGGACCAAGTCGCTCTCCACCTTCAGCGACGCACAGTTCGACGAGGCGGCCTTCGAGGCAGGACTGACGGCAGACCGGATGCCCATGCTGGTCAGCATATACTGGATCATCAAACTCAAAGCGCGCTACCTGTCCGGCGACTACGCCGAAGCCCTCGCGGCAGCCGACAAGGTAAAACCGATGCTCTGGGCCGCGGCCGCCCATATCCACCTGCTCGACTACTTCTTCTACACCGCGCTTGCAGTAACCGCGCTCTACAATGAGGCTCCCAAGGAGAAGCAGGCTGAATGGCACGAGCTTCTGGCAACACACCGAGAACAACTGCGCGAGTGGGCCGAAAACTACCCGCCGAACTTCGCCGACAAGCATGATCTGGTGGCCGCCGAAATCGCCCGCATCGAGGGACGGGAGATGGAAGCGATGCGCCTCTACGATCAGGCATTCCGCTCCGCTCGGGATAACAACCTGGTTCAACATGAAGCCCTCGCTGCCGAGGTCGCAGCGCGGTTCTACCATGCGCGCGGATTTAACAGAATCGCCCATGCCAACCTCCGCGATGCCCATGCCGCTTATGCCCGCTGGGGCGCGAGGGGCAAGGTGCGGCAACTGGAGCAACTGCATCCCTGGCTGGCTTTTACCAGAGCGCCGCAAACCGCGACATTGGCGGAACAACTGGATGCGGTATCGGTGGCCAGGGCACAGCAAGCAATATCGCGTGAGATTCACCTAAACCGTCTTGCCCGAACGCTTCTGCGTATTGTCATGGAAAGCGCTGGCGCACACACGGGGTATCTCTCTGTGGAAGGAACCGGCCAACTCCGGGCTAAGATGCAACTGGACAATGATAGCGTCCAGCGAATTGTTTTCGACACCTCACCGCGAGATGAGAGCATCCCCCAGGTAGTCATCAACTATGTCAGACACTCCCGCGATACGGTGATTCTGGACGATGCGGGCGCGCGCCCCGGAGAGTTTTCCGAGGATGGCTACCTGCGCCGCGCCAAACCAAAGTCGGTGTTATGCATGGCGATCCAGCGCCAGGAGAAACTACTGGCTGTACTCTATCTGGAGAACAACCTGGCGACCGGAGCATTCACCCCCGAGCACCGCGTCGTCCTTGAAGTGCTCGCCGCCCAGGCCGCCATCTCCCTGGAAACGGCCGGTGTTTATGAAAAGCTGCAGGAGAGCGAAGAGCGGTTGCGGCTAACGCTGGAGGCGACGCAAATCGGCACCTTCGACTGGGACATTGAGCATGATCGCTTTTACCTCTCGCCCACATACTACACCATGCTCGGCTACGAGCCCAAAGAGGGCCTGGGAGATAGGAAGGAATGGCTGGAGCGGGTGCATCCGGATGACCGAGCCCATGTCGAAGCAAAGATCCGGGAGTTGCTGATCGGGGTTCCCTCGTCAGACCAGCCTCGGGAATATGCATATGAGGCAAGGCTACGCAACGCCGACGGTATCTACCGGTGGCAGCAAGTCAAAGGATTCAGCGTCAAACGCGACCAGGACGAAAGGGTGACACGGATGCTGGGGATCAGAATGGATATCACCGAACAAAAGCAGGCAGAAGAAGAGATCGCAGGGAACCTGGCCCTAAATCAGGCGCTATCCTCGTTATACATTCCTCTTGTGACGACCGGCGTCAGCATTGAACAAATCGCAGGTGTGGTACTGGAGAAAAGCAGAGAATTGACAAGCAGCGCTCATGGATACGTGGCTGAAATCGATCCGGAAAATGGAGACCTTATAGCACATACCAACACAAGAATGATGCAAACTCAATGCGCAATAATAGAAGAAGAGTTTCGCAAAATCCGGTTTCCCCGCGGAGCGGATGGTCTATATAACGGATTGTGGGGGCACTCTCTAAACACAAAAGAGCCGTTTTATACCGAGAAGGCAGTGAAACATCCTTCTTCAGGGGGTATCCCGAAAGGACACATTGACATTGAAAAGTTTATGGCGGTTCCTGTTTTGCTTGAAGGGGAACTGGTAGGTCAGATAGCGCTATCGAATTCAACCCGGGCTTATACAGATCGGGATTTGGATGCAATCATTCGTATTGCCGAATTTTATGCCCTGGCCATTCAGCACAAGCGGGCGGAAGAGGAGATAAGGGCACACCGCGATCATCTCGAAGAATTGGTAAAACAGCGCGCTGTTGAGTTGACCATCGCCAGAGATGTCGCTGAAGAAGCCCGTCAGTTGGCCGAAGCCGCCAACAAGGCCAAAAGTATTTTTCTAGCCAACATAAGTCACGAGCTACGTACACCGCTGAACGTGATCTTGGGCTACTCCCAATTGATGCAAAGAGATGCCTCACTGCCTCCTGAGCAACATCAACATTTGATCACCATCAATCGCAGCGGCGAACACCTTCTGGCATTAATCAATGACGTCCTGGAAATATCGAAGATCGAGGCGGGGCAGATCACCCTGGATGTCGCTCCATTCGATCTCTGGGCTTTGCTTGGCGTTCTGGAAGAAACATTCAGAGTCAGGGCCGATACCAAAGGTTTGCAGCTTGATTTCATCGGAATCAATGAAATTCCCCGTTATTTGGAAACCGATGAGAACAGGCTGCGTCAGATTCTGATCAATGTTCTGGGCAATGCCGTCAAGTTCACAAAGCACGGCAGTGTGGCGCTGCGCGTCGACATAAAGAGCATACCCCACGAGCCAGAGTGTAAGGATAGGCAAAATAAAGCGAATCAAAGCATCAGCCCCAAATCCCGTGACCTACGTCTGTCCTTCGAAGTGGAAGATACCGGTGTAGGTATCGCGGAGGATGAACTGGACAAAGTATTCGCCCCTTTCGGGCAAACGGAAAGCGGTAGGATGAGCAAAACCGGGACAGGTCTTGGGATGGC
>CAJICC010000379.1_pt1 | contig 12223 bp, 13 predicted proteins | sample 9199511 | NCBI WGS metagenome assembly CAJICC01 (sample SAMEA7708322, study PRJEB35096) | sediment metagenome | biome: marine neritic benthic zone biome [ENVO:01000025]; feature: sediment [ENVO:00002007]; material: shallow marine sediment [ENVO:03000034] sea grass bed [ENVO_01000059] ...
ATCAAATCGACCATCGCCCGGCTCGACATATCACCGAAACAGGTGTTGATCGAGGCCACCATTGCCGAGGTGGTGTTAAGCGATAACCTCAGCTACGGCGTGCGCTGGTTCTTCGAGGGTAAGGGCGGCAGTGGGCGGCCTTACCAGGGAGGCTTGGGTGCGCCGTTACCCTCCGAGATCGGTGGTGACGGATTCTCCCTCGGTATCTTCAACACGGCCGGTGAGTTGAAGGCCTTTTTCGATGTCCTGGAGACCGAATCCACGGTCAAGTTCCTCTCCGCGCCGCAGATCATGGTGATCGACAACCAGACCGCCACCTTCCGCGTCGGTGATCAAATACCGATCGTGACCCGCTCGTCGCAGAGTACCACCGATCCCAATGCGCCCATCGTCTCGGAGGTGCAGTACCGCGACACGGGCACCCTGCTCAAGGTAACGCCGCGCATCAACGAGGGGGGCATGGTCACCCTGGAGATCAGTCAAGAGGTCAGCAACCCGGGCGCCACCCCGGCCATTGGCGGCGGCGGCAATGTGTCGATCTCCCAGCGCACGATCGATAGCACCGTGATTGTGCATGACAGCCAGTCCATTGTGTTGGGCGGGTTGATCCGGGAGAACACCACCAATTCCAAGGGCGGGATTCCGGGTCTGATGCATCTGCCGGTGCTAGGCAGTCTCTTCAGCAGCACCACCAAGGACATCAGTCGCACCGAGTTGATCGTCACCCTCACCCCCAAGGTGGTGAGAAATCCCCATGAGGCCTATGAGATCTCCCAGGAACTGCGAGAGAAGATCAGGGAGGCGACCCTGTTTCAGGACGACTTCAACCTGCGCCGCGCCAGGGCCGAATGAGAGATTGCTACTACATGACCGCTCAAGCATCGATGGGATTGTATGAATGACTTCGCGCACAATATCGGCAATCAGCTAAATACGGGAGCGATTTCCGAGAGCGGGCTCTATGCCGACAATCCCTTGTGCAGTGCCTTGGTAACGGCCGGCCGTCTGCGTGCCGCCGATGCGGAGCGGGCGCTGCGTCTCAAGCAGAGTCAGCAAAGTGAAGAATCGGTCGGCAACATCCTGCTGCAATTGGGTCTGATCTCCGATCGTGACCTGGCTCAAACCCTCTCCCGCCTGAGCGGCATCACGGTCAAGGAGAAGAGCGACTATCCCGCTTTTACCGATCTGGAAGCGTCGATCTCCGTCAACTTTCTCAAGCAGCACCGGCTGCTGGTTTTCACCGACGAAGAGGATGCGGTGCATGCCATCATGGTCGACCCAGGCGACCGCTATGTGGTCGACGCCCTGGAACTGATCACCAACAAGCCGATCCGGCTCTACATCGGTATCGCTTCAGAGATCGATGAGGCGCTGCAGGCGCACTTGCTCGAGATGGGCAAGCAGGCAGGAGAGCCGGACGAGGAGGGGCTGGGAAATCAACTGCTGCTGCAGGACGACGTTGAGCAGCTCAAAGAGCTGGCCAGCGAGGCGCCGGTGATCAAGATGGTCAACCAGATCATTCAGCGCGCCGTCTCCTCCCATGCCTCCGATATCCATATCGAACCCTTCGAGAACCTGCTCAAGATCCGCTACCGGATCGACGGTCTGTTGCGCGAGACGGAACACCCCTCGGCGCAGATGGCGCCGGCCCTCATTTCGCGCATCAAGATCATGGCCAATCTCAATATCGCCGAACGCCGGCTGCCCCAGGACGGGCGCTTCAAGATCCGGGTCATGGGCAATACCCTCGATCTGCGCGTCTCCACGGTGCCGACCCTGCACGGCGAGAGCATGGTGCTGCGCCTGCTGCAGCGGGACGAACAGGCCCTCGACTTCCAGGCCCTCGGCTTCCTGCCGCGGACGGAACAACGCCTGTTGGAGATCCTTACCCGCCCCCACGGCATCCTGGTAGTGACGGGCCCTACCGGCAGCGGTAAGACCACCAGCCTCTACGCGGCACTCAACCACCTCAACCGTCCGGAGCGCAAGATCCTCACGGTGGAAGATCCGGTGGAATACAACATCGAAGGGGTCAACCAAATCCAGGTCAAACCGGGCATCGGCCTGGGCTTCGCCAATGCCCTGCGCTCCATCGTGCGCCAGGATCCGGACATTATCATGATCGGCGAGATTCGCGACCAGGAGACCGCCAAGATCGCCGTGCAGTCGGCCCTCACCGGCCATCTGGTACTCTCATCCCTGCATACCAACGACGCCGCCGGCAGTATCACCCGCTTTCTCGACATGGGAGTCGAACCCTTCCTGTTGACCTCCACGGTCAACGCCGTGCTGGCCCAGCGGCTGGTGCGCAATCTCTGTCCCCATTGTAAGGAGGCCTACACCCCTTCGCCGGAGATCGTCGCGCGTATCGTCAATCAGGGAACGGTCGTCGATGCGGCTTGCATCCTCTACCGGGCGGTGGGTTGCGAGGTCTGCGGCGGCAGCGGCTACAGCGGGCGCAGCGCCATCATTGAGCTACTTGAGATCTCGGAGGAGATGCGATCCCTTATCCTGCAGGGCGCCGACAAAAATGCGCTGGCGGCCTGCGCCAAGCGGGAAGGCGGCGTCACCATGTATCAGGACGGCCTGAGCAAGGTCATGCGTGGTATCACCACCCTGGAAGAGGTGCTTCGGGTTACCCAGGAGGGCTAAGCATGGCTGCTTTCAACTATAAATCGGTTACCAACGAGGGTGAGGTGGTGCAGGGTGTCCTGGAGGCTTTCGATCGCAAGGCCGCGGTGCGTCAGATCCATCGCCAGGGGCAGGTGCCGATACGGGTGGAGGAGAGCGGTCGCAGCGCTGGGCCGGGTCGCCGTTACCTACGGTTGCGACATAAAAAGGTGGGACAAGACCAGATCGCGGCCTTCACCCGGGAGCTGGCTACCCTGTTGCAGTCGGGCCAGCCGATCGATTCGGCCTTGAGTATCCTTATCTCCATCGCCGGCGATCAATCCCGCTTCGGCGAGCATTTGATCAATATCCGCGATGCCCTCAAAGAGGGGCATAGCTTCTCCGATGCCCTGGCCGGGGAGGCCGGGTTGTTCAGCGATTTCTATATCCAGATGGTGAAGGCGGGGGAGTCCGGTGGAGCACTGGAGACGGTGCTTTCGAGACTCGCCATCCATATGGAACGGGCCAAGGAGGTCAAGGACACCCTGGTATCGGCGCTGATCTACCCCATGATACTGCTCTTTGTGGCGCTGACCTCGATCATGATCCTGATGACCTATGTGATTCCCCAGTTCAGCGATCTCTTCAACGACATGGGACAGGCCCTGCCCCTCTCCACTCAGATCACCATGACGGTGGCGTCGGTATTGCAGGATTACGGCTGGTTGCTGGCGCTGTTGCTGATCGGCCTGGTCCTCTATTTCAAATGGCAGTTGGCTAAGCGCGCCACCGCCAAGCGTTGGCACACCAGGCTGCTCGAGTTGCCGTTGCTCGGTGGAATCATCAAACAGGTGGAGGCGGCCCGCTTTTGCCGCACCCTAGGCACCTTGCTGGAGAACGGTGTGCCCCTGCTGCGCTCGGTCTCCATCGTCAAGCGGACTATCGGTAACCATGTCATCGCCGACGGCATGGATCAGGTGGTGAGCAGCCTGAAGTCGGGGCGCCGTCTGGCCGATCCCCTGGCCGAGCACGCACGCTTCCCCCAGTTCGCCCTGCAGATGATTCGCATCGGCGAGGAGTCGGGTCAGCTGGAGCCCATGCTGATGCAGACGGCGGATATTCTCGACCAGGAGACCCAGACCCTGATCAAACGGGCGCTGAGTATGGTCGAGCCGATCATGATTCTGGTACTCGGCATCGTTATCGCCGGGGTGGTCATGTCGATTCTGGTGGCGATCCTCAACGTCAACCAACTGGTGGCACTTTAATGGAAAAAAATATGCAGATAGTGAAACGACAAGCGATGGGTTTTACCCTGATCGAGCTCCTGGTGGTGCTGGTGATCCTCGGCCTGCTCGCCGGTCTGGTCGGCCCTCAGGTGTTGCGCCACCTGGGCGGCGCCAAAGCGGATACCGCCCAGTTGCAGATCAGCGAACTGGGCGCCGGACTCGATCTTTTCCACCTGGAGGTGGGTCGCTATCCCAGCAGCAGCGAAGGGCTGCAGGCCCTGGTGGAATCGCCCCCGTCGGTGAGCGACTGGCGCGGCCCCTATCTCAAGAAGAGCAGGATACCCAAGGATCCCTGGGGCAACCCTTACAACTACCGTTTTCCGGGGGAGATGGGCCCTTATGATCTCTACTCTTACGGCGCCGACAACAGCGAAGGGGGAGAGGGGGATAACCAGGATATCGTGAGCTGGTAATGGCGCTTAGGGTACCCTCTGCCGGGCCGGTTCGCAGCGCAGGGTTCACCCTCATGGAGTTACTGTTGGTGCTGAGCATCGCCGGGTTGTTGCTGGCGATGACACCGGCGCTGCTGCACAAAGCTTTTCCGGTGTTGAAGCTCAAGGCGGCGGCCCGGGATCTGGTGCAGGAGATACGCTATGTGCAGAACGCCGCTATCATCAACGGCCGGGTGGCGGAGATCCGTTTCGACCTGGAACACGGCGCCTATCGCAGCGATCTGGTCAATGGGGGCGAGCTGAGGGCGCTGCCCGAAGGCCTCTCCCTATCCCAGGAATCCGATCGTTTTCAAATCTCACCGGTAGCCGGCGAAGCCCACCTGGTTTTCTATCCCGACGGCAGCGCCAAGGGCGGCACCCTGTATCTCGGCAACGAGCATCAGCGCCTGGCGATCCATGTGGATTGGCTGACAAGCCGGATTCGGCTCGATGAAAAGCAAAACTAGCCGCCGCCTGTGCCAAGGTATGACCCTGATCGAAGTGCTGGTGGCCTTCGTCATTCTCGGCATGGTGATGGCGGTGATCATGCGCATCAACGCCACCGCGTTGCGTAACCACGATGTCTCGAAGGGATACTTGGCGGCGCTCCAAGTCGCCGAGTCGCGGTTGGAGTCAGCGGGCCTCGAAAACGACTCTCCGACTTTGATCCAGAGAGGAACCGAGGCCAACAACATCCGTTGGGAGTTCTCCCGCCGGCTCTACCTCGACTGGAGCGAACAACGGCTGCAAGGCCTGCCGGCAACCCCTGTCGAGGAACGAATTTCAGTCACTTGGGATGAGGAGACCGTACCCCGCCAGCTCTCCCTGTCCCGCGTCAACCTGATCTACCGGGGGCGGTGATGGCGTCGCGGAGGGAGCGCCGCTGGTCGAACGGGCCGCCTGCGACGGGTTTCACCCTGCTTGAGATCATGGTGGCGATGGTACTGCTGGCGGTGATCGTCACTTCATCGATCTCTCTGCTCTTTATCAATATCAAGAGTTGGGACGGGCTGGTCAGCGACAGTGAGCGAACCCTCGATCGGACCCTCATCAATCAACGTTTGCTGGGTGCCCTGCGGCATACCAGGCCCCTGGTTTGGCGAACCGGCGGTGACAGGCGTCTGGCCTTCAGCGGCGAACCCGACAGGCTACATTTCATCTCCCAGGCGCCGCTCCAGTTTCGCGACGGCGGCTTGTTCGAGTATCTGTTGCAGCAGGAGCTGGATGGCGAAAACCGGCCCGGGTTGGTGCTCTACTACGCCCCATACTATCCCGACCGGAGCGAGTTCATTCTGCCCGACGCGGGTGAGCGGCGATTGCTGTTTGCCGATACCGGCGGCATAACCTTCTCCTATCTGGGGAAAAAGCGGCGTAACGACAACAGGGAGTGGTGGCAGCGCTGGGAAGGGGCGCTGGAGGATTATCCGGAAATGGTGCGCATAGAGTTCGCCGGCACCGATGATGGGGAGGGCGCCTCTAGCCGGCACATCCGTCTTTTGATCGCGGGATCGGGAATGGACCGATGAAGGGGCAAGTCACGAAGCGACGGCCATTGATAGGTCTTCCACCTCAATCAAGGCAACAGGGAATTGCCCTGGTGATGGTGCTCTGGCTGGTGGTACTGCTGACAGTCATCGCCGCGAGCTTCGCTACCCACTCCCGGGTCGAGACCCGCATGGCAGGGAACCTGGTGCAAGCCCACAAGGCCCGCCAGTTACTCCGTACAGGTCTCAATCGAGCCCTGCTGGAGCTGATGGCGGGTAGTGGTGATCAGCATTGGCGGTTCAACGGCGAGATCCATGAACTGCAGCAGGGGCAGGGCAGACTGCGCATTGCAATACGCAACGCGGCGGGATTGGTGGACCTCAACCGGGCCTCGCGGGATACCCTGTTCAAACTCTTTACACTCATCGACAGCTCGACGGAACAGAGAGCGCGGCTGCTCGACGCGCTCGGCGATTGGCGAGACGCTGACGATCTCAAGCGCCTGCACGGCGCGGAGGATGGCGACTATACTCATGCCGGCCGCAACTACGGTACTGTCGACCGGGACCTGGAAAGTGTCGATGAGCTCGGCTATGTTATGGGATTCGATCGTGATGCGGTTGAAAAACTACGACCCTATGTGAGCGTCCACTCAGGTAGCGTCCGGGTCGACAACAATTACGCCGCGCCGGAATTGATCGAGATCCTCAAGGTAGGTGAGGCTGTACTGGAGGGGGAGGTGGCGACCGCCTTCGAACAACTCGACAGCGGATTAGTCGACATCGACGAGCCAGAAGGCGCGGATGGACCGGCAAGGGTGCAGGGCGCCAGCTATCGAATCAGCATCGAAGCAACAACCGAAGGCGGTGGCCGTTTGGCGGTCGATGTCGACGTGGCGCCGGGCAAGCAACGGGATAGACCATTCAAAATTCTCGCCTGGCACACGCAATACTGAGCTAATGAAGGCACAAGCGACACACAATCTATGGCAGTCAATTCGATCCAAATTCAATTGCGAGACTTCTTCTCCTGGTGGGGCGGTGAGCTTGCGGGCATGTTGCCGGATTCGGTGGTGTCGCTGTTTCAAAACGGTCGGCCCTTGCGTTTGCACTATGCCGACGAAACCCTGCGCTTGGTCGACCACGGTAGAAGCGGAGAGGAGGTCGATCGGAATTTCACCAGTGGAATCGACTTCAACGATCCGGAACAGCTCCGCATTTTAGGCGCCGCCAGCGAGATCCGCCTCTGTCTTGAAAAGAAAAAATATCTCATCAAAAAGGTGACCCTGCCGATCGAAACCGAGGAGAATCTGCGTGAAGTGCTCTCCTTCGAAATGGATCGTCAAACCCCGTTCACCCCCGACCAGGTCTACTACGACTACATTATCAATGCTCGCGATAAACAGGCGCGCACACTGGACGTTTCCCTGATCCTGGCGCCCATCGAACAACTGAACTATGCCCTGGACCTGCTACGGAGTCAGGATATCCGCATTAACGCCATCTCCCCCTGCGAAGAGGATGTTGGTGATTTCAACCGGGTGAACCTGCTACCGACGGAGAAACGGCGCAAGCCACAAAAGGCCTACCGCCTGATCAACTATGCTCTGCTACTGTTCTTTTCCCTGTTACTGATCGGCAACCTGGCCCTACCCATCTGGAAGAAAGCGAGCTATGCGCGGTCACTGGAGACGCAGTTGAGCGATTTCAAACAGCAGTCAGTGGAGGCGGTCACCCTGCGGGGTCGACTGGAGCGGGCGGAACTTGAGAACCGTTTCCTGGAAACCAAGAAGCGAGAGCTTCTGCAACTGACCCAGGTTATCAATGAACTGACCCTGGTGATTCCGGACGATACCTGGATCAGCAACTTCGAATTGCGAGGCGATGAAGTTCACCTGCACGGCCAATCAGTGGCCTCCGCGGCGCTGATTCCGTTGCTTGACGCTTCACCCCTGTTTCGCAATGTCTCCTTCCGCTCACCGGTTACCCAGAATCGGAAGAACAATACCGAACGTTTCCACATCTCGGCCGAATTGGAGAAGAGTCTGGAGAGTGAGGGATGATCGCGCGTCTCGGGCGGCGAAAAAGCCGTCGGCTTGCACTACTGCTGTTGGGGGTTGCTTTGCTGCTACTGGTGCTCGCAATCACGCTGCCCGCAATCTCGATGAACCGTCACTATGATGAGCAGATCGACGGTATGAACAACCAGCTCGCAATATATCAGCGGGTCGCCCGCCACAGTGACCAATACGAGGCCAAGTATCAACAGTTGCAACACTTGCAAAACCAGGATCGCCGCTACCTGCAAAGCGAAAGCGAATCTTTGGCGACGGCGGAATTGCAGCGCATCGTCAAGCGGGTGATCGCAGCCAATCAGGGGGAGATTCTCAGCACCCAGGTGATGCAGACCGGCGAAGAGGAGGGTTTCATGCGGGTCTCGATCCGTATCCGTATGAAGAGCCGGTTGCAGGCGATGGTCAAGATATTCCATGCCCTGGAGTCGCGCACACCCTATCTCTTCGTGGAGAACACCATGGTTCGCAGCCGCCAGGTGGCGCGACGCCGTCTGCCGTCCAGCAAGGCGATCGAAGAGGCCATGTCCCAGCTCGATATCGACTTTCAAATCTCCGGCTACATGCGGGGAGGTCAATCCTGATGGGCATCCGATCCTATGTTACCGGCATGAGTCTGATGCTGCTGATCGCTTCGCTGCTGCTGGGTGGATTGTTCTATCTCCAATGGCATGAAGATCTGTCGCAACGTTACCTCCTGCCGGTGAAAGCGGTGGAGACCGTGGCGGTCGAGTCTGAGGCGCAAAGCTTCCCGCCCTTCATGCCGGTATCGATCCAGAGCCTGGCGGAAATTACCGAGCGACCCCTGTTTACCGAGGGTCGTACCCCACCGGAAAAGCCCACCAAAAATAAGCAGGGGAAGCGCGGCGCGAAACCGTTGCGACTCAAGCTGGAAGGCGTTGCGATTACACCCGAGAGCAAGGTGGCTATCATTACCGATCTGCAGACCAACGAACTGTTGCGGCTCTCCCAAGGTATGAGCCACGGCGATTGGAAAGTGACCGGTGTCAGCGAAGAATCGGTTACCATACAACAGGGCGGCCGTGAGACTACCCTGACCCTGGAGATTGACGAGTCTCAGGGAACGTCCGGATCGCGACCGAAAATACCATTTAGAATCCAGGCGCCTCGCAAACCAGCACGTCAAAAGTAGAAGTCGATGAAAAAAGTCAGTGTTTTATTCATTTGTATGGGCAATATCTGCCGCTCACCCACTGCCCAGGGGGTGTTTCGCAAACTGGTTGAAGCGGAGGGGTTGTCGGATTGGATTGCCACCGATTCCGCCGGCACCATCGCCTATCATGTGGGCCAGCCCCCGGATCGCCGGGCCAGTGAGACGGCGGTCAAGCGGGGCATCGATTTGAGCGACTTGCGGGCGCGCAGGGCGATTACGGAGGATTTCGAGCGCTTTGATTATCTGCTGGCGATGGATCGTGACAACTACCATGACTTGCTCGGCATCTGCCCGCCGGGATATGAGGATCGCTTGCATCTGTTTATGGATTTCGCCTCGCACCTGCCCGAAAAGGAGGTGCCGGATCCTTATTACGGCGGTGCGGCGGGCTTTGACCGGGTATTCGATTTAGTTGAAGAGGCTTCACGCGGATTGCTGGATCACATCCTACAGCAGGTAAATACAAAATCGACGACTCAGCATGAATAATGGCTAGGGAATCTGACTAGGGCCGGCATCCCGGTCTTTGATATTTCTGGATTTCACCCTTAGGTCTATAAACGGTGTATCCATGCACCACTTCTGAGGATATGAAGTGAACCTTTTCACAAAGATGTGATGAAAAAAAGCACTGTTTGAAGCCGCTTGTTATATATATGCTGATAAAGGATCTATCGTCACCTATTAGTCGTAAAGCCACGATCTGTCTCGATCGACTGCAGTGGATACAGAGGAGAGTTACACCATGGCCGACAATATCAGCGATGCAAGGGCAACCCTAAAACAGGCTTCAACCCGGCTATTGAGCCAGGCCAATGTAGTTGGCACCGGAGTGGGTTTTAAAGTATCGGGGGGCCGTACAACAGATACGCCGTCCCTTATCTGTTCCGTGACCAAAAAGATGGGCAAGGATAAACTCTCGTCCCAGGATATCATTCCCTCCAGTATCGACGGCGTTACCACGGATGTTATCGAGACGGGAAGAATTCGGGCATTCCAGGATCATACCGGACGCCATCGGCCCGCACCCGGCGGTGTCAGTATCGGGCACTACGAAATTACCGCAGGCACCCTTGGCTGCCTGGTAACCAGGAATGGGGAAAAATACATACTCTCCAACAATCACGTCCTGGCGAACAGCAATGACGCCAATATCGGCGATCCCATGCTACAACCCGGACCGCATGACGGGGGCACCCCACAGTCTGACCAAATAGCCGAACTGACTGAGTTTGTGCCCATCGAGTTTTTGCTGCCGGAAATACCCAGTGACTGCAAGTTAGCCGGTAGTGTGATTGCATTATTGAATGCCGGCAGCAATGCCATCGGCAGCAGGACGCGCTTTCGGATCACACGTCCGCAGGCAAGCACTAATCTGGTGGACGCCGCGATTGCGCACCCGCTGAATCCGGCTGATGTCAGTGATGAGATCATGGAGATTGGCACCCTCAACGGTTCGGCCGAGGCGACACTGGGAATGGCGATCCAGAAAAGCGGTCGCACAACCGGTTATACTACCGGCAATATCACCCAAATCGATGTAACTGTTAATGTCCAGTACGGGCCCGGTAATATCGCCCAATTCACCGATCAGTTAATGGCAGGCGCCATGTCCCAGGGAGGTGACAGCGGCTCAGCGGTTCTGGATATGGATAGGCGTCTGGTTGGGCTGCTGTTTGCGGGCAGTGAAAGCAATACGATCATGAATCGCATTCAACATGTGTTCACTGCGCTGAACGTTTCGGTGTAACCTTTGTGTCTCTTTATCTCTATGGTGATGACGAAAAGTTGGCCATGTCTTCCCGACCCGATATTCAGGACGTAAAGAAACGCAACGAAGCAGAAATCATGGCTTCACAGGATGTGGTCTCGGTCGGTATTGGGATAGGTGTGGACGGCCAACCGGCCATCATTGTGGGATTGCGTCGCGACAACCGGGAGGCGCGTTCGGCTTTGCCGGAACAGTTGGAGGGTTATCCGGTCATTGTCGAAATTGTCGGCTCCGTAAGAGCACAGTAGAAGGTTGGTTCCCGGGCGAGGTGCGCATTCCGAAATAGTTCTATCAGTTTGGATTATCAAATCTTTCCGTCAGGCCATGCCAAGCTCCCGATGAGGGAGCTGGCCGGGACTGTAAAGATGCGCGCGTCTACTCGCTCTTTTCCGATCCAATGCTGCCGGCGGGAGGGGGCGCCACCGGGCTGTCGCTAACGGTGGGTTTCACGTCAGCAGGCTTTGCTTTCGTATCGGGCTGAGGCTGATGCTGAGCCGCTTTGGGTTCGGGTGTTCCAGAGGTCGGCGGTTTTGATACACCGGGTTCTTTCTGTTTCTTGGTCTCCACCTGCTGGAGTTTGGCAGGTGCCGGACGGGGTTGGCTCTCAGTAACCGGCGGCTTTTGCTTTGTCGCTGCCGGAGTGGTCTCAGTCCGGGGAGAAGTCGGCGCGGAAACGGCCTGTTCGCGGGGCTTTTCCAGCGGCTTGTTGGTCTGGGCTGGTGGCGTCGGTTTCCTCTCCCTGTCATTGACGGGCGCAGGCTTTTCCGCTGCTTGGCGGGAACGATCCATAACCGGGGCTGATATCCGTTCCACCGGTTGCGCGGGGGGCGGGGTCTCCACGGGCGGTTTCGGTACCGATGCCGAGGCGGTCTTATCCTTTTCCTGGCTTGGTGGCGACGCGGGTTTCTCAACTAGTGGCTGTTGTGGGGACGACTCGACAGGAACGGCTTTTTGCATGGCGGGCGCGGAGGCCGCAGGTGGCGCCTTTGTGGGTGCTTGTACGGGAGTCGGAGTCGGTGTTGAAGCAGACTCCGAAGTAATCGGACTCGGCGCGGGAGTCGCTGGTGAAACGGGCTTCCGGGTGGGAGCTGACGCCTGTTTTTCCCGGGCAGTTTCCGCGACCGGGACGGCGGCGGGCGTCGGTGACGAGGCGGATTCGGATGTATCCGTTTTCGCAACCTGGGGACTCGGTTTCCCACCTTCGGGAGCCGGGGTCTTAATGGGTTTGTCATCGACAGTCGAAGATCGAGGCACGTCTGGCTTGCGGGGCGTGCGCGGCTTCTCTTCCGCGCGCGGGCCTTTGCGCTCCTGAGGGGCTTTGGTTTCGGCTTGTGTCGCTGTACCGGCATCATTGGTTTGTGCGGTCTGCGCCGATTTGTCCCCCCCAGCGCC
>CAJICC010000435.1_pt1 | contig 12183 bp, 11 predicted proteins | sample 9199511 | NCBI WGS metagenome assembly CAJICC01 (sample SAMEA7708322, study PRJEB35096) | sediment metagenome | biome: marine neritic benthic zone biome [ENVO:01000025]; feature: sediment [ENVO:00002007]; material: shallow marine sediment [ENVO:03000034] sea grass bed [ENVO_01000059] ...
CATGGTGTCGAAGGCCACGCCCCGCAGGCTGATCCCATAGCGGGCCAGGATGCTCATGTCATACTTCAGATTCTGCCCTACCTTGGGGCGCTGGGGATCCTCCAGCAATGGCTTCAACTGCTCCAGCACCCAGTCACGCGGCAGCTGTTGCGGCGCGCCGGGATAGTCGTGGGCCAGCGGGACATAGGCGGCCTCGCCGGAGGCCACGGAGAAGGAGAGCCCGACCAGCTCCGCAGTCATGTAGTCGAGGCCGGTGGTCTCGGTATCGAAGGCGAACAGGGGCGCCTGCTCAAGCCGTTTTAGCCATCCCTTGAATCCCTTTTCATCCAGTATCGTTGCATAGTCCCGCTCTATCCGGGGCGTGGCGGTCTCGTCAGAGATCCGCTCCTGGCCGGAATCGCCCTCCAGGGTGGCCAGCAGGCGATCGGACTCCATGCGCAGGTAGTGTGCACGCAGCCGCTCCCGATCCGGCTCGCCGATTGTAAAATCACCGGGCTCTCGGGTCAGGGGCACATCGAGTTTGATGGTGGCGAGCTCCCTGGCCAGGGGCAGGAAGTGGAGGCTCTGCCGTAAGTTGTCGCCGATCTTGCCCTTGATTTCGTCGGCATGGGCCATCAGATTGTCCAAGTCGTCGTAGGCCTGCAGCCATTTGGCCGCGGTTTTGGGACCGCACTTGGGCACCCCGGGGATGTTATCCGAGGTATCCCCCACCAAGGCCAGAAAGTCGATGATCTGCTCCGGCTTCACACCGAATTTCTCAACCACCCCCGCGCGGTCGGTGAAGCTTTCGGACATGGTATTGACCAGGCTGACATGCGCGTTGACAAGCTGCGCCATGTCCTTGTCCCCGGTGGAGATCAGGGTCTCCATCCCCTGCTCTGAGGCCTGCCGCGCCAGGGTGCCGATCACGTCGTCGGCCTCGACTCCCGCCTCCATCACCAGCGGCAGTCCCATGGCGCGGATAATGTCGTGCAGCGGTTCGATCTGCACCCGCAGCTCCTCCGGCATGGGGGGGCGGTTGGCCTTGTATTCCGCATAGAGCTGATTGCGGAAGCTGCCCCCCGGCGCATCGAATACGATTGCGATTTGCTCGGGGCGGTAGTCATTGAGCAGTCGACGCAACATGTTCACCACGCCAAGGATGGCGCCGGTCGGCTCACCCTGGGAGTTTCTCAAATCTTGCGTTACCTGGAGCACATGGTAGGCGCGAAACAGGTAGGAAGAGCCGTCTACCAGTATGAAAGGCGGTTTCGATGACATGGGCGGGAAAATCGGTTACCGAAATAAGCGGATGGTAGCGGAAAACAACGACGCCTGTCGCCCGCTGTGTATGCGATCTATACCCCCGGCAAGACCAACCATTTTTCTTGGTCTTTTCCGGGATCTGTTCTATCTTTCTAAATGTGAACAAAATGATCCGGCAACGACAATAAATACCCAATCACAAACGGAGATCGACCATGCCAGAGATGAACCCGATGGCTGTTGAACACGGCGAAACCCCGGAAGGCTTCGATGAGTGGACCAAAGAAAAGGCCCTCGAGCTTGCCGCCGAGGAACAGATTGAATTGACCGAGGCGCATTGGGAGGTAATCCATTTCCTGCGCCGCCACTGCGAACAGAACGGCACCAGCTGCAGCGCCCGCCTGGTGCTGAAGGCCATGACCGCCGAGGTCAAACAGAAGGGCGGCAAGAGATACCTCTATACCCTCTTTCCCCACGGACCGGTGGTCCAGGCTTGCAAAATCGCCGGCATACCGCTGCCCCCTTACTCCCTCGATCTCTCATTCGGCAGCGTGCACTGAAAAACGTTTTTTGTGAGTTCTTTCACATAACGGGGGAGGGCTTCTCTCCCCCTCATCGTCCTCACATGCGCACCTTCGGTATATTGTTCTAAAGCTCAGACTTTGAAAGTCGCTATAGATAGCTCACCCTAAAAGTGTGCAGCTATGGAACAACAATACGATCGAATGGAAAAAACCTCCTGTTTTCAGTTGGACGCACCTGAAGAGACCAGGGAGTGGCATGAAAAAGCGCTCCAGCTATTGGCGCAACACCAGATCCCCCCGGCGCCTGTTTGTCATCTGATCGCCTACCAATACGCCAGTGGACGTACAGCGGCTCTCAATCAACGCATCGACCAGCATCTGAAAGCGAAGGACTCCCTGGACGGCCACCTGTTCCACCACCTGTTCGAAGAGTTTTATCTCGACGAGCAAGGAGCCCAGCAGATCGACGAGCACCTGAGCGATTTGCATAGCCTGCTGTTTAAAGTACTGCAGGGAGTGACCAGCGCCTGTGACCATGCGCAACAGTACGACGAGACAGTGCGCCGGCAGACCCATGCGCTAAGCGAAAATCCCAGCCTCCAGGATCTGAGCGCCATCGCCAGCACATTGCTCGAAGCCAGCAACCGCTCTCTCCTGCAGAATCGCGGAATGCGGGAGCAGCTGCAAAGTGTGGAGCGGCAGACCCAGAATCTGCAGCATGAGGTACATAAACTGCAGCAGGAAGTCGCAACCGATCCCTTGACCGGTCTCTACAATCGCAAGGCGCTGAGTCAGCGAATGGAGTCCCTGCTGGCCTCAGTCATCGAATTGCAGGAAGCGCCCTTCAGTGTGCTGATGCTAGACATCGATCATTTCAAGCACTTCAACGACCGCTTTGGCCACATCATCGGCGATGAAGTGATCCGCCGGGTCGGCGCCACCATCAAGGAGCTGATCCGGAAAGAAGACTTTCCGGCCCGTTTCGGGGGTGAGGAGTTCACCGTGGTACTGCCCGCCACCGGCATCGACGACGCCATGCACGTCGCCTGCACCATCCATCAGGCAATTGGGAACCTGACCTTGATCCGCCGCAGCACCCAGGAGCGCTTACCCGGCATCACCATTTCGGTGGGCGCCGCCCAACTGCACCAAGGCGACGACTGCGAAACACTGCTCGAACGGGCCGACCAGGCGCTCTATCAAGCCAAGGCGGAAGGCCGCAACCGCATCGTGACCGAGGCGGACATCAGCTACATGTAGTTCGGATCAGTCGCAATATTCCGCCACCTTGGCCTTAAGACTGGCGATATACTCCTCCCGCTGCCCTTTGTCCAAATAGGTACGCTTGCCGTTTTCATCCATATCGTAGATGGAGCCGACGCTACGATAGTTTTCGTACTCGACGCGCGCATTGATGCAGCGGCGCTTGCGCTCTTCACGGGCTTGCTTGTCTTTTGCAGCGGCTTCGCGCTTTTCCACACGCTCCTGTTGGTAGACATCCAACATTCGCTGGCGCTTTTGTTTCCGGTCTTCCTGTATTGATCGATTCGACGAGTTCCGGGGAGAGGTGCGTATATTCTTCTCTGTCGCCTTCTCGTCGACAGGCCGATCACTGAAATGCACACGCCCCTTTTCGTCGGTCCACTGATAGACAGCCGCCTGCAACTGTAAGCTGGCGAAGAGCATCAGGACGAATGCTATGAGATAACGATTCACTATTTCATTCACTAAAAGGCTTTTACTTCATCGCCCAGTGTAGTGCATATCGAAACACAAAAAAAAAGGGCGCCGCAGCGCCCTTTTTCCGGATCGTCCCTATGACCCTCAGATGCCGGAACCGCGGTTGCCGGTAAACTCGGGGTAGGCCTCCAGGCCGCATTCACCGATATCGACACCCTCGTACTCTTCCTCTTCGCTGACGCGAATGCCCATCACCGCCTTGATAATCAACCAGACAATGAAGCTGGCGCCAAAGGTCCAGGCCAGGATCACCGCCAGGCCCAGCAACTGGGGACCGAAGCTGGCATCGGTGTTGGAGAGCGGCACGGCGATCAGGCCCCACATACCGACCACACCATGCACCGAGATGGCGCCCACCGGATCGTCGATCTTGATCTTGTCCATGGTGATGATGGAGAAGACCACCAGGATGCCGCCGATAGCGCCGACCACGGTGGCCCAGAGCGGAGTCGGTGCCAGGGGTTCGGCGGTGATCGCCACCAAACCGGCCAGAGCGCCGTTGAGGGCCATGGTCAGATCGGCCTTGCCGAACAGGGCGCGGGCGGTCAACAGCGCCGCCACCACACCGCCGGCTGCCGCCGCGTTGGTGTTGACGAAGACCGCGGCGACGGCGTTGGCCTCGTCGATATTGGAGAGCTTCAACTCGGAACCGCCGTTGAAACCGAACCAGCCGAGCCATAGGATGAAGGTGCCCAGGGTAGCCAGGGGCAGATTGGCGCCGGGAAAGGCGTTGACCCGCCCGTCGGAGGTGTACTTACCCTTGCGCGCTCCGAGCAGAATGACGCCGGCGAGGGCCGCGGCGGCGCCGCACAGATGCACCACACCGGAACCGGCGAAGTCGTTGAATCCGGCCGCATCCAGAAAGCCGCCGCCCCACTTCCAGTAGCCCTGCATCGGGTAGATGAAGCCGGTCATCACCACGGCGAAGATCAGGAACGAGAAGAGCTTCATGCGCTCCGCCACGGCACCGGAAACGATGGACATGGCGGTGGCGACGAAGACCACCTGAAAGAAGAAGTCGGACATACCCGAATAGTAGGTATCGCCGTTACTGGCCAACACGTCCGCGACGCTGTTGTCGCCGCCGAACATGAAGCTCAGGTCGAGCGCCGGGATGTAACCGTTGCCGCCGCCGGGATACATAATGTTGTAACCCATGACCATGTACATGATGCAGGCGATGGCGAACAGGGACACGTTCTTGGTCAGAATTTCCGCCGTATTCTTGGCCCGGACCAGTCCGGCCTCGAGCATGGCGAAACCTGCCGCCATCCACATGACAAGCGCGCCGGATACCAGGAAATAGAAGGTATCCAGTGCGTAACTAAGTTGTGTGATCGCTTCCACGATAATCTCCCATTTCTAATGCTGTGGGTTATAAGGCTTCGGAACCGGTCTCGCCGGTACGCACACGGATAACCTGTTCTAGGGGGGTGACAAAGATCTTGCCGTCACCGATCTTGCCGGTCTTGGCGGCGCCGGTGATAGCCTCGACCACCTGATCGACGATCGAATCGTCAACGGCGATCTCCACCTTGATCTTGGGCAGGAAGTCGACCACATACTCGGCACCGCGATAGAGTTCGGTGTGACCTTTCTGGCGGCCGAATCCCTTCACCTCGGTAACCGTGATGCCGGCGACGCCAACGTCGGATAGCGCTTCACGGACATCATCAAGTTTGAAAGGCTTGATGATTGCTGAAACCATTTTCATGCTCATACTCCTCAATCGTTCTGCCCGCCCGGAGGCGGGCATCTGATTTCGCTAGATGTTTGATGGTTCGACTCAGAAGCCTTTGGCCCAGGAGACGGAGAAACGCATATCACCGTCCTCACCACCAACAGTCGGGTCTTCATTGATGTTGGTATCGGAAACGCTCAGGGTGACGTCTCCGAAATCACCCGCGCTCTTGGTGAGATCGATCTTGTAATACGTAAAGTCGAAATCCGCTCCGCCGACACTGTCATCTTCGAAGGCGTACTGACCAACGGTGGCGCCCACGGAGAAGTCCTCGGGCAGGTCGAAGCTGGCGCCAATGTAGTAGTGCATGTCGCCGTCGATGTACTGTTCCGCAGCGGTGGTGTCGTTCACCTCGCTGGAGAGGGTGTAATCGAGGCCGAAGCTCAGCATCTGAAAACTACCGCTCAGCGCCAATTCGAGGAAGTTCGCATCCTCATCGCCCGTGTAGGTGTAATAGACAAGACCGACGCCGTAGCCGATATCACCGAAGGAGCCGTTGTAACCGCCATAGAGATCCATTTCATAGTCGGTCCAGGCTTCGGAGATCCAAGTCCCGGCGTAGAAACCAGAGGCGTTCTCCCAATCCAGGCCGCCGGAAAAGGCGGTGGAATTGCCGGACTGGGTCATGCCGCGCCAGATGTAATTACTGGTGACACCGATGTTCGTGCTCACTTCGGCGGCCGCCACGGAAGAGAGGCCGAGCATCGCAACACCACAGGCCAGGGCAAGTTTCTTCATCTTCATGATTTGTAGTCCTCAACACTTCTAAAATAAGGGGTTAAAAAATTTTTCCGGCTATCGACCGAAGTTCCTCACACTCATCAAGCTTGATGCCCCGGTGAAAAGCAGCGAAAGCGGATCTCATGCGTTGGGTGCAAGGTTTAGGTAGTCACCTTTTCCTTTACCCCGTGATCTTGAAACTCGCTCATCACGCCCTCTCAGCACTCGGGAGTGAGCAATCCAGGCAACAACCGACCGGATGCACTGAGCCTCTATTCAGACTTCATGCCAGAATTTGAATTTGTTTTAAAAACATAGTGTTACGCCAAGCAATCTGCGATAGCGGCAGGCCTTGGAATTTTTCATGCCTCGTTTCGATACAGGAAATGCACCACGCACTGAATTGGCGCACCGCTTTGGTGCGAACCGCCTGAATTGTGAAGTGACGCACGCGATCTGCGGGGGTTTTGCAACAGCAGCCGTCTTGTTGTCTGGATGAAACATCTAACCCGGCAGCCGAGGTCAAGGCTGGACAAGCCATCGCTCGCTGGCTATTGTCTGCCGCATGATCGATCCCAAACTAATTGATGAGCTTTCGGAGCAGCTTGCAACCAGCCTGCCGAGTGGCATACGCACGCTTCAGGCCGATTTCTCCAAGAATTTTCGCGCCAGCCTTGAGGCCGGACTCGCCAAGCTCGATCTGGTGACACGAGAGGAATTCGACGTACAGCGCGCCGTTCTGGCCAGAACCCGCGAGAAACTCTCGCGCCTGGAAAAACAGGTCGCAGCCCTGGAAAACCAGCAGGGTCAATCCTCCGACTGAGGCCAATTTCGAATATCACTTTATCTCTGGCCTCTTCTGAGATTGCCGGAGAAACTCAACGCCAATCTCCCTTCAATGCGTAGGGTGCGGCTTGCCGCACCGTTCACTCTGCCGCTACTCCTAACGAACATCTTCGCACCACTAACTGGTGATATGGCTTGATCAAAACCCTGTCGCGAACCTAAACTCACCTTTTCGGCCGGAGCGCCGAATAAATCTATTTGGAATAACAGGAAGGGACTCCATGTCACTGGCCATCCTTTACAGCCGCGCCCAGAACGGCATCCATGCACCTCCCGTGGTGGTCGAGGTACACCTCGCCAACGGCCTGCCCGGACTCTCCATTGTCGGGTTGCCCGAGTTGGCGGTTCGCGAGAGCAAGGACCGGGTCCGCGGGGCCCTGAGCAACAGCCAGTTCGATTTTCCCACCCGTCGCATCACCATCAACCTGGCGCCCGCCGATCTGCCCAAGGAGGGAGGACGCTTCGATCTGCCCATCGCGCTGGGGATCCTCGCCGCCTCCGGACAGCTCTCCAAGAACGCCCTGGCCTCCTATGAGTTTGCCGGTGAACTTGCCCTCTCCGGCGAGTTGCGGCCGATCAGCGGCGTTCTCCCGGCCGCGCTGGCGACCCGGGATGCGGGCAGGACCCTCGTCATCCCGCAACAAAACGCTACCGAGGCCGCCCTGGTCGGTGATCTCAAATGTCATGCTGCAAACCATTTGCTGGCCATCTGTCGCCATCTCAATGGCATAGATCGACTTGAGCCGTTGTCAAAAAACAACAACTGGCAAGGAGAGGCGGACCCGCCCGACCTGGCTGATGTCAAAGGCCAACACCAGGCCCGGCGTGCACTGGAAGTGTCCGCGGCCGGCGGACATGCCCTGATTTTCATCGGTCCTCCCGGCACAGGCAAATCGATGCTGGCCAGCCGTCTGCCCGGTATTCTCCCACCACTGAACGAGGTGGAAGCACTCGAAAGCGCCTCTATCGCATCGGTTGCACAACGTCCTTTCGACCCCGCGCGCTGGTGCCAGCGCCCGTTTCGATCACCGCACCATACCGCCTCGGCGGTAGCCATGGTCGGCGGGGGCGGCAAGCCGCGTCCGGGCGAGATCTCCCTGGCTCACAATGGCGTGCTCTTCCTGGATGAACTCCCCGAGTTCGATCGCTCGGTGCTGGAGGTACTGCGGGAACCGATGGAGAGCGGTTCGATCACTATCTCGCGAGCCGCCCAGCAAGCGGAATACCCGGCCCGTTTCCAACTCATCGCCGCCATGAATCCTTGTCCCTGCGGTTATCTGGGCGACGGATCGAACCGCTGCCGGTGCACAGCCGAGCAGGTGGGACGCTATCGCAATCGACTCTCTGGGCCCTTGCTAGACCGTATCGACATGCATGTGGAGGTGCCGCGACAACCGCCCACATTGGAGCAGACAGATCACCCGCCCGCCGAAGCGAGCGCCCGGGTCGCCCATCGGGTGGCGCGCGCGATCGAGCGGCAGCTGAAACGCCAGGGCCGACGTAATAATGATCTTGATGTGAAAGGATTGGAGCAACACGCAAAACCGGACGTGGCGGGACACCGGCTGCTACATCAGGCCATCGAACGTTTGAGTCTCTCCATGCGGGCCTATCACCGCATCCTCAAGATGGCGCGCACTATCGCCGACCTGGAGGGCAGCTCTCGGATCGATGCCAACCACATCAGCGAGGCTATCGGCTACCGGCGCTTGGATCGACGGTGAGTAAGCCCGCAGATGACAAAATCTAGTGTATAGATGCGCGTTCGCGATAGCAGGAATTGCGCCAAAAGGCCTGTTCAACAATTACCGGTCTTGGCGACGGGCTCATTTCAACCACCAACTGTGAACCAGGCCACAAAACTAACTGCCGGAAAAAAATAGGACGCCGTCCATGGGATGAGGCGCTATGAGGGGACAACCGATCGAAAACCAAATTAAGGCTGCAGAATCTTAAGAAACGTACTAAAGTAGCCCATCTAAGGGATGGCGTCAGCCAACCCAATTGAGTCGGCGGCAAACTTGGTGATCTTCACCTGTATGCCGCCTCTGCGCCGCCACGGACCGGACGGTATACTGTCGCGACGCACGGTATTAGCCATAGCACGGATTGAGAGTTGATGATGAAAATCTATGTGGGAAACCTGCCCTGGAGTATCAAGGATGAAGAACTGCGCGAGATGTTCGATGCCTATGGAGATGTCGCCAGCGCCAGTGTCATCATGGATAAATTCTCTGGTCGCTCGAAGGGCTTCGGCTTTGTCGAGATGGCCAGCGACGGTGAAGCGGAAAGCGCCATGAAGGCATTGAATGAAAAAGAGATCGGCGGTCGAAATTTGCGGGTCAACGAGGCAAGGCCTCGGGAAGACCGGTCAAATCGCAGACCCCGGCACATGAGTCGATAACCGCCGCCTGAAGGAAGTAAGCGGGTCCCGGTTCCTGGTATTCGGCGGCATTCGTGCCGTCGGGAGTCAACCTTTTGTTTGATGTAAAAACATGAAGGCACTCGCTGCCCTGCTGGTCCTGTTCATCCTAGCCTTTCTGGTCTGGCCCTATACCGCTGTCTACCGGTTGGACCGGGCACTGGCGCTGCATCATCGTCAGACTCTCGCCGAGATGGTCGATATCGAGTCTGTGCGCGATCAGATCAAGCGCAAACTGAACAAGAACCTCAAGAGCTCCATCGGCGACGTCTCCAACAGCTTCGTCGACTGGCTGCAGGACGGCATCCAGAAACTCGGCGATAACGCCATCGACCAGATGGTTACCACCGATTGGGTGGCCGCTCAGCTGCGTTCCCACAACCCGAATCCCCAGGAGGGCGGGTTTTATACACAGCTCAGCTATGCCTTCTTTGACGGACCCGATCGACTGCTGCTGCGAATAGGCGAACTGGACGACAACCCGGTACATGTCCATCTCAAGCTGGAGGGCGCCGCATGGCGCATTACGGCGGTCTACAACTGACCTTCCATCCTCCTCTTCAGCGGCATGAAAGCATCTAAAGATTTTCACCGGTCTGCCGCTCATAGGGTTTGAGGTGCGGCTGTTCTCCAGCCGGTTCGCCATGCACAAAATGAGGCACACTCTGTCACCGCACTGTGAGGGAGAGAATCGAACCATGGTCGAGATCGAATTCAATCAAGCCCTATATGAAGCCTGTCCCACGGGGATGTTGGCCATTGAGAATGAAATCTGCATCCGCTGGGTCAATCCCGCCCTAGAGAAGATGCTGAACCTGGATAGCGACGAGTTGGTCGGCAAGGATAAAACCGCCCTTCCGCAAGGTTTGCACGCCTTGTTCGACGAGACCGACATCCTGCATCTATCGCTCAACGGGGAAGGTGAGCGCTGGCTGCACCGGGAGGTAAAACAGGTCAAGAACGGCGCAAGCAACCCGTTGCGGGTCCATTTTTATCAGGACATCAGCCTCCAGGTGCAGGCACAGCGTGAGAACGATCAACTGCGCCAGCAGGTGGAGGATTTGACCATCACCGACGGACTCACCGGCATGGCTAACCGCAAGGCAACCCTGCAGGCGCTGGCGGCACAGGTCACGCGCAGCCGCCGCTACGGCAATCCGCTGACCCTCGGCGCTGTCTGCTGTTCCCATCCGAACCTGCCGGACATGGCCCTGCCCAACGCATCGATCCTCATACTCGCCCAATATTTACGCGAGCGCTTGCGCTGGGCCGATATCATCGGTCGTTACGAGAACGAGCTGTTCCTGTTGATGATGCCGGAAACCGACAGAGAGGCTGCCACCCATCTGCTGGAGCAAATCGCCCAGGAAGTTCGCGAGGGAGCCTTGACCGAGCTAGGCGACAATCCACTGCCGCAGCTGGCCATTGCCGTGGCCGCTTGGGAAAAAGGTGATGACCCCCAAAGATTGATACAGCGTACCCTGGCCTCTCTCTAGCTGAGACGGCCATGCCTGTCACACAACGCATTAGTTTTGACGAAGGCATCAGCCGCAAAGACCTTAAAACCATCCGCCAGCGCTTCCAGCGCCTGCATCGAGAGCGGTTGCAGCGTATCCGCAACGAGCTGCGCCCGAGTCAGCAGGATTTTCTCGACCTGCTGCCCCTGCTGTTTCACATCAACCACCCAATGCTGCCCGGGTATGTCAACAGCGAAACACCGATCGGCATCCCCGACTACAGCCCTCAACGCCGTTCACTGCTCGCCGCCAAGAAGCTGAGTCGCAGTTTCGAATACAAGAAGCGCGCCCAGCGCCAGTACCATATTCACGGCGTCTACCTGATGGGCAGCACCGGCACTATCGGCCAATCCTCCAGCAGCGACTTCGATCTCTGGCTGTGCCATGATCCGGCCCTCAACGATGCACAGCTTAAACGGTTACAGCAGAAGACCACGCTCATCGAAAAGAGCGCCAACGAACTCGACCTGGAGCTGCATATCTTTCTCATCGATCCGGTCCGTTTCCGCCAGCGCCGCAAGGCAAAACTCTCGCGGGAGAGCACCGGCACCACACAGCACAGTCTGCTGCTGGAAGAGTTCTACCGCAGTGCGGTGCTGCTGGCCGGACGTTACCCCCTCTGGTGGCTGGTACCCCCGGAGCACGAGGAGGTCTACCAGGAGTACGCCGACAGTCTGCTGTTTCACCGCTTCGTCAAACGCATCGATGTGCTCGACCTGGGCGGACTCGACAATGTGCCGGCCCAGGAGTTCTTCGGTGCCGCCTTGTGGCAGCTCTATAAGGGCATCGACTCCCCCTATAAATCGATCCTCAAGATCTTTCTGATGGAGGCCTACAGCCGCGACTATCCCTCCCCCTGCTGGCTGGCCCAGCAGGCAAAGGAGGCGATCTATGCCGGCGAAAAGAGTATCGACAAACTCGACGCCTACATCCTGCTCTACCGACAGGTCGAGACATACCTGCAACAGAGCAACGATCAATCGCGCTTGGATCTGGCCCGCCGCTGTCTCTACTTCAAAGTCGGCGAGTATCTGAGCCAGACCCGGCAACAGGAGAATTGGCGTATTCGGGCGATGCTGGACTTGACCCGCCAGTGGGGCTGGGGCCAGACCCAGTTGCAGATGCTCGACACCCGATCGACCTGGAAGATCGATCGCGTCATCAAAGAGCGAAACGCCCTGGTCGGCGTGCTCACCCGCAGTTACCGGTTACTGACCGATTTCGCCCGTAAATACGCAGAGACCAGCCCCATCGATCCGCAAGAGCTGAATCTGTTGGGACGTAAACTCTATACCGCTCTCGACCACCGACCGGGCAAGATCGACCACATCAATCCGGGGATTTCACGTAATCTCTCGGAACCCCAGCTCGCACTCCATTACCGCCCAACCCGTGACGGCAACCTCGCCTGGAAGCTCTATCGCGGAC
>CAJICC010000512.1_pt1 | contig 12069 bp, 15 predicted proteins | sample 9199511 | NCBI WGS metagenome assembly CAJICC01 (sample SAMEA7708322, study PRJEB35096) | sediment metagenome | biome: marine neritic benthic zone biome [ENVO:01000025]; feature: sediment [ENVO:00002007]; material: shallow marine sediment [ENVO:03000034] sea grass bed [ENVO_01000059] ...
CCTTGATTGGCGCTTTTTCAGGCACAACAGGGCCTATCGGATTAGTGTTAACAGGCCCTAAAAGCGCAGAGTACTACAAATACCTGCTTGGCAGTTTTCACAACCTGGCGCACATCACCATCGAGGTGAATCGTTGTGGCGATGACTGCCCACAATAAAGATTACTTAAGAAACCTCTGATTAAGTCGTCATGCCGGCGAAAGCAGGCATCCAGGTAGTTGATCATTCTGGATTCCATCCTTATTAACCCGACAACGCCTCACTCACGACCAGTCTCACAACGATTCGGTGCCTAAACACTTGCATCGTCGAAAATCGTGTCTATAGTCTCTATCATTAGAATTTATTTATATCCTTATTAATGTTTTTGATTGTGTAGCACAAAAACTGATATACAAACCGAAGGAGACCTAGGCAATGAAACAGACACAATTCAACAATCCGGAGACCGGCAGGGCCAACATACCCTTGCAATTCGATGAGGACGGTTTCCTGATCAATACGGAAGCCTGGAGCCGCGAAACAGCGAGACTGTTGGCTGATATGGACGGCCTCGGGAAACTGACCCCAGATCACTGGGCTGTCATCATCTACTTGCGCGAAAAACATCTTGAGGCCGGCGGTCTGCCGGTGATGTCGAGAATCTGCCGCATCATGCATCTGGGAAAACATGGCGTGCAAAGACTGTTCGGCAGTTGCCGTGGGGCCTGGCGTATCGCCGGGCTGCCCAATCCGGGCGAAGAGGCAAAAAACTACATGTGACACTCATGGCTCCCTCTTATGCAGGGGGAGCCTAAGGTGGCCATCATGACCCTGATCCTCACTGGATTGGTTCTTTTACTTCCTCAAAATACCCTCTAAAATCAAGGCTTAAACCAGCCATAATCGACCTAAACCGGATTCTGTTCGCACACCCGCAATCCCGGGATTCAGTGAAGATAGAAGGGGCACTACACCTTTATTCCGTTATAACCTACTGTTCTGATAAGGTTTGTGGTATTGTCTATCCGCTATGTCCAAGGGATGATTGTCGTATAATTTATAATTCCTACAAATAGCATCCTATTCAGTTTGCTTGGACATAGGGGTAAACCACTATATTTTTCAATATTTTCTGGACTTTACATATCAAAGCTTCAGGCATCACAATGTCAATGGATAAAGCAGGGCCATTTCATTGGTGCCGGCATGCCTCATATCTGTTGCCGATCATGAGAACAATTTCGGGCCGAGCCGAGCAACGGCAGCAGATTTGAACCACTTTTAGTCCCTCTGGAGGAAACAATGATAGTTAATCGTAACCTACTGATCGGGTTGATCGGCGCCGTCAGCGTCCTCGCCGGACAGTTTGTCATCTCCCCAATGGCGTCCGCCGCAGGAATGGATACCGTTGCAAAGGGTAAAAAGCTCGCCTTTGACCGTAAAAAAGGCAACTGCCTGGCATGCCACGGCATCAAGGGCGGCGCTTCTCCAGGCAATATCGCTCCGGCGCTGATTGCCATACAGTCCCGTTTCCCCAAAAAAGCGGAGCTACGCACCCAGATCTGGGACGCGACGGTAAAAAATCCCGAATCTCCCATGCCTCCCTTCGGCAAGCACGGCGCACTCAGCGAGCAGGAGATCGACCTGATCGTCGATTTCGTCTGGACGCTTTGAAATCCCTGCTGAAATAAAAAACAGATACCCAACGAGGTTGGTAAGCAATGAACAGTATTTTACGTACACTGGCCCTATTGGCCATTACCTGTAGCATCGGCGCCACGGCGCAGGCGGCAACCCCGGAAGAGGACCTGCAGGCATTCCGGGACTTCTTTGAAAAACGTTTCCCGGACGTGCAGTCGGGAGAGTATGTCAATGGCGTCTATTCCATCGACCCGGTTGGCCGCGAAAACTGGCTGGCGATAGAAGAGTTCCCTCCTTACGAACCGTTTATCGACGACGGTAAGACCATGTGGGATACCCCCTTCGCCAACGGTAAGACCTACAAGGACTGCTTCCCGGACGGCCCGGCTCTCATGGGCAAGTATCCCCACTGGGACAAGCAAAAGGGCATGGTCATGACCCTGCCGCTGGCGCTGAATAACTGCCGCAAGGCAAATGGCGAAAAGCCCTTGAAATACAAGAAAGGAGCGATTAACGACATTCTCTCCTACATCGCCTCCGAATCCCGCGGCCAAGTCACCAATGTAGTGATCCCCAAGGATGATCCCCGCGCCCTGGAGGCCTACGAGGCTGGCAGAACGTTCTACTATGCCCGTCGCGGGCAACTCAACTTCTCCTGCGCCCACTGCCATCTGCAGAATGCGGGCATGATGCTACGCACCGACACCCTTAGCCCAGCCCTGGGCCACACCACACATTTTCCTGTCTACCGCTCTAAATGGGGCACCGTGGGAACCTTGCATCGTCGCTTCACGGGCTGCAACAAGCAAGTCCGCGCCAAACCGTTCAAGGCACAAGGCGAGGAGTATCGCAATCTCGAATACTTCCTGACCTACATGAGCAACGGGCTCCCGCTAAACGGACCCGGCGCTCGCAAATAATAGACCGAGCCATGGAACAAGCAGATAATCATCAAACGCTATTGGAGCAGACCTGATGCATAAGAAATTCCTACTCCTGATAACACTCCTGGCCGGCCTGTTTTTAGCCGGCACGACCACGACCCTATTTGCCGATGAGGCATCAGCCGAAAAAGTGCATAAACTGATTGCCGCCGCGGAAGCTGCCAGAAAGGAGGCTGCCAGTGTTGGCGGCGAGTGGCGTGATACGGGTAAAATGATCAAAAAGGCAAAGGCGAAGTTGGAAAAAGGCGACTACATCGCGGCAGCCAAACTGGCCAACGATGCCGCCAAGCAGGGTCATGTGGGCTATCAGCAGGCGGTATCGCAAAAAGAAATAACGATGCCCACATACCTACACTACAAATAACAAATCAGACCAGGAGGAAGACTCGATGAATTTTTTCAAAGCGCTCATGCATACCGCTATTTTCAGCGGCATGGCACTTTCCGCCCAGCTATGGGCAGGCGATGGAAATCAAATCACCCCTGGGCTGCAATCCGTTGAAGTGATGCACCACGGCGAGAAAGTGATAATCTCCCGCGCCAGTGACAGCGAGGCAAAAATCCCCAAAGCCTATGCCCATACCGCCAGGCACTGTCCGCCCTTCTGCATCCAGCCCGCTGTGGTAGCGCCGGGGGTAGAAACGGTCGGCGAGCTGGAGGTACTTGGTTATCTCAAACGTGTCGGCTCCGGTGACCGCAAGGTCCTAGTGATCGATTCCCGAACCCCTGAGTGGATCATCCGTGGCACCATCCCCGGTTCCACCAACATCCCTTGGAATCATATCAATGTAGATGTTCAGGGCACCTTCGAAATCGCCGCCGAGGCCGAGACCCTGCACAATATACTCACCGAGAAGATGGGGGTTCAGGACGTCAACGGCGCCCTCGATTTCCGCAACGCCAAGACCCTGGTTCTGTACTGTAACGGCAGCTGGTGCCCGCAGTCATCCACCAACATCAAGACCCTGCTCAAACTGGGCTATCCGTCCTACAAGTTGAAGTGGTATCGGGGCGGCATGCAGGATTGGGTCTCCCTGGGCCTGACGACCGTCAACAAGTAAGTTGCCGGGATAGATCCGGAACCAGAACTAGACCGTTCGCCGGTCAAACGAAAAAAGGGTTGCCTCATGGCAACCCTTTTTTTTTGGTCCGGGCGGGGTGATTCGAACACCCGACCCCTACAACCCCATTGTAGTGCGCTACCAGACTGCGCTACGCCCGGAAAGAGCGGGAATGTTAGGCAGTTAAGCGGCTGATGTCAATTAGCGCGGGCAGTTGCGATAGGGGATGACTAAATAATGCTGAATTACTTTAAGTTCAGACCGCAACTGAATACTAATTAACGCAAATATCAGACGCGATGAAGTGCAAAGAGCGCTATGTAAATTGGAAATTTCGCCGGTCTCGGTGCGGCAAGCCACACCCTACACGATTCAATACGCCTTGTCGGTGTCGGGTTACGCTACGCTTACCTGGCCTACCTATTTGCGTTCATTCGCGTTCATTCGTATTCATTTGCGGACTTTTATTAACACAAGCCTGTAGGTCGGGTTAGCGTAGCGTAACCCGACAATAGCGTGTCGTAGCCTGTAGGTCGGGTTAGCGCAGCGTAACCCGACAATAGCGTGTCGTAGCCAGAAAGTCGGGGGCTAAGCCCATATCAATGTAAATATCAGGCCAGGCATCGGGTTACGCTGCGCTAACCCGACCTACGTGTTTGCTTTATTTGCGTTCGGCTGCGGACTTCTTAATAAAAGCCCGAATGGGAGCTATCGCTTGAGTATCTGCAGCACTTCTTCCAGTTCGCTGCGGATCTGTTTGATGACTTGCTGGCTGTGCTGTTGATCTTCTTTGGCTGTGTCGCCGGAGAGTTGCTGGCGGGCGCCACCGATGGTGAAACCCTGCTCGTAGAGGAGGCTGCGGATCTGCCGGATCATCAGTACGTCGTGCCGTTGGTAGTAACGGCGATTGCCGCGTCGCTTTACCGGTTTGAGCTGGGGAAACTCCTGTTCCCAATATCGCAATACATGGGGTTTAACCTGGCAAAGATCGCTGACCTCGCCAATGGTGAAATAGCGTTTGCCCGGTATCGCAGGCAGGTCGATACTACTGCTGCTCGGATCCAGCATAAGCTTCTACTCGAGCCTTGAGTTTCTGCCCAGGACGGAAAGTGACGACACGGCGTGCGGAGATGGGTATCTCCTTACCGGTTTTGGGATTGCGGCCAGGTCGCTGCTTCTTCTCTCGCAGATCGAAGTTACCGAAACCGGACAATTTCACCTGACGTCCCTGCTCCAGCGACTGGCGAACTTCCTCAAAAAACATCTCTACCATCTCTTTGGCTTCACGCTTGTTAAGCCCGAGTTCCTCAAACAGCTTGGCTGCCATATCAGCTTTGGTCAATGCCATATCCTAGTCTCTCAACTTAGCATCTAGTTTATCGGATAGATGATGAAGTACCGACTGCACCACTTCATCGACTTCTGAATCGGTTAGAGTGTGCGATTTTTCCTGTAAAATCAATCCCAATGCGACACTTTTTCGACCCGAATCTATATTCCCCCCAGTATAGACATCAAATGGGCGGATGTCTTTAATAATTTTGCCGGCCGCTTCACGAATAATGTTCCTAATCGACTCAAAAGTCACATGATTTTCGACAACGATGGCGATGTCGCGACGGATGGAAGGATACTTGGAGAGGCTTTCGAAACCGGGCAGTCGCCCCTGCAAGATTTCCGGCAATTCCAGCTCGAACAGATAGGTCGAGCCGTTCAGGTCGAGGCGCCGCTCCAGCTCAGGGTGCAGCATACCCATGATGCCGACCTGCCGCTCCGCCAGATAGATGCCGGCCGTCTGACCGGGGTGCAGGGCCGGATGAGCTGCGGACCCGAAACGATAATCCTCAGCGGCCCCGGTGAGCTCCAACAGCGCCTCCACATCCCCTTTCATGTCATAGAAATCAACCTTATCGCCGCCGCTGCTCCACTGTTCCGAAAGACGCCCGCCGCTCACCAGGCCAGCCAAGCCGGGGGGCTGTGAGATCTGTTCACCCAGCCGCTGGAAACGCAAACCCGATTCGAAAATCCTCACCCGGGGTATCTGGCGCGACTGATTGTACTGGGCCGTCTGCAGCAATCCCGACCAGAGAGAGGAGCGCATCACAGACATATCCGCCGAGATGGGATTGGCCAGCGGTATTCCCCGCTGCTGCGGATCGACCAGGTCGGCCAGCTCCGGACTGACGAAACTATAGGTAACGACCTCCTGATAGTCCCGCCCCACCAGCAGTAGCTTGGCACGTTCGAGATCGAAGAGCGCCTCCTCGCTCTCCCGCATTTCAATGGCGTAGGCGCCACGGTGGGTCGGAATCCGCTCATAGCCGTAGATGCGCCCAACCTCCTCGATCAGATCCTCTTCTATGGTGATATCGAAGCGGCAACTGGGTGGCCTCACCAGCCAGCCGCCCTCCTGTTCGCTGACATCCATCTCCAGTCGGACCAGGATATCCCGCACCTCAGCCGCTTCAATCGCCACCCCCAGCACCCGTGTCAGACGCTCGGCGCGAAGGGTATCTCAGGGGGAACCGCTATCTCCTCGACTCTGCTTGCCTCCACCACCGGACCCGGCTCGCCGCCGGCGATCTGCAGCAGCAGGGCGGTGGCTCGCTCCATGGCCCTCGCCTGCAGCTCGGGATCCACGCCGCGCTCGAAGCGATGGGACGAGTCCGTGTGCAGACCATAAGCCCGCGCCCTGCCGCTGACTGCCTGGGGAGTGAAAAAGGCGCTCTCCAGCAGAATATGGCGGGTTTCTTCGGAGACGGCGGAATCCTCGCCGCCCATGATGCCCGCCATGGCCAAGGGTCGTTTGCTATCGGCAATGACCAGGGTATTCTCGGTCAGAGGCACCTCCTGGCCGCCGATCAAGGTCAGTATTTCCTTAGCCGCCGCCATCCGCACCCGGATGCAACGCTCGATCTTCTCCAGATCGAAGCCGTGCATCGGTTGCCCCAGCTCCAGCAGCACATAGTTGGTCACATCGACCACCGGGCCCAGGCTACGGATATCGCTCCGTCGCAGGCGCTCCTGCATCCACAGCGGGGTTTGCGCCTTGACGTCTACGTTTCTCACCACCCGGCAGAGGTAGCGGGGACAGGATGCCCCGTCCACCAATTCGACTTCCAGGGCGTCGTCAATAACCGGCGCCACCGCCTCGATGACCGGCGCCGTCACCGGACAGCGGTTGATCACCCCGACTTCGCGGGCGATGCCTGTCAGGCCCAGGCAGTCACCCCGGTCCGGGGTCAGATCCACATCGATCGCCCGGTCGTCGAGCTGTAAATAGCGACGCAGATCCTCACCCAAGGGGGCATCCTGCGGCAACGGCATAATGCCATCGCTGCTCTCAGCCAGTCCCAGTTCGCTGGCGGAGCAGATCATGCCCTGAGACTTGACTCCCCGCAGCTTGGCCTGTTTGATCTTGAATTCCCCGGGCAGCAGGGCGCCGACCTTTGCTACCGGCACCCGCATGCCGGCGGCCACATTTGATGCGCCACAGACGATCTGCAGCGCTTCACCGGCATCGGTCTTCACTTGACAGACGCTCAGCTTATCCGCGTCTGCATGGGGCTCTTTTGCCACCACTTCACCCACCACCACGCCACTAAATTCGGCCGCCACCGGCGTCACCGAATCGACTTCCAGGCCGGCCATGCTCAACTGATCGGCAAGCTGCTCCGTATTAACCGGAGGATCGACCCACTCGCGCATCCAGGCTTCACTGAATTTCATCTTTTTATCATTCCTGCTAAGAAATTTGATTTATATCGCAAAGGACGCGATGAAACGCAAAGAGCGCAATGTTATTACAGTAAAATGCCTGGCGTTCTTTGCGTTTCATTGCGCTCATTGCGTTATATAAACGGCCTATTCCAACCCCCGTTAAGCGAACTGTTTAAGAAACCGCAGATCGTTCTCAAAGAACAGGCGCAGATCGTTCACCCCGTAACGCAGCATGGTAAGCCGCTCGATACCTACGCCGAAGGCCCATCCGGTATATCGCTCACTGTCGATACCCACATGTCGAAACACCTCCGGATGCACCATGCCGCAACCCAAAACCTCGATCCAGCCGGTTTGTCCGCACACCCGGCAACCTTGGCCGCCACACATCACGCATTGGATATCGACCTCCGCCGACGGCTCGGTAAAGGGGAAATAGGAGGGACGAAAGCGTAGTTGCAGCTCACGTTCGAAGAAACTGCTGAGAAAATCGTAGATTACCCCTTTCAGCTCGGCGAACGAGACATGCTCATCCACCAGCAAGCCCTCCACCTGGTGGAACATGGGCGTATGGGTTAGATCCGAATCGCAGCGATAGACCCGTCCCGGCGCGATGATCTTCAGGGGAGGGCCCTCCTGCTCCATGGTGCGAATCTGCACCGGCGAGGTATGGGTGCGCAGCAACAGATGGGCGTCGAAGTAGAAGGTGTCGTGCATCGCCCTGGCAGGATGATGTTCCGGTATATTGAGCGCTTCAAAGTTGTGATAATCGTCTTCGATCTCCGGCCCTTCAACCACTTCGAAACCGGCATGTGCAAACAGACGTTCGACCCGCTCCAGGGTGCGGGTCACCGGATGCAGTCCGCCTCGTGAAAGGCCCCTACCCGGCAGAGTGACGTCAATGGTCTCGGCGGCCAGGCGCTGATTGAGACGCTCGCTCTCCAGCACTTCCTTACGTGCCTCGATGGCCTGCTGTAAGGCCTGCTTCACCCGGTTGATCGCCTGCCCGGCCTGGGGACGTTGTTCCGGCGGCAGTTTGCCGAGCTGTTTCAGGCGGGCGGTCAGTTGTCCGCTCTTGCCGAGATAGGCAACACGGATTCGGTCCAATGCCGGCAGGTCGACCGCGGTGGCTATCGCCTGCTCCGCCTCGCTTATCAGGGCCTCTAGGTCCAAGCTGGATTCATCCATCTGCACTTCTCGCAACGGGGGTAAAAAGTAAACCTGAAGCCAAGGATCAGATTCGAAAATAAAGACCCTTTGATTAAGTCAGAGCTTCCAATAAAAAAGGGGAAGGACCAAAGGCCTTTCCCCTTAGTTGTCGTCTTGTACCGGTCGGGGACCGGAGATTACGACTTAGCTGGAGAGTGCGGCCTTGGCCTGTTCTGCCAGCGCGGTAAATGCCGCTTTGTCATGCATCGCCAGGTCGGCGAGCATCTTGCGGTCGACCTCGATATTGGCAACATGCAGACCGTTGATCATCCGGCTGTAGGAGAGACCGTTCTCCCGGGCGGCGGCGTTGATACGGGCGATCCACAAGGCGCGGAATTGGCGCTTTTTCTGGCGACGATCCCGGTAGGCGTACTGGCCCGCCTTGATAACCGCCTGCTTGGCGACGCGATAAATCTTGCTGCGGGCACCGTAGTAACCCTTGGCTTCCTCAAGCACTTTTTTGTGGCGGGCGCGTGCTTGTACACCACGTTTTACTCTGGCCATGGTTCAGATCCGATTCGTTGAGGTTAAACGTAAGGCAGCATGCGACGAGTAGCGGCCTCGTCGGACTTTGCGATGGTATTGGGAGCACGCAGCTGGCGCTTCCGTTTGGAACTCTTCTTGGTCAGGATATGACGTCGATGAGAAGCGTTCCGTTTAAACGAACCGGACGAGGTGCGTTTGAAGCGTTTCGCCGCACCACGATTTGTCTTGATCTTAGGCATTGCTTTCTAACTCCGCAATTTGTTGCGCCTTTGGCGCAATATAAAGTTAATTACTTTTTCTTGGGACCCAGCACCATCACCATCTGGCGGCCTTCCATCGCGGGCTTTTGCTCGATCTGACCGTAGTCGGTCAGATCCTTCTCCACCCGTTCCAGAAGTTCCAGACCCAGCTCGCGATGGGCGTGTTCTCGACCGCGGAACCGCATGGTTACCTTGGTCTTGTCCCCGTCTTGCAGGAAACGTATCAGGTTGCGTAGTTTTACCTGATAATCCCCCTCTCCCGTCCCTGGTCGGAACTTGATCTCCTTTATATGAACCTGCTTCTGTTTTTTCCTTGCGGCCTGTTTCTGTTTCTTGATCTCGAAAAGAAACTTGCCGTAATCCATGACGCGGCAGACCGGGGGCTCCCCGTTTGGCACGATCTCGACCAAATCCAATGTCGCCTCCTCGGCGACCCGCTTGGCCTCTTCAATGGATACGACACCTATTTGTTCACCATCGGCTCCAATGAGCCTGACTTCCGTTGCCGTTATGTCATCATTAAGTCGGTGCTTTTTTACAACAGCGATAGCTGGTTCCTCCAAAAAGTTAGGAAATTCCGATTCATTCAGAGCTTCCAAAAAGCAGAAAAGCACCGGAAAGACCGGTGCTTTACACTCAGTTTACACGCGCTCGCTCCTCTCGTTGCATACACTGGATGAATCCCTGCAACGGCATCGATCCCAAGTCTTCACCCTTGCGTGTGCGGACGGCTACCGTACCCTCTTCCATCTCCCGATCGCCGACGACCAGCAGATAGGGTACGCGCAATAGCGTGTGCTCGCGAATTTTAAAACCTATTTTCTCATTTCTCAAGTCCGATTCGACACGAAAACCGTTATCACCCAGGGATTTGATGCACTGCTCCACGTAGCCGGCCTGACGATCGGTGATATTCATCACCACCGCCTGCACCGGTGACAGCCAGAGGGGCAGCGATCCGGCATAGTGTTCAATGAGAATACCGATGAAGCGCTCCAGGGAACCCAGGATTGCGCGATGCAGCATGACCGGCACCTGTTTGCTGTTGTCCTCGGCGATGTAATGCGCGCCGAGCCGTTCGGGCATGGAGAAATCGAGCTGAATGGTGCCCAGCTGCCAGATCCGGTTGAGGCAGTCACGGAGGGAGAACTCGATCTTCGGCCCGTAGAAGGCGCCCTCCCCCGGCTGCAGCTCCCAATCGAGGCCCTGTTGGTTGAGCGCATCTTCAAGTGCTTTCTCAGCTTTATCCCATATCTCATCTGAACCAACACGCTTTTCCGGCCTGGTCGATAGCTTGACCAGGACCTCGTCAAAGCCGAAATCCCGGTAGACCTCGAACAACAGATCATTGAAGGCCAGGACCTCTGAGAGGATCTGATCTTCGGTACAGAAGATATGGGCATCGTCCTGCACGAAGTTGCGCACCCGCATCAGGCCATGCAGGGTGCCCGAGGGTTCGTTGCGATGGCAGGAGCCGAACTCCGCCAGACGCAGGGGCAGATCCCGGTAGCTCTTGAGGCCGTGGTTGTAGATCTGGATATGGGCCGGACAGTTCATCGGCTTGATGGCGTAGACCCGGTCCTCCGTCTCGGTGACGAAGATATCGTCCCGGAATTTGTCCCAATGACCCGACTTCTCCCACAGGCTGCGATCGATCACCTGGGGGGTGTGGACCTCCTGGTAACCGTGGTGCTTGAGCTTTTCGCGTACATAGTCCTGGATCGCCAGATAGATGCACCACCCCTTGTTGTGCCAAAAGGCCATGCCCGGCGCTTCCTCCTGGGTATGGAACAGATCCTGGGCCTTGCCTATTTTGCGATGGTCGCGTTTCTCCGCCTCTTGCAGGCGATGGAGATAGGCGTTTAGCTCCTTCTTGTCCCGCCAGGCGGTACCGTAGATTCGCTGCAGCATGGCGTTGTTGGAATCACCGCGCCAATAGGCGCCGGCCACCTTCATCAGCTTGAAACCCTTGCCCAGCTTGCCGGTGCTGGGCAGATGGGGTCCGCGGCAGACATCGAACCAATCGCCCTGGCGATAGACCGAGACCTCCTCCCCTTCGGGGATAATCTCCCGGATGATCTCCACCTTATATGTCTCGCCGATGGAGTCGAAGGTCTTGATCGCCTCCTCCCGTTCCCACACCTCACGTTGCAGGGGCAGGTCCCGCTTCACGATCTCGTGCATGCGCTGCTCGATCTTTTTCAGATCCTCGGGGGTGAAAGGTTCCTGGCGGGCGAAGTCGTAGTAGAAACCGTCCTCGATCGCGGGACCGATGGTCACCTGGGTGCCGGGGTAGAGCTCCTGCACCGCCTGGGCCATGACATGGGCCGCATCGTGGCGCAACAATGCCAGTGCCTCCTCCTCGTCGCGGGAGGTGACGATGGCGACTTCGCTGTCTTCCTCGATACGCCAGGAGGTGTCGACCAGGCGGCCGTTCACGCGCCCGGCGAGTGCCGCTTTGGCGAGCCCCGGGCCGATATCGGCAGCCAGCTCATGCACGGTGACCGGCTGGTCGAAACCGCGTTGCGAACCATCGGGGAGGGAAATAACGGGCATGTCAAACATCCTCATCAGTGGTGGCCCATACGAGAGGCCACATGAAATAGAAGGGCCGGCCCAACGGGCCGGCCCCGTGCAAAAAAAACGCGTACGGACAGGAACTGGGCATGATGCCGTCCTAACGCAATTTTATTTCTATGAATCAACAGGTTAACTAGACGTTAAGGGTTGCGGGAGGCTAAATCACGACTCGAGATATGGCAAAGC
>CAJICC010000113.1_pt1 | contig 11921 bp, 9 predicted proteins | sample 9199511 | NCBI WGS metagenome assembly CAJICC01 (sample SAMEA7708322, study PRJEB35096) | sediment metagenome | biome: marine neritic benthic zone biome [ENVO:01000025]; feature: sediment [ENVO:00002007]; material: shallow marine sediment [ENVO:03000034] sea grass bed [ENVO_01000059] ...
AGCCCCAGCCCTCCGGGTTGCGCCTGAAAAAGCGCCACTCGGCGTTGCTCGTCGCTCATTTGGAACAACCAAACCTCGCTCCTCGCGCCTTGATTGGCGCTTTTTCAGGCACAACAGGGCCTATCGGATTAGTGTTAACAGGCCCTAACCAAATAGATATCCGGGTAACCACAACGCCACCCCGGGGAAGAGATACATGATCACCATGGCCATGATCACAATGGCCAAATAGGGCATGATACCCTTGAAGATCTCCATCAATTCCACCGACTTCGGCGCCACCCCTTTTAAGTAATAGGCCGCCATGGCCATCGGCGGAGTGAGAAAGGAGGTTTGCAGATTGAGCGCCACCAAGATGCCGAAGAAGAGCGGATCCACGTTAAAGGTGTCGAGCATCGGCAGGAAGATCGGCACGAAGATGATGATGATCTCGCTCCACTCCAACGGCCAGCCGAGCAGAAAGATGGTCAGCTGGGCCAGGATCAGAAAACCGACCGGTCCCACATCCATACGCAGAATCCAATCCTCGATCAGGCCATGCCCGCCGAGATAGGAGAAGACGGAAGCAAAGGTCCAGGAACCGACGAAGAGCCAGCAGACCATAGCCGAGGTACGCGCGGTGAGGAACACCGCCTCCTTGAGCCGTTGCCAGGTCAACGCGCGATAGAGCGCCGCCAACACCAAACCGCCGAAGGAACCCACCCCCGCCGCTTCCGCCGGGGTGGCGATGCCGGCCAGGATCGAACCCAGCACGCCCATGATCAACACGAACAAGGGTACGAAGGAGGTCAGCAGCTGCAAGAAAATCATGGGTAAGGAAGGAATGTTCTCTTCCGGGGGCTTGGGTGCAAGGGAGGGATTGAGGCTGGCCCGGTGATCACGTAGATAATGTACATGCTGGCCAGCAACATGCCCGGAAACAGGGCCGCAGCATAGAGCCTAACCGGCGAGACCTGAGCGATGGCCGCGTAGACGATGAGCATGATACTGGGGGGAATCAGGATACCGAGGGTACCGCCGGCACAGATAACACCCGAGGCCAGCTTTCTGTCATAGCCCGCCTTCAACATGGCAGGCAAGGCCAACAGTCCCATCAGGGTCACCACCGCGCCGATGATACCGGTGGCGGTGGCGAACACGGCGCAGGTGGCGAGCGCGGCCACCGCCATCGAACCGGGGAGATGACGCGCCGCAAGCTGGATACTGAAGAAGAGCCGATCGACGATATTGGCCCGCTCCACCACATAGCCCATGAACAGAAACAGGGGCACCGCGACCAACACATCGTTGGACATCACTGAAAATGTGTTCTGCACAAAGAGGTCGAAGATGCGGTTATCGAAGATGTGTTCGAGTTGATCGGCCTCGGTGTAGGCGTAGTAACCGAAACCGAGCCCCATGGCGATCAGGGTGAAGGTAATGGGAAAGCCGAGCAGAACGATGACGATAAACAGGGCCAGCATCAGGATGGCGACTTGCGGCTCGGTCACGGCTTATCTCCCCGCTCCCGCTGCCCCAGCATGTCAAGCAGATCCTGGTCGTCCAGCGCGTCCTGCTGCTGATGACGGGCCATGGTCTCGGTCTCCTCCACGTCCTCTTGTCTCGGCGGCCAGGCGCCGCTGCGCAGACATTGGATACAGCGCATGATCTCCGCTAATCCCTGTATGAAGATCAGTAAACCGGAGACCGGAATCAAGGTCTTGAAAAAATAGATCTGTACCCGGGAGGGACTGCTCCAACTGGCCTCCTTGTAGCGCCAGGAGTCGGCGGCAAAGTCGTAACCATACCAAACCAGGGCGAACACGCCGGGCATCAGGAACAGCAGATAGAGCGCCAGATCGATGCCCGCCTGCGCCTTGGGCGGCAGCAGACGGTGAATCACATCGCCCCGCACATGCCCGTTGCGCGACAGGGTATAGGCCCCTGCCATCATGAACAGGGCACCGTACATCTGGACGCTCATGTCAAAGGCCCAGGTGGTCGGTGAGTTGAGTACGTAACGGACGAAGACTTCGTAACAGGTGGCGAAGGTCAGCACCATGATGCACCAACCGAATGCCTTGCCGACCCAGGCGCTGAGACTGTCGGCGAAATGGATGAACGGATTCATGACTGCTTCCGGTTGTTGTAAGGAGACGGACTCGGCATCTCACGATGCCGGTCCGTCTGTAACTCAGCCGTTGCCGCTTAGACCGGTGAGCCGAAATAGTGGCTATAGGCCCCCTCATAATCGGGTGCGTTTGTGAGTTCATAGGCCCCGACCCGTTTCATCCATGCCTTCTGGGATTCGACCACCTTGGCGAAGAAGGGATCTTTCATGAACTGGGGCAACACCTTGTCCCAAGCCTTGAGCTGTTCGTCCATGATGGATTGGGGAGTGCGGCGCACCTTGACGCCGTGCTCCTTCTGCAAGGTCTGGAGATCGCTGGAGTAGCGATCCTGCGCCTTCCATGACATGTCGGCGGAAGCGGCCTCCGCGGCATATTGCAGGATCTTCTTGTGCTCGTCCGCAAGGGAGTGGAATTTCTTCTTGTTGAAGATGATTTCGAAACACTCCTGGGACTGATGGAAGCTAGCGAGATAGTAGTTCTTCGCCACGTCCTGCATACCGAAATCCTTGTCCGAGGTGGGATTGTTGAACTCGGCCGCGTCTATCAGGCCGCGGTCCATGGCGGGTTGGATCTCACCGCCTGGCAACTGCACCACCGACATTCCCATCTCCATCATGACATTGGCGGCGAGACCGACGGTGCGATATTTCAGTCCTTTCATGTCGCCGACGCCCTTGACCTCCTTACGGAACCAGCCGAGGGGTTGCGCCGGCATGGGGCCGGAGAAGAAACCGACGATGTCGAGCTTGAGCACGTCGCGCATCAGCTCTTCATAGAGCTCCTTGCCGCCGCCGTAGTGGATCCAACCCAAGAGCTGGTTCGCGGTCCAGCCCCAGCAGGGACCCGTACCGAAAAGAGAAGCGGCCGGATTCTTACTGTACCAGTAGGCGGTCACCAGATGGGAGCCATCGATGACACCGCGATGCACCGCGGTCTGAATCTCGGCGGTCTTGACCACGGCGCCCACGTCCAGGTAGTCGACTTTCAGGGAACCGGCCGACATTTCGTTGACCCGCCGCACATAGTCGATGGCGAACTCCTTGAAAATACCGCCGCCCCAGGCGCCCTGCAGCTTGAGCACCACCGGTTTGGCGGCGCTTGAGATCATGGGGAACCCGGCGGCCATGGTACCAGCGGCGACGGCCATACCGCCTTTGAGAAATTTGCGCCGGCTTGCGACGGCAGTGTCTGAAGAAGAAGGGGTCACAGCAGGTTCTTGATTATCATCGTGCATGCTTCAGTCCTCCGGGAACGTGTGGCTACAGGGATTCGTCGTCGTTTTTGATAGTGTATTATCCTTATGGATCTTCCAAGTATAGTCATCCGAAAACAACATATTGCATGATATTGAAAGGGTTAGCTCTGGAAACAGTTTCACAACCCGCTGCAGCACGTCTAAACCGTATCGCACTCCGTGTATTAACGTCACGTAATTTTCGCTTCATGCATAGGCCAATGTTTATACCAGCCTGTCGCGGGGTTCTTCACCGCGCATGATGGCATCGAGATTATCCAATGCCCGAAAACCCATGGCGTCGCGGGTCTCACGCGTGGCACTGCCGACGTGGGGCAGTAAAAAGGTGTTGTCGAGAGAGCGATAGCGGGGATCGATCTCCGGTTCAGCGTTGAAAACATCGAGTCCCGCCGCGAAAAGTTTATCCGACTGCAACGCCTCGATGAGGGCATTGTCGTCCACCACCGCACCCCTCGCCGTATTGACCACGACGGCCTCATCCGGCAACAAGGCGATCCGCTCCCTGTTCAGCAAATGATGGGTCTCCGGCGTCGCCGGGCAGTGGATGGAGAGAAAGTCACAGTGGGGCAACAGGGCCTCGATCGACTCGTGGTAGCGGGCATCGCCTTCGAGTTCGGGAGCAAGGCGATTGCGGTTGTAGTAGTGGATCTCCATGTCGAATCCGCTGGCGCGCCGGGCCATGATCCGCCCGACCCGCCCCATGCCGATAATGCCGAGCCGCTTGCCGCTCACCTGTAACCCGAGATGGTAAGTGGCGCTCCAGTCGGCCCAGGTATCGGTCCGTATCTCGCGCTCGCCCTCGAAGGCCCGTCGCGCGGCGCCCAACAGCAGCAGCATGGCGACCTCCGCAGTGGCATCGCTGAGTACTTCAGGCGTATTGGTCACGATGATGTCCCGCGCCTTGGCCGCAGCCAGATCGATATGGTCATATCCCACGGAGAAGCTGCAGATGGCGCTGACGCTGTCGGGCAATCGCCCGATCACCTGTGCCGTCAGTTTTTCCGTATGGCAGGGTATGATTGCCCGTACATCTTGGGCGAGTTGCACGATTTCCTCGCCGCTATAGAGTTTGTCCTGAGAATTGAGTCTGGGATCGTAATCTCTTCGCAACCGCGCTTCGACGGCCTGGGGCAGTTGGCGGGTTACAAGAACTGATGTTTTTTCCGATGCTGTTGAAGATGGGTTGCTCATGGCCCGGGTATCTGATTTCTTAGTTGAATATTAAAAAAAAAAAAAAAAAGTCTGAATTCACCACTACGCTAACAACATAGCAGGTAGGTCGGGTTAGCGCAGCGTAACCCGACACGGGAGGCGTATTTTTATCACTTCTTTTTCAGAGCAGGCAGGCCGAAATGACCGAACACATCTCGATATTGCGGGAGTATGTCACCGTTTCCTGTCGGGTTACGCTGCGCTAACCCGACCTACATAGCTATCGAGCAACTGTGCGGAGAGTCAATTTCACTATCAAAAGGATGTTGATAAGGGAAAGATCCGGGTGGAATATCAATATCATGAGACAGAAAGTCGGTAGCGGCTCGATTGTTCCCTATATAATTTCTTCCTCACTCGGGAGATGGCGCGCATGAGCTTGCATTCACCAAACAAGACGCATAGCCGGGAAATCGGTAAACGGGCGGCGCTGCTTACCGCCTTCGGGGAGTTCCTGCCGGAAGACGCGATCCTGTTCGAGAGCGAGGATCTGCATCCTTACGAATGCGACGGACTCTCCGCCTATCGTCAACTGCCGATGATCGTGGTACTGCCGCGAACGGTGGACGAGGTGCAGCGGATCATGCGCATCTGTCACCGCCACCGGACACCGGTGGTGGCTCGCGGTACGGGTACCGGTCTCTCCGGCGGCGCTCTACCCCTTACCGAAGGGGTTTTGTTGAGCCTGGCGCGGCTCAATATGATCATCGATATCGATCCTGTCAACCGCACGGCGTTGGTACAGACCGGGGTGCGCAACCTGGCCATTTCGGAAATGGTCAAACCCTACGGCCTCTACTATGCTCCCGACCCCTCCTCCCAGATCGCCTGCACCATCGGCGGCAATATCGCTGAGAATTCCGGCGGCGTTCACTGCCTCAAGTACGGGCTGACGGTGCACAATGTGATCAAGCTCAGCGTGGTCACGATAGAAGGGGAACTCATCACCATCGGTGCCGAGGCCCTCGATGCCCCCGGCTACGATCTGCTGGCGTTGATGATCGGCTCCGAGGGGATGCTCGGTGTGGTGGTGGAGGCAACGGTCAAACTGCTGCCCCTGCCGGAACGGGCACAGGTGGTGCTGGCCGCCTTCGACGATGTGGAGAAAGCCGGTACCGCCGTGGGCGAAATCATCGCCGCCGGCATCATTCCGGCCGGACTGGAGATGATGGATGGCCCGGCGATCCAAGCGGCGGAGGATTTCGTCCACGCCGGCTACCCCACCGACGCGGCGGCGATCCTGCTGTGCGAGGTGGACGGTACCCAGCAAGAAGTTTCTGAACACATCATGACGGTGCGCGAACTGTTGCTGCGCTGCGGCGCGACGGAAGTGCGCACCGCCGCCGACGAGCGGGAGCGGCTGCGTTTCTGGCAGGGACGAAAGTCCGCCTTCCCCGCGGTCGGTCGCATCTCCCCCGACTACTACTGCATGGATGGCACCATCCCCCGGCGCCACCTGCCTGAGGTGCTGAAGCGAACCGCGGAACTCTCCCGTGAATACGGCCTGCCGGTGGCCAACGTCTTCCACGCCGGCGACGGCAATATGCACCCGCTGATCCTCTACGACGCCAACAAGCCGGGAGAACTCGAACGCACCGAGCAGCTTGGGGGCAGGATTCTCGAGCTCTGCGTCTCCGTCGGCGGAACCATCACCGGCGAGCACGGGGTCGGCATTGAGAAGATCAATCAGATGTGCGTGCAATTCAATGCGCAAGAGTTGGAGCAGTTCCGCGCCCTCAAGCGCGCCTTCGATCCCGACGAGCTGCTCAATCCCGGCAAGGGTATCCCCACCCCCCGGCGCTGTTCCGAATACCGGACCTTGGGCGAGCACCGCCATCAACCGGAGGAGACGCCCGCCTCATGAACCTGGAGCAATCCCTGCAGGAACAGGTGATCATTGCGGCCGCCGACGGCAAACCGCTCAATATCGTGGCCGGCAACAGCAAGACCTTTCTCGGGCGCAGGCCCCAAGGCGATCCTCTGGACGTAAGCGCCCACCAGGGCATCCTCAGCCATGAACCCAAGGAGCTGGTGATCCGCGCCCGCTGCGGCACCCCGCTGCGCGAAATCGAGAGCGCCTTGGCCGAGCAGGGGCAGATGCTCCCCTTCGAACCGCCTCACTTCGGTGAAGGGGCCACCCTCGGCGGCACCATCGCCGCCGGTCTCTCGGGGCCGCGCCGAGCCGCTGCCGGGTCGGCCCGGGATTTCGTGCTCGGCGCCCGGGTGCTCAACGGCAAGGGCGAGATCCTGCGTTTCGGCGGCGAGGTGATGAAGAACGTGGCCGGCTACGACGTCTCCCGCCTGATGACCGGCGCCCTGGGGACCCTGGGGGTGATTCTCGACGTCAGCCTCAAGGTGCTGCCGATCCCCGCCAAGGAGATCACCCTGGTCAGCGCCAGTGACAATCCCTCGGCTATCAAGCGCTTCAATGAACTGGCGGGCGAACCCCTGCCCCTCAGCGCGGCAGCCTGTGACGGGGAGCTCGCCTATCTGCGCCTCTCCGGCGCGGCCTCCGCGGTGGATGCGGCCCGTCAACACCTGGGCGGCGAAGTAATGGAGGACGGTGCGGACTTCTGGCAACAGCATATCCGGGAACAGGGACACCCCTTCTTTCAGGAAAACACCCCCTTGTGGCGGCTCTCGGTACCGCCCAGCGTCCCCGAGGTCTCCTTTCAGCTCAAGTGCCTGGTCGATTGGGGCGGCGCCCTGCGATGGATAAGGAGCGAACGGCCGGCTGAAGAGATCTATCGCATTGCGGCGGATCTGGGCGGACACGCCACCTTGTTTCGCGGCGGAGACCGCGACGGACAGATCCATCAGCCTTTGCCTGCCCCCCTGCTTGCAATCCATCGGCGTCTGAAACAGGCCTTCTATCCCCAAGGCCTGTTCAATCCCGGACGCCTCTACGCGGAGTTCTGAGGGTGGAAACCTCGCTGCTCAAGGCTATTTTGGAAACCCCCGAGGGCCGCGAGGCCGACGCGATTCTGCGCGCTTGCGTCCACTGCGGTTTCTGCACCGCCACCTGCCCCACCTACCAGCTGCTCGGCGACGAGCTCGACGGCCCGCGCGGGCGCATCTACCTGATCAAACAGGTACTGGAAGGCCGGCGGCCGTCCAGACGTACTCAGCTACACCTGGATCGTTGTCTGACCTGCCGCGCCTGCGAGACCACCTGTCCCTCCGGAGTCCAGTATGCCCGCCTGGCGGATATCGGCCGCACTGTCATCGAGAAACAGGTCGAGCGATCGCTCTGGGAACGGCTGCGCCGTTTCGCCCTGCGCAAGACAGTCCCCTATCCCTGGCGTTTCAAGTTTCTATTGACCCTGGGACGTTTGGCTAAACCCCTGCTGCCCTCCCATCTCAAGACACAGATACCGGCGCCGCAAAACCCGGGCCTGCGGCCATCGGGCAGGCATCGGCGTCGTATGTTGATACTCGAAGGCTGCGCTCAGCAAGCGGCGACACCCAACACCAACGCCGCCACCGCCCGGCTGCTAGATCGGCTGGAGATATCACTCATCAACGAGCCTCGGGCCGGCTGCTGCGGCGCCGTTAGCCACCACCTCACCGCCGAAAGCGAAGCACTGCGGGACATGCGTCGCAACATCGATGCCTGGTGGCCCCACATCGAGGCCGGTGCGGAGGCGATCCTCATCACCTCCAGCGGCTGCGGGACGGTAGTGAAGGAGTACGCTCATCTGCTGCGCAACGATCCTGAATACGCCACTAAGGCCGCGCGGGTTTCGGAACTGGCGCGGGACATCGGCGAGGTGCTCGCCGCCGAGGATCTCGCCCCGCTAAGGATCGACGGGCAGGGCCGTCCCATCGCCTTTCACTCCCCCTGCACCTTGCAACACGGTCTGCAGCTTTCCGGACTGGTGGAGGAGATACTGATCAAGCTCAATTTTCGTCTGGCGCCGGTGGCGGACAGCCATCTCTGCTGCGGCTCGGCAGGCACCTACTCCCTACTGCAGCCGGAGCTGTCGCATCAACTGTTGACCCAAAAGTTATCGCATCTGCAAGCCGGCGGACCCGAACTGATCGCCACCGCCAACATCGGCTGCCAGCTCCACCTCGCTTCCCGATCCACCATTCCGGTGCGCCACTGGGTAGAATTGCTGGACGAAGGATTACCTTAGCCGTGTTGCTACAGGTAGGTCGGGTTAGCGCAGCGTAACCCGACCTACAATGATGCCGGTCCGTAACGATGCCGGCCCGCAAGCGGCCGGTTGTTGCAGGGCATGGTCCATTGCACGTAGTGTAAACAGGTCAGTATCAGAGAGCCGCCTCATGGAAAAGATCAATATCATGTCCCTGCGCCACTCGGCCTTCTATACCCCGCTGCTAATCACCATCAGCGGCGGCTTCTTGAAGGATGAAGGACTCGATGCGGTCTACAGTCAGGCCACCCCACAACACCCCCTGCCCGACTCGCTGCGCAGCGGGGCTGTCCAACTGGCCCAGGCGGCGGTGGCCACCAGCTTCGCCGACCTGGAGCAGGGCAAGCCGATCGACATCGTCCACTTCGCCCAGATCAACCGCCTCGACGGCTTCTTTCTCGCCGCCCGCGAACCCGATCCCGATTTCAATTGGGAGAAGCTAATAGGCAAACAGGTCCTGGTCGATCACCTGTTTCAACCCCTGGCCATGTTCCGTTACGCCCTGGACAAGCTCGGTATCGACGAATCCCGGGTAGAGATCATCGATGCCGGTAACGTAGAGGAGATCGACCGCGCCTTCCGCGAAGGCCGTGGGGACTTCGTACACCAACAGGGCCCCTATCCCCAGCAGTTGCAACGGGAAGCGGTCGGTCATGTGGTTGCTTCGGTAGGCGAAGTCGTGGGCCCGGTCGCCTTCAGCAGCCTCTGCGCCACCCGCGAATGGTTGGCAAGCGACATGGCCAAGGCATTCATGCGCGCCTACCGCATGGGCTGCGCCTGCGTGCTGGAGACACCGGCCGCCGAACTGGCTGAAATGGAAGCCCACTTTTTTCAAGGCATCGAACGACCAGTGTTGATCGACACCATCACCACCTATCAAAAGATGGGTACCTGGTCGGCTGATCCAAACATCGACCAGGCCGTCTATGACCACCTGCTGGATGTTTTCCTCTTCAGCGGCCTGATCACCCGCCGCCATCCCTACGCGAGCTGTATCGCAACGCTATCTTAGGGCCTGTTAACACTAATCCGATAGGCCCTAGTTCATCGGTGCGGCTTGCCGCACCGTGTCGTCTTATAATCCGGCGACCAAACAGTTTTGTTCAAGATTTATTGTCATGCCGATAAAAACACCGGCATGACGAAGATGTACGTAATTTTGCATGGATTCGCGGTGATTAACGTCCATTTGCGGTTAATTCCTCTTAACTAACTGGCATTTATGCATAACCCGAGCCGTTCCTAAAAACATCTAATTTTGCAGGGTACGCTTGGTCAAAACATCAAATACCATATTTGAATGTCTACTATTAATACTGTTCAGGATCTAAAAGCCCCCCCTGCAAGGCTGACTGAAATGACTGAATATATAACCGTTGGCACATTGAAAGTCGCTAGCGTTCTATACAGCTTGGTCAAAGATAAAATCGCGCCGGGCACCGGTATCGATGCGGACGGTTTTTGGCACAACCTGGAACAGATCTTATCCGATCTCGGCCCTGTCAACCGTGAATTGCTGGCACAGCGCGAGCGGTTGCAAATGCAAATCGACGAATGGCACATCGCCCGTCGCGGCCAGCCCCACGATCCCGCTGCCTACAAGGCGTTTCTCGAAAGAATCGGGTACTTGCTGCCCCCCGTCGACGACTTCACCATCACCACCGAAAACGTGGATCCGGAGATCGCAGAAGTGGCCGGCCCGCAGTTGGTGGTGCCGGCGATAAACGCACGCTATGCCCTCAACGCCAGCAATGCCCGCTGGGGCAGCCTTTACGATGCCCTTTACGGAACCGATGTGATTCCCGAGATCCCCGGCACCCCGGCTGCCGGTGGCTACAATCCGGCACGGGGTGAAAAAGTGGTTGCCTATGCCATGGATTTCCTCGACAACAGCGCACCCTTGGCAACGGGCTCGCACGCGGCGGTGAAACAGTATCTGGTGGCGGCGGGCAAACTGTCTGTCGAACTTATCGACGGCACCAAGACCGCCCTCGCGGATGACATTCAATTTGCCGGCTACAACGGTGACACCACCGATACCGGGAGCGTGCTGCTGCGTAACAACCGCCTTCACATCGAACTGCAGATCGATCGCAGCCATCCCATCGGCAAGACCCATCCGGCCGGTATCAAGGATGTGTTACTGGAGTCGGCCGTTACCACCATCCAAGACTGCGAGGACTCGGTGGCGGCGGTGGACGCGGAGGACAAGACGCTCATCTACGCCAACTTACTTGGATTGATCAAGGGCAACCTCACCACCGAGTTGGAGAAACAAGGTAAGCGGATCACCCGCCGTCTCAACCCCGACCGTGAGTATTTGTCACCGTCCGGCAAAGCCTTCACCCTGCCTGGCCGCAGCCTGCTCTTCATCCGTAACGTGGGCCACCTGATGACCATTGATGCCGTGCTCGACGCCGAGGGCAACGAGATCCCCGAAGGCATTCTCGACGGCATACTGACCGCTCTGATCTCGATACACGATCTCAAGGGTACAGGCAGTGTGCGTAACAGCCGTACCGGCAGTGTCTACATCGTCAAGCCGAAGATGCACGGCCCGGACGAAGTCGCCTTCGCCGCCGCGCTCTTCAGCCGCATCGAGCAGGCCCTGGGCCTTGCCCCTCGTACATTGAAAATGGGCATCATGGATGAGGAGCGGCGCACCAGCGTCAACCTAAAGGCCTGTATCCGCGCCGCCGCCGACCGGGTGGTTTTCATCAACACCGGCTTTCTCGACCGCACCGGTGACGAGATCCACACCAGCATGCAAGCGGGTCCGATGGTCCCCAAGGGTGAAATAAAACACAGTGTCTGGATCAAAGCCTACGAAGATGCCAACGTGGACATCGGCATCGCCTGCGGCTTTCGCGGCAAAGCGCAGATCGGCAAAGGCATGTGGGCCATGCCCAACGAGATGGCGAAGATGATGGAGACCAAGATCAACCATCCCCTGGCCGGCGCCAACACCGCTTGGGTCCCCTCACCCACCGCCGCTACCCTGCATGTGATGCACTACCACCAGGTCAATGTGGCCGCTCGCCAGGCCGAACTGGCCAAGCGCGAACCGGCCGGCATCGACGCCATGCTCACACTCCCGTTGCTTGGCGAGCGCCGCCTGACCGCCGCAGAGATTCAGCAGGAACTCGACAATAACGCCCAAGGCATCCTCGGCTACGTAGTACG
>CAJICC010000032.1_pt1 | contig 11818 bp, 5 predicted proteins | sample 9199511 | NCBI WGS metagenome assembly CAJICC01 (sample SAMEA7708322, study PRJEB35096) | sediment metagenome | biome: marine neritic benthic zone biome [ENVO:01000025]; feature: sediment [ENVO:00002007]; material: shallow marine sediment [ENVO:03000034] sea grass bed [ENVO_01000059] ...
AGCGAAAATATCACTATTAAATGGAACGGAATACAATAAAAAACAATGGATTGCATTGGTCCGACCCATCAGTCCCGCACCCATCAGTCCCGCCGGTGCGGGAATATCGGTTGGGTTTATTTTGTCAGCGCCATGAACAGCTTCGGCAGTTGCTCCGGCAGCCGCTCCACTCGGTCGATGACGGTGTATTGGTTGCCGAAGATGTCCCGCACATAGTCGTCGGCCTGGGGATCGAGATTGATGCAGTAGGTGTAGATGCCGGCCTGGTCGGCCTCCTGCACCGCCTTGCGGCTGTCCTCGATGAGCAGGCGGTCGTCGTGGACGTCGATATCGGAAGGTTCTCCGTCGGTGAGGATCAGCAACAGCTTTTTGTCCGCCTGACGGGCGCCCAGATAGTGGCTGGCGTGGCGGATGGCGGCGCCCATGCGGGTCGACCAGCCTGCCTGCAGAGCCGCCAGCCGTCCCTTGACCTGGTCGTTCCAATGCTCGCCATATCCCTTGATGTGCTGGTAGCGCACCTCGTGGCGGGTATTGGAGGAGAAACCGGCGATAGCGAAGCAGTCGCCCAGTTGTTCAATGGCCCAGCCGAGCAGGGCGACCGCCTCCTGGCTCAGCTGGAGGACCGTCTGCTGGCAACCCTGGGGGATCTCGTCCACTGATTCGGAGAGGTCCATCAGCAACATCACGGCGATGTCGCGCCCGTCGTGGCGATGGCTCATGTTGATGCGCGGATCGGGATGGGCGCCGCCCTTGAAGTCGATCAGGGAGCGGATGGCTACGTCCAGATCGAGTTCGCTGCCTTCTTCCTGATAGCGTACCCTCACATACTGCTGGGGCTTGAGCAGATCGAGCAGGCGCTTGAGCTGCTTCGCCAGCAGTTGGTGCTTGTTCAGCAAAGCGTCGATGCGGGAGGCGTCGCCGGGCGGGTGCAGGCTCTCGTAGAGGCTGACCCAGTCCGGGTTGTAGGTCTTGCTTTTGTAGTCCCACTCCGGGTAGTGGCGCGGAGGCAGCCCCTCGACCTCATTCTCCGAGCGCTTGCGTTTCTGCTCCGCGTCGAACATCTCCTCCTCGTCTCCCTCTTCGATGAAGATCCAGAGGTGGCGGTTGTCGTCCCGGTAGCTCACTTCGGTATCGGCGAAATAGACATTGGCCGCCAGGTCGGCCTGGCGCCGGGTGCGGGCGATATAGGAGATGGCGAGGTCGGCGATCTTTGCGGTATCCGATTCGCCGCTTTCGAGCAGCGCATTGAAACGTTGCAGGAACTCCAGCAAATCGGGATTGCGGTAGCCGTGATCCGGATTGAGGGCCGCGTGGGAGAACATGGCCAACCGGTGGCGGATGCAGGACTCCCGCTCCGGGTCGCAGTCCTGCTCGCCGGGGGCCGGATGCAGGGCGAGGAAGAGCCGGCGCAGGCCCGGGTATTCGGCCATCGCCAGGCGGTCGATGCGGGCGTCCTCGAAGGTCTCGATGGCGACCCGCTGGAAGGGGCTGTAGTTGTCCGCCACCACTTGGCTCGACCAGCGCTGGTGGGCGGCCACATGGGCCAGCAGGGCGCGGTAGCGGTCGATGCCGAGAATCCCATGCTGATCGTCGTAGACGTCGGGCACGCGAATGCCGAGGGTGTCAAAGTAGGGCATGGGTTTGCGCAGTTGGTCGAAGACCTCGGAGTAGGGGACGAAATGGGCCGGGTTGCGCCACAGCGACTTCATGTAGAGATCGAGTTGTCGCTCATAATCGGCGAACAGGGTGCCATGGCGTTCCCGCTGCAGGATGGCGCGGCTGTCCGCCGACTGCAGGCTGAAGTAGTCGATCTGGCGTTGGGGGTGGTTGGCGTAGTTGCGCACCCCGTAGTCGATCCAGTTGTGCATCCCTTCATAGGAGAGCTGGCTCAGCAGAAAGGGCAGCTGCTTCAACAGATCGGCCAGCCCCGGACTGGGTATGGTGGTGTGAAAGCCGTGGATCGAACCGGTGGTGCGCTCGGCCATCTGGAGCACCATCTCGATGAAGCTCGACAACAGGGCCTCGCTGCCGAGACGGCGGCTCGCCTCCGGCAGCATTTGCAAAAAGGGCAGGATCGCCTTGCCGTTGGGGCTGCGGGAGAGTTTCCATACGGTCTGCGAGATCAACTCGATGACCCCCTCACCGACCCGCCCCCCAATCTCGGGGAGCTCCTGGAGAAAGACGATCACCGGCTCTACGCCACGACCGATCTTGCAGGTCAAAGAGGCCCCTTCCAGATAGGCATCGATACCCGCCTCGCTCAGATGACGGCGGGCGTTCGTCATGCAGTCGTCGAAGATCGGATCGATCTCGGGGAAGCCGCAGTTGAGTTGCTCACGCTCGTGTGTCATGGGTTATGGATTTACCGTCGATTAAGAGTGCCGCGAATGAACGGGAAACACCGCAACTGTACGCGAATGAGATTATGGTGCGGCAAGCCGCACCCTACCCATGATCAGAGCGTAGGGTGCGGCTTGCCGCACCGATATATCCTCTCAAGCAAACAACATCCTTTGTGTAAATTTTGCGGTTGAAGATGATTGCCTTACCCATAAACCGCCTCGATGGCATGGTCCAGGGTGGCGACGATGTCCCGGTCGTCGGTGATCGGGCGCACCAGGGCCATGCGGCAGGCGGCGGTGGGTTTGATGCCGCGCTTGATCAGTCTCGCCGCATAGACCAGCAGACGGGTGGAGATCCCCTCATCCAGGCCGTGGCCCTTGAGGTTGCGCGCTTTCTCGCCGATTTTCACCAGTCGCGCGGCGTGCTCCGGGTCGACGCCGGTCTCCCGGGCGATGATCGAACTTTCCTGCTCCGCCGGGGCGTAGTCGAAGTCGAGGGCGGAGAAGCGCTGTTTGGTCGATTGCTTGAGATCCTTCATGAGACTCTGGTAGCCCGGGTTGTAGGAGATCACCAGCTGAAAATCCTCATGCGCCTTGACCACCTCCCCCTTCTTGTCCAGGGGCAGGCTGCGCCGGTGGTCGCTGAGGGGGTGGATCACCACGGTGGTGTCCTGGCGCGCCTCCACCACCTCGTCGAGATAGCAGATGGCGCCGATGCGGGTCGCGGTGGTGAGGGGGCCGTCGAGCCAGCGGGTGCCTTCACTGTCGAGCAGATAGCGGCCCACCAGATCGGAGGCGGTCATGTCCTCGTTGCAGGCGACAGTGATCAGTGGCTTGCCCAGGCGCCAGGCCATGTATTCGATGAAGCGGGACTTGCCGCAGCCGGTGGGGCCCTTGAGCATCACCGGCAGGCGCTCGGCATAGGCGGCCTCATAGAGCTCGATCTCGTCCTCCTGCGGCTGATAGAACGGTTCTTGTCGGATCAGGTATTGCTCGCTGTCGGCACTCATGGTGACTCCGGATGTCATGGGAGAGTTGTGATCTGGCCGCATGTTACCCGAATGGAGTGGTTGGTGCAGGTCGAGTTAATATTGCATTTTCTTTGGATCATAAATGTGAAATCGGCTTTTACCCGCTCGCTTGGCGCGATACAACGCCTGATCGGCGTGACGCAGCAGGACATCGGCATCGGGATCATCCGGTGGCTGCATTGAAACGCCGATGCTGGCGGAAACCCTGACCGCCAGCTTGTCGATAAGTACCGGTTCGCCGACTGTGGCGAGGATTCGATCCAGTATCATGCGGCACTCTTCCTCGGATGAGAGTTGAAGCAGCAGCAGCACGAATTCATCGCCGCCCATGCGGGCGATGGTGTCGTCGGGCCGTAACACTCCTTGCATTCGTCGTGTGATTTCGATCAGTAGCTGGTCTCCCGCTTCATGGCCGTACCGGTCATTGATGAGTTTGAAACCGTCGAGATCCAGATAGCACACGGCCAGCTGAAGCTCATAGCGATGCGTGCGCGCAATCGCAACAGCCAGGCGGTCGTTGAGGAGCCGCCGGTTGGGTATACCGGTCAATGGGTCGTAATGGGCGATGCGGTCGAGCTCTTTTTCATGTTCCTTGAGCGGACTGATATCGCTGTAGACGCTGATGTAGTGTTGCAACTGGCCCGTATCGTCACGAACGGCGGAAATCGAGAGCATGGTCGCGTAGGCCTCGCCGTCCTTGCGGCGATTCCAGATCTCGCCATGCCAATAGTCATCCTTCTGCAGGGTCGCCCGCATTTTGGCGTAAAACGCCGGAGACTGACGGCCCGACGCGAGGCTATCCGGACGCGTGCCGACAACCTCTTCCCTGGTATAACCGGTAATCCGGGTGAATGCCGGATTGACATCGACAATCAGGTTTTCGGCATCAGTAATCATGACGCCATCGTAGCTGTTGGCGAAGACACTGGCGGCCAGGCGCAACTTCCCCTCTGCTCGTTTGCGCTCGTTTATGTCGCGGGTCAAGATCTGGACATGAGTCACCTGCCCGCTCTCGTCGAGTTCCGGTGCGATATAGATCAGCCCCCAATGCCTGCTTCCGTCCGCTACCAGGATATGGTGCTCGAATTCGATCGACTCGCCGGTCTCGACGGCACGGCGCACCGCCTGCTCGAAAAATTCAGCCTCCGGCAGGCCGGCTACCTGCGTTGGCTTCTTGCCGTGTATCTCCTCCAGGCTAACGCCTAGCCGTGTCTCAAACCTCGGACTGACATAGACGAAACGCGCCTCGCGGTCGTAGCGCACCATAATGTCTGGAAGATTTTCAGCCAGCGTGTGGAATTCACTCGCATACTGCGCAAGAAGCGCTTCCGACTGCTTATGTTTCGTGATATCGGAAATCACGCCGACCAGGATCGCCTCGCCCTGTGTATTGGTGAAGGTCGTCTTGCGGGTAAAGATGTAGCGACTCTCTCCCCGGTCATTGGTGATCTCTTCCTCATCCGAGAACTCCCTGCCGCTAGTGAAAACGACTTCATCGCCCTCCCAGAAAACACGAGCTTGGTGCTCGGGGAAGTAATCGAAATCGGACTTGCCGATGAGTTCCTCCCGGCTGTGGCCGATGAGTCGACAAAAGGCTTCATTGACATGTATCCATCGATGTCGGCGATCCTTGACGAAGATCGGATCGGCAACGGAGTCGATGATGCGGTTGAGGAAGTTGTGCGAAGCGGATAGTTCCGCTTCCATGTGTTTACGCTCGGTAATGTCTCGACCGATTCCCAGTACGCGGAAGACAGTGCCGGTATCGTCGCGTTCAGGCACAAGGCGAATTACATGCCAACGCCAGCTGCCGTTCGCCGCCTGGAAATGCACATCCACGTCGGATTCGACGCCGCTGCGCGCGACCTCGGAAATCCGTGTTGGGAGTTCGTTGAAAGCCCCATTAGCCACCTTTCCCGACGGTTTTCTGTTTTCCAGCTCTTCAAGACGGACTCCCAAGGTCTTCTCAATGACTGGATTGATATAGAGGATGCTCCCGTCCGGGGAGTAACGGGCAATGTGGTCCGGGCTGTTTTCGGCCAGGCTGCGATACTCTCTTTCGCTGGTTCGCAGAGCCTGGTTGCTGCGCGCGTACTCCAACGCGGCGGCGGCCGAAATTGCCACCAATTGCAACAGCCGTCCGATTGATGCTTCGTCGCGTATCGGCTTGTTGTCCATCACCGTGAGCAAGCCGATAGGTTGACCGGCGGAATCCCATAAGGGAACGCCGGCAAAACTCTCGACGCCCATGTCAACTAGCTCGGTGTCGGCTGGAAACAGCCTTTGAACACCTTGTGGAATACAATGCAGGTCCTTGCCAAAGATGTTTTCGCTCGGAGTATTTGTCAACGCATACCTCGTGTTGGGTACTCTATTTTCCTTGGGGTACAACGCAATCCTTTCGGCCACATCGGGATCACTCGTCATTTGAGAGATGACGACATATTTCACGTTCAGGGTTTCGCCGAGGTGTTGCGCCAGCGCGGGAAGGAAGCTCTCGGACATGCCCATCCAGCCGCGTTGTGCGACGAAGTGCAGGGTTTTTTCGGTGCGCTTGCGTTCGCTGATGTCGAAGAGGGTGGTACGGCTCATCAGGAAATTCCCGGCCTCGTCAAGTACCGGAGTAGAAGTGAGGAGCACAGGCAGGATGCTGCCATCCCGACGGACCAGCTCGAATTCCAGCTCGCTCATCGGACCGGTTGTCTTGAACACAGGGAAGAGCGCCTCGAAGGTACTTCGGCTGGCCGGGGTGAGGAAGTCGGGAAGTCGCTTCTTTCCTATCACCTCTTCCCGCTCATAGCCGAGCCATCGCAGCTCTGTATCATTGATGCGCAGGAATACCCCTTCAGAATCGAGGGAGTGGAAACCGCATGGTGCGCGGTTATAGAACTCTTCGAGTTCCGTCGCCGCCTCGCGCACATTGTCTGCTCGATTGTTCGGAGTGCTCTCCACCAGGATCTCGCAGGAGGTAAGCCAACTATGTATTAGGAACTATAGCCAAAACCAAGCCGGGTCAGGGAATGGCGTGCCCTGTATCAACGGGAACCTCTGTTACCTCTCACACACACATTTCCACAGCGGTGATTGGCGCCCATTCGCGGTAAAAAAACCCTGACAGAAAAAAAGCCCCCGGAAGGGGGCTTTTGATTTATCGGATGGCGCCGGAGTGCGCTTCTTATTTGTGCACGCCCAGCTTTTCCCGCCAGCCGGGGAAGATCTCGTCCGAGTCGTGGGGGAAGGATTCGAAGGCGCGGGCGAACTCTTGGTGCTCCTTGGCGTACTCGATCGGGTCGCTGCCCGACTTCCAGCACTCGTAGGCCTGGCGCAGGGAGATGGCGCCCGCCGCCGGGGAGTCGATGTGGCCGTAAGCGCCGCCGCCGGCGGTGTTGATCACGTTGCCGTGGCCCAGGTTCTCGAAGAAACCGGGCAGGCGCAGGGCGTTCATGCCGCCGGAGATGATCGGGGTGGTGGGCTTCATGCCGTACCACTCCTGGTGGTAGACCGGACCCTGGCAGCTGTCGCGTTCGATCATGTAGGCGATGACCTTATCGTCCGCATCGCCCTCCATCTTGCCGTAGCCCATGGTGCCCACGTGGATACCGGAGGCACCCTGCAGACGGGCCATCTTGGCCAGTACGAAGGCGGTGTAGCCGCGCTTGGAGCTGGGCGAGGTGACGGCGCCGTGACCCGCGCGATGGTAGTGCAGGTACTGGCCGGGGTATTGGCGGCGTGCGGTGGTGACCATGCCGGGACCGCCCACGTAGCCGTCCACCAGGAAGGCCACTTTGTCGGCGTCGGGACCGAAGCACTCCAGCGCGAAGTCGGCGCGGGCGCACATCTCGAAGTGGTCGTCGGCGGTGATGTTCATGGAGAAGATCTTGGCCTCGCCGGTCTCGTCCATGGCGCGCTTCATGGCGTCATAGACCAGGGGCATGGTTGCTTTCACCGGGGCGAAGACCTGGTTGCCCTGGGGCTCGTCGTTCTTGATGAAGTCGCCACCCAGCCAGAACTGGTAGGCCGCCTTGGCGAAGGGTTCGGGACGCAGGCCCAGCTTCGGCTTGATGATGGTGCCGGCGATGTAGCCGCCGTTCTCCACAGGACGGCCGAGCATGCGCCACAGGTCGGAGATGTCCTTGGCCGGACCGTCGAACAGCTGAATGCCCCGCGGCGGCACGTAGAAGTCGACCATCTTGGCGTACTCGATGTCGCCCATGCCCTGGTTGTTGCCGATGGTGAGGGTCAGGAAGGAGACCAGCATCATGCGGCCGTCGATGATGTTGCGGTCGAACAGATCGAGGGGATAGGCGATACGCATCTCCTCCTTGGCCTCATCGATGAAATAGACCAGCGCGTCGACACCCTTGGTGAAGTCGTCGGTGGTGCAGACCTCCACGTTGGTGCCGGTGGATGACTCGGCCGCGAAGTGGCCGGCGGCCTCCAGGTAGCCGTAACCGGTTTTGGGCTTCATGGTGTAGGCGCAGAGGATATGCTTGCCGCCTGCGATGAGGGCCTCTTCCTTCAGGCTGAGGTCCGAGTAACGTGCTGATTGGTCACGTGCCATTTATCCGCTCCTGTAAAGATGTAGTCTGTCGCAGGGAGCCCCTGCCGGCCAAAAAATCCCAGGCTATCCCGGGGTGGGATTGGTGGCAAACCTTACAGGGAACATGTATATAAGTATACTAAAATAAATTTATCGAAATCATAATTAAATACTTATGGTTACTGTGTGTATGTGCATTGGCATGGACTATTTAGCTACCGGTAGGGTGCGGCTTGCCGCACCATTTTCCTAAACGCTGGGAGATTCGGTGCGGCAAGCCGCACCCTACCTCTGCCCGAATTCACATATAGCCTGTAGGTCGGGTTAGCGTAGCGTAACCCGACAAATCAACTTTGCGGGCAAAGCGCTTCATGGCGATCTTTGCGTTATGAACGATTATTCAACCACCGGTGATGGCCGCGAACACATTCGGCAGCCGTTCCGGCAATCGCTCCACCTGGTCGACGATGGCGTAGTTGTTTTCGCCGAAGATGCGTGCCACATAGCGGTCGGCCTGGGGATCGAGGGTCAGGCAGTAGGTGTAGACGCCCCGCATGGCCAGATCCTCCACCGCCTTCTTGGTGTCGTGGCGCAGGTACTGGGGATCCCGCTCGTCGATGTCGGCCGGTTCGCCGTCGGTGATCAGCAGCACCAGCCGCTTCTGGGCCTGTTGCTGGGTCAGGTGCCAGCCGGCGTGACGCAGGGCGGCGCCCATGCGGGTGGAGAGACCGCCGCGCATGCCGGCCATGCGCGACTTGGCCTCGTCGTCGTAGCCCTGCTCGAAGTCCTTGAAGCGGTAGTACTGCACGTCGTGGCGGCCGTCGGAAGCAAAGCCATGGACCGCGAAGTTGTCGCCGATGGAATCGATGGCCCAGGCCAGCAGACCGGTGGACTCGCGGGTCAGGTTGAGCAGGCTGGGAGCATCCTGGTAGCCCGCATCGCCCTCGGCCAGGCCGCCGATCTTCTCGTTGGTCGATTCGGAGAGATCCATCAGCACCACGATGGCCAGGTCGCGTACATGACGGGTGATGCGGATGTTGATGCGCGGATTGGGCATGACGCCGCGGCGAATATCGATCATGGCCCGCACGGCGGCATTGAGATCCAGCTCCTCCCCCTCTTCGTAGCCGCGCCGCCGCACGATGCCCTGGGGCTGCAGGGCATCGATCAGATGGCGGATGCGCGAGGCGATCGGTTTGTACTTGGTGAGGATCTCATCCATCAACTCCGGATCGCCCTTGGGCTGACGGCGCTCGATGACGGTGGCCCATTCGGGGCGGGCCAGCTGTACCTGATAGTCCCACTCGTCGTAGTGATAGGGTTCGGAGACCGGCTCCTTGCCCCACATCTCGTTGTAGCTCACCCCCTCATCCTCGTAGGGGAAGAACTCAGTGTCGCAGACCCAGATCTCCTGGGCGTCGTCGCCGGCCAGCTCGCAGTCGACCTCGTTGGCCATCTCGATGGCGGAGACATATCGGCGTACCTGCTGTTGGCTGGCGGGCAGGTAATCGATGCCGCGCTCGGCGAATAGGTTTTCGGTGAAGTCCCAGAAGTAGCGGTTGTCGTCCCGGTAGGGGATGGGCCATTCGCTGAGGATGCGGACACTGGGCAGGGGGGCGATCTTGAGCACCCGGTTGTAGAAGTCGATCCCCGCGCTCCAGCTCAGGCGGGGATCGTGGGGATCCCGCTCCAGGTTTGCGCGGAAGGCGTTGGCGGTTTCGTCGATCAGGGGCTCTGTGTCTTTGTAGTCCGGGTCCATGATGGCGCGGGTGGTGCGCAGCATCAGATCCACGGTCTCGTGGGGTCGGCCGAATTCGTCCTCCTTATCCGGCTCGGCGTTGAAGAAGGCGAGCCAGAGCTTGCGCAGTCCCGGAAACTCCCGGTAGGCCAGGTATTCGACCCGGGCGTCCTCGAACAGCTCGATGAAGCGCATCTGCGCCTGGGAGAGCTGTTCCGCGGAGATCGGCTCGCGAGTGTAGACCATGTGCGCCGCGGCATGGGCGGCGGCGGCCCGGTAGATCTCGATGCCGTCGATGCCGCGGAAGGCGTCGTAGGCATCGGGCACATGGATCTGGAAATCCTCGATAAAGGGCTTCAAGCCGAGCCGGGTTTCGTAGTCCCCCGAGGTGGGACGCATCAGGAAGGCGCGGGCCCAGAGGGCGCGCAGGTAGAAGTTGAGCTTGCGTTGGTTGTCGACGAAGAGGGTGCCGCGCCGCTCTTTTTGCAACACTGAGCGGGCCGACTCGGTCTTGAGGCCGAAATAGGCCATCTGTCCTTCCAGATCCCGCTGATGGGCCTGTGCCCCCCAGAGGGCCCAGCGCCGCAGACCTCCCAGGGTCAGTTTGGATAGCAGCTCGTCGAGTACCTCCATCATCGGCCGCAAGCCGCGAGGCGCCTTGCCGGCCAGCTGGTGCAGCAGCTTCAGATAGCCGCGCATCACCCCGGCGTCGCCCAGGCGCTGGGCGGCCAGGGGCATGTTGGCCAGCATCAGGGTGATGACGGTGCCGGAGGTGTGGGAGGCGAGCTTCATCATCGATTCCACGATGTCGGGGATGATGTCCTCTCCCACCTCCTTTGCCACGCCGGGCATCTCCTGCACATAGGTCAGCACCAGGTCCTGGCCGCGCCCCAGGGTGCACATGGCGCGCATCCCCTCCAGGTAGTTCTGTAAACCGCGTGGCGACATCACACGCGCGGCCTCGTGGTAGGAGGAGTCCAGCGCCTCGAGGTGCTCGTGATCCTCTTGCTCGAGACAGCTGACGTATTCGGCGAAATTGATGGACATGGTTTTTTATCAGTCCGCAAATGAACGCGAATGAACGCAAATGCCAGGATGTTGTATCGAATGCGGCATGCCTGTCCTGCATAACGCTTGCAAGTGAAGTAGGGTGCGGATCGCCGCACTGTTTCTCTCGACAAAAGGGACAAGTGGTGCGGCAAACTGCTCCCAACACAATATCCGCGAGTCAGCGATCGGGTAGGGTGGGGCCCAGCCCCACCGATGTTTCTGTCTGTCGGGTGTTGATGGTGGGGCAGGGCCCCACCCTACGCTCTGTTTATGCCCTGTTGCTGAAACATATTTGTGTTCGTTCGCGTTCATTTGCGGACCATCAATCAAAAGTAGGTATTCACAGCCGCTCCCAAGGTATCCCGCATATCGGGATCGTCTGTGAGCGGTGTCACCAGCGCCATTTGGCAGGCGGACTGGGTGTCGATGCCCTTGGCCACCAGTTGCGCGGCGTAGACCAGCAGGCGGGTCGACATGCCTTCGTCGAGTCCGTGCCCCTTGAGGTTGCGCGAGCGGTGGGCGATCTGCACCAGCTTCTCGGCGGTCTCCCGTTCGATCCCTCCTTCGTGGGTGACGATCTCGATCTCGATCCCGCTCTCCGGATAGTCGAAGTCGAGGCCGCCGAAACGCTGCTTGGTCGACTGTTTCAGATCCTTCATCAGAGACTGGTAGCCCGGGTTGTAGGAAATGACGATCTGGAAGTCCTCATGGGCGTTGACCAACTCTCCCTTCTTTTCCAAGGGCAGCTGGCGACGGTGGTCGGTCAGGGGATGGATCACCACGGTGGTGTCCTGGCGCGCCTCCACCACCTCGTCCAGATAACAGATGGCGCCGATGCGGGCCGCCACCGTAAGGGGTCCGTCCTGCCATTTGGTGCCGTTGATATCGAGCAGGAAACGGCCGACCAGATCCGACGCGGTCATATCTTCGTTGCAGGCGACGGTAATCAGGGGCTTGCCCAGCTTCCAGGCCATGTACTCCACGAAGCGGGATTTACCGCAACCGGTGGGACCTTTCAGCATCACCGGCATGCGCGCGGCGTAGGCGGCCTCGTACATGGCGACCTCGTTCGCCAGCGGGCGGTAGTAGGGCTCTTCGGTAATCAGATACTGGTCGC
>CAJICC010000215.1_pt1 | contig 11731 bp, 11 predicted proteins | sample 9199511 | NCBI WGS metagenome assembly CAJICC01 (sample SAMEA7708322, study PRJEB35096) | sediment metagenome | biome: marine neritic benthic zone biome [ENVO:01000025]; feature: sediment [ENVO:00002007]; material: shallow marine sediment [ENVO:03000034] sea grass bed [ENVO_01000059] ...
GGCCGAATTGGCCAAGCACGAGCCGGCCGGCATCGACGCCATGCTCACTATCCCATTGCTTGGCGAGAACCGCCTGACCGCAGCAGAGATTCAGCAGGAACTCGACAACAACGCCCAGGGCATACTCGGCTACGTGGTGCGCTGGATCGACCAGGGGGTGGGCTGCTCCACCGTGCCCGACATCGACAATGTGGGATTAATGGAAGACCGGGCCACCCTGAGAATATCCAGCCAACATATCGCCAACTGGCTGCAACACGGTATTACCGACGAAGCACAAGTGATTGAAACCCTAAAACGCATGGCCAAGATTGTCGATGGCCAAAACGCAAGCGACCTCAACTATCTCGACATGGCGCCGAGCTACTCCGGCATTGCATTCCAGGCGGCGAAGGAGCTTATCTTCCAGGGTTGCGAAGCTCCCAGCGGGTACACGGAACCGACGTTGCACAAGCGGCGAATGCAGTTACTAACCAGAACATAAGTATCATGACACTTAAAGGCCGCACGAGAGCGTTAAGGCATTCAAGGCTTATTCGGTGCGGCAAGCCGCACCCTACCCAATGAACAAGACAATCGTCGTCACTCCGGTGAAAACCGGAATCCGGCATGGCCGATGACCCTGGCGCCGGTTTTCGCTTTTCTTTGCGATGTGCCTTTGTTACACAGCCTATCAAAATCGCACGCCGACTGCCGGCCTGCTACTTAAGCACAACGCGCGCATTGACAGATTGCACCGGACGGTTCGTGTCATGGCCCATGACTTGACTGAACTTGTCGATTTGTTGCTTGGAGGCCGATGCTATTTTCTTCATGACAAACCAGTTGACGCCTTCGGAGCAGGGTGGAGTTGTTAGCGAGCCGTTGAATCGATAGTAATCACGACCGCTCGGCAATAAGTTTTTCGCGTTCAATCGCTCACTGAGCTGCACCGTCTTTCCCGCCTCGTGGGGCATCTTCCGCCAAGCCTTTTCCAGTTCCGCATTGGCTGCTCCTTGATTGTACATCACGGCGACCACAGCGAGATTGCCATCCTCATCGGCATGGACAAAGTGCGCCTCCATCGGGAAATGCCGCCCTTCAATCGTGTTTTCACTCGGCGTGTGGAAATGCAATTGTTTCAGCTCGAAGGAACTTCCCGCGACGGAGATCGTACTTCCAGGCGTGTAATTGAGCTTAATCGTATGGCCATTGTTGACTACTTTATCTCCGCCGGTCTGGTAATCGATATTCAGCTTCGGCAAATCGCCATCGATCGTCCCCGTTATATCGATTGGTGATTGATTTTTACCGCTTGCGCAGATTGCGAATTCAGGTGACAGTTTTCCCCAGTGTGCCGGGCCAGTCTGCCCAGTGTAGCCCCAGTGCATGGCTCCAGCGGAAAAAGATGTTCCCGGTATTATCAAGCCGGCAAGAAAAAAGGCGAAACGAAAGGTTATCATTTTACTTCTCCTTAAGTATATTGACTGAATGAGGTTTAAGCATCTGATAGCAATGCTTCTGGATTACAATGACTAGTGGCAGTTTTTCAACCGCCATTTCAGTGGCATGACCAGGCGGGTAAGATCCGACAAAATTTCACTAATTGCAATTCCTTCATTGTGATGTTTATCACTCAAATAACATTAAATCTAAAGTCTCTCCGCAAAGATGAAATTAAGTTTCCAAGGATGCGCGGTTAGTGACAAACATTAATAATATGGGATGCAGGCATAGCTAGGGACACTTTGAATAAGCCCACCTTGTCATTTCGGCTTTCGCCTGCATGACAATTCGATTAGAGGTCCCTTAATTATAGTTAAGGAAGCTCTGAATTAATCAGAGGTTGCTTAGGGCCTGGTTAGTAAATTGCCTCGGTTACGCCATCTTTCGACATCAAATTTACTTTTTGCGATCGTTTCAAACGCCTCGCCTGTCCGCATCGCTATCTCCGCCTCGCTTAGATTAATCAAACCCTCTTTCTGTAATCTGTCGAGTTTATTGTTGTCTACTACCCAGACTATCGCGGTTTGATCGCCTGTGAGCAGAGTAACAAAACGGCTCTCCAGCGAATTATCGACTGCAATTCGATTCAACAGCATCAAAACCGCTTCTACGTCATACCAATCACCGTAATTCTCGGCAATTTGCTGATAGTCCTTGCCATGGAATTGCGCAGTTATCCGATAAGAAGCGGATTCCATTTCATCTTCCGCCGGTGGCGTCTCCATAAATGCGGCGCCTTGCATATCGCTCAAAGCCGCAATATTTGCCAATAGGTGATGATGATCATTTGGAAACGTACCGGTTTCCACATCGAACCAGTAGATATTTCCCATCTCACTGATGTAGTCGGAAGCCGTTAAAGCCTCATCGAGTTGGTTATACTCCCCTGGGGCGTTCGGCAACAAGGCCATTGAATCGAGGTATTGCTTTAAATCATCTTGTCCGGGAAATCTGCTCAATGCCACCATGAGCGGTTTCAATGACGTGTTGGAGCCCTCTTCGATATCCCACTCCATCAATTCCCTCGCCTCTTCCCTCGCCGCCGCACGATTGGCCAATGCCTTATCACGCAGACATTGTTCAACAGCGACAGTTTGCTTCCCCCTTGAGAGACTTCTTCTCCATCCGGCACACTTGCCTTCAGACGGCGGGTTATCGCTGAATCTTGTTTGCCGTACCGGCTCATCGACCTTCGACGGTTCATTACAGGCCGCAACAAAGAATAGGCAACAAATAAGTAGGTATCTCAATTTCATATTTCCGCATCCTGCAACTGGATATTAGGCAAGCTCTGAATTAATCAGAGGTTCCTTAGATTCTGCCATAAAGTCGGTTGAATTCGTTCTCGACGATTTCGCAGTCGAGAAATGAAAAAGGCTCGCGATCTCTCGCAAGCCTTTGTTTTGTGTGGTGGGTCGTGCAGGGATCGAACCTGCGACCACCTGATTAAAAGTCAGATGCTCTACCAACTGAGCTAACGACCCGGAAATTTGGAACGCGCATACTACCCCAGTTTATCCGTCGAGTGAACCCCGCCGGGCTGCTTTTTAGCTCAGTCTTGCGCTTCACTCCATGATATCGATATGCACCCCCTGAGCTTGCAGCTCATCGGCCCTGGCCTGGATGTAGCGCTGAAAGTTGGGCTGCTCCCGGTAACTGCCAGAGAGGACGTATTCCATTGCGGAATGTACATGGAAGGCGCGCAAGTAGGCCTCGGCGCGAAAGACTTCCCTCCCCTGTCTGTCGAAGAATAGCAGACTCGGCGCATAGTTGACCTTGAGATCAGCGGCCCACTCGGTGGAGGGTCGCGTCTCACCGTCCGGGGTGACGATGGATTCGGCCGACCAGACATCCACCAGGGCCACGTCGAACCGGGAGAGGGTTTGTCGGATCTCATCCCGTTCGAGTATCTCCCGGTGGAGTTCGTCACAGGGCGGACACTGCTTCATCTCCATCAAGACCAACAGGGGTTTGCCCTCAGCGGTTGCCCTTCCCAGGTCGAGTGGGGACTGGAGGTAGTAGTCCTCCCGGTGCAGTTTACCGCTGGCGGCCGCGGGTTGCCGACTGGCAAGGAAGTCCCGCAGGCTCTGCCGGGTCTCCTGACGGGTGGCCACATAGTCGAGAGCGGCGCTGAATTTATGGGGCGGGTAGTAACCGTTGACCCGCAGTACCGTCCTGCCAGTTTCGTCGAGAAACAGCAGGGTCGGGGTGTACATGACCTTGAGCTTGGCCGCCAACTGCTTCTCGGTGGTGATTTTGCCATCAAGGTCCGTGACCTCGTTATCGCCCCATATGTTGATGGCGATCACCTGGAAACCATTGACGGTCTTGTCGACGATCTCCTTGATGCTGAAGTTTTCATTCAGCAGCTTGGCGCAGTAGGGACAGCCGTCCTGGTGAAAAAAGAGCATGACCCGCTTGTTTTCAGCCGCCGCCTCCCGCACATCCTCCTGCAGATCGAGAAAGGACTGTTTGAACCAAGCGGGTTTGTCATGAAACCCCGGATTGACCAGGCCGCTCGTCAGCGCCTGCTGCTCCTCTGCCGCCGGGAGGTAGTTACAGGCGATCAGTAAAATAAGCAGGGTGGTCAATCTGGCCATGGCTACCTCCTTTAGTCTGGGGAAAAAATAAAGGGTTTACGTGATAGAACAATGAGTCTGACGATAGTTTCAATGTGGAAAGATATCCAGCTGACGAGGTTTTGTCGGAATAAGAAAGAAATTCCTGACCATTATTCCAAATCATGACGTCGGTATTTTGTCACTAGCGGCCAAAATAAAACCTATATTATTGTTTTTACATGTTTTTTTGTTTTTGGCATGCATTTGGCATCATTCCGGGTACGTAGACAATTCAGTGAATCGCCAGTATGAGCAGCTTCCACAGCATACAAACTGAAACCAACCATGGAATAACCGGTATATTGCCAGATCCGCATGCCAACGTCCTGCAAGACAACGGCTCGCTCGGGCTCATCATGGAGCTCAGCGGTAAGCTGCAGACCACCCTTGACCTGGAGAGCCTGATCGAACTGTTTGCCCATGTGCTCGAAGAGCAGTTCCACTACGATACCCTGAACTATAGATCTCCCGACGGTGAAACGGTTCTGAAATACGGCCGCCGCGCGGGAAAGCATCGCCTTAACTACGATCTCAAGATACTGGAGTCGGGACTGGGCGAAATACGGGTGACTCGCGGGCGCAAGTTCCATCAAGTGGAAATCGAGCAGATCGAGAACCTGCTGGCCGCCCTGCTCTATCCCCTGCGCAACGCCCTTCTCTATCGGACCGCGATTCGCTCCGCCTTCATCGACTCGCTGACCGGCGTCAAAAACCGCTCTGCATTCGATGGTAATTTCTGCCGCGACATCGAGTACAGCCACCGCAAGGATAGCGAATTGGCGCTGATCGTGCTTGATCTCGATCTCTTTAAGCGCATCAACGACAACTATGGCCACATCGTCGGCGACAATGTCCTGGCGCAGGTGGCGCAGAGCGTCGAGCACACCATTCGCTCCAGCGACGCCCTCTACCGCTACGGCGGCGAGGAGTTCGTCGTCGTCCTCAACGGCACCGATGGGGCCGGCGCACTGCTGCTTGCGGAACGCATCCGGCAAAATGTGCAGCAGATGAACATCGAATCGATTAAGGATTTGCCGGTCACCATCAGTCTTGGGGTTGCCGTGCTGCGGGACCATGAGAGGGCCGATCAGCTGTTCAAGCGCGCCGACGCCGCCCTCTACCGGGCCAAGCGGAAGGGCCGCAACCGGGTGGTGGCCGCAGACTGAATCGAGTGAAGCTCTGACTTGATCACAGGTTCCTCAGCGCTCGTCGCTCGGCCTGAATAACGGCGCATCCTCCAATCTTATTAAGCAGCGTTCTCAACCCGCACCCTACTCCCGCTCATACGGATCCGGGGCAGGCCGCTTTCAGAATGCACTCCTCGCACTTGGGTTTCGGCCGACATACCAGTTTGGCATGGTGGTCTATCAGGGCGTGGTATTCGTTGTAGATGGCCACGTCAGCCGGTAACGTCTTTTCGAAGGTGGCACGCAAGGCCTCGTAGGACAGCTCACCATCCAATAATTCCAGCCTTGAAAATAGTCGACGGGTGTAGGCATCGATGACAAAGACCGGCCTTTGATAGGCGTAGAGCAAAATGTCATCAGCGGTCTCCGGGCCGATTCCGTGAACTGATAGCAGGCGCCCGCGCAGGGTTTCCGTCGCCAGTGATGCCGGGGCATCCTCCGCCAGCAACCAGCGGCACAGGGCTTGCAGTCGCTTGGCCTTGACATTGAAGTAGCCTGAGGGACGCAGATAACGGGCTAGCCGTTTGGGCGTCAATCCGGCGATGGCTGCAGGTTCGAGCAGTTCCGCTTGGCGCAGATTTTCGATTGCCCGCTGCACGTTGATCCAGGCCGTATTCTGGGTCAGCACTGCGCCGACCATGACTTCGAAAGGGGTCTCGGCAGGCCACCAGTGTTGGGAGCCGTAGTGATTGAATAACCGGCGGTAAAGGGATTTCAGGGTATAGGGTTTTGATCTCACCGCTGTCGTCTGCCACCCTCACGGCTGCGGGATGTTTTGCCTCGGGCGGTCTTTCGTTTGCCGCTGGTCGGAGAGGGTTTGAGACCCAGGGAGTTCTGCAACTCATCGATCTCGCCGGGGGTGAGATAGCGCCAGCGGCCTACCTTGACGGCCGAGTCGAGTATCACGCTGGCGTAGCGTACCCGTTTCAGGCGGCTCACTTTGGCCCCCACCGCCTCCCACATGCGCCGTACCTCGCGCCGGCGACCCTCCATGATCACCACGTGATACCAGCGATTGATGCCCTCGCCGCCCGATTCGACAATCTCCTCGAAGCGGGCCGGCCCGTCTTCCAGTTCGACGCCGTTTACCAGCCGTTCGAGCTGTTCCTCACTGATTTCGCCCATGACCCGGACCGCGTACTCCCGCTCCACCATGCGACTCGGGTGCATCAGCCGGTTGGCCAGTTCCCCGTCAGTGGTGAGTAGCAGCAGGCCGGAGGAGTTGATGTCGAGCCGGCCGACTGGGATCCAGCGGCCCTGTTTGAGTTTTGGCAGACGCTCGAATACGGTGCGGCGGCCCTCCGGATCATGGCGGGTCACCAACTCGCCCTCGGGCTTGTTGTAGAGCAGGACCTCCCGCGCCGGCGGCTCCAGGCGACGCGCCGAAACCTTGCGTCCATTGACCTTGACCGTGTCTCCGGGTTGTAACCGTTGACCCAGTTTCGCCGGAAATCCATTGACCTCGATCTTGCCGTCGCTGATCCAGCCCTCGATCTCCCGCCGCGAGCCCAGGCCGGCGTTGGCCAGCACCTTTTGCAGGCGTTCGCCGCCGGGGGTCTTACTCCGACTCACGGGCAGGCTTATGCAACTCGGTTTCCAACTCGACCACATTGTCGGCCGCTTCGACTACCGCCCGGATTTCCTCCCTCCGGTGGTCAGCGTCATGGGTTTCCGCCTCTTGTTGCTCGTCGGCAGGTTGCATCTGGTCTCCGGAATCCTCTGTCAGATAGGTCGCGTCGGTGGCGATTACCTCGTCGTCTGTCTCCCCGTCGCCACCGGCCTCCTCTGCAGAGGCCTGTTCCGGCTGGGTGGGATCACTCAGCTCCAGTTCCCGGTTGATGGAATCCAGATCCCTTATTTCGGCCAGGGTGGGCAGCTCGTTGAGGCTCTTCAGGTTGAAGTAGTCGAGGAACTCCTTGGTGGTGGCGTAGAGGGCCGGTTTGCCCGGCACGTCCCGATGGCCCACGACCCGCACCCACTCCCGTTCGGTGAGGGTCTTGATGATATTGGTACTGACACTGACGCCGCGGATCTCCTCGATCTCGCCGCGGGTAATGGGCTGCCGATAGGCGATCAGGGCCAGGGTCTCCAGTAGAGCCCGGGAGTATCTCGGCGGCCGCTCCGCCCACAGGCGGGAGATCCAGGGCGACAGCCCGGCGCGCGCCTGGATGCGAAAGCCGCTGCCGACCTCCACCACCTCGATACCGTGCCCCTGGTATGCCTCCATCAGGCCGTTGAGCACCTGGCGCAGTTGCTTTTTCTCCGGCTTCTCACGCTCCTCGAACAGGTCCAATAGCTGATCCAGGCTCAAGGGCCGGCCAGCCGCCAGCAAGGCGGCTTCGACAATCTGTGTTAGCTTCTCTTCGGATGACATATCGAATTAAGTCTCGTATTCCTCAGGCGCTGATCGACTTTATGTGAATCGGAGCGAAGTCCTCCGCCTGCACCAGTTCCACCAACGATCCCTTGATCAGCTCCAGTATGGCGAGGAAGGTCACCACCACCCCGAGGCGACCTTCTGTGACATCGAATAGATCGGTAAAGCTTGTAAACCCCTCACTATTCACCCGCTGCAATACCAGGGACATGCGCTCGCGCACCGATAGGGCCTCCTTCTCGACCCGGTGACTGCTGAACATATCGGCCCGTTGCAGCACGTCCTGCAATGCCAGCAGGAGTTCCCGCATATCCACATCGGGCTCTACTATTTCCACCTGGCGATCCACCAGTTCCGCATGACATTGGAAATTGTCCCGGGTCATGTGGGGCAGTTCGTCCAGATCCTGCGCCGCTTGCTTGAAACGCTCGTACTCCTGCAGGCGCCGAATCAACTCGGCCCGCGGGTCTTCGCCCTCTTCCTCTTCGCCGCTCGGCCGCGGCAGCAGCATGCGGGACTTGATCTCCGCCAGCATGGCCGCCATCACCAGGTACTCCGCCGCCAGCTCCAGCCGCAGATCGCTCATCATCTCGATATACTGGATGTATTGTTCCGTAATCTCCGCGATGGGGATATTGAGGATATCCAGATTCTGCCGGCGAATCAGGTAGAGCAGCAGGTCCAGCGGCCCCTCGAAGGCGTCGAGAAAGACCTCCAGGGCATCCGGCGGGATATAGAGATCCGTCGGCGGCGCGGCATAGGGCTCGCCCATCACCATGGCGAAGGGCATCTCCTCCTGCTCAGGGTGGTGGTGTGGATGTTGTTCTGTCGGTTCCATAGTTGTAATCGTCTTATCCGGTCCTAACTCAAGTCGAGTGACATCACCTGGCGCACTTCCCGCATCGTCTCCCGGGCCACCTGCCGTGCCTTCTCGGAGCCCTCGCGGATCACTTGCCTGACCAACTCCGGCTGGGCCTCGAACTCCGCCGCCCGCGCCTGCATCGGTTTTAGCTCCCCCAGCACCGCCTCGATCACCGGCCCCTTGCAGTCGAGACAACCGATGCCAGCGCTGCGGCAACCCGCCTGGACCCAGTTTTTGGTATCGTCGCCGGAGTAAACCTGGTGGAACTGCCACACGGGACACTTCTCCGGCTCTCCCGGGTCGTTGCGCCGTACCCGGCTGGGGTCGGTGGGCATGCGCTTGATCATACTCTCCACCTCGGCGATATCCTCACGCAGGGAGAGGGTATTGCCGTAAGACTTGGACATCTTCTGGCCATCGAGGCCCGGCATCTTGGAGGCCTTGGTCAGCAGCGGCTGGGGTTCCATGAGGATCAGCCGCCCGCCGCCCTCCAGATAACCGAGCAGCCGCTCCCGGTCGTCCGCGGTGATGTTCTGCTGCTCGTCCAGCAGCCCACGGCCGCTGACCAGGGCTTCCGCATCCCCCTGCTCCTGGTAGGCGCGCTGCAACTGGGCGAACTGCTTGGCCGCGCGCTTGCCCATTTTCCTGCGCGCCGCCTCCGCCTTCTCCTCGAACCCGGGCTCACGGCCGTAAAAGTGGTTGAAGCGGCGGGCAATCTCGCGGGTCAGCTCCACATGGGCCACCTGGTCCTCCCCTACGGGTACCTGGGCCGCCCGGTAGATCAGGATATCAGCCGATTGCAGCAGCGGATAGCCGAGAAAGCCGTAGGTGGCCAGATCCTTCTCCTTCAGCTTCTCCTGCTGGTCCTTGTAGCTCGGCACCCGCTCCAGCCAGCCCAGTGGGGTGATCATGGAGAGTAGCAGATGCAGCTCCGCGTGCTCGGGTACCAGCGACTGCACGAAGAGGGTCGCGGATTCATGCTCCACGCCGGCCGCCAGCCAGTCGATTACCATATCCCACACGCTGGCGGGGATCAGGCTGGGATCGTCGTAATGGGTAGTCAGGGCGTGCCAATCGGCGACGAAGAAAAAGCAATCATGCTCATGTTGCAGTTCGACCCAGTTCTTCAGCACCCCGTGATAGTGGCCGAGGTGGAGCCGGCCGGTCGGGCGCATGCCGGAGAGTACACGGGATGGCTGGGCGGTCGGTTGCAAAATCAGCTCCTCATGGGATTGAGTAACAGGGGTATCAAACGGCTGACGATGTCGGATGCGGGCAGCATTTTGATGGTCAAACCTATCACAGGCCCTAGGATGACACCCAACATTCCTGTCGCCAACAACACAACGACCAGGATCAGGCCGAACGACTCGGTGCGAGAGTAGAGCTGGGCCTGTTTATGAGGCAACAGGGAAACCAGGATTCGACCGCCATCCAACGGTAGGATCGGCAGCATATTGAGGGCCATCAGCACTGAGTTGATCAACACCCCCGCGACCCCCATCAGCACCAGCGGCCATGCCACCCAGCTGAAGTCTTGCATACCGGCGGCGCCGAGATAGACCATCAGCGCCCAGATCAGCGCCATCAGCAGATTGGCGGCGGGACCGGCCAGGGCCACATAGCCCATGTCGCGCTTGGGATGGTGCAGATTGCGCCAGTCGACCGGTACCGGCTTGGCCCAGCCGAACATGAATCCGGTCATCAAATAGAGCCCCACCGGCACCAGGATGGTGCCGATGGGGTCGATATGCTTGAGGGGATTGAGGGTCACGCGACCCAGCATCTCCGCTGTCTTGTCGCCCAGACGCTTGGCCATCCAGCCATGGGCGGCCTCGTGCACGGTGATGGCGAAGATCATCGGCAACACGAAGATGGCGAGTGTTTGGATAAAGTTGAGCCCGTGCATTGAAAAATTATACCTCGAAGAGGGAGGCGTCGCCCTTGCCGGTGCGCACCACTTGCGGCACCTCTTCGGTCATCACCACCACGGTGGTGGGTTCGAAGCCGCAGGGGCCGCCGTCGACAATCAAATCCACCTTGTGCTCCAGCAATTGGTGTATCTCAAAGGGGTCGATCTGCGGCATCTCATCGCCGGGCATGATCATGGTGGTGCTCATAATCGGCTCGCCCAGTTCCTCCAACAGGGCATGCACAATGTTGTTGTCGGGTACCCGGATGCCGATGGTACGCCGCCTGGGATGCATCAGGCGACGCGGCACTTGCTTGGTCGCCTTGTGAATGAAGGTGTAGGGTCCGGGAGTCAGCATCTTGAGCAGGCGGTAGTCCCTGTTGTCGATCTTGGCGTAGTTGGAGATCTCGGACAGGTCACGGCACACCAGGGTGAAGTTGTGGTCATCATCGACCTGCCGAATGCGTCGGATGCGCTCCATCGCCCCCTTGTCACCGATGTGGCAGCCGAGGGCATAGCTGGAATCGGTCGGATAGACTACCAGACCGCCTTCACGAATGATGCTCACCGCCTGGGTAATCAGCCGGGGTTGTGGATTATCGGGATGAATCTGGAAAAACTGTGCCATGGGAATAGAGATCAAACCGCCTTGCGCACCGAGACAGGGCTAAGCTGCGGCGGCCAATCGGCCCAGATTGGCCGGCAGCCGGCCGGCAGCAAAGGCAGGCGTCCCAGTGCGATCCAGGGATTCTCGGGAGAATGGAAATCGGAGCCGGCGGAAGCCAGCAGGCCGAAATCATCGCAGTGTTTAGCCATCGCCAGGTAGTCGTCCCGTCTGTGGCTGCCGGAGACAACTTCAATCCCCTCGCCGCCCATTTCGCGGAACTCGGTGAACAACCGGCGCAGCTTGGTGCGGGTCATTCTGTAGCGTGCCGGATGGGCCACCACGGCCTGGCCACCCGCGGCGTGAATCCATTCGACAGCCGCCTCGAGTTTGGCCCAGTCACCCGCCACATAGCCCGGCTTTCCATGCACCAGATAGCGTTTGAACACCTTGCGTTCATCATTGACCACACCCCGCTCTACCAGCATGCGTGCGAAGTGGGTGCGGCTGACCAGGATACCGTTGGAGAGGGCCAAGGCCCCTCGATAGGCGTCCCCCACACCGCTTTTTTCAAGCCGCCGGCCGATCTCCTCGGCGCGCCAGGCGCGGAACTCCCGCAGAGAAGCAAGTCCCGCCTGCAGGCTCTGTTCGGCGGGATCCACATTGAGACCGATGATATGCAC
>CAJICC010000395.1_pt1 | contig 11688 bp, 15 predicted proteins | sample 9199511 | NCBI WGS metagenome assembly CAJICC01 (sample SAMEA7708322, study PRJEB35096) | sediment metagenome | biome: marine neritic benthic zone biome [ENVO:01000025]; feature: sediment [ENVO:00002007]; material: shallow marine sediment [ENVO:03000034] sea grass bed [ENVO_01000059] ...
GTAGGGTGGGGCCCTGCCCCACCATTATGTAAGGGCCACTCGGATTAGGGTTAGTACACTTAGTCTATTACCAGCTAAATCCGGCCGGTAAATTATTCACCACCATAATCAAGCTCCGTGACGCTCAACTCCTCCGGCCAGCATCCGGTGGGCGGCCCCAGCTTCAGCTCGCTGTCCTCGAAGCGAACAAGATAGATGGTGCGTTCCGGCGCCTCTTCCAGATATCCGGTTTCGATGATCACGCCGCGGGTGCCCGGCTTCGCCAGCAAGGCATCATCCTGGACCTGAGGAATCCCACCGTCGTTATAGATATGGCTGGCCGCGTAGACTCTGTCACCTGGGTTGAGCTGTTCGAGTGTCATTGTCGGTTTCCTTTGTTGGGTTTGCTACCAAGAGATGTTCCCCGTGATGTCGCGGTCACGACAGGATATACCAGCCCTACAACCGAAAATACCCTTAAAAAACAAACATAAATCCATTTGGGATGAGATGGCATAGGCTTTGCAACATATTGGTAAAGAGAATCAAGCAAGAGACTTGCCACGGAGCGAACGACCATGAAAACACCCGACCACAAGCGCCGCATACAGGGCGGTAACAAGTCCGCAAACATCGATGCCGTTGCCGGCAGCGAACTATCGAATTTCGCCTAAACATTCAGGAGCAAAGCGATGTGGGACTATTCCGAAAAAGTGCAGGATCATTTCTTCAAACCTCGTAATGCGGGCGCCGTTCCGGATGCCAACGCGGTCGGGGACGTAGGTTCGCTTTCATGTGGTGACGCGCTTCGTTTGACACTGAAGGTCGATCCCGAGAGAGAAGTGATTCTAGAAGCGGGCTTTCAGACCTTTGGTTGCGGCTCGGCCATTGCCTCCAGCTCGGCGCTGACCGAGATCATCATAGGCATGACATTGGATGAGGCCCTCAAGGTGAGTAACCAGGACATTGCAGACTATCTCGACGGCCTGCCGCCGGAGAAGATGCACTGCTCGGTGATGGGGCGCGAGGCGCTGCAGGCCGCGGTCGCCAACTATCGCGGCGAGGTATGGCAGGACGATCACGAAGAGGGCGCCCTGATCTGTAAATGCTTTGCCGTCGATGCCGTGTTGATCGAAGAGACAATACGCGCCAACGGCTTGCGCAGCGTTGCGGAGGTGACCAACTACACCAAGGCGGGGGGTGGTTGTTCCGCCTGCCATGAAGGCATCGAAGATATCCTTGCCAGTGTGTTGGCGGAGCAGGGTGAGACCTTCAATCCCAATATGATGGCCCCTGAGATCAAGAAAACCAGCCCGGGTTTGACCAATCTGCAACGCATTAAACGCATAGAAGAGCTACTGGATGAGATTCGGCCCAAACTGCATCACGACCGTGGCGACGTGGAGCTGGTCGAAGTCGATGGCCGTTATATCTACTTGAAAATGACCGGTACCTGCGCCGGTTGCCAGATGGCCTCCGCCACCATGGGTAATATCCAGCAGCACTTGGCCGAAGGTTTGGGCGAGTTCGTCCAGGTCCTGCCCGCCGAGGAGCTGACCCGGCGCGCGGCGATGGGAGCATGAGCCATGAGTGACGGAATCTATCTCGACAACAACGCCACCACTATGGTGGCGCCGGAAGTGGTGGCGGAGATGTTGCCTTTCTTCAGCGAGCAGTTCGGCAATCCCTCTTCACTGCACCAGTTCGGGGATAAGGTCGGTCGCGCCATTAAGAAGGCGCGCAAGCAGGTGCAGCTACTGTTGGGCGCCGAGCACGATTCGGAGATCGTCTTCACCTCCTGCGGTACCGAATCGGATTCCACCGCGATCCTTTCGGCGCTCAAGGCGCAACCGGATCGTAAGCAGATCATTACTACCGTGGTCGAACATCCCGCCATTCTGACACTCTGCGAAAACCTGGAGAAAGAGGGATATACCGTCCACTATCTGAAGGTGGACAAGCAAGGCCGTTTGGACCTTGATGAATACCGCAGGTTGCTTAGCGACAAGGTGGCCATCGTCTCCGTGATGTGGGCCAACAACGAAAGCGGCACCCTGTTCCCAGTACCGGAAATGGCGGAGATGGCGCGCGAGGCGGGAGTAATGTTTCACACCGATGCGGTGCAAGCGGTGGGCAAGCTGCCCATCGACTTACAGCACAGTTGTATCGATATGCTCTCTCTCTCCGGACATAAACTGCATGCGCCCAAGGGCATCGGCGTTCTCTATTTGCGTCGCGGTGTGCGTTTTCGTCCCCTGCTGCGTGGCGGACACCAGGAGCGCGGCCGGCGCGCCGGTACGGAAAACAGCGCTTCCATCATCGGCCTAGGCAAAGCCTGCGAAATGGCGGTGCAAGCGATGGCCTATGAAACGAGTTTTGTGAGGGAGATGCGCGATCGTCTGGAGCAGGGCATACTGGAGCAGGTCGGTCATTGCTTCGTCACCGGCGATCCCGGCAACAGGCTGCCCAATACCTGCAACATCGCCTTTGAATATATCGAAGGCGAATCGATCCTGCTGCTGTTGAATAAGATGGGCATTGCCGCATCGAGCGGTTCCGCCTGTACCTCCGGCTCTCTGGAACCTTCCCATGTGATGCGGGCCATGGATATCCCTTTTACCGCGGCGCACGGTTCTGTGCGCTTCTCTCTCTCTCGCTACAACACGATGGCGGAAGTGGAGCGTGTAATCGAGGCTGTACCGCCCATTGTCGACCAGTTGCGTAAGTTGTCACCCTACTGGAACGGCAACGGTCCAGTGGAAGATCCGCTGCAGGCGTTCGCCCCCACCTATGCCTGATTCACCTATTTTGTCCTGATCCTCTCAGCACTTTACCGCAGCATTCGCTGCGGTTTTTTTGTTTGAAGCAACCTGGCGGTTAGGAATTTTTCCCATAAAGCTGTTTGTTGGCGAACGCGATACACTCATTGCATATTTTTACCTCGGGACCGAATAACAGCTTCATGTCATGTTCCTGAGTCCTGCCACAGAAGGAGCATACATCATCAGTTTCCGCGGCCGGCTCATCCTGCAGCAACTCCTCGGCGAAGGAGGCACAGTCGGCACAAATTCGGATATCCACATCCGGGCCTGTGAACATCGGGTTTTCACCCGCCATGGGTTGATTACAAAAAGAGCAAATCCGGTCCTTGTTCATGCCTATCATATATCTCCTGCTTGAGACGACTCCCAGGATTTCCCGCTCCAGCCTGAATTCGGGAGTGGTTTGGTTGGGAAAGCGCCCGATGATGTACGTTTGTGTGTAACTACTTGAACCATACACATCTTGGCCATCCATATCGAGGTGCCGCCAGCGTTGTTCCCGGCATGCCGCCCAATGTCGCATTCCCTACAAATTGTTGTTGGGCAGTAAGCATCGAATCCGGACGTCATGTTATAACTATTTAAAATATATAGCAAAAATATCATGGCATAGGGATTGCACTTCTTTCTCTTAGCTAGGAGTCAATCATGCGCCAGACACTAACCAAAGCCACAATCAACGACACCACGCTGCGCGATGGGGAGCAGTCCGCCGGGGTCTCTTTTACCCTGCATGAGAAGCTCGCCATTGCCCGCAGACTCGACGCGTTGGGTGTGCCTGAGCTCGAGGTGGGTATTCCGGCCATGGGCGAAGAGGAGCGGGACGCCATCCGCGGGGTTGCCGCCGCTGTGGAACGTGCGCGACTGATGGTCTGGTGCCGCATGCACAGTCAGGATATCCGTCACTGCGGTGATCTGGGGGTGCAGATGGTCGATCTCTCCATACCGGTGTCGGATCAGCAGATCGGAAACAAACTGGGCCGCTCACGGGATTGGGTGCTGGATCAAATCCCGCCTTGTGTCGAAGCGGCCCGGGAGTTGGGGCTTGAGGTCTGCGTCGGCGGTGAAGACGCCTCAAGGGCGGATCCGGACTTTCTCAAACGAGTGATCGAAACGACGGAGCGGGCCGGCGCGAGGCGTTTCCGCTTCGCGGATACGGTTGGCATCATGGAGCCGTTCCAGGTCTATGACACGATCCGTGAGCTGCGTGCCGTCATCGGTATCGAGATTGAGATGCACGCCCATGACGATCTCGGCTTGGCGACGGCCAACACATTGGCGGCCTTGCGAGCCGGTGCGACCCATGTCAACACCACGGTACACGGTTTAGGTGAGCGGGCTGGAAATGCGCCGCTGGAAGAAGTGGTGATGGGGATGCGCCGATTCTACAGCCAAGGCGATGAGATCGATATGTCAAGCTATTCTGACCTGTCGGCATTGGTTGAGAGTGCTTCAGGCCGCAGCGTCGGTTGGCAGAAGAGTCTGGTCGGCGCCGGTGTATTCACCCATGAAGCGGGTATTCATGTGGATGGCTTGATCAAGGATCGTCGCAACTACCAGGGCGTCGATCCCGCCGAGCTGGGGAGAGATCACCAGTTTGTACTCGGCAAGCATTCCGGTAGCCATGCCGTGATCCAGGCCTATGCCGATATGGGTATGGCTTTGAATCGTGAACAGGCGACGTCGTTGCTGCGTCGGGTCAGACAGCATGCGATGGAGAACAAGCGGCCACCGGCCGCTCAAGAACTGCGCCGTTTCTATTTGGAAATCAACAACCAGTCCCGGGAGTGGGCCTATCAATGGTGAAAAGCAAACAGGAGACAAGCCATGGGTGAGAGTGCACTCGATCTGGAAATGGACGAACTCGAAAGCGCCGAAGAATTTCTCGACTACTTCGACATCGAGTACGAGCCGTCGGTGGTGCAAGTGAATCGTCTGCATATCCTGCAACGCTTTCATGACTATGTGCAAGACATCGAGGCCCTGCCGCAGGACAAAGAAGAGCAGCACGCACTCTATGCCGGTCTCCTCACCAGCGCCTACCACGACTTCGTGCAGTCGGACGCCTTGCACGAGAAGGTATTCCAGGTATTTCGTATGCACGAGCCGGCAACGGTAGCGATTCCGCTGGCCGACCTGAGCCGGCAGGTGAACGACATTGCGCCCAAAGTTTGAATATGGGGCGAAGGTACGTGTGGTGCGCAACCTGCGCAACGACGGCACCTATCCGGGGGAACCCACCGGCCGCTTGCTGGTTCGTTGCGGCAGCGTCGGTCATGTGTGCGATGTAGGTACCTTCCTGCAGGATCAGTTGATCTACACGGTCGATTTTCTTGGCGCCGAGCGTCGCGTCGGCTGCCGGGAGCAGGAGTTGCAGTTGGCGAGCGATCCCTGGATAGCCACCCGTTTCGGGTTTCGGGACAAAGTCACACCGAAAATAGCTCTCGCCATCCGGGGTGAAATAATCGCACAAACCGGAGACGCGGGGGAGATCGAAAAAGTCCTGCGAGAACATCCGGGCGGCCCCGCCTACCACGCCCGCTTCAACGGACGTACCCTGCAGGTGCCGGAGAACGCTCTGGAATTTCTCCATCCTGAGCTTGAGGAGGTGTCATGACCTTGGCTGAAAAACAATCCAGCATCTCCCCGGAGTTTAGTTACCATCTGCTGCGTCATGCCCTGAACGACTATGGAAAAAATCCGGGTCAGCTCGATCCCTACGAGTACGACCAGGTCTATCTCAAGGCCGGCAAAGGCCATGAACTGGAGTCGCTGGTTCTCGCGTCAGCGGAGGCGCAGGGGCTGGTGATCTCCGAACAGCAGCTTGACGACTCGATGCGAGCGGTGGCCTCTCGCTACGCAAGTTACAAGGAGTTCCTCGACGATCTGGAACTCAACGGCTTGGATGAGACGGGCCTGCGCAAGGCGCTGCAACGGGAGCTGATATTCGACAGTGTCATGCAACGGGTAGCGGCCAATAGCGCCGAAGTCAACGAACTCGACGTCCGGCTCTACTATGAAATGCATCACGAGCGTTTTCAGACAGCGGAATCGAGAACAGCCAGCCATGTGCTGATAACCATCAATCCCGACTATCCGGAAAATACCCGGCAAGCGGCCAACGATCGCCTACGGCAGGTGTCGGAAAAATTAGCGGGACGCGGCAATCGCTTCGAGATGTTCGCCAAACAATACTCCGAGTGTCCCACCGCGGTGCAGGGCGGCCAGCTGGGTGATGTGACCAGAGGCCAACTCTATGAATGTCTCGACACCGTCCTGTTCAAGATGGCGGAGGGTGAGATCAGTGAGATCGTCGAATCGGAGCTGGGCTTTCATATTCTCTATTGCAATAAGATCAAGCCTGCGCGCAGAGTGCCATTTACAAAGGCGGCGCCGCGTATCCGTGAGTTGTTACAGAGACGTCAACGCCGTAATTGCCAGAAGGCCTGGCTCAACAGCCTGCAGAAGGTATCTCAGGCATGATTAACCAGAAAGCCGGGTTAATAGTACGTATTTTTTTTGCTTTTGCGAGCATGACCCGGCCCGTAACCGAACTGCTTTTTGAAGGCCTTTGCAAAGGCCGCTTCCGATTGATATCCGCAGCTCGCCGCAACTTGGGCTACCGAGTGATCGGTGGTTTGAAAATGTAGCTTGGCCTGGGCCATACGCCAGCGGGTGAGATACTGCATCGGTGTCATTTCCACAAGACGGCTGAAGCGTTCGGCAAAGGCGGAGCGCGACATGCCGGCCGTCTTCGCCAATCTTTCCACGCTCCATTGGCGGGCCGGATCCCCGTGAATTTCACTCAAGGCCTTGCCGATCTGGATATCGGCCAGGGCGGTGATAAATCCCTGGTCATTACAACGTTCCATGTGGCTGCGGATGACATGAATAAACAGGATCTCCGACAGCTTGTCGATCAACAGGCTGCTTCCCAACAGGCTATTCTCCGTTTCGTAGTACATGAAGCGTCCCAGGGTATCCATCAGCGGCTGACCGGCGGATTCATCGCTGCGAATCACCATGACCTCGGGGAGGGCGTCCATCAGGGGGTTCCAGCTATGGCGGGCAAAATCAAAGTAACCGCAAATCAGGGTCACGGCCGGCCCGGATGTGTCGTCACCGGGTAACTGATTGCGGGGGAAATCATCCGCCGGCGGCGCCTCCCGGTTACTGATGGTGTGTTTCGAATCATGGGGAAAGACCACTAAATCCCCGCCGGCCAGCCCAATCGGTTCTTGCATTTCCGGCATGTGCAGCCAGGCACCGCCTCGGGCCACCAGGTGGAAAGTCGCCCGTCGGTCGCCGGAAGTATCCACCGCCCAGTCGCCCCGAAAGCAGGCGTGCAGAAAGACTTCGGCCCTCAGGCGAAGGCTGCGCAGAATGTCACTTAATACATCCATAGATCAGATTATAGCTACTAAATGGACGAATAGACATAAATACAAGACGAAATATCATAGAACGTCCGCATAGAGCGGATCATACTTATCGCCACTTTCAACACAAGCATGGGGGTAAAGATGAACAAAGTCGAAATCTATTCGCATCCGGGCTGCGGCTATTGTCAGCAAGCGAAAGCGCTGCTTAATGCGCGAGGCATTCGCTATCGGGAACAGGATGTAGGTCGAGACCAACGGCTGTTGTCCGAGATGGTGCAGCGCACGGGCGGCCGGACCTTCCCGCAGATCGTCATCAACGACCAGCCCATCGGCGGCTATAGCGAGTTACTGGAACTCGACCGGACTCAACGGCTGGAAACCCTGTTCAATTAATCATTACCAAGAGATGCTAATCACCGCCTAAAGACGGGAAAAGATTTACGTGAATTGGCGGTGATTAGTGTCCATTTGCGGTGTATCTTAGTAACCCGACATATTTAGTTGCGAGTTTAATAACACTGAGCGGTTCCGCCGCATCCTCAACAACAGCTCTCGATAGTCTTATGGAAGCGACACCATGAATACAAAGAACAATCCGACTGTAGTTGTTTCAGAGTGGATGCAGGAGTTCATGAAACAGGATTCCTCCAGCGGTATCCTGCTGATTATCGCTGCATTTTTAGCGATGCTGATAGTAAACTCGCCGCTCGACTGGTTTTATGACGCCTTGCTGAGCACGCCGGTGGAGATACGTGTCGGTGCACTACAGCTGGCCAAGCCGCTGTTGCTGTGGATAAATGACGGTTTGATGGCGGTGTTTTTTCTGCTCATCGGTCTCGAGGTCAAGCGCGAATTTCTGGAGGGGGAGCTTTCCAGACCCGACCAGATCATCCTGCCGGGATTGGGCGCGGTCGGCGGGATGCTGGTGCCGGCGGCGATTTACTACTGGCTGAACCAGGGCGATTCCCTGGCCATGGATGGCTGGGCGATTCCGGCGGCCACCGATATCGCCTTTGCCCTGGGTGTCCTAGCATTGCTTGGCAATCGGGTGCCTGTCTCCCTGCGTATCTTTCTCATGGCGTTGGCGATCTTCGACGATTTGGGAGCAGTGGTGATCATCGCGATCTTCTATACCGCCGACCTCTCCCTCACCAGCATGTTGCTGGCGATTATCGCCGTGGTGGCGATGTTGGGTATGAATCTGATGAAGGTCACTCGTATATCGGCCTACATGACGGTGGGTGTCATCCTCTGGGTAGCGGTGTTGAAGTCGGGAGTGCATGCCACCCTGGCGGGAGTCATCGTGGGTATGATGATTCCCCTGCGTGATGCCAAGGACCCACAACATTCTCCGTTGAAGACCGTTGAGCATGGCCTGCATCAATGGGTCGCATTCCTCATCATACCGGTCTTCGCTTTTGCCAATGCGGGCGTCTCCCTCGAAGGTTTCTCGCTCGCTGACCTGCTCGAACCCATTCCCCTGGGGATTGCAGGCGGACTGTTTATCGGTAAGCAACTGGGGATAATGCTCTTCTGCGGCGTCGCTATCGGGTTGGGAATCGCCAAACTGCCTACTGGCGCCGGTTGGATGGGTTTTTACGCTACCTCGGTGCTTTGCGGTATCGGTTTCACCATGAGTCTCTTTATCGCTTCTTTGGCCTTCGAGCAGGGTGGGTCGGAGCTGGTGGTCGCGGGCGACCGTGTCGGCATTCTGCTTGGCTCCGCATTATCCGCGGTGACCGGATATGTTTTGATGAAAGTGTTCAATCCCGCTGCGAAAGGTTCTGTTTCCTGATCCGTTGGCCTGTCAATCGATATCATAAGGTTAGGGGGTACAAGCGTGGCCCAGCCCTCCGGGTTGCGCCTGAAAAAGCGCCACTCGGCGTTGCTCGTCGCTCATTTGGAACAACCAAACCTCGCTCCTCGCGCCTTGATTGGCGCATTTTCAGGCACAACAGGGCCTATCGGATTAGTGTTAACAGGCCCTGATATAGCGGGTGTGCTCCAGATAGTCATGATAGACCCGCTTTCGCACCGCATCGTCCCCACGCTCGAACCGATCCACCAACAACAACAAGGCAAGCAGCCGGGCTTCATGGTAGGGGGAACGCAACAACTTCAGATTCTCCGCCAGCGAGATACCGCGAACCCGCTTGACCTCCGCCCGTAACACCGGCACCCGGATACCGAGAAACCGATCCCCCTCCCCATACTCCCCCGGCCCGGTCTTGAAGAAACGCTGCGAATGCGCAGCGATCTCCGCATCCCCCAACTGCCGAAGCCGTGAAACCAATTCAGACGCTTTCATTTGTAGCTAATAGAGAGACAAATGGTGTGATAGAGCAAGTCGTACCCCAGTTTCAAACAAGACGTAGGGTGGGGCCTGCCCCACCATAAAACCCGATGAGAGATACTCGGTGGGGCAGGGCCCCACCCAACCAAACATCAGCTGGTGGGCAATATGTAGGGTGCGGCTTGCCGCACCGCGAGCCTATAATCATTGCTACTCGTTTCGACATTTTAAAACCTTTATGCTCAAGTGATTACAATTCTACATACCAAAACCCAGGATAACCTTGATACAGCTTGCTAACATGAAATTTCAATACGAAATACTCAAGACGGAAACAGTCTACAAAGGCTTCCTAAAACTCAACCGCTACCGCCTGCGCCACGAACTCTACCTGGGCGGAGAGAGCGAAACCCTTGAACGCGAACGCCTCGAAAACCTCCGCGCCGCCGGCGTGCTGCTCTACGATCCTCGTCTCGACCAAGTCGTGCTGGTAGAACAATTCCGCATCGGCGCACTGGAAAAAGAGCCAAACCCCTGGCTACTGGAAACGGTGGGCGGTTTCGTCCCAGCCAATGAAAACGACGAATCGGTCGCCCGCCGGGAAGCGGTGGAGGAGGCCAACTGCACCATCGGCCGTATCGAGCGCATATGCGAGTTCATCGTCAGCCCGGGAATCTCCGTCGACCGCATCGCGCTCTTCTGCGGCGAGGTGGACAGCTCCCGCGCGGCCGGTGTCCACGGACTGGACCACGAGGGCGAGGATATCCGCGTAGTAGTGATGCCGGCGGAAGAAGCGATCGGAGAACTCTACAACGGCCGCGCCAACTCCACCAGCATCATCATCGCCCTGCAATGGCTGGCGCTGAATCGCAACACACTGCGCGAGCGATGGTCAGACTAGGCCGCGCGATACAATCCCGCCTGCCGCGTCTGCTCCGGAAAGGAGAGGGAAGCGGAAACTAAAAGCCAACGAATCAGGAGTAAAAACCACCAGGTCCCTTTTATATCGATGCGAATTGGAGTTAGACTTGGGTAATCATATGTGAGCTCCACTCATGGACGATTCATACCTGAACAACACAGCGCCCCAAAAGCCGGGCAAGCAACCCCCCCCGGCAGCGCCATCCTGTCCCTGCATATCTCCCCTACACAAGCTCGGAAGCGCCACAAGCCGCTATCGAAACCATGCACCCCGACACGCAAGCACAACACCGAAGGTCGGCCAGTCCCATTTTGCTCATCAATTAGGTCGTATAATCCCGAATATGTTATACAATATGCAATTAATTCAGCAAGTTACAATTGATTGCGCTGGGTTTAGAAGACACATGACGTGTTATAACACGACTTTTAGGTCCTCTAGTTATAGTTAGCGTTAAAAAATGAGAAACCTTGCCAAATTAATACTTGTCGGTTCGCTTTCCTTATTTGGTGGAAGCAACTGTTTCGCGGAAGTACCTAGCTTTCTCGACATAACCATAGGCGGTGAATACCCGTTGCCAATCGATTGGTCAAAATCCAGAAGTAATAATCCTAGTCCAACCGAGCAATTTCGAGCGCCAAACAAAGGCAAATATTCAAGCCTATTCCCTGAATACGAAGTCTCAGTCCTTCGGGAGAACAATCAAATCGCAATGATTACTGCTGAACGCACTATGGTGAATGTAAAGACCTGTGTGCAAGAATCAGAGAAACTGCGTGGGCAATTGGCAAAGGAATTCCCCACCTTGGAATGGGAACCACAACAGCAAATATTCGGGTCAGATAAAAGTAATTATTTTTACAAAGTAACTTGCACAAGAAAGGGTGGAAGTCCCTTCTGGGAGTTGCATTATCAGGCGCGTGGCAAGCTTCAAGATGAGTTACTTAAATCAGCGTGGAACAGGTTCATAGGCCGTCGACGCTAACAAGAAAATTAACGCGGAGGTAAATTTCGCTACCGCTCGAAAAACGGCGAAAAACGGGGTTGGAACACAATTGTTTCTAATATTAGCGAAAACTGTGTTCCGACCCCAGTTTTCCACATGATGTATAAAAGGAACCGCTTAACATGGCTCTGCACCTAATTCGGGCCACTTCGCGGCCCTCATAGGTGAGAGCCGGCGTTATGAGATACCAATACAAATGGAGGATATTATGATACGTAGAACATTCCTCAAGTCATTAATTCCAATGTCCCTTTTTATAGCTGGTTGCGTTAAGAGAATTCATA
>CAJICC010000546.1_pt1 | contig 11686 bp, 12 predicted proteins | sample 9199511 | NCBI WGS metagenome assembly CAJICC01 (sample SAMEA7708322, study PRJEB35096) | sediment metagenome | biome: marine neritic benthic zone biome [ENVO:01000025]; feature: sediment [ENVO:00002007]; material: shallow marine sediment [ENVO:03000034] sea grass bed [ENVO_01000059] ...
CCCCCATGCCGTAGATCACAGTGGGATCGGTCTGCAGGCGCATCCCCTTCTGCAGGCGACGCACGAAGACGCCGGCGATCTTGCCCCGTTCCGAGGGGATGGCGGTCTCCTTCTCGACGATGGAGGCGAGGATCAACGCCTCATAGGGCGAGTTGAACGGCAGATTCTCGTCACGTTGCTCCCAGGCCGTTTGCAGGAACTCCTGCATGCGATGGTAGGCGCGCTGGAGAAACTCCGTATCCGTGGTGCCTTTGGGGAAGTGGTAGGTATCGGGATAGAAGCGGCCCTCCGGGTGGATCCCCTCAAGCCCCAGACGCGACATGATATGTGCTTCTTCAATCCCTTCCAATGTCTGAACCAGAACCTGATCGCGCCTGACGGCCGACATCAGCTGCTTGAAGTTCCACCCCTCGATGATGGTGAGGGCGTGCTGCACCACCCGGGCGGAGGTAAGTATCTCCAGCAGTTGCGGCGGCGTGATATTCGGCGGCAGGTGGTATTCCCCCGCCTTGAGACGGCTAGCCTGTCCGGTCCAGCGCGCCACCAGACGCAGCATGACCGGCTTGCCAAGTATGCCTTGCGCCGCCAGATCGCCGGCCACCCGGCGAATGGTGGCGCCGGATTTGAGATCGTAGGTGAATCCCGATTCGGGGAGCATGAGGGGGGTGTTGACGAACTCGTCATACTCCAGCCAACCCCAAGCCACGAGGATGCTCGAAACGAAGATGGCGATGCCGATGACTCGATTGATCATGATGACTTCATTTTACTGATTTCTTTATGCATTGCAGGCTTGAATTCGCTTGTTCAATCCTTACTAAGTCACATTCGGGATTGCCTTGTTTGTAATGGTCGGGGTGGTGAACCGCATTCTGGGCTATGTTTTCAGGTTGTTGCTGATTAGCTATGGGTAGTTGGGGTCGGATGGTTGTAGGTGGGGCAGGCCCCACCCTACCCTGGTTGCAAGTGGTTGGGGGTTATGCGGGGCCTTATTTTTGTAATGCTTTCGCCACCGCATGGCGCAGGGAGGGCGGGATCGCATCGGGTGAGTAGGTGCGTCCCTCCAGCTCGGCGACTGGACAGAGACCCAGCAGGGCATTGGTTACGAACAGGGCGTCGGCGTGCTCAACCAGATCGAGTGTGATCTCCTTGATCGTCATGGGGATGCCGAGTGATTCGGCGCATTCAATGACCACCTGTCGCATAATTCCGTTGATGCCCGCGTGTGTAAGCTCGGGGGTGGAGAGTTTACCCCCGCGCACCAGGAACAGGTTGCCCTGAGTGGCGGAGATCACCCCGCCCTGCTCGTCCAGCATCAATCCCTCGGCGATTTGCGGATCCTGCCACTCCTGGCGCGCCAACACCTGTTGTAACCGGTTCAGATGCTTCACCCCCGCCAAACGACTGTTTCGGCTCCAGCGGGTCTCGCAAAGCCGCAGACGCATGCCGTGCCGGTACCATGCAGCGGGATAGTCGGGCCAGGAATGGAGGGAAAAGATACGGCGGGGTTCGGCCTTTTGCGGCGGACGATAGCCGCGACCGCCGCTGCCCCGGGTAAGGATGAGCTTGAGCACGCCCCGGTCGCAATCTTCACAAAGACTGTCGGCCTCCCGCCGCAGCAGGTCCTTGTCGCTGGTCGGCAACCCGAGCACGCCTTCGCCATGGCTCAAGCGCGTCATGTGGCGCTCCCAGAAGCGGGGTTGCGAGTCGATCACCGCCAGGGTTTCGAACAAGCCGTCCCCATAGTGCAACCCCCGGTCGCTGGCGGGGATCTGATCTGTGTGTTTTCCGTTTATCAGCAAGACGGCCGAATCCTTGGGCCGGTTACCAAGTGGTCAACCGGCTTTGCTGAAGACCAGGGTTCCGTTGGTGCCGCCGAAACCGAAGGAGTTGGAGAGGACTACATCGAGCTTCATCTGACGCGCCGTATTCGGCACATAGTCGAGATCGCACTCCGGATCCTGGTTTTCCAGATTGATGGTCGGCGGGACCACCTGGTTATACAGGGATAATATGCTGAAGACCGCCTCGGCGCCGCCGGCGGCGCCCAACATATGGCCGGTCATCGACTTGGTGGAACTGACGCAGAGCTTATGGGCATGATCGCCGAAGGCGCGCTTGACGGCCAGGGTTTCCGCTACGTCGCCCGCCGGCGTGGAGGTGCCGTGGGCATTGATGTAATCGATCTGATCCGGATTGAGTTGCGCATCCTTGAGCGCCAGTTGCATACACTTGGCGGCGCCTGAACCGTCCACCGTCGGTGCGGTCATGTGGTAGGCGTCGGAGTTCATCCCCACACCGACCAGCTCGGCATAGATCTTAGCGCCCCTAGCCTTGGCCCGTTCGTACTCCTCCAGCACCACTACACCGGCGCCGTCGCTGAGCACGAATCCGTCGCGATCCTTGTCCCAGGGCCGGCTGGCGCATTGAGGATCGTCGTTGCGGCGGGAGAGCGCTCGGGCCGCTGCGAACCCCCCAAGCCCCACTGGTGAGGTGGCCATTTCAGCGCCGCCGGCAAGCATGACATCGGTGCGGCCGCAGCGAATCATCATGGCCGCCTCGCCGATGCTGTGCGCGCCGCTGCTGCAGGCGGAGACGATGGAGTAGTTGGGCCCCTTCAGACCGTACTTGATGGAGAGGTTGCCCGACACCATGTTGATGATGCTGGACGGCACGAAGAAGGGGGAGATCTTGCGCGGGCCACCGTCCAGGAAGGATTGATAGCTGGCCTCGATGCCGGTGATGCCGCCGATGCCGGAACCGATCAGCACACCGATGCGGTCGGTGTCTTCCTGATTGAAATCTAGTCCCGAATCATTGACGGCCTGGATTCCTGCAGCCATGCCATAGTGGATGAAATTATCCATCTTCTTGGCATCTTTTTTCGACACATAGTCGGTAATCTCGAAACCGTAGATCGGTCCGCCGAAGCGAGTCGAAAAGGCAGAGACATCGAAATGTGTGATAGGTTGAATGCCGCTTTTCCCGGCGACGATACTCTCCCAAGCGGAAGCAATGTCCAAACCGACGGGCGCAACCATGCCGAGCCCCGTGACAACGACCCTTCTTGCAGTCATGTACGGCTATCCCCCAAAGTCAGTGGAATGGCAAAAAAGGAAAAAGGCCGCGCCCCATAGAGAGGGCATGACGGCCTAGCTTGAATCGTCCGGTATTGATCAGCTGTGGGCGTTGATGTAATCGACGGCCAATTGTACAGTCGTGATCTTTTCAGCCTCTTCGTCAGGAATCTCGGTTTCAAATTCCTCTTCGAGAGCCATCACCAGTTCTACCGTGTCGAGTGAGTCGGCGCCAAGATCATCGACGAAGGAGGCCTCGAGGGTTACTTCTTCTTCTTTCACGCCCAGTTGTTCCACGACAATTTTACGAACTCGTTCTACGACATCGCTCATGTTTATAGTTTCCTCTGGATTAACCGACGGCCTCGTAAGGACCGATGCGGTATTGTAGTAACAAAAAAGGGTTGAGAAAAGCGTAATCCTTATGCATTTTATCGATCGCCTTTCATGGGATTATTATCTCTAATTACAATTACTTACTTAGCGTTATTAATGTTAAATATTATCTATGTGGCCAGTTCGTGTCCGGCTAGCCCATGTACATTCCGCCGTTCACATGCAGTGTCTCGCCGGTGATATAGCGGCCAGACTCGCCGGCCAGGAAGATTACCGCATCGGCTATGTCCTCCGGTTTCCCAAGCTGCTGCAGCGGAATGCTCGCCACCAACTGCTCCCGTTGTGCCGAAGAGAGTTCCTTGGTCATATCGGTTTCGATAAAGCCCGGCGCGACAGCGTTGACTGTAATTCCCCGGGAACCCACTTCACGCGCCATCGAGCGGGTAAAACCGTCTATTCCGGCCTTGGCCGCCGCGTAGTTGGTCTGCCCGGGATTCCCCATGGCGCCGACTACCGATGAGATGTTGATCACCCGGCCTTTGCGCGCCTTCATCATGCTGCGCAGCACCGCCTTGCAGAGGCGATAGACCGACGTCAGGTTGGTATTGATAATGGCATCCCACTCTTCATCCTTCATGCGCATCAACAAGTTGTCGCGGGTGATTCCCGCGTTGTTGACCAGGATTGTCGGGTTGCCGAACTCCGCGGTTAGGGCCTGCATCAAGGCGTCGATGGATCCCTGTTCGGATACGTCCAGCGGCATGCCCCTGCCCTTCGCGCCGGCGGCCTGCAAGCGCTCGCTGATGGCATCCGCACCCTGCTGTGTGGTGGCGGTACCGATGACCGTCACGCCGGCCTGGGCCAGTTTATCGGCAATGGCCGCACCGATGCCGCGGCTTGCGCCGGTAACCAGGGCGATTTCATTTTCCATACTCATGCTACCGTCTCCAGAGCCTGTTTTAGCGTCTCGGGATCGTAAACCCCAACACCTTTGATTTGCTTGTCGATGCGTTTGGTGAGTCCTGCCAGTACCTTGCCGGGACCTATCTCGAACAGACGGTCGATCCCATTGGCCGCCATCACGCGGACACTCTCCACCCAACGGACCGGGCTGTAGAGCTGGGCCGACAACAGATGTCGTATCGCCTCGGGATCGGCGGTCGTCTCCACATTGACGTTGTGTACCACCGGAATCGTCGGACTGGCGATAGCGATACCGGCCAGCCGCTCGCTGAGACGCTCCGCTGCGGGTCGCATCAAGGCGCAGTGCGACGGCACGCTGACCGGCAAGGGCATGGCGCGTTTCGCGCCGGCGTTCTTGGCCAGTTCACAGGCGCGTTCGACGGCCGTCTTGGCCCCCGCGATGACCACCTGCCCCGGAGCATTGAAGTTGACCGCTTCAACCACCTCTCCCTGTGCCGCATCGTCGCAAACCGCCCTCACCTGATCGTCGTCCAGACCGAGTATAGCCGCCATGCCACCACTACCGGCAGGCACCGCATCCTGCATGAAGCGCCCGCGATCGGCGACCAGGCCGACCGCATCGGTGAATGCCATGGCACCGGCGCAGACCAGAGCGGAGTATTCGCCCAAACTGTGACCGGCCATCATGCGGGGAGCCGCGCCGCCCTCTGCCTGCCATACCCGCCACACGGCGACACCGGCCGCCAGCATGGCCGGCTGGGTCTTGGCGGTCTGATTCAACTCCTCGGCGGGTCCGTTCCGGACTAACTGCCAGAGATCATAGCCCAGGACCTGTGAGGCCTCCGCATAGGTCTCTTGTACCTGGGGATAGGCTTCGGCCAGGGCGAGCAACATGCCGACCGATTGGGAACCCTGGCCGGGAAAGACGAGGCTATAAGTGGAATCGTTCATGAAGATCTACATTGATTTTTTGTTTAGGACCGAGGTCGAGAGATCAGTATTTTGCCAGCACGGAGCCCCAGGTAAAACCACCGCCGAAGGCCTCCATCAGCAAAGTCTCTCCACGCTGGATGCGCCCGTCCCTGATCGCCACGTCGAGGGCCAAGGGGACGGAAGCGGCGGAAGTATTGCCGTGCTCATGCACGGTCACCACCACCCGCTCCATGGGTGTGCGCAGCTTTTTGGCCGTCGCATTGATGATGCGGATATTCGCCTGATGGGGAATCAACCAGTCCACATCGGATTTTTTCATGCCGTTGGCGGCCAATGTCTCATCGACGATGCGGCCGAGGGTGGTGACCGCCATCTTGAAGACCTCGTTGCCACGCATCTCCACATAGGCCTCACCCTGCTGCAGCTCTTTATAGCCGCGGGAGATGCCCCTCGGTACCCGCAGCAACTGCTCGAAGGCGCCGTCGGCGTGCAAGTGGGTCGAGATGATGCCAGGCTCGTCGCTGGCCTCGATCACCACCGCGCCGGCGCCGTCGCCAAACAGGACGCTGGTATTACGGTCACTCCAGTCGATGATGCGCGAGAAAGTTTCGGCACCAACCACCAATGCTTTGGTCGCCGCTCCGGTCTTGATGAACTTGTCGGCCACACCGAGAGCGTAGACGAAACCGGTGCAGACCGCCTGCACGTCGAAAGCCGCCGGACCGTGGATACCCAGACGGGCCTGTAGCAAGCAGGCAGTACTCGGAAAGACCTGGTCTGCGGTGGTGGTGGCCACCACCACCAGATCGATGTCCTGCGCTTTGAGACCCGCCATCTCGAGGGCGTTGATGGCCGCCTTCTCCGCCAGGTCGCAGGTATATTCATCTTCCGCCGCGATATGGCGCTGCTTGATGCCGGTGCGATCGACAATCCAATCGTCAGTGGTGTCGACAGTCTTTTCCAACTCCTTGTTGGTTACGACCCGCTCGGGCAGATACCCACCCGTGCCTGTAATCCGGGAGTAGATCACGCGATCTCCCTGTTTTCCAGATGCGTTTTGACCTGTTCGGTTATCCTGCTCGGGACGTCGGCCAACACCTCTTTTTTAGCGATTGAGATGGCATTCATAAAGGCCAGCTTATCGGCGTCGCCATGACTCTTGATGACGATACCCCGCAGACCCAAAAGGCTGGCACCGTTGTAGCGCCGGGGATCGATGCGGCGCCTCAACGAACGCAAGACCGGCAGCGCGACCAGGCCGGCCAGCATGGTCAGTGGGGTTTTCTTGAACTCTTGTTTCATGATGTCGCTGATCATCTTCGCCACGCCTTCACTGCTTTTCAGGGCGATATTGCCGACGAATCCGTCGGCGACGATCACATCTGTTCCCCCTTTCCAGATATCGTCACCTTCCACGTATCCCACATAGTTAAGGGAACTGTCGGCTAGCAGCTCGTCTGCGCGCCTGACCTGCTCGTTGCCCTTGATCTCTTCTTGCCCGATATTCAGCAGACCGATGCGCGGATTAGTGATCTCCGACACCGCCGAAACCTCCTCGCAACCCATGACGGCAAACTGAAACAGATGGTCCGCGGTGCAATCCACATTGGCGCCCAGGTCCAGCACGGAGGTATGCCCTTCCATGGAAGGCAAGGTCTTTATGATCGCCGGCCGATCGATATTCGGCAGCATCTTGAGAACAAAGCGCGAGGTAGCCATCAAGGCGCCAGTGTTACCGGCGCTGACACATGCGTTCGCGTCACCGGACTGCACCAGATTGATGGCGATGCGCATGGAGGAGTCCTTCTTACCCCGCAGCACCTTGGAAGGCAGATCGTCCATCTCCACAGTTTCCGAGGCATGCTGGATCCGCAGCCGCTCACCGAAGGGATGAGAACCGACCTTGTCCCGCAGGATCTCCTGACGTCCTACCAGGATCAGGTGGGTCTGCTTGTCCTGTTCGAGGTACCCGAGTGCGGCGGACACCACCACATCAGCCCCGAAATCACCGCCCATAGCATCCAACGAGATTGTGACTGGCTTGCTCATTCGCTACTGAAATTACCCAGATGAAAAGAACCCGGCAACGGGCACGGCCCAGTGCGCGGGTTCAGACTCGCCGATCTAACTGGATGAAAGATTATTCGCCCTTGGAGCTGACAACCTTACGACCTTTATAAAAGCCGTCGGCGGTCACATGATGGCGCAGATGTACCTCGCCTGAGGTGGAGTCGATGGAGAGGGTCTCCGCCTTCAACGCATCGTGGGCGCGTCGCATGCCGCGCTTGGAGGGAGTTTTTCTGTTTTGTTGAACAGCCATGGCTGATCTCCTAAAGCAATAGTCAATTTAGTCTCTGGAGCATCTGATCAATGCAGTGCTTCCCAGGGCTTGTTAACACAATGCGGATGCCCTGTTGATAATTAAAGCGGCCGCAGTCGATGGATATACTCGCAGTATTAACAATCCCTCATGTTTTTTCATGTTTCAGCTCGGCAAGTACTGCGAACGGATTGTCGCCGGAGCGATTATCCGACGTCGTCGGTTCGACTTCTGACCGACCTGCCGGTTGCTGCGTACAAGCACCCTCCTGGTGCATTGCCACCTGCGGCAACAGCAACAACAATTCATCTTCGATCAGATCCCTGAACAAGACGCTGCCCTCTTCCACCAGGCAGGGATCGAGCGCCTCCGGCAGTTGCCCTGCCTGCTCGATGCCTTCGACAAAGGCCACTGCGAGTTTCGCCGTAACCGGCAAAGTTACCGCCGCCAGACAACGCTGACATTCGAGCACCAGATCGGCGCTGAGCGAACCCGTCAGGATGGCGCGACGTTGAGCATCCCGCTCGAAACGCAGATCGAAGCTCACATCTCCCGTCCTATCCAGTAGACACCGGCCGAGCCGGGGGAGCGAGTCGAGCCGGATCGTACCGCCAATTGCCTTACCGAGATCGGCATAACGCCAGGGATCAAGACGATCGGGGACACGCTGCGACATAAGCGCACAATAATATTATGGGAGAGAGGCCCCTGTCAAAAAAACTAGGGGCTCCAGTAGGATACCACCGATCAACCGCCGACGATGGCGAGCAGTATGCCGGCCGCCACCGCCGAGCCGATAACCCCCGCCACATTGGGCCCCATGGCGTGCATCAGCAGGAAGTTATGATGATTGGTCTCAAGACCGACCTTGTTTACCACCCGCGCCGCCATCGGCACCGCGGAAACGCCCGCCGCCCCGATCAGGGGATTGACCTTGCCGCCGGTAACCCGGTGCATGAGCTTGCCCATGAGCACACCGGTGGCGGTACCGATGCAAAAGGCGAAAGCGCCGAGGACCAGAATGCCCAGGGTTTCGAAACTCAGAAACTTATCCGCCGACAACTTGGAGCCGACAGAGAGTCCCAGGAAGATGGTCACGATGTTGATGATCTCGTTCTGCGCCGCGTGACTGAGGCGATCCACCACCCCGCATTCACGCAGCAGGTTGCCGAAGGTGAGCATACCGATCAATGGCGCCGCCGTGGGCAGAAAAATGATACAGAGCAAAAGCACTGTGAGGGGAAACAGCACCTTCTCCAGCTTGGAGACGTGGCGCAGTTGCTGCATGGTCACGCTCCGCTCCTTTTCCGTGGTCAGCAGGCGCATGATCGGCGGCTGGATGATCGGCACCAGGGCCATGTAGGAATAGGCCGCAACGGCGATGGCGCCCAGCAGATCGGGCGATAATCGCGAAGCCAGGAAGATCGCCGTCGGCCCGTCGGCGCCGCCGATGATCGCAATCGCGGAGGCGTCGGCCAGGCTGAAATCGAAGCCCGGAACAAAGTTCAACGCCAACGCCCCCAAGAGGGTGACAAAGATGCCGAACTGGGCCGCCGCGCCCAACATCAATGTCGAGGGCATGGCGATCAAGGCCCCGAAATCGGTCAAGGCGCCGACACCCATAAAGATCAGCAAGGGAAAGATACCGGTCTCGATGCCCGCTTCGTACAAATAACCGAGCAAGCCCCCGTCATCGGCGATGCCGGCCAACGGTATGTTGCTGAGGATGGCGCCGAAACCGATCGGCACCAGCAGCAACGGTTCGAACTTCTTGACAATGGCCAGATAGATCAACAAGCCGCCGATGCCCATCATGAGCACCTGCCCCCACTCCATATTGGCCAACCCGGTGGATTGCCAAAGGGCGTCTACGCCAATCTCGGTCATATCAGGCGAGACTCATCAAAGGGGTGCCGACTTGAACCGTATCGCCCTCTTTGACCAGGATTTGCGCCACGCTGCCGGAGGCCGTGGCGCGTACTTCGGTTTCCATCTTCATGGCCTCGAGGACCATCACCACATCACCCGTATTGACGTTTTGGCCGACCGCGACTTTGATACTGTGAATGTTGCCGGACAGGGGAGCGGTAATCTGCTCGCCACCGACCGCCGGCGCGGCGGCAGGGGCTGCTGTCGCCGGCGTAGCCGGTACGACCCCGGTGACGGCGCCCATGGGCGAGACCTTCACGTTGTAGGTCACGCCGTTCACCTCCACCTGGTAGGCCTCTGCGCCGCCGGCTGGCGCCGCGACTGCTGCCGGTGCAACGACCTGGGTGGACGGAGGTTCCGTGCCGGGCACCGGTTCAAAGGCATCCGGGTTATTGCGATTCTTGAGGAATTTCAGGCCGACCTGGGGAAACAGGGCGTAGATCAGAACGTCGTCGACTTCCGACTCCGCCACGTCGATCTTGTGCTCCTGGGCCAATCCGCGAAATTCGGTTGTCAGCCTGTCCATCTCGTCTTCCAGCATGTCGGCCGGGCGGCAGGTGATCGGCTCTTGCCCGTCGGCCAGCACGCGCGCCTGCAGCTCACTGTTCACCGGCGCCGGGGTGGCCCCATACTCGCCTTTGAGGACACCCTCGGTCTCCTTGGCGATACTCTTGTAGCGTTCGCCCATGAGTACATTGATTACCGATTGGGTGCCGACGATCTGGGAGGTGGGCGTAACCAGAGGAATATAACCCAGGTCTTTGCGGACACGGGGTATCTCCTCCAGTACTTGATCCAGCTTGTCGCTGGCTCCCTGCTCACGCAGTTGGTTTTCCATGTTGGTCAGCATGCCGCCCGGGACCTGGGCCACCAGGATGCGGGAATCGACGCCCTTGAGGGAACCTTCGAACTTGGCGTACTTTTTACGCACTTCACGAAAATAGGCGGCGATCTCCTGCAACAGGTTGAGATCCAACCCCGTATCCCGGTCGCTCTCCTCGAGAATGGCCACCACCGACTCGGTGGCTGAATGACCGTAGGTCATGCTCATGGAAGAGATAGAGGTATCCAACATGTCGATACCGGCCTCGGCGGCCTTGATGTTGGTGGCGGTGCTCATGCCGGTGGTGGCATGGCTCTGCATGGCGATAGGAATGGAGACGCTGTCCTTCAAACGAGTAACCAGTTCGAAGGCCAGGTAGGGATTGAGCAGCCCGGCCATGTCCTTGATACAGATGGAGTGACAACCCATCTCCTCCAGGCTCCGGCCCATGTTCACCCAATAGTCCATATTGTGCACCGGACTGACCGTATAAGACATGGTCCCCTGGGCGTGTTTGTCGACCTGCAGGGTGGCCTGCACGGCGGTCTCCAGGTTCCGCAGGTCGTTCATGGCGTCGAAGATACGGAATATGTCGACCCCGTTGACCGCGGCGCGCTCCACGAACTTCTTCACCACGTCGTCGGCATAATGACGATAGCCGAGGATATTCTGGCCGCGAAACAGCATCTGCATCGGGGTCTTGGGCATGGCCGCCTTGAGTCTGCGGATGCGCTCCCAGGGATCCTCGCCCAAAAACCGGATGCAGGCATCAAAGGTCGCCCCGCCCCAGGTCTCCAGGGACCAGAAACCGACCTGGTCGAGCTTTTCGGCGATCGGTAGCATATCGTCAATACGCATGCGTGTGGCGAAGAGGGATTGATGCGCATCGCGCAGGACTAATTCTGTAATTCCGAGTGGATTGTTTTCGCTCATAAGCTAGGGCCTATTGACAGCCTCGATGTGGAAAAAAAATTGGATCGTACAGGGCGGGACTGATTGACAGTCTAGCTATGGGTGGCGCGATATTGAGATACCGCTGCCGAGATAACGGCTATCAGGTCGCCCCTTACTTTTCCCTGGTCTACTGCTATCCCCGGAGTCGGATGGGTTAACGTTCCTGCACTCCCCTGTCGCTCCGCTATATACGCGGCCAACCTTGACATGGCTTTCATGGTGAAAACCAGCATCAGGAGGAAGATGAAGACAATCCCCATCCCGACGAGCATCAGGTTTACACCAGACATCAATAAGTCAACAATTGGCATCGCTTGATCATTCTCTGTTGTTGTTAACCGGGCCTTTCTACGTTGCCGAAAGGTCGATTGTCAAGCATCAATTATTTTA
>CAJICC010000274.1_pt1 | contig 11655 bp, 7 predicted proteins | sample 9199511 | NCBI WGS metagenome assembly CAJICC01 (sample SAMEA7708322, study PRJEB35096) | sediment metagenome | biome: marine neritic benthic zone biome [ENVO:01000025]; feature: sediment [ENVO:00002007]; material: shallow marine sediment [ENVO:03000034] sea grass bed [ENVO_01000059] ...
CACATTTAAAGTGGTAATAAGATACCTTATTTGACATTTTCCGCAATGCTAAGAATAGAGAGATGATTGCCGTGATTTGGCATGGTTAATGGTGGGGCTGGCCCCACCCTATACTTCGAAAAAAAGTGAACCAAATAAATATAGAAAAATCTTCTGCCCACCAATCGCCCAAAATGAAGTCTGAGTTTAAGCGGTGCGGCAAGCCGCACCCTACCCACAATCGAGACGTAGGGTGCGGCTTGCCGCACCTTGGCCTATGGGTTATGCAGTGACATCAAAATAGAGTAAAAGCGCTTCCCATTCAGGTTATCTTGGTGGTTATTCGCCTTCGTAGCTGAACACGATGACCGACAGCGGCGGTAAAATCAGATTGAGGGAGTAAGAATGATTCATCCAGGGAATGGCCTCTGCCCAAAGGTGGGAGGAGCCGTTGCCAATATTACCGCCGCCGTAGTATTCGGAGTCGGAATTCATGATTTCCCGGTAGCGACCCGCCAGCGGTACGCCGATTCGGTAGTTTTCCCTCGGCACCGGCGTCAGGTTTACGATCACAACGGCGATCTCCTCGCCATCTCCTTTGCGCAGGAAACTCAGGATGGACTGCTGGGCGTCGTGGCAATCTATCCATTCGAAGCCGCTCCAATCGAATTCGTAGCGATACAAGGCGGGAGTCGAGCGATAGAGATGACAGAGATCCCGGGTCAGCCGTCGCATGCCCTGGTGCAGGGGGTAATCCAACACATACCAGTCGAGTACTCCGGCACTGTTCCACTCGGTACCCTGTCCAAAGTCCGTGCCCATAAACAACAGCTTCTTACCTGGATGAGTAAACTGGTAGGTATAGAGGGTGCGAAGATTGGCGTGCTTTTGCCATTCGTCTCCCGGCATCTTGTTCAGCATCGACTGTTTGCCGTGAACCACTTCGTCGTGGGAAAAGGGCAACATAAAGTTTTCGAAGAAAGCGTAGAGCATGCTGAAAGTGAGCATGTTGTGGTGGTATTGCCGATGGATGGGTTCGTGACTCATGAATTCCAATGTGTCGTTCATCCAACCCATGTTCCACTTCAAGTCGAAGCCCAGACCGCCGAGATAGGTCGGCCGGCTGACCTGGGGCCAGGAGGTGGACTCCTCGGCAACCATCAGGATTCCGGGGCAGTGTTCGTGCGTCGCGATATTCAGTTCACGCAAGAAGTCGATAGCCTCCAGATTTTCCCGGCCGCCATACTGGTTCGGTATCCACTCGCCCTCGTTGCGCGAGTAGTCGAGATAGAGCATGGAGGCGACCGCGTCAACTCGCAGACCGTCGACGTGCATCTCTTGCAGCCAGAACAGGGCGCTTGAAATGAGGAAGGCCCTCACCTCGTTGCGGCCAAAATTGTATATCAGCGTCGCCCAGTCCAGATGCTCGCCACGGCGTGGGTCTTCGTGCTCGTAAAGGGGTGTACCGTCGAACCAGGCCAGGCCATGGGCGTCCTTGGGGAAATGCGCCGGCACCCAGTCGAGCAGAACGCCGATACCGTTGCGATGGCAGTGGTCTACAAAGTAGCGAAAATCGTCCGGCGCACCGAAGCGGCTGGTGGGTGCGAAGTAACCGGTCGTCTGGTAGCCCCAGGATAGATCGAATGGGTGTTCAGTGATCGGCATCAATTCAATGTGGGTAAAACCCATCTCCATGACATAGTCGACGATTTGTCGGGCGAGTTCACGATAGTTCAGGAACTCCCCCTCCTGGTCACGCTGCCAGGAACTGAGATGCACTTCGTAGACTGACATGGGACTGTGTTGCCAATCCGTCTGGACTCGCCCCGTCATCCAATCGCCGTCTCCCCATGAGTAACTGCTGCTCCCGGTAAGTATCGAGGCGGTGTCGGGACGTAATTCGAAATGGCGGCCGTAAGGATCGGACTTGAGGGAGATCGCGCCGTTGTGGCGACTGCGGATTTCAAATTTATAGGGCCATCCCGGCTCGAGATCCGGGATAAACAGTTCCCAGACGCCGACACCGGGGTGCACTCGCAAGGGATGTCGGCGGCCGTCCCACCAATTGAAGTTGCCGACCACGCTGACCCGCTCCGCATTTGGCGCCCATAGTGTGAAAAGGAAGCCGGCTACGCCGTCTACTTCGTGTTCGTGGGCACCGAGGAATTTGTATGCGTGGCGATGACGACCCTCGCTGAAGAGGTGCAAATCAAAATCGGAGATTTGTATCTCGTAGCTGTAGGGGTCGTGACTTATGTGCTCACGATGTTCCCGATCCCGCCATATCAGCCGGTAGTGAGGTGGCAGTAATCCGCCGTCGCCCCGCCACTCGAAAAAATCGCTGTCACCCAGGCGCTCCAGGGGGGTATCGCCTTCGACGATACTGACCTCTAATGCTTGGGGATTGAAGACACGCACAAGGGTCTGTCCGTCCTCGGTATGACGTCCGAGCACGGTGAAGGGATCATGATGCCGGGCCTCTTGGATCCGCGCTAGCTCATTGTCAAGTATCAGGTTGTCCATAATTTATTATCCTTATCGTTTACGAATCTGTGCGGTCGATTACTGACGGCAGTGCAGTGGTATGGCGGATTGTTACGCGATAGCAACTCCCCTCACCCACCAAGTTGCTAGCCCAATAGCGGACGACCGGTTAGGGTTAGGGAAACGCGGAACAAGTCCACCTTAGGATTTTTGTCTGAGAAATCTATCCTGTTGATTGTCTATCCCAAGTGCATGGAAGATCTATTCATTCCTTATTATTTCCTAACAGGACGGTGTTACACCCGACTGGCAGCAGGTTTTTTTACTACCAGCCGGGTAACTGTAAGTTTTAACTAACAGTTTCTTCTGTCTTTTCAGCGGATTTAACTGAGCTCTGCACTCCTTTAAAACCGATTGGTCCTTCACCGTTATAGGTCATGGTTCCATTTAGCGTGGCGCCACTATCACTGGAGACAACTTTCATGGCAACGACATTTTGATCGGCACGGTAGCCGATTATCCATAAACCGCCTGGATGCCAGGGAGCTGAGCTGCCACCCCATTGATTTTCTACCTGGTAGTTGTTGGAGCCGATCAGTGTTCCTTTGAAGCCAATGGGGCCTTCGCCTCCATACGTCATCGTTCCGGTCAGCGTTTTTCCTTCGTCATCCGAAGTGATATCGATGGCAATAACGTTCTGATTGTCACGTGCGCCAATCGCCCACTCTCCGCCCTGATGCCATGGGGCGGTGCTGCCACCCCACTGATTTTCCACACTGTAGGCTTCCCCGGCTGAAATGGAGCTTCTAAAACCTATTGGACCTTCACCGGCATAGGTCATCGTGCCGTTTAGGGTATTTCCACCATCATCGGAGTTGACCTTTAAAGCAACCACATTTTGTCCTAACCGGAAACCGATTATCCAGGTGCCGCCGGGATGCCAGGAAGCGCTGGAGCCTCCCCATTGATTTTCAACCACATAGTTATTGGAGCCGCTGCGCGTTGCCCTGAATCCGATAGGGCCCTCGCCTGCATAAGTCATTGTGCCATTCAGCGTTTGGCCATCATCGGGCGACTGAATATCGATGGCGACTACGTTTTGATTGGCGCGCGCTCCGAGTATCCATTTACCGCCTTGATTCCAAGGTGCAGAGCTTCCGCCCCATTGATTTTCAACTTGATATAAAGACATGAGAGTATCCTTTTAGTAGGTTGAATATTTCCGTAATAAACCATGGTTGCCACAGCTATATATAAATCTAAGGAAGCTCTGAAAAAGTCCACCATCGTCATTCCGCTTGATGCCGGAATCCAGAATGATCAACGGTCCGGATGCCGGCCTTCGCCGGCATGACGACTTGATCTGAGCTTCCCTACTAACTAAACCAATTGCTTCGCCCTGGAACGCGATGCTCGCGACAGGTCGTCGTTCAGATGCGCAATTACTGCTGTTTTTATTGCCGTTGCTACTGGCGATATAACAAATACCGCAGCTGGGTGGCGAGACTGGCGCGTGGGCGCGTTCGGCTAACTTTGGTAAAACGTTTCGCTTGCAAAAATGTCTATAATTAATTCTTTAGCAAACAATGACTTAGTCACGCACCTAAGTGACCGGGAGAAACGTTCTGGCTAGTGGCCAAAAAAGTCTAGTCGTTGATTTTGTGATGTGCAAATAAAAATAACAAATTCTATTGATATTGCTTTTAATTTCATTTCGTGATTTTAGATTTTGCGCTACTGAGGTGTTGTTTAAGACAGTATAGTGAGCTGGTTTTTCACTATGTTGAGCGACAAACTTTTCTGCTTCAGTAAAATGTAAATAGATCTATGTATATTTATGCGGGAAAGATGACGGAGAGAAATTACTCTGATCACGTCCAACTTTCTGTACTCCGTGTTACTGACTATCTGATAACCTGAACCAGCTCGATGTTTTCTTTAGCTCCCCTGCCATTGCCTGCAGCCCCGCTGAGGCCGCCTGGATCTGCCGGGTTTCCTGTTCAGAGGCATGGATGGATTGACTCATTATTTCCACTGTCTTGGCCACTTCGTCAGCGGTAGCCGATTGCTGCTCTGCGGCGCTGGCGATCTGGTGAATCATGTCCATGGTCTGACTGACAGCTGTTCTGATGCCGTCCACCGCGTGACGGGTCTCGTCGGCGATGGTCACGCCCTGGGCCACTTGTTCCTGACCGACCTGCATCTTTGTCACCGAAGTCTTGGTCGCCTCTTGGATGCTGGCGATCATCGTGCTGATCTCCGTGGTGGCATTGGCTGTTTTACTGGCCAGGGAGCGGACCTCGTCGGCCACAACCGCAAAGCCACGGCCCTGCTCGCCTGCCCGGGCAGCTTCGATAGCCGCGTTAAGCGCCAGCAGGTTGGTCTGCTCAGCAATCCCTGAAATCACTAAAACAATCTGACCGATGGCCTCGCCGCTACGACCCAATTCCTCGATATCACTGGCTATCTCAGATACCGTCCGGGCAATGGTTTGGCTTGCATCAGTGGAGCGTTCCACCGCTTCACCTCCCTGCTTGGCCAGGCGCTCTGCGCTCTGCGCCTGCCCAGCGGCCTGACCTGCATTTTCCGCCACCTGTTGGGCGGCGGCGGACATCTCAGTCATGGCGGTAGTCATCTGTTCGACTTGCTGCTGTTGAGAGCCGGCTACACTCGTCAGGTGTCCCGTGACATCGGTGAGTTGCCCAGCATGCTGATTGGTGTTATCCGCCGCGCTGGTGATATTTCGGGCAACGCCCTCGAGACTGCGGCTCATCTTGTCAAATGAGTGAGACAGGCTGCCGATTTCATCATCACCCATGGGCTCGATGACCTGGCTCAAGTCCCCCTCGGCGATAGCCTCTGCATAATCAGAGACCCTGCTCACCCCTGAAATCGTTCGTGTGACACTGACAAAGATGATACTCGCCAGTACTCCGACAGCAACCAGCAACACACCGCTCAGAACCCAGCGCATTAGCGAGCGCGCCGCGATCATATCCGAGATATCGAGACTGACTCCGAGGTAGGCGCTGCTCTCTTTGTCCACGGGTAGGAATTGATGTAGAAAGAGCCGCTCGCCAATGGCGTGGAGATTAAAGCGCCCACCTTCCGCTGACAGACCGGCGGGCAGAGGCCAGTTCTCTCCCAGAGAGCTTGCGAGCACCGTCTCACGGCTGGCCAGCGACAGTTCCATTGAATCTTGCTCGCCAACCTGCCGTTGCAGGAAATCCTGATCCAGATTATTCACGAATACAAGGGCGCCGACCAATGTCTCCACATCCAGAACCGGACCCGCGGCGATCATTTGGCTACCCTGGTCACTGCTGACCAGAAAACTGATCGCTGCACTATCGATTGCTGCGGCCCCAGAGATGGTCTCCAGATTGAGGATTGGCTGCAGCTGGTCGGTAAAGTGCGCTGTCTCTTCGCCATGCGCTGTGCCGACGGCGTATAGAATCTTCCCCCCCTTCTCAACCAACAGCACCTGGTCGACCCCGGTCAATGCCTTCCACTGATTGAAGAGTTCGTCTATAAAGTCAAATTCCTCTTCCAGGGCTCCGAAGTACCCGTCATAGAGGCTGGGTTGGACCGCCGATTGTTTGATGTCATTGCGCATCTGCTCCCGCTGATCCTGGAATCGACGCAACATGGCACTTGAGGCATAGTGGATATATTGCTCCTCCATGGAGTCCAATGTCTCATCGATCTTGCCAAGAATAATTGCGGCAGCGATGCCGAACAGTACTAATAAGGCGAGCAGCGGGATACCAATCAGTTTGGTTTTGAGTCCTATTTTGACATTCACAGTACAACTCCGAAGGCAACTCAGAGTGTGACCGTTGGTCCGGTCACACTCGCTGGTCCGCTATTGAACAAGTTTTTGGCCCGCCTCAGTGCGGTAGAAATCGATAACCTTTTGGGCTGCCGTTGAAGGATCCCCCAGTGTGATCAGGCCCAGTGGACGGGAGATGGAATCGGTCTGTACCACTGCGGTCTTACCGGGATTCTGTTGGAAAAAACCAACACTGACCGCACCGATTGCACCACGATATTTGCTGACTTCCTGAATCTCACGGCGAGTGGAGTTGACTACTTTGGCATTGCCTACATAGTCCTCCTTTTTCATGACCAGTTTCTGGAACACCGCACGGGTCGCACTGCCGGCATGGCTGGTTACCACCCGGATGGCCAGATCGGGACCGCCAACTTGATTCCAGTTGGTGATCTGGCCGGTATTGATTTTGGCGAGTTGTTCCCAGGTAAGACTGGTGACCGGGTTGTCCTTATTTACGATGGGTACGATTTCGTCCCGTGCGATCTCATGGAACTGAAGATCGGCGGGGATCTCAAGCGACTGTTTCTTCTTTTTGGCCACCTTTTGCGCCGATTTGATTGCTCCCTCCAATGTGTTGGATGCGGCAGCTACACCGGTCTTGCCGGAAAACAGGGCAAGCATACCCTTTCCAGTGCCGACACCTTTGACTTTGACGCTGACCCCGGTAGCCTGCGCCAGGGCCGAGTTGCCTGGCTCAAGGAAACGTTTTTGACAGGTGGTGGAACCCCATACCTCAATTTGCTCGGCGTGAAGGACCATCGGTGGCAGTAGTGTTGCTACTAGCAGGGTGGCTGCGATTATTCTACTCATATCTGTTCTCTCCTGGATGTTGGAGCCCTGAACGATCCGGCCAACCTTCTCTCGCATCGACTGCATCAAGTGTGGAACAACCGGGAAAGCCTGATGACTGCTATGACACGTATTCACGTCACTCTTCAGCTCATTAAAACGCCCTATCGGCAATCCCTTAAAATACTTAAGGGATTTATTGGTAAAATGTATCAATGGGTGTGCGTGGTGTTCGGCGGCAGATGATTTTCAACCTCAGGAAAAGGTTGGATCTGGGCTCAGGCGCGGGATAAATATTTGGCATTTACGCATGGTTAGAATGGCGCAAGCAAAGACTTCCTAGGGGCTGTTTTTCCACCCAGCGGCGTTATCATTCGCTCATGTAGCGCTGCTACACCACGCTCATTCTGCCTTGCTGGACGAAAAAACAGCCCCAGCAGAGCCTATCGGATTAGTGTTAACAGGCCCTAACAAACGCTCAAACTCGAATACATGAACTGCGATAACTCACGGCTTTAATCAGTAAAGCTGAAATGAAAATATGTATTAAAAATACTTAATTCTTGTTTGTGTTCCAGTCCATAAATTTCATGCCTTGACTGAGATACGATTCACCTCGCGCCTGATCAAACCAGGTACTCGGACGATCTGTATTTATCAAGAAATACCTGGCACTCGACCACTACCGACTTCGGTGACTCACAGATTATTGAGATCTTGAGACGCCTATACGGATACTCAGCGTTATACGAATTTCTCTGAGCCTTCATCGACAGCTGTTTCTGTGGTGCTTTGGTGTCATTTGCCTCAGGCGCGTCAAAACGACACTTAATCTAAGGAGCTTATTATGAAACGGAAGACGATATTTCTCGTTTGCAGCAGCTTAATGTTTATTGGAATATCACATACGAGCCTGGCGGGTCCGCATCTCGATAAGATCGAAAAGCTGGGCGGCTTTATCTATATGGACACCAATCTATCCATCAACCGAAACCAGTCCTGCGCCTCATGCCACGATCTTGCCTGGGGCGGTACAAGTCCTGACTCGGCCACCAATGCGGGGGGCGCTGTTCATGAAGGTTCTTTTACCGATCGATTCGGCAACCGCAAACCACCCAGTTCAACCTATGCCACACCGAGCCCGATTTTTCATCTCTCGACCCGAACCGAAGGCGGCTATGTGGGCGGTAATTTCTGGGATGGTCGCGCTACCGGCAGCAAACTTGGGAATCCGGCGGCCGACCAAGCGCAAGGCCCCTTCCTGAACCCGGTGGAACAAGCATTGCCCGATATGGCATGTGTAGTCTATCGCGTCTCCACGTCAGCCTACGGCGACCTGTACGGAAAAGTCTGGGGTGATAACATTTACAGCATTGCCTTTCCGTCCGACACGGACACACTTTGCGAGCAAGAGGGCGTCATCATTCCTCTAGGCGATGAAGACAGACAAAAGGTTGAAATGGAATACGACAACATCGCTATTTCCATCGCCGCCTTCGAAGACTCACCTGTCGTAAACCGGTTCAGCTCGAAGTTCGATAAGCGATCTCACTCCCATGATTCACTCAGTGATGAGGAGCGCTGGGGATTTGAACTGTTCAAAGGCAAAGCCAAATGCGACAACTGCCACACCAGCAGCGGTCGGCATGCGGTTTTCACCGATTTCACTTACGACAATCTCGGTGTACCGGGAAATCCGGAAAATCCCGCCTTTCAAGCCGATCCAACCTACGTGGATTTGGGTTTAGGCGGCTTTCTCAAGAACCGCGGCGAACCGGCGAGCGTATACGAACCGGAAATGGGGAAGATGAAGGTTCCCAGCTTACGAAATGTGGGTAAAAAGCCCTCATCTGATGATGTTAAGGCCTTCACCCACAACGGCTATTTCAAGACGCTTAAAGGCTTGGTTCACTTTTACAATACCCGCGATACGAAACCACAGTGTCCTGGTGATTATACGGAAGCCGAAGCCCTGGCAGCCGACTGCTGGCCGGCGCCTGAAGTCGCCCAAAATGTCAATACGACCGAGCTTGGCGATCTAAGTCTGTCGGCGGAGGAAGAGGATGCGATTGTGGCATTCCTCAATGCCCTTTCTGATAATCACTCATATAAATACGACGAAGAGAGTGACTAATGATTAGCCTGGTTACCGAGAAGCATCACTAGCCTGAGCGGGATGGCCGGCTTTTTCAAGCCGGCCATCAACAGCGTCGCGCGCCCTTTCATCGATTTGTCCCCGCGCCTGAAACAGAGACAATTCCACTGACACAAACCATAAAGCCTCTATGTGGATCTCAAGTCTCTGTTGTTCAGGAATTCTATCCTACTCAAATTCGCCCTCAGCGATATTACGCTGGCGAGCCTGAACATTGCATACCATACTGTGATCTAACCCGGCACGGAGAAACGTGAATGATCCGTGACCCACGATAACAAGCAAAAATGCGTGGCGAGGAGGTTGCCCATGATCCTGACGCTCAACCTGAACGGCATCGAATATAAGGTGGATGCGGCGCCGGATACTCCACTATTGTGGGTCATCCGTGAACAGGTCGGTTTGACTGGCACAAAATACAGTTGCGGTGTAGGTCAATGCGGCGCTTGCAACGTCATCATAGACGGTCAAATGATCCGCTCTTGCCTGCTCCCCGTTTCCAAGGCGACCAACCGGCGTATCACCACCATCGAGGGGGCCGATTCGAAGGTGGCCGTCGCACTCAAACAAGCCTGGGATAAGCTGCAGGTCCCTCAATGCGGCTTCTGCCAATCCGGGCAACTCATCTCCGCCACCGCCCTGCTGACAGACATTCCCAATCCATCGGACAAAGAGATCGACGCAGCGATGACCGGCAACATCTGCCGTTGCAACACCTATGTCCGAATCCGCCGCGCCATCAAGCTGGCAGCAGAGACTCTCGATTAAGGAGATGATCATGGGGACACAGAATTCGATAAATCTCATCGATCGGCGCGGCTTTCTGCGGCTCGTCGGCGGCGTCGGCGCCGGCTTGACCCTGGGCGTCTATACACCAGCGCTGTTGGCAGAGACGTCGGGGCTGGGACAAACCGCCGCATCCGCCGATGGGAACTTCGAGCCCAACGCCTTCATCCGTATCGGCCGTGACAACAAGATCACTATCGTCATCAAGCATCTGGAAATGGGTCAAGGCACCTACACCGGGCTGGCCACCCTGATCGCCGAGGAGCTCGACGCGGACTGGTCGCAGATCGAGACCGTGGGCGCCCCTGCCGACGCTACCCGTTACAACAACCTCAACTGGGGGCAGGTGCAAGGCACGGGCGGCAGCTCCGCCATCGCCAATTCGTTCCAGCAGATGCGTCAAGCCGGCGCCGCGGCGCGGGAGATGCTGATGGCGGCCGCGGCGGCCCTGTGGCAGGTCGATAGCGCCGAGATCCAGGTCGAGCATGGCGTGTTGCGTCACAATGCGAGCGGGCGTACGGCAAGCTTCGGCGATCTGGCCGACGCCGCATCCAAGCAAGCCGTGCCTGACCCGGTACTGCTCACACTGAAAGATCCCAAGGACTTTATCTACATCGGCAAACAGGTAACGCGTAAGGACGGCGGCAAGAGCGATGGTTCGGCGATCTTCACCCAAGACCTGCGGCTGGATGGGATGCTCACCGCCCTGGTAGCCCATCCACCCCGCTTTGGAGCCAAACTGATCCGCTATGACGCGCGTCAGACACGGAAGGCAGAGGGCGTGACGGATGTTATTCGCACCAGCAACGCCGTGGCGGTGCTGGCTGTCGATTTCTGGAGCGCCAAGCAGGGTCGTGACAAACTCAAAGTCGAGTGGGACGAAGACAATGCCTTTAAACAGGGCTCAAAACAGATCATGGACGGGTATCGCCGGCTGGCGGAGAAACCGGGGCTGATCGCACGCAAAGATGGCGATGCGACAAACGCCTTGGTGCAAGCGGAACAGATAATCGAGGCCGACTATGAGTTTCCTTTCCTGGCCCACGCCGCCATGGAGCCGCTCAACTGCATTGTCAAGGTGGGTACCGATGGCTGCGATATCTGGAACGGGGAGCAGATGCAGACCGCGGACCAGGTTGCGGTAGCCAAGCTGCTGGGTATCACACCGCAGCAGGTACGAATTCACATGCTCTACGCCGGCGGCAGTTTCGGACGCCGCGCCAATCCGCACTCCGATTATGTACTGGAGGCGGCGCAGATCGCGCAACAGAAACCGGGCGTGCCCGTGAAGCTCATGTGGACCCGGGAAGATGACATGCGCGCCGGCTACTACCGACCGGCCTACTTCCATAAGCTGCGTGCGGCCTTGGACAAGAACGGCATGCCGCTCGCCTGGGAACAGCGCATCGTCGGTCAATCCATCCTCACCGGCACCGCGTTCGAGGAGTTCCTGGTCAAGGAGGGCATTGATTCCACCTCAGTTGAGGGGGCCGCCAGCCTGCCATACCGGGTGCCGAATCTCCAAGTGGAGCTGCATACGGTGCAGCTGGGCGTGCCGGTACAGTGGTGGCGTTCCGTGGGACATACCCACACCGCCTTCTCCACCGAGACCTTCATCGACACCCTG
>CAJICC010000116.1_pt1 | contig 11553 bp, 8 predicted proteins | sample 9199511 | NCBI WGS metagenome assembly CAJICC01 (sample SAMEA7708322, study PRJEB35096) | sediment metagenome | biome: marine neritic benthic zone biome [ENVO:01000025]; feature: sediment [ENVO:00002007]; material: shallow marine sediment [ENVO:03000034] sea grass bed [ENVO_01000059] ...
GCCAAAGGATTGTTATAGCTGCCACCTGATCAACGATGTACACAACGGCCGCTATGAAACAAAGTGCGAGAAGTGTCACAGTAGTCATGAATGGAAAGAGCTGGTTTTCAATCACGGTAAGGATACGGAATTTCCTTTGGAGGGAAACCATAAGCAGGTCAAGTGCGATACTTGCCATACCAAGGGCCCCTATGCGAAGAAGTTGGAAAAGCGGTGTTACGACTGCCACAAAAAAGACGATGAACACAAGGGGCGCAACGGTAAGGAGTGTAAGGATTGCCACAGCGTTGAAAGTTGGAAGAAGACCAATTTCGACCATGACAAGGATACTGAGTTTCCCTTAAAGGGGCAGCATCAGGAACTGGTCTGCAGCGCCTGCCATCGTACGGCGACCATGGATGCCTTAAGTGACGCCACCTGCATCAATTGCCACCGCGCCATCGATGCCCACAAAGGTGACCTAGGAGAGGATTGCGGCTATTGCCACAATGAAAATGCTTGGAATCAACGGGTCTTTTTTGAGCACGATATAACCCGTTTTCCGCTTATCGGCATCCACGGCGTGACCGCCTGTGAATCTTGTCATTTGAGCGCCAAGTTTCAGGATGCGGATATCGAGTGTCTCTCATGCCATAAGTCGGAAGATCAGCATGAGGGACGTATGGGTAAGAAGTGCGGCGATTGCCACAATCCCAACAGTTGGATGTTGTGGACTTTCGATCATGACACCCAGACCGACTACCCGCTGGAAGGTAAACACACGGAGCTAGTTTGCGAAGCCTGTCACCGGGCTTCGCTGGAGCAACACAACAGACAGTCGAACCAGTGTAACGGCTGTCACCGATCTGATGATGTGCACCAAGGTGGATTTGGGCATCGCTGCGATCGTTGTCATAGCACCGAAACATTCAAGGACCCTGATTTTCGCTGATGCAAGCAGATATCGGGTAGGAGCGAGAGATGCATAGTGCCACTAATAATATAATTTTCCATTCAGGGCATGGCGCCGGAATGCGGTGGATTCTTGCCTTGATGTTGCTGGCACTGATTTGTCTATTCAGTTCTAACGCCGCTACCGCTGCCAGCGAATTCGACCATTTCGCCACCGGCTTTCCGTTGACTGGCGGGCATAAGGATGTGACATGCGACAGCTGTCATCTCAACGGCATATTCGTCGGCACGCCGTATGAGTGTGAGAATTGCCATAACAATGTGCGGGTAGACGGCAAGACGCCCAACCATGTGCAGAGCGACGAACAGTGCGACGATTGCCACACCACCACCGACTGGCGACATGCCCGTTTTGACCATGGAAACCTCTCAAGCAGTTGCACCAATTGCCACAACGGCACCACCAGACCCGGTAAGAATACAGATCATATCCAGTCCACCAACAATTGTGAGTTGTGTCATTCCACTTTTAGCTGGACCCGCGTTTCCTATGTCGATCACACCGCGGTAATCGGCTCTTGCGTCAATTGCCACAATGGGGTGATCGCGACCGGTCCTTCTCCGTTCCATATCGCCACGAACGGCAGATCCTGCGATGAGTGCCACAATACCGTTACCTGGAATTTGAGTAGTTTCGACCACGTGGGTGTCACTGATAACTGCGCCAATTGCCACAACGGTGTCACGGCCGGCGGTAGGTCCGATCAGCACATACCAACAACCCAGGTCTGCGAGAGCTGCCACAGCATCGCCTCCTGGATTCCGGCGACCCAAGTCGATCATGCGCATGTTATCGGTGAGTGCGTGAGCTGTCACAACGACACCATCGCCCCCGGCAAGTCTGCCGATCATATCCCCAGTGTCGATGTCTGTACCGATTGTCACAACACCGATGCCTGGGTGCCCGCGGATTTCGACCACACCACGGTTACCAACAATTGTTCCGGTTGTCACACCGGCTCTCCAATTCCAGGCAAACACCCGACCCATATGCAGACCAGCAATGTTTGCGAGGCTTGCCATCGTAACTCCGGCTGGGTTCCGGCGTACCAGGTCGATCATAGCCAAGTGCTAGGCACTTGCTACAGTTGTCACGACGATGTCACGGCGCCTGGCAAGGACGTCAATCATGTCGCTAGCAGCAATGTCTGTTCGGATTGCCACACCACCGGTGGCTGGATACCGGCGACTTTCAATCACATCGGCATTGCCAGCAACTGCATCAGTTGCCACGATGACGTCACTGCTGGCGGCAAGGGCACCGGCCATATCCCGACCAGTGATGTGTGCGAGGATTGCCACGACACCAGCGGCTGGGCGCCGGCGACTCGAGTCGATCATTTTCATGTGATCGGAAGATGCGACAGTTGCCACGACGATGTTACGGCTCCCGGAGTCGATGCGGATCACATCACTTTTACGGAAGACTGCCTCTTTTGCCATACCACAGCCGGCTGGCTGCCTGCCGATTTCGATCATACCAATGCGACCGGCGCCTGTGCTGGCTGCCACAACGGATCTTCGGCACCCGGTATGGGTCCGGACCATATTCTATCCTCCACTGTATGCGAGGCCTGCCACAGCAATGCCGAGTGGATACCAGTAATCCGCGTCGATCACTTGGAAGTGATAGGGACTTGTTTCAGTTGCCATGACGATGTCACGGCCCCCGGCAAGGGTGCCAACCACATCCCCAGCGGCAATGACTGTGAGACCTGCCATTCCACTTCGGGTTGGATACCGTCGACTTTCGCTCACGATGCAGTCACGGCCGGATGTTTCAGCTGTCACAACGGCACCATCCTCCCTGGCAAGGATCCCACCCACATCCAGACCACCGATGTCTGCGAGGATTGTCACAGCAACAGCAGTTGGCTGCCCGTCACTCAAGTCGATCACGCGCATGTGCAAGGTACCTGTGACAGCTGCCACGACGGCACCACGGCTCCCGGCGTCGATGCGGATCACATCCCAATTACGGAGGATTGTCTCGTCTGCCATACTACGGCCGGCTGGATACCCGCCGACTTTAACCATGACAATGCGAACGGCAGTTGCGCCGGCTGCCATAATGGCGATACGGTCCCCGGCAAGGGCCCGACCCATATGGACACATCCAATCTGTGTGAGAATTGCCACAGCAACAGCGCTTGGCAACCGGCGATACAAGTTGATCATAATGATGTGAATGGGACATGCGTTAGCTGTCACGATGACGCGACGGCCCCCGGCAAATCGACAGATCACATCCAGAGCAGCGACGACTGCGCCAGCTGTCATTCCACCTCAGGCTGGATTCCAGCTAACGTCAATCACACCAATATCACAACCAGTTGTTACTCTTGCCATAACGGCAGCCCGGTACCGGGCAAAAGTGCCGATCATATCCAGACCAGTAATCTGTGCGAAACCTGTCACAGTACTTCGGCGTGGGCACCGGTTGACCAAGTCGATCACGGTCAGGTATTGGGTATCTGTTCCAGTTGCCATGACGGTACCATCGCCCTAGGCAAGCATCCAACTCATATTCAGAGCGGTAACGATTGTGATACATGCCATACTACCTCGGCATGGTTACCGGCCAATTTCGATCATTCGACTGTTACGTCCAATTGCGTCAATTGCCACGACGGCACCACGCTGCCCGGTAAGAATGCCAACCACATGCGGACCACTGATAGATGCGAGAGCTGCCATACCAATGCATTATGGACTCAGATAGTTCAAGTCGATCACCTGGAGGTGCTCGGTACCTGTTTCAGTTGCCATGACGACAACACGGCTCCCGGTAAGACGGCGGATCACATTCCCAGTGACAACACTTGTGATCTATGCCATACCACTGATGCTTGGATCCCCGCGAACTTCGATCATGACACCGTCACGACGAGTTGCTTCAGTTGCCACAATGACACCACGGTTCCAGGCAAGGGCCCGACCCATATGCTGACCACCAACATATGCGAAAATTGCCACAACAATAGCGTCTGGGCACCGGTTGTCCGGGTCGATCACGGCGACGTGATCGGTACCTGTTTCAGTTGCCATGATGACATCACGGCGCCGGGTAAGACGGCGGATCATATCCAGAGCAGCAACGATTGCGAGGTCTGTCATTCAACCTCGGGGTGGATACCGGCCAATTTCGTTCACACGGATATCGTTGACAATTGCTATAGCTGCCATAACGGCACCACGACCGACGGCAAGAACCCGAGCCATGTCCAGACCAGCAACCTATGCGAGTTATGCCATCGCAACACCTCTTGGATACCGGTGCTTCGGGTCGATCACGGCGAGGTGCTCGGCACTTGCAACAGCTGCCACAACGGCACCGATGCGGAGGGCATGCCACCTGGGCACTTCAACACCACCCAGCAGTGCGACATCTGCCATAGCACCAGCGGTTGGCTGCCGGTTTCCAACTATGTGCACTCGGGACCCGACTATCCGGGGGATCACAGAGTGTCATTGACCTGCCTCGATTGCCATGGCAACAACAGTGAGGAAGTAACCTACTCATCACCGGGTTATGCACCCGACTGCGCCGGCTGCCATGAAAATGATTATGCTCGGGGAGAAGATGAACACTCCAATATTTCCGCTGATAGAGACTGTGGACGCAGCGGCTGTCATCGAGTCACCGATCGTAACTGGGATTGAGCATGCACGGAACGACAGCCTGTAGTGTGGCGGATTAGAAAGTATGCGTCCGCTATGTTGGTCCAATATTACCTATTGGCTGTTGTTTCTGATGCTCACTCTGAACAGCTTGCAGGTCGCCGCCCAATCGCGGGTGCTCGATCATATCGAGGTGCACTCAGAGGGTGACAGCAATATTATTGCCGTGCACTTCAATGTACCGGTGCGCTATGTCTCCCATGTCACCAATGACGCCAGAAGCGAGATCGGCGTCCAGTTGCAGATAATCGAGACGTTAGAAATCGATCTGGAAGAGCCGATACAAATCGATCTGGAAGATCTGATGCAAAGGGATCAGCTCTCCTGGAATCCCACTGAAGAGATTCCCTTGGGCAAGGTGAACTACCAAGGCACAGGACTCGGCACTTCAAGCTTGCTGGTCTCCTTCGCTACTCCGGTAAAGCATTTCAGGATTCGTCAAAGCCGTGACTTCTATGTCATGGAGTTCGTACTGAAGAAACCGTCCAAGCTGCCGGAGGTGGAAGTCAAGCAAGTTCCTGCCATCGACATCGATGTACCCGAGACCCGCCCACCCTTGACCTTCAAGTCCCTGCCGCTGGTGATCTACGTGATCAACCTGAGCTCTGATACCAAAAGCATCGATCTGGCGAAGATCGCCCCGGTGCCGATAGAGGGGAATCAGGCGCTCTACACAACCAAGGCAAATGTGGAAGGCCGGGAATGGCACCGTCTGCGTCTAGGTTTCTTTCGCACGCATCTGGAAGCCAAGGCCAAACTCAAAGCGGTGAAAAACTTCTATCCCGATGCCTGGATCGACAGAGCGGATATCCATGAGCGACGGCAGGCCCTGTTCGAGTCGGGGCTGCTGCCCGAACCTGAACCGATCGTAGCTGAGCCGGCCGCTGCGCCAGTGGTTGAGACACCCAGCCTGCCGATTGTTGAGATGCCCAGCCCAGCAGATATCGGAGTCGCCGGCGCAGCGGCTGCCGCCGGCGCCGCTGAAATCCTGGGGGAATTGGCGGATGTCGATCTCGAGCCGGAAGCGGAACCTGAAGCGCCCGCTGAGGAACAACCGATGCCGGAGGTGGATGAGCGTTTGACCAAGATGATCGAATTGATCCGCCGCACCATGACCGCCGGAGAATATGGCAAGGCCGTCCGCATGCTGGAAGGTTTTCTGGAGGAGCCGGAAAACTACTACACAAAAGAGGCGATGGAACTCCTGGGTCTGGCGCGTGAGCGTAGAGGTCAGACCGCCCATGCCAAGGCCGAGTATGAGGCCTTCCTGGAAAAGTATCCGGATGGCGAAGACGCGGAACGGGTGCAACAGCGACTGTTGGGTTTGATCACCGCGCCCAAGGCGCCGCGTGAGCCGCTACGCGAGGAAAAAAGAGACAGTACGGTGGAGTGGCGGAACTACGGCAGTATTTCACAACACTACCGCCGCGATTCGGTGGACAATCCGGGGGACGAGAACGACTTGGTTTCCCGATCGGAGATCGAGACATTCTTCGATGTGAATAGCCGCCGCCGTAGCGAAATCCTCGATGTGCACATGAAGCTGACCGGCAGCTATATCACTGATCTATTGTCCGACGGTCCCGGCAACGACAAAACCCTAAACTACGCCTATATTGATGTCGAACATCTCTCGAGCCGAAGCAACCTCCGTGTGGGCCGTCAGCGTTTGCGTTCCAGCGGCACCCTCAACCGCTTCGACGGGCTGGTGCTGGGTTACGAACTGACTCCAGATATCCGTATTCGGGGCGTCGCCGGAATGCCAGTTGATAGTTCCCGCAATGTATTCTTGCACGAGCACAAGGAGTTCATGGGTCTAAGCGGTGATATCGACAACCTGTTCGAGAACTGGGATGTCAGTCTTTTTTTAATCGACCAGCAAGTTGACGGGCTGGTAGATCGGCGCGCGGTCGGCGGCGAGTTCCGTTATTTCGAGAAGGGGAAGTCCTTGTATGGCCTGCTCGACTACGATATTCACTTCGGCGCCATCAACATCTTCGCCCTGCAGGGTAACTGGACCTTGGCTGACAAGACCCGGGTCTATATGAACCTCAACTACCGTACATCGCCGTTGTTGCAGACCTCCAACGCCGCCAGGAACTATTACGAACCGAATCTGTTTTCACAGACGCCGAATCAGGTACTCGATCCGGTCGAAACCATCGAAGAACTGCTCCAGTTCGAGAGTGAAGATGCCATCTTCCGCCGCGCCGAGGAGTTGACGGCGGAGACTCAATCGCTGCAACTCGGCGCTACCCGACCGCTAACTCCAAGCCTGCAGATCAATGGCGATATCACCATCAGCAGCACGAGTGGTACTCCCCAGCAGGGTACTATTGATGAGGTGACCCAAGTTTCATCTAACGACTATATAGCGGCGGTGCCGGATACCGGCACTGATTACTATTTAAATGTCCAGCTGATCAAGACCGACCTGCTGAAGAAAGGGGATATCGGTATCCTGGACTTCCGCTACTACGATGCCGGCAACTCGAACACCATGCGCCTGGGGGCTAGCAGTCGCTATCCGATTTCCAACCTATGGCGTATAAACTCCCGGGTCGATCTCTCTTACCGCAAGCGAACGGATACGGGCGATACCAAGCTGACATTTAGCCCCCATATACGTATGGACTATCGTCTGCGCAAGAACATCACCCTGGAGTTAGAGGGAGGATTCGATTGGAACACGGACAAGAATGACTTGGAAAGCAATAAGTATTCAAACTACTACTTCATCGCCGGATATCGCTGGAATTTCTAAACTTTCTTAGCCCCTAGGGCCTGTTATAATCCCTGCTTGCTGCGCGCATCGCGCCACACACAAGGATTCTGGATTGATACAATTGATTGCCATCGCCGCCGGCGGCGCGGCCGGTGCTTTGTTCCGTTTCTGGGTTTCCAGCGGCGTCTATCATTTGTTGGGGCGGGGCTTTCCCTATGGCACCCTGGTGGTCAATGTGCTCGGTTCCCTGGTGATGGGTTTTCTCTACGTGCTGCTGCTGGAGCGTGTGACCGCCTCGCCGGAACTGCGCGCTGCGTTGCTGATCGGTTTTCTCGGCGCCTTTACCACCTTCTCGACCTTCTCCATAGAGACCCTCAATCTGATTGAGCAGGCCGAGCTCTTGAAGGCGGGAATGAACATGCTGTTGAGCGTCAGCGCCTGTATAGTGGCCTGCTGGTTCGGTCTGGTAATCGGGAGACAGCTATGATACTGCGAGAAGTCACCATGGTGCGGATCTATCTGACCGAGGGCGACCATCAGCTGCATAAATTGTTGGAGTTTCTACAGCAGGAGGAGCATGTGCGCGGGGTCACCGCCTTTCGCGGCATTGCGGGCTTCGGGCCTTCGGGAAAAGTGCACGAGGCCTCTCTGCTCGATATCTCCCTCGACCTGCCGCTGGTGTTGGAGTTTTTCGACCTGCCGCAACGGGCGGAGAAGATCATGCGGGACTTACACCAGTGGGTAGGGGCCGGCCACATGGTGAGTTGGACTGCACATGTCAATCTGGAAGAATAAGCAGGAGATCCCAATCAAGGGTCTCAACCCGATAACTTAAATACAAAATTCAGGGCGTTAAACATGTTGGATCCAAGACTGCTAAGAACCCAGCTGCAGGAGACGGCTGCCCAGCTGGCGCGACGGGGTTTTCAATTGGACACCGTGCGCATCGGCGAGCTGGAGGAGCGTCGCAAGCGTCTGCAGGTGGAGTCCCAGGAGTTGCAGAACGAGCGCAACAGCCGTTCCAAGGCCATCGGCCGGGCGAAATCGGCAGGGGAGGATATCCAACCCCTGCTGGACCAGGTGGCCGAGCTGGGCGATCAGCTGAAAGCCAAGCAGGAGGAGCTTAGCGGGGTGCAGGCAGAGCTGGCCGAGATCACCCTCGGTATCCCCAATCTTCCCCACGAGTCGGTGCCCGAGGGTCGCGACGAAGCGGACAACCGGGAGGAGCGCCGTTGGGGTGAGCCGCCCCGCTTCGACTTCGAACCCAAAGATCATGTGGATCTGGGGGATGCCAGCGGCCTGCTCGATTTCGAGGCGGCGGCGCGCCTGACCGGCTCCCGTTTCGCGGTCATGGCCGGCCCGCTGGCCCGGCTGCACCGGGCCCTGATCCAGTTCATGCTCGACACTCACACCACCGAGCACGGTTACACCGAGGCCTATGTGCCCTACATGGTCAACGCCGACAGCCTGCGCGGTACGGGTCAACTGCCCAAGTTCGAGGAGGACCTGTTCAAACTCTGCGGGGAATCGGGCTACTACCTGATACCCACCGCCGAGGTGCCGGTCACCAACCTGATCCGTGACCAGATCATCGACGCCGACTATATGCCGCGCAAATGGGTCGCCCACACCCCCTGTTTTCGTTCCGAGGCCGGTTCCTACGGCAAGGACACCCGGGGCATGATCCGCCAGCATCAGTTCGAAAAGGTGGAGCTAGTCCAGGCGGTGCCCGCCGACCGATCCTACGCGGCCCTGGAGGAGCTGACCGGCCACGCCGAGGTGATCCTGCAGAGGCTCGAACTGTCCTACCGGGTGGTGACCCTCTGCACCGGTGATATCGGCTTCTCCTCCGCCAAGACCTACGATCTGGAGGTGTGGCTGCCGGGACAGGGAAAATACCGGGAGATCTCCTCCTGCTCCAACTTCCTCGACTTCCAGGCCCGCCGCATGCAGGCCCGCTGGCGCAACCCCGAGACCGGCAAGCCCGAACTGGTGCACACCCTAAACGGTTCCGGGCTGGCTGTCGGACGCACCTTGGTGGCGATAATGGAGAACTACCAACAGGCGGACGGTTCCATCCTCATACCCGAGGTGCTGCGGGGCTATATGGGGGGGATGGAGAAAATCGCCTGATCCGGGCTACGCCAAGGTGGTTATTGGAAGTCCGCCAATGAACGCAAATCAACGGGGTAGGGTGCGGCTTGCCGCACCGTTCCCTTGCAGCCGCTGCCAAACGTCGTATGAAAGTCAATCCTCCGGATCGGGCGTCAAACCATCAAAATCAACAGGACCACGAAGCCGACGACGAACGCCAGGGGGATGACCACCGCCGTCCAATCCCCTTTCTCCGCCTTCGGGCTGTGTTTGAGCATCCGCATCGCCCGCGGCCAGATAAGCACTATCATGCCGCCGATGGCAATGACCCAGATGATTTTCGTCCAATCCATCCCGGTGACCTCCTTATAAAAAAACCCCGGCAGAGCCGGGGTTCGATACTCTATTTTCGTCGCTTGTCAGTCGTCGCCGGAGAGGGCGCCGAGCAGGTGCAGCAGATGGATGAAAATGTTGTAGATATTCAGGTAGAGACTGACAGTGGCCATGATGTAGTTGGTTTCGCCACCGTTGACCATACGGCTGGTGTCATACAGGATGAAACCGCTCATCAACAGGATAACCGCCGCCGAAATAGCCAGACTCAAAGCGGGTAGGGTGAAGAAAATATTCGCCACTATGGCCATCAGCACTACCAGCAGCCCCGCAACCAGGAAACCGCCCATGAAGCTGAAATCCCGTTTCGCGGTCAAGGCATAGCCGGAGAGACCGAGGAAGATAATGCCCGTTCCCGCCATGGCGGTACCCACCAGCTGGGGACCGTTGGCCAGGCTCAAATACATGCTCAGGATAGGCCCGAGCCCGAATCCCATGAGGCCGGTGATGGCGAACACCACGAACAGCCCGGCGGAGGAGTTGGCGGTACGGGGCAGCACCAGCCAAATCAGCGCGATAGACCCGATAAAAGAGATCATGTAAGTCATGGGGGGAGCCGAGACAAACACGGATACCGCCGCCATGATGGCGCTGAAGACCAGCGTCATGGAGAGCAGAATATAGGTGTTTTTGATCAGCTTGTTGGTCGCAAGAACTGATTCAGACGATCGTGCAAGCGTTGCATCGAGGCGATTCATAATGGCGTTTTCTCCTGATTTATCACCGAAAATCAATCTGTTGTCTATGACAACCGATATCCTTAAACGTTCACTACAGGATACCGTGAAAGGTAAAAAGATCAATACCTTATATCTGGCGCCCAATGTGGATATTTCAAGGCTGTTTCTGTATTCTAGCGCCTCTTCGGAGAGGTGGCAGAGCGGTTGAATGCGGCGGTCTTGAAAACCGTTGAGGGTTAGTAGCCCTCCCAGGGTTCGAATCCCTGCCTCTCCGCCAAATAAGAAGGGGGCCATAGGCCCCCTTCTTATTTGGCGGATGGGTAGGATTTGATTCGAACCCTTCGTTCGACAAGGCGCGCAGCGCCGCAGGACGCTGGAGCGAAGCGACGGCGCCCCGCAGGGGTGAGCCTGCGCAGCAGGCGAATCAATCCCTGCCCACCCGTTGGCTTCCAAGCTAAAAAGGATACACCGCAAGGCCCCCTTCTTATTTGGCGGATGGGTAGGATTTGATTCAAACCCTTCGTTCGACAAGGCGCGCAGCGCCGCAGGACGCTGGAGCGAAGCGACGGCGCCCCGCAGGGGTGAGCCTGCGCAGCAGGCGAAATTGAAACCACTCCACAACCATATCTAGGGTACTTCTGAGCAAGTTGTCATGCCGGTGAAGGCCGGCATCCAGGTATTTGATAATTCTGGCTTTCATCCTTAGGTCCGTAAACGTTGCATCCACGCACCACTTCTCCGGCTTTCGCCGGAATGACGAAGGTTGGCTTATTCAGAGTTTCCCTAACTTACCCTGCCAATCGAGATAAGGATGAGACATAAAAAATACGCATGCCAAAAGGCATGCGTAACTGGAGAATGTAGTACAGCTTTGGTTTTCTCTTTATTAGGGCAGGCCTTAAAGCTCGTTACCGTGGCATTCGGTACAACCCACCATGTGCGCCTTGGGGAATACTGCGCTGTTACCGCCGGGGCAGAAGGCGGTGGAATTGTCGCACTGCAGGCTGCGGTCCGTGGCCATGCGTGAGA
>CAJICC010000092.1_pt1 | contig 11418 bp, 12 predicted proteins | sample 9199511 | NCBI WGS metagenome assembly CAJICC01 (sample SAMEA7708322, study PRJEB35096) | sediment metagenome | biome: marine neritic benthic zone biome [ENVO:01000025]; feature: sediment [ENVO:00002007]; material: shallow marine sediment [ENVO:03000034] sea grass bed [ENVO_01000059] ...
CCTACATAAGAACAGGGCGTGGGGTGCGTCTTGCCGCAGCATGGATGCGGGGTTCAGGATAAGGGATAGAGAGAGTTGTATTTCAGTGGTGCACAACCGAGGTCAGCACGTACTGATACTCGAAAAAGACAGAGTAGGAGTCGTAATCCCAGCGGGTGATCGGCGGCTCGCCGACCCGGGGATATTCCGTCGCCGGTTGACCGTATCGCTGTGTGACCTGATCCATGGACATGCCCCGCATGGGTCGCGGCAGTCCCTCTTCGCTGTTGACCGGTGCTTGGTAGATGGCATCGATGAGCAGCACCTCTGCACTAACGGGTTGCGACAGCAGCAGTACCAGGCTGGCGGCGATGGTGAAACGAATAGTCATTCTGAGCAACTCCCAATTTGTCTCGCTTAAAGGAGAATATAGCACTCATCCCTAACCATGTGAAAAGAATGATTCTTTTGTGCTGTAGTTCATGTCTGACTCGGACTTCATGCACACTGTCCCATGCAAGGCCCTGACAGTCGTGGCGCGCCTTGTCCCTGCCTCGTCTGTATTCGCACATCCCAAGCAATCGGCAGCGTGCCGGATATCCTTAGGAATCTCTGATTAAGACCACCTTCGTCATTTCGGCGAATGCCGGAATCTATTTGGCCAGGATGCCGGCCATCGCCAGCATGACGACTTAAACTAAGGTTCCTCAACTTACTACTCCACAGGCTTTGACTGTCGTCTCACTGGGGCTATGTCATGCCGGGGGCGAGTGTGCTTTAATGCTCTGCCATGTTCAAACCGATCGAACTCTATATCGGCCTACGTTATACCCGCGCCAAGCGGCGTAACCACTTCATCTCGTTCATCTCCGTGTTTTCAATTCTGGGAATCATGCTGGGTGTGATGACGTTGATCGTGGTGTTATCTGTTATGAACGGCTTTCACAAAGAAGTCCGTGAACGGATTCTCGGTATGGCGTCCCATGCCACCATCTCGGGCTTTGACGGGGAGTTGGGCAACTGGCGCCAGGTGATGGAGCAGGCCAAGCAATTCCCCCACGTCATCGGCACCGCTCCCTATGTCGAGGGTCAGGGTATGCTGATCAACGGCCAGAAGGTGAGCGGTGTGCTGCTCAGAGGTATTTTGCCGGAACAGGAGGGCGCGGTCTCCGAGGTGGTGACCGCTGTCAAGAAGGGATCGATCGCGGGCTTGAAGCCGGGCAGCTTCGGTATTGTCCTGGGACGGGAGCTGGCATTGGTGTTGGGACTTCGCGTGGGCGACAAGGTGACGCTGGTGACCCCCCAGGTCAATGTCACGCCGGCCGGGATTATGCCGCGGCTGAAACGATTCGATGTGGTCGGTATCTTCGAGGTCGGCATGGAGGACTACGATCGGGGTGTGGCGGTCCTGCATATTGAGGACGCAGCCAAATTGATGCGCCTGCAGGATGCGGTTACCGGGATCAGACTGAAACTGGATGACCTCTATCTGGCGCCGAAGGTCTCCCGCGAGCTTGCGCATAAAATGGGCGGCTACTATCGCATCAGTGATTGGAGCATGAAGCATCGTAACTTTTTCGTCGCACTGCAGACGGAAAAGCGCATGATGGCCTTTATCCTCTCGATGATCGTCGCGGTGGCGGCTTTCAACATCGTCTCCACCATGGTGATGGTGGTGACCGACAAGCAATCCGATATCGCCATCTTGCGCACGCTGGGCGCTTCCCCCGGATCGGTGATGGGTATTTTCATGGTACAGGGCTCCGTCCTCGGCGTGGTTGGCAACATCCTGGGCATTCTTTTCGGCTTGTATTTGGCGTTCAATGTGGAATCCATCGTCAGCAGTATCGAAGAGTTCTTCAATGTGGAGTTTCTCCCTTCCAGTATCTACTACATCAGCAAACTGCCTTCCAATCCCCAAATGGGGGATGTCCTGATCATCGGTATCGGCGCCTTCCTGATTACCCTGTTGGTCACCCTCTATCCGGCCTGGCGTGCTTCCCGGGTGCAGCCGGCGGAGGCGTTGCGATATGAGTGATTCGGAACCGGTCTTACAGGCCCGCGGATTGGTGAAGACCTTCTCCCAGGGCCAGCTTCGGGTCGAGGTCCTGAAGGGGGTCGATCTGCAGGTCGGGCGGGGCGAGCGGGTCGCCATTGTCGGTGCCTCCGGTTCCGGCAAGAGCACCCTGCTGCACTGCCTTGGCGGACTCGACAATCCGAATGCCGGAGAAGTGACTCTGCATGGCAGTGATCTCTTCTCGTTGAGTGAAAAGAAGCGCGGTCACCTGCGCAATCGCAGTCTCGGCTTTGTCTACCAGTTCCACCACCTGCTGCCCGAATTCACGGCGCTGGAGAATGTGGCCATGCCGTTATTGATCGGCGGCAGCCAGGTTGCCGAGGCAAAGCAAAAAGCGGCGGAGATGCTGGCGCAGGTCGGATTGGAGCAGCGGCTGGAGCACAAACCATCGGAGCTCTCCGGCGGCGAGCGGCAGCGCGCCGCCCTGGCGCGTGCCTTGGTGCACCATCCCGATTGCGTATTGGCGGATGAACCCACCGGGAATCTGGACCGGAAGACGGAGCAGGTCTATGAGTTGATGCTAAAGCTCAATCAGGAGATCGGCACCAGTTTTGTAATCGTCACCCACGATCCCGAGCTGGCGGCCAGTACGGATCGTATCTGCTCGCTGTTGGACGGATGCCTGACCGGCGGTATGAGTGATCCGGATTCGGAAGCTGCTGATTGATTGCTGGCCGCTGCCGCATTCGCACAATCAGGGATAATTAGCCTTGCGTAGTGGAGGTGGTGCTCTTCGCCTTTTTACGTTGCCGTCGCAGCTTCCACTTTTCGATTACCCGCCAGCGCCAGATCCACAGGATAAGAAAGTAACCGGCCAGGGCCGAGACAGTGCCGCAGATCAGACTGCCCACCAGCAACGGCAGCCAGATGCCGCTGAGACCGCCATTCTCGATCCATTCCAGGTTGAATTGGAAGGCTTCGGCTTCCGGCGGTGCGCCGATGACCCAGGTGCCGACCAGATAGGCAAAATAGAACATGGGCGGAATGGTGACCGGATTGGTGATCCAGACCAGCGTCACGGAGATCGGCAGGTTGACGCGGAAAAAGATCGCGGCGGCGGCGGCAAACACCATCTGAAACGGAAACGGCACGAACGCCATGAACAGCCCGACAGCGAAACCGCCGGAAGCCGAGTGGCGGTTGAGGTGCCAAAGATTGGCGTCATGCAGCAGCTTGCCGAAAATCTGCAGATGTTTGTGTTTGCGCACCTTGTCACGGTGGGGCAACAGGCGCTTGATCAATCTTTTCGGCATAGGGACGGCCGGGCCAACATTGATGGAATAAATTCCTCGCTCCGGTATATTGCCGGGCATGCGGAGCCGTAATTGAAGCACGACTCAGCTTGGCACACCAGTAGGAGATATCGCCTGGATTGAGAAAAGCGATTATCGCCGACTATAGAAAGAATCAACTGAACAGGGACGTTCCATGAATAAAATTCTGCTCGCCTTCGTTGCGGGCTCGACACTCTTTCATCTCTCACCTGTGCTGCCCGATGCGGCCTGGACACTCGTCTGTTTGCCGCTTGCTCTGCTCTGGCGCATCCAGCTCCTTCGGCCGGCCCTGGCCTTGGTCGTCGGGTTATGTTGGAGTCTGCTGTTCGCCAGCTGGCAACTGAGCCATCGGCTGCCCACGGAACTCGAGGGTCGCGATCTGGTGTTGGTGGGGGAGGTGGACTCTTTGCCCACCTACCGGGACGGCATGGCACGTTTCGAGTTGAATGTGACGCGGCTGAACGCTCCCTCAGGGGAAGCGGTTGCGGTGGAGAAGATCCGCCTCAACTGGTATCGGGCACCACGGGATTTGAAGCCGGGTCAAGTCTGGCAACTGACGGTCCGCTTGAAGCGCCCCAGGGGTTTCCGGAATCCGGCCGGCTTCGACTACGCGCGCTGGTTGTTCAGTCAGCGGATTGGGGCAACCGGGTATGTCCGGGAGCGGCAAACAAAGGAGTTGCTGGCGGATGGACTTGCCGTGTCGAGTCTTTCGAGGTTGCGACATGTCATCGCCGGGCGACTGGACGCACATCTGGAACCCGGTCCGGCACGCGGCTTGATCAAGGCCCTCAGTCTGGGAGATCGCCGCGATCTGGAGCGACAAACCTGGAGGACCTTCAGCCGTACCGGCACCAGCCACCTGATTGCCATTTCCGGTCTGCACGTAGGACTGGTGGCGGGTTGGCTATGGTTCATCGGCCAGTGGGGTTGGCGGCGCAGCGAACGACTTGCCTTGCGCTGGCCGGCACAGCGGGCGGGTGCCGTACTGGGTCTCTTGGGTGCCTTGGGCTATGCGGCTCTGGCCGGTTTTTCGCTGCCGACACAGCGGGCCTTGGTGATGCTGGCGGTGGCCTTGGGCGGGGTCGTTTTCGCGCGGCCGGTGCAGCCGGCGCGCACCTTTTCCCTGGCTCTGTTTTTGGTGGTGCTGATCGATCCGCCGGCACCCCTCAGCGTCGGCTTTTGGCTCTCCTTCGGCGCCGTGGGGCTGATCTTGCTGGTACTCGGTGGACGCCACCGGGCCTCTGCTAAGTGGTCCCAACTGCTTCGTGTGCAGACGGCGGTCTCTTTGGGCTTGATGCCGTTGCTGTTGCTCTATTTCGGCGAGGCGTCGGTGATCTCTCCGCTGGTCAATCTGCTGCTGGTGCCCTGGTTCGCCCTGGTGTTGGTGCCCATGGCGTTGATCGGCCTGTTGCTGCTGCCCCTGCCTCTGCTTGCCGCTCCTTGGTATGGCCTGCTGGAATGGCTCTCCGGCCACACCTTCTCTCTGCTGCAACTGCTCGCACAGCAACCCTTGGCCACGGTTCAATTGGCCCATCTGCCACTCTGGCTGATCCTGGCCGCCTTATTGGGCGGTTGCCTGATGCTCCTGCCCGCGGGTCTGGCCGGGCGATCGCTGGGAGGATTGCTGGTGTTGCCGATTCTCTTTGCCGCGCCTACCCGTCCGGGTCCGGGGGAGTTCCGCTTCACCCTGTTGGATGTGGGACAGGGTCTGGCCTGCGTGGTGGAGACCCGCGGGCATGTGATGCTCTATGACACCGGGCCGGCATTCGCCTCCGGTTTCAGCACCGCGGAAACGGCGGTGCTGCCCTTTCTCGCCAAGCGCGCGTGGAACCGGGTCGACCGTCTGGTGGTGAGCAATGGGGACCGGGATCATGCGGGGGGGGTTGAGACGATCCTGACCGCGTTGCCGGTGCTTGACCTCATCTCCGGGGAGCCGGAGCGGCAGCCTCAAGCCAGACCATGTCTTGCGGGTGAACATTGGTCCTGGGACGGTGTGGAGTTTGAAGTGCTGCATCCCCTGCCGTCCGCCTCTTTACGCGCCTCGAATGACAAATCCTGCGTGCTGCGTGTCTCCAACGGTCGCTGGAGCCTGCTGTTGACGGGCGATATCGAGGCCAAGGGGGAGCGTAGTCTGCTGGCGTCGGCGGAAAGCGTGGCGGCCGATATCCTGGTCGCTCCGCATCACGGTTCCGCCACCTCGTCCAGCGAGGCCTTGGTGAGGGCGGTGGCTCCCGAATGGGTTATCTTCTCCACCGGGTATGGAAACCGCTATGGATTTCCCCGCCCGGAGGTGGTCGAGCGTTGGCACCGAGCCGGCGCTGAACTTATCAACAGCGCCGAGGTGGGCGCCGTGAGTTTCCATCTCGGCGGCGACGGACAGCCCCTGTCATCGGTGCTCAGGAGTGAGTGGAATCGACGCTACTGGAACGATTGACCGGTTTCGGGATCTATCAGATACTTTTTTGTTTATCTCGCATCAAATATAGGAACCTCAGGTCAAGTCGCCATACCGGCAAAGGTGGACTTATTCAGAGCCACCATAGATTTATTGTTGGCCGAGGTAGACACGGGTCACGGTAGCAGAGACCGAAATCGGTCTACATTCATATGGCGGCTTCCAGAGCCGTGCCCCCATCGCGTATGATGTGCACCCAATCATTCACATTGATCAGATAAGGAACAGAAACAAGGTGTTCGAGTTCGTTAAATCCGGCGGTTGGCTGATGCTGCCCATCATTGCCTGCTCAATCGCGGCGATGGCTATCGTTGTAGAGCGCTTCTTGACCCTTCGCCGCAAGCAGGTCATGCCGGAGCATCTGATGAAGCAGATCCTGCAGCTGCACCAGGAGCGCCGACTCGACCGGGCCGATCTCAGTAAGCTGAAAGGGACCTCCCCCCTCGGGCGCATACTGGCGGCCGGGCTGGAGAATCGGAACCATTCCAAAGAGGTCATGAAGGAGTCGATCGAGGAGGTGGGCAGGCAGGTGGTGCATGAACTGGAGCGCTACCTCAACACATTGGGCACCATCGCTTCCATATCGCCCCTGCTCGGCCTGCTCGGTACGGTGATCGGCATGATCAAGGTCTTCAGCGTGATCGTTACCGCCGGCGTCGGTGATCCCGGGGTGTTGGCCGGGGGGATCTCCGAGGCATTGATTACTACCGCCGCGGGTCTCTCGGTGGCGATCCCCAGCCTGATATTCAATCGCTACTTCAACGGTCAGATCGAGCGCCTGGTGATTGGTATGGAAGAGCAGGCCTTGAAGCTGGTGGAGGTAATCCACGGCGAACGGGAGCAGGGCGGGGAGTGAGATGAACCTGCGTCCCAGCGCAAAAAAAACCACCGAGATCGACATCACGCCGCTGATCGATGTGGTTTTTCTATTGCTGATCTTTTTTATGGTTTCAACCACCTTTGATCGCGAAGCGCAGATCCTGGTGGAGCTGCCGGAGGCCACCGGTGAAAAGGCGCAGCACGCCCCGGATGAACTCGAGATCACCATCGACGCCGCCGGTACCTTTTTCGTCAACCAAAGAGAGGTCATCAATACGGAAGTGGAGACCCTGAAGCTGGCCATCGGCAAGGCCGTGGGCGATGAGCGCGATATTCCGGTCATCATCAACGCCGACGGTAAGGCGCCGCATCAATCGGTGATGACCGCCATGGATGCCGCCAGCCAGTTGGGTCTGGTGCGCATGACCTTTTCCGCCCATCGTCCTCCCAACCAATAACACGACAAGTCTGGTTGCCGGGTTCATACAATTGCGAGTGATTCAACGATCCTGGGACGGCTGGCATGCCATCACCTTTCTCTTACTGCCGCTGACGGGGCTCTTTTGCCTGTTGGCCTGGTGTCGCCGTTTGGCCTATCGACGGGGATGGCTTGCCTCCCATAAGCTCGGGGCGCCGGTGATCATTGTCGGCAATATCAGCGTGGGCGGTACCGGCAAGACACCCCTGATCATCTGGTTGGCTCAACATCTTTCAGCGCAAGGGCATCGTCCCGGGATCATTCTGCGGGGCTATGGCGGGACAGCGGATAGGGTACCGATCGAGGTCACTGCCACCAGCTTGCCGCGGGAGGTGGGCGACGAGGCGGTCATGCTTAGACGCCGCACGGGTTGCCCCGTTTTCGTCGGCCGTCTGCGGGTGGAGGCGGGACGCCGGTTATTGGACAGCTACGACTGCGACCTGCTGCTCGCCGATGACGGTTTGCAGCATTATGCCTTGCGGCGCGATTTGGAGATTGCGGTGGTCGACGGGCAGCGTCGCTTCGGCAACGGTCTCTGCCTGCCGGCCGGGCCGCTTCGCGAACCGGTCGGCCGCTTGCGTCAGGCCGATCTGGTGATCGTCAACGGTCAAGGGTTAGCGGAAGAAGCTTGCATGCAGGTAAGCACCACGCAGGCAATCTCGTTGGCGACGGGGGAAAGCAGGCCCTTGCACGCCTTTCAAGGGGAACAGGTGCACGCAATTGCGGGCATTGGCCATCCCGAGCGTTTTTTCTCCAGCCTGAGAGCGGCCGGGCTGCAACCCGTCTGCCATCCGTTTGCCGATCACCATCCCTTCGTGGAGCAGGATCTGCGGCCATTTTCCGGACAGACGGTTCTCATGACGGAGAAAGATGGGGTAAAGTGCGCAGAGTTCGCGCAGCCCGGTCTCTGGTTTGTACCGGCGACGGCGCAGCCCGATGAGGCATTTCAACAGGCATTTGAATCGAAGATGCAAAGGCTGAACGATGGATAGCAAACTACTCGATATTTTGGTGTGCCCCGTGTGCAAGGGGAAACTCTATTACGATAAAGAGGCCGCGGAGCTGATCTGCCGCGGCGATAGGCTTGCCTATCCGATTCACGACGACATCCCCGTGATGCTGGAAGAGGAGGCGCGCAAACTGGCGGCGGACGAAGAGATACCCAAGGCCTGACAACATGCCGTTCAAGGTCGTCATTCCCGCGCGTTACGCCTCCGTCAGACTGCCGGGCAAACCCCTGCTCGATATCGGCGGCAAGCCGATGATTCAACATGTACACGAGCGGGCGCAGGAGAGTGGCGCTGACGAAATCGTGGTTGCCACGGACGATTCCCGAATCGCCGATAGCTGTAAAGCATTCAGTGCGGATGTCTGCCTCACCAGTCCAGATCATCGCAGCGGTTCCGACAGGATTGCGGAAGTGGTGGCGATTAGGGGTTGGAGCGAAGAGCAGGTGATCGTCAATCTGCAGGGGGACGAGCCCTCTATGCCACCCTCCCTGTTGCGGCAGGTGGCGGAAGATATGGAACGGCACCCGGCGGCCTCCATCACCACCTTGAGCGCGCCGATAACCAAACGCAGCATCCTGTTCGATCCCCACGTAGTGAAGGTGGTGGTCGACGCGGAGGGATATGCCCTCTATTTCAGCCGCGCGCCCATCCCCTGGCATCGTGACGAGTTCATCGATGAAGATCGTCCGCTACCGAAAGGGACCGGTTTCGCCCGGCATATCGGGCTCTATGCCTATCGGGCCGGCTACCTGGCCCAATTCGTCTCCTGGCAACATGCCCCGATCGAACTGGCCGAGTCTTTGGAGCAACTGCGAGTTCTCTGGCATGGTGGCAGGATCCATGTCAGTCAGGCGCATGAGGAGCCGGGGCAGGGTGTCGACACCCGCGAGGATCTAGCACGGGTCATACGCCTACTCGCAGGCTAACCGGGATTCTTGAAGGACGCTCACTTCATCCTGTTGTAGCGCAGGTCGGCGACTATCACACATCATCCTTTTCCAGACACTCAGATTCACATGGAATTATTAGGGTAGCTAACCCTAGGGGAAATCCACTATAAGGTTTTCCGACAAAACAGAGTGCCCGGTTAAGTGATTGACCCCAAAAGGCCGTTATAGATGTCCGAATGTCGGAAAAATTAACAGTCCACAACAACCATGACTAATTAATGCCTGACAAGCCAACCATAACATACTGAAAAATACAATAATTCTAAAATGTGGCATCAAACCTGCTTTCGTTCTGAATAAGAAAACGGAATTTCGCACATATAAAAATGTGAGCTGCTTAACAAAAAAAGCAAAGAGAGCATAAAAACTCAGACTTCACAGCTATTAACAGGTGCGAATTTGCCAAATACCAAAGACAAAAGACCTAATGTACAACTCAACCCATTTTCGATTTCTCAATACGCCACCTCTCTGATTTCGAACAAAGAGGATTTGAGCTGCGAGGGAGGCGCACTGTTAAGTTTACAGAAGGTTATCAAGATAGACGGGCGAACCGGGGATACGCAAAGGGCTCGGCGGGTTGGCAACCGTGTTTTCAACTTGCTTTTCGACGCGCAAGAAGCGGAGAAAAAGCGCATATCCCGTGAGTTGCACGACGGCCTGGGACAACTGCTCACCAGCATCAATCTGCATGCGCTCCAGTCACTCAGTGCCGCGGATCCCACGGCTGAGATTTCTCAGGCAGTGAAAGAATCGCTGCAAACCATCTCCGCCATGACCAAGCAGGCAATGGGCGAACTACGTGGAATCTGCCGCGATTTACGGCCGGCCATTCTCGATGACCTCGGGGTGGAAGCAGCCATAAATTGGCAATGTCGTCAGATAGCGACGGGTGATGACAGCTTGAATGTGTCGACCGATTTCCAAATACATGAGGCGATGATTCCGGAAGACTATAAAACCGCCATCTACCGCATCGTGCAGGAAGCGCTCAACAATGCGGTAAAATATGCCGAGGCGGATAACGTTTCGATCAAGCTCTATCACGCAGGTAACTACCTGCAGCTCATTATCGAAGACGATGGTGTCGGATTTGATCCGAGTCAAGTCAGCGTCGGTGACGGCATTGGACTGAGCAGCATGCGCGATCGGGCCGAAGCGATCGGGGGCATTTTCCACCTGCAGAGCAGTGACGGGAAAGGGGTGGAAATCCGGGTCTTGCTGCCGCTCGAAAAGGCGGCCCTCAGCGGCTGATGATTCCCTTTTCCAGGGCGTAGGTCGTCAAGGCCGAAACGCTGTGTAAATCGAGCTTCTTCATAAGGTTCGCTCGATGCTTTTCAACGGTTTTAACGCTGATGCATAAGTACTCGGACATGCTCTTGTTGGTGTGTCCCTCGGCAATGAGCTTGAGAATTTGACGTTCCCTTTGTGTGACCGTGTCCCAGCGGGTGACAGGCTCCTGATTTGATCCGTTGGTGTTCAAATAGCTGCTAACCACCTTCTCGGTTACATCGGGGCTGAGATAGGTCTTACCGGCAAGCACCCTTTCAGCCGCTACCAGCAGCTCGTTTTGGGTGGCATCTTTGAGAACATAACCGTTGGCCCCGGCTTGCAGGCTGGATAGGACGTACTCCTCCTCTGAATGTACCGTCAGGACCAGCGCCTTCACCTCCGGCATCCGATTCTTGATCTCTTTCAGCGCATCCATACCGTTCATACCCGGCATACTCAGATCCATAATCACCAGATCGGGTTTGAGTTCAACCACCCGCCGGATGGCGTCCCGACCGTTGTCGGCTTCCCCGATGACTTCAAAGGTCGGGTTGGTCGATAGCAAAGCCTTCAAGCCTGCCCTGAGGATGGTGTGATCCTCTGCAATAATGACAGTATTTTTGCTGCTGATCATTGCCCGAGACCTATTTGGTGTTGCGATAAACCGTAAAAAGAGAAATAACAGATAAATCAGTAGGATATCTTACTATCGGCTTAGGGTGGCGAAACCTTTACCTGATGTCCTTCAGCCGTAGATTTTACCTGCTTTTTAATCCTAACTTGAATATTGACTTAATCAGTGTTTCCTCAATATATAACAGAAAGCCTTAAGCAGGCGAAGGGGAAATGAGAAGAGTAGGGTTAATCCTACCGCAGACTACATAGTTTGCATATCCGTACAGTAGGGTTTTGGCCATCGGTCAATTAATTTTCATGTTGTAGTCTAGTTACTAAAAGGTAAAACCGAGTTTGTATCTGTCTACAAAAGGGACAAGTCAAAGAGGCAAGGCTTTCCCAGAAATAACCAGGTGCTAAAGACGACCAGCCGATTCTGTGTATATTCTCGAGCGCTGACTGGATTGAGCCTTGTGAATGCTATTCCAG
>CAJICC010000205.1_pt1 | contig 11392 bp, 7 predicted proteins | sample 9199511 | NCBI WGS metagenome assembly CAJICC01 (sample SAMEA7708322, study PRJEB35096) | sediment metagenome | biome: marine neritic benthic zone biome [ENVO:01000025]; feature: sediment [ENVO:00002007]; material: shallow marine sediment [ENVO:03000034] sea grass bed [ENVO_01000059] ...
GCTTAACAGGGTAACCTGGGCTGGCGCGAGAAACTCGAACTCCCGCGCCAGGCCGTCGCCGCCGGGATGCGCGCCCGAACCACCTGAACCCCGGCGCAGCGCATAGCGGGTCACCCGCACCGGATAACGGCTCTCGATCACCTCGATGGGGGTGTTGAGGGTGTTGGTCATGTGGGTCTGCACGCCTGACAACCCGCCACCGTTTTGACCGGCACCCATGCCGCCGCCGATGGTTTCGTAGTAGTCCCAACGGTATTCCGGATCGTTGTTGCCCATGGCAACGTTGTTCATGCTGCCATGGCTGGCGGCCGGTATGGCGTCGGGCAGTATTCCGGCCAGGGCGCCCAGCACCGCATCCACCACCCGGGTGCTGGTCTCCACATTGCCCGCCGCCACTGCGGCGGGGCGACGCGCATGCAGCAGACTACCCTCCGGCGCATGGATGCGGATGGCGCGAAAGGCGCCGGCGCTGGCCGGGGTTTGCGGCGGCATCAGGCAGCGAAACACATAGTAGACCGCGGCGGCGGCCACCGAGAGGGGACAGTTGATATTGCCCGGCACCTGGTCGGCGGTGCCGGTAAAATCGGCCGCTACACCATCTTCCGCGATCTTCAGCTTGACCCTGATGGGAATATCCCGGTTACCCTGACCATCGTCATCCATCCAGTCCTCGAACTCATATTCACCTTGCGGCAGCCGACCCAAGGCATCGCCGGCTAAACGTTCCGCGTAGGCATCGAGCGCGAGGAGTCCGCGCAGGAAATCCTCCCGTCCCCACTCGGCAACCAGTTGCCCCAGGCGTGTCAGGCCTGCCCGATTGGCGCTGATCTGGGCGGAAAAATCCCCTTCAGATTCCCGTGGATTGTGATTGTCGGCCACCATTTCATCGAGGAAATCACGATCCAATGCGCCTCTGTGGATCAGTTTTCCCGGCGCAATCACACGGCCCTCCTGATGCAGGGTATGGGAGACCGGCATGGAGCCAGGGGAGGCGGCGCCGATGTCCGCATGGTGCGCCCGGTTGATGACAAAAGCGGTCAGCCGTTCATCCACAAAGAGCGGTGCGATCAGCGTGACATCCGGCAGATGGGTACCCCCCAAGAAGGGATCGTTGAGCACCACCATGTCGCCCGGGCGCCATTCGATACGCGCCACGATATCCGCCATGGCGTAGGCCATGCTCCCCAGATGGACCGGGATATGCGCAGCCTGGGCGCAAAGCTCCCCGGCGGCGTCGAACACCGCGCAGGAGAAGTCGAGACGGTCACGGATATTGGGCGAGAAGGCGGCGTTGCGCAACACCATGCCCATCTCGTCGCAGACCGCCTCGAGGCGGGAAGCGAAGATGTTGAGTTCAATCGGATTCATCACATTCCAAGCATATCTTTAGTCAGGATTTTCCCTCACAATACGCGCTGTTGCATACCATCAGGGACACCGCTAAAATAGCCGACCATTCTACTAGGTTATAGCCAGATAATATTGTTAAACAAAGGAGTAACGACCCATGGCACATGAACTACCCGCCCTGCCCTATGCCATCGACGCCCTGGAACCGGTGATCTCACAGGAGACCCTGGAATTCCATCACGGCAAGCACCACAACACCTATGTAACCAATCTGAACAATCTGATCCCGGGCACCGAGTTCGAGTCTGCCTCTCTGGAAGATATCATCATGAAATCCTCCGGCGGCATCTTCAACAACGCCGCCCAAATCTGGAATCATACCTTCTACTGGAACTGCATGCGCAGCCCCGGCGATGACAATGCCCCCAGCGGCGCGCTGCTGGATGCCATCAACAGCGCCTTCGGCTCTTTCGATGAATTCAAGAAACAATTCGCCACTTCCGGCGCCACCAATTTCGGCTCCGGTTGGACCTGGCTGGTGCAAAACGAGGACGGCGGTCTGGAGATCTTCAACACCTCCAATGCAGGCACCCCCATGACCTCCGGCAAGAAAGCGCTGCTCACCGTGGACGTCTGGGAGCACGCCTACTATATCGACTACCGCAACGCCCGCCCCACCTATCTCGACGCCTTCTGGAAGGTGGTCAACTGGGATTTCGTGGCCGGCAACATGAGCTGAACAGATAGCTTCCTGATTAAAACCCCGGCGATCCTCGGATCCCGGGTTTTTTTCTTAGTGATGCCCTGGTGTTGCTCGACGTGCTGGCCCAGGACGTGGGCATCGAGGGTATCTTTTCCGACTGGCCGGCAACAGTAACTTACTACGCCAACCGCAAAGGTCTCTGAGCTCACTGATGTTTACATCGACTGACACATCACGTAAGCCATGCTTTATATCTCTACTGCATATAGGGTGCGGCTTGCCGCACCATTAAACGTTCGCTAAGAGGCAGACAATATACTAACCAGGCCATAAGTATTAATACACTCAGGGCTACAAGCGTGGCTCAGATCAAGGGAGTGCTGAATACCGGCTATCGCCAGCGTGACAAAACAAAAGTTCACAAGCACTTTCCATCATCCTGTTAAGAATTTTGATCATAGTGGTTAACCGGCTTCTAACGCACAATGAGTTGCATCTGACCTGCATTTCTCTCTACCAATATACCTAATGGTACTCATACCAGGATGAGCATCTATTCATTTCAATACACCTTGGAAATATCCCGTTTCACTGCTAGCCTTTTATTGTGTGAGGAGAACCACTCATTTTTTACTCTTTACTAATGAATATGTAGTGGATCGATAAACAGCCCATCACATATACAAGCAAGGGACGCAAACACAATAAAAGAAGGGCCTTGCAATTGGCATCAAAACCCTGCGAGCACTCTGATTCGACAGCGGCAAACATCATGACTACTGAACAACCGAAAGTCCTCATCATCGATAATGACGAACGTATGCTAGACAGCCTGAAGGAATTGCTGCAACCGCAATACGACATCATCACCGACAACGACAGCCTCAACACGCTTGGCATCGCGACCAAGGAGCATCCTTGTCTGATTTTGCTCGATCTGATTATGGATAATATCGACGGCTTTCAGGTCATCCGCGAGCTCAAACAAAATCTGGAAACGGTCGACATCCCGATCATTGTCGTCACTGGATCCCATGAGATCGAAGACGAAACCCTCTGCTTACGCCTTGGTGCGGTGGATTATATTACCAAGCCCTTCAATCCCGAGATCGTGAAGGCCCGGGTGCATACCCATGTCATGCTAAAGCAGCAAAAAGATTTACTGAAGGGCCTTTCCTATAAGGACGGGCTCACCGGCATCGCCAACCGCCGCTATTTCGACGACACCCTGATCCGAGAACATCGACGATGCAAGCGTTCGAGTGTTCCCCTCTCGATACTTATGATCGATATCGACTTCTTCAAAAAGTATAACGACATCTACGGTCACCTGACCGGCGATGACTGCCTCAAACTGACAACGGAGACCATGCAGCAGCAACTATACCGCCCCGGTGATCTGCTGGCCCGATACGGTGGCGAGGAGTTCGCCTGCATTCTGCCCGATACCGACCTCGACGGCGCCAATGCCGTGGCTGATAAATTGCGTGTTTCGATTATCGAGCAGAACATTCCCCATGAGGCGGGAATCGACGGGGTGGTCACCGTCAGCATCGGATTGGTCTCGGGCCAACCCACCGAAGGGGCGGATGCGCGCAAGTTTCTACTGCAGGCGGATCAGTGTCTCTATCAGGCGAAAGTCTCGGGCCGCAACCGCATCCACGGGGAAACCTGTTGCGAGATGAGCCTCAGCGGTTTGGATAGCTACTCGGCGGAGCAGCCCAGGACGATGTAACCGCCGGAGCGTTCATCCCGCTCCAAAGCAAGAATACCGTGGCTCTGGGCCTCCTCCAGCAGTTCGCCGAAGGATTGGAAACCGTAATAGGATTCGCTGAAACCCGGCTTTTGCCGCTTCAGAGTCTGCTTGATCATCGATCCCCAGATCTTTTCTCCTTCGCCCCGTTCCTCGAGCAGCGCCCGGTAGGTGGCCACGATCAGATCCCATGCATCCAGCTTCTTTTTATTTACTGCTGATTTTTCACTGACCTTGGCCGAGTTCTTTGCGGTTTTTTTCGTGGCCTTTGAGGCACGCTTACGCTGGGGTCGTTGGCGGGTTACCAGATCGTCGTAATAGATGAATTCGTCGCAGTTGGCGATCAACAAGTCGGAAGTGGAGTTCTTCACTCCGAGGCCGATCACCGTCTTATTGTTCTCCCGTAGTTTGCTGACCAAGGGTGAGAAGTCGGAATCGCCACTGATGATGACGAAGGTGTCCACGTGCTCCTTGGTGTAACAGAGATCCAGGGCATCCACCACCATCCGGATATCAGCCGAATTCTTACCTGATTGGCGCACATGGGGAATCTCGATCAATTCGAACGAGGCCTCGTGCATCGCAGGGCGAAAATCCTTGTAGCGAGACCAGTCGGCATAGGCCTTTTTTACCACGATATTTCCCTTGAGCAACAGCTTTTCCAACACCTTGACGATATTGAACTGGGCATAGTCGGCATCCCGCACGCCGAGCGCGACATTTTCGAAGTCGCAAAACAGGGCCATGCTTTTGGTATCTGAGGATTGAGTCATAGTACCGGCCTCCCAGCCAGGATCTACATAGAATTTGCCGGGACCCGGGGAATGGCCGCCCTGCTCGACCGGAATCGGCGTTCAAGCCGCTCGATGAATCGATTCATCGTCCCCTCCCGGAATTACTGTCATACATTATACTGTCAGCAGTGGATATTAACCCAGTAAGCGGATCCACGCCTGACAAACTCGCATCGGCCCGTCACCGACCGCCCAATCCGAGTGTCGGGCGCACGATTCAGGGTAACCGGAGCAGACTTTTGAAATCTTCACTGTTATTTCGATTCGGCACTGTTATCACCATCTTCTTCATGCTGGCGGTTGTCGGTATGCTCAGTCCGGTCTTCATGGCGGAGACCAGGGAGGGATACGCCGCGGCGATCAACCAGGCCGGCACCCTGCGCATGCAATCCTATCGCATCACCAGCAGCCTGGTGCTGGGTAGCGAATATGTACGGCAAAACACAGACAACCGTACCCCCAAGCTGGTCGAGGAATACAACCAACGGCTGTTCAGCCCAAGGATACACGATGTGTTGAACAAGGGACCCAGCCAAGAGGTAATCGATAGCTACCGCCATGTGGAAGACCAGTGGCAACGGATCATGTTGCCCAACCTGGACAACTATCTGCTTAATCGATCAGCGTCCAAACAGACACCCGAACAGGTGACGTTGGCGAAAGAGGCCCTGAACCGTCACCTGACCTTGGTGGACGATTTCGTGAATGACATACATCGCTTCGTGGCCGCCCTGGAAATGGATGCGGAGAGGAAAAATGATCAATTACGGGCGATCCAGCTGATTCTGCTTTTTATTACTTTCCTCTTCGCGGTGATCAGCCTCATCCTCATGAAGCGCCATGTACTGGCGCCACTGCAAGATCTGCTGGCCTGTGCCAACGCGGCCCGGCAGGGAGATTTTTCAGTACGGAGTAAATTCCAGAGCGAAGACGAACTGGGACACTTGGGACAGACTTTCAACGTCATGGCCGAATCTCTCTCGAAAATCTATGCAGATTTGGAGGCTCGGGTCGCGGAACAGACCCATGACCTGGAACGCAGCAACCGCACCCTGGAGCTGCTTTACTCCACCACTAAGCGCTTGAGCGATTCCAGCCTCAGCAGCGAAACCTTGGAAGCAGTGATTCACGACATCGAGCACCTGCTCGGCGCCAACAGCGGCACCATCTGCCTAGGCCAACCCGGTGATACCCAGGCCTTCCGCTTTGCCAGCACCAGCTCACAAGATCATATGATGCAGGAAAGTCCGGACACCGACTGCGCCCGCTGTCTTGGAGCGGGTAAATCCCACCGTTTCCAGGTCACCCTGTCTGGCGAATTATTACCGGTCAATATCTACTCCACACCCATCAAAGATAAGCAGCAACAGTTCGGTGTCATGCTGATCGAGTTTCCCTTGCAAAGGCAGTTGGAGCCCTGGCAGGAGCGCCTGTTGGAGACCGTGGCCAGCCATGTGGCTCTGGCTATCAATGTGGCGCAACAGGTCTCGGAAAACAGGCGCTTCGCCTTGTTGGAGGAGCGCAGCGTCATCGCCCGTGAACTGCACGACTCCATCGCTCAATCCCTCTCCTATCTGAAGATACAAGTCAGCCGTCTCGACAAGGCGCTACACGAAGATATGAAAAAGCAGGAGCTGTTGCAGTTGACCACGGTCCTGCGATCGGCGTTGAACGGCGCTTATCGTCAGCTGCGGGAACTGTTGACCACCTTCCGGTTGCGCATCAGCGAAGCCGATCTCGGTGCGGCGTTAAAGACCACCGTCGACGAATTTTCGGAGCGCTCGGGTATCGACATCTCCTATCACAACCAGGTCGGCAACTGCCGGCCCACCCCCAATGCGGAGATACATCTGATTCAGATCGTCCGCGAGGCCCTGTCCAATATTGTCCGCCATGCAGAAGCCACTCATGCCAGCGTCAGCCTGAATTGCAACCGGGAGGGTACGGTCGAAATGGCCATCGAGGACAACGGCATCGGCATCGATCTCAAGAGTGATATGATGATGCACTATGGACTGCCCATCATGAAGGAGCGAGCCGAACGGCTGGGCGGCGAGCTGAAGATTACCGAACTCGAATCGGGCGGCACCCGGATCACGCTCAATTTCAACGTCACCGAATCCCTGAACCATCCATCCAACAACATTGCCGAGCGATTAAGACATGCTTGATATGGAAACCTACAGCGTTCTCGCCATCGACGATCATCCCCTGTTCCGCAAAGGGGTTGCCGACCTCATCGACATGGAATCCAGTCTGGATCTGGTGGGTGAAGCAACCAACGGCCAGGAGGGCCTGGCATTAGCCAAATCACTCAATCCAGACCTGATTCTACTCGATATCAATATGAAGGACTTGAATGGCCTGGATACCCTCAAGGAGATCAAGCAGGAGGATGTGGATTCCATCATCCTGATGCTGACGGTCTCGGACAACGAAGAGGACGTGCTCACCGCCCTGCGTTTGGGAGCAGACGGTTACCTGCTGAAGGATATGGAGCCGGAAGATATACTCGAATCGATCCGCAAGGCATTGCAGGGCACCCTGGTAATCAGCGAGCGGCTGACCCAACTGCTGGCCAAGGCAATCCGGGACGAAGAAAAAAGCACTCAAGACAAGCCGCTCTCACCCCTTACCTCGCGGGAACAAGAGATTCTGGAACAGATTTCCAAAGGCATGAGCAACAAGCGCATTGCCAGGACGCTCAACATTTCAGAGGGCACCGTCAAGGTGCATGTCAAACACCTGCTGAAAAAACTCAACCTCCACTCCCGCACCGAAGCGGCGATCTGGGCGCTGCGAAAATTTTAACCGCAATCCCGGAACTGTGGCCAGCAGTATAAACGGTGCGGCAAGCCACACCCTACCCACAATCGAGACGTAGGGTGATGCGGCTTGCCGCACCGTAGCCTTGGGGTTATGCATAGCCATTCAATAAACAAGAACATCTCGCTTAAAATGAGTGCCACTCCTTTCAGACCCCAATGCTACTTAGTCAAGCGATATGATGGTGGCGGTATTCCTGGATGCGGCCTTTGCCGGCATGACGATTTGATTAGAGGTTCCCTAGGGCCTGTTAGCACGAATACGATAGGCCCTAAAGCGATTCGCGGCATTTTTCGGTGATTGGCGTTTGTTTACGGTTTTATTCTCTATCTCATCCTATACAAAGCCCACAGAAGACCTATTATAAATATCTCAGGTAGGCTAAGGGACAAGCCATTCGTTTTAAAAGTTCTTGCTTGGCTGCTGTACGGCTTTGTGCTGCAACAGATCAAAGCCACCCATCCTCTGCTTTTTTTCGAGTCGAATTCTGGCCCGCCCGAAAAAGCATTGTATGCGGATACCCCTCCCGTCTTATGCGCTACCCAAAGGGGAGTACCGCACCCTACCGATCAATTGGTAACCTATTGTTTTACATGGAAAATATATGATAATTTTCCCCTAATTCCAAACTCTGCGGCAAAGCCCCCGCCGCAACAAACAAGACAGCTTGCCCATTGAGGTAAAGCGTGAAGCGATCCATCAACAGACACCAGTTTTTGCGCGGCGATTTCAGCGGCAGCCGGCGGGAGATTCGTCCCCCCTGGAGTAAGCCGGAAGCCCTGTTCTGCGACCGTTGCGAGCGTTGCGACGACTGCATCTCGGCCTGTCCGCAACAGATCATCCGCAGGGGATCCGGAGGGTTTCCCGTGGTCGATTTTACGCTGGGTGCATGTACCTTCTGCGGCGACTGCGCGACCAAATGCACGCATCATGCGTTTGACCCGCCCAGCGATTCCGAGACGCCGGCCTGGCAACTGGAGCTATGCATCACCGACGCCTGCCTCTCCCGCAGGGGGGTGGTTTGCAGGAGTTGCGGCGACGCATGCGAATCGGCGGCGATCGGCTTTCGCCTCGAAACCGGCGGACGCGCCCTGCCGCTGATCGATAAGCAACGCTGCAACGGCTGCGGCGGTTGCCTCGCCGTCTGTCCGGCACACTGCATCACCCTGATACCAAGAGAGCGGGAGCACGCCGCCTGATGGAGTCTTACTAAATGAATATCTGCAGCCTGATAGTTCACACCAAACCGATGGCGGATGGCGAGGTCGCACGACAACTCGAGACCTTCAAGGGTGTCGAGGTCCACGGCGGCGACGAGATGGGACGACTGATCGTCACCGTCGAGGACGAGGATGAAACCCAGTCCCTCGTATCAGAGACCATCAATGCCCTACATGCAGTAGAGGGCGTGATCAGTACGATCTTGATCTACCACTACGGCGGCGAAGAGACATTGGAGGAAATGAACCGTGAAATTGACTAGACGCGATTTTATCAAGAGCAATGCCGTTGCGGCCGCTGCATCCGTCGCCGGTATCACCATCCCCATGGCCGGTGCCATCGCCGAAGCAGGCGACGACGGAATACGCTGGGACAAGGCCGCCTGCCGTTACTGCGGCACCGGCTGCAGCGTGTTGATGGGCGTCAAGGACGGCAAGGTGGTCGCCAGCCAAGGCGATCCCGACGCCCCGGTAAACAAAGGTCTCAACTGCGTCAAGGGCTACTTCCTGCCCAAAATCCTCTACGGGGAGGACCGCCTGACCCAACCCCTGTTACGCAAGGCCAACGGCAAATACGCCAAAGACGGTAAGTTCGAGCCCGTCTCCTGGGACGAGGCCTTCGATGTCATGGCCGAAAAATGGAAGACCTCGCTGAAAGCCAAAGGGCCAAGCGGTGTCGGTATCTTCGGCTCCGGTCAGTGGACCGTATGGGAGGGTTACGCCGCATCCAAGTTCATGAAGGCTGGCCTGCGCTCCAACAACCTGGATCCCAACGCACGTCACTGCATGGCCTCCGCCGTGGGCGCTTTCATGCGCGCATTCGGCATCGATGAGCCCATGGGTTGTTACGACGACCTGGAACATGCCGACGTGTTCGTACTCTGGGGCGCCAACATGGCGGAGATGCATCCCATACTCTGGTCGCGTCTCACCGACACCCGGCTCACCAAACCCGGTTGCGAAGTACATGTGCTTTCGACCTACACTCACCGCTGTTACGAGTTGGCGGACAACCCGATGATCTTTACGCCGCAGACCGATCTGGTGATCGCTAACTATATCGCCAACTACATCATCCAGAACAAGGCCTATAACAAGGAGTTCATCGACAAGCACGTCAACTTCAACGCCACCACCACCGACATCGGCTACGGACTGCGTCCCGGACATCCGCTGGAACAAATGGCGAAGAATCCCGGCAAGGGGAAATTCAACAAGGTCGGTTTCGACGACTACGCCAAGCTGGTTTCCGAATACACCCTGGACAAGGCCCATCAGATGTCCGGGGTGCCCAAGAAGAATCTGGAGCGTTTGGCCAAGGTCTACGCCGATCCCGAAAAGAGGGTGAGCTCCTACTGGACCATGGGCATGAACCAGCACACCCGCGGTGTCTGGATGAACGGTCTGGTCTACAACATCCACCTGCTGACGGGCAAGATCTCGCAACCGGGCAACAGCCCCTTCTCCCTTACCGGGCAACCTTCCGCCTGCGGAACCGCTCGCGAGGTAGGCACCTTCTCCCACCGGCTGCCGGCCGACCTGGTAGTAAAGAATCCACAACACCGGGCGTTCGCCGAAAAGATCTGGCAACTGCCGGCTGGCACCATCAATCCCAAGGTGGGTTTTCATGCTGTGCTGATGCACCGCATGCTCAAGGACGGAGTCATGAACTGCTATTGGCAGCAGTGCAACAACAATATGCAGGCCGCCGCCAACATGAACGAGGAGTCGCTGCCCGGATGGCGCAATCCGGACAACTTTGTCACCGTCTCCGATCCCTACCCCACGGTGTCGGCCCAGGCGGCTGACCTGATCCTGCCCACCGCCATGTGGATCGAAAAGGAGGGCGCCTATGGCAACGCGGAGCGGCGCACCCAGTTCTGGCGTCAACAAGTAAAAGCGCCGGGGGAGGCGAAATCGGACTTGTGGCAGACCATGGAGTTTTCCAAGCGTTTCAAAGCGGAAGAGGTCTGGCCCGAGGAACTGCTGGCTAAAAAGCCCGAATACCGCGGCAAGACCCTCTACCAGATACTGTTCACAAACGGCCAGGTCGATAAGTTCCCCTATGCAGGCAAGATAGAGGACGACCGCGGCAATACCTATGCGAACGATGAATCGGATGACTTCGGCTTCTATGTGCAGAAGGGGCTGTTCGAAGAGTACCGTCGTTTCAACTCGGCCCCCGACATCATCAAGAAGGGCCATGAAATGGCCGAGTTCGATGCTTACCACAAGGCGCGCGGCATTCGCTGGCCGGTGATCGACGGCAAGGAGACCCTGTGGCGTTTCAGCGAAGGCTACGATCCCCATGTGGAGAAGGGCAGCGGCTACCAGTTCTACGGCAGAAAAGACAAGCGGGCCAATATCATATTCGCCCCCTACGAGCCGCCGGCGGAGAGCCCCGACAAAGAGTTTGACCTGTGGCTCTGCACCGGTCGTGTGCTGGAGCACTGGCACTCCGGTTCCATGACCCAGCGGGTCGCCGAACTGCACCGGGCGGTGCCCGAAGCGGTGATCTACATGCACCCGAAAGACGCCAAGCAGCGGCGCCTGCGCAACGGCGCCATGGCCAAAATCAGTTCCCGCCGGGGCGACCTCATCTGCAAGGTCGACACCAAGGGCCGCAACCGCACACCGCAAGGTCTTGTGTTCATCCCCTGGTTCGACGCCGGCCGTTTGGTCAACAAACTGACCCTCGACGCCACCGACCCCCCACCAAAACACACCGACAATAAAAACCGCGCAA
>CAJICC010000124.1_pt1 | contig 11297 bp, 9 predicted proteins | sample 9199511 | NCBI WGS metagenome assembly CAJICC01 (sample SAMEA7708322, study PRJEB35096) | sediment metagenome | biome: marine neritic benthic zone biome [ENVO:01000025]; feature: sediment [ENVO:00002007]; material: shallow marine sediment [ENVO:03000034] sea grass bed [ENVO_01000059] ...
AGACCCGGATAGCGGTACGCTGGAAACACGAGGGTAAAGCGGCGCTGTTAAGCGTCGAAGACAGCGGTCCGGGTATTGAACAAAAACATATTCCCAGGCTGACGGAGCGCTTTTATCGAGTCGACAAGGCACGCTCGCGCCAATCCGGCGGCACCGGACTCGGTCTGGCAATCGTTAAACACATCATTGTGAGGCATGACGGAGAGTTACGCATTTCAAGCCAACTTGGCGTCGGCAGTCAATTCATCTGCGCTTTTCCGGAAGAGATGGTTGTGCATAAAAAGCAGTTGCAACAGCAAGCCAGTTAGTTCTATGCAGACTTGCTTCGAATCCGCTGTATGGACAGTTACTGCTTATTTTAGTCGTGATAGGTTATGGATGGAGAAGGAAGCTGCGCATTCCAATTTCTGTTTCGGTGCTCCGATGATGCCTTGATGACAACATTCGAAGGCTGCCTTGGTCGAGAATGTCCAAACAAACCGTCGTTGCTCAGACCTCCGTCTCCTGCATGTTGGCGAATTCCTGATTGACCCTGTCCCTTAGCTCCTTCCCAGGCTTGAAATGCGGGACATACTTGCCGGATAGGGCCACGGTCTTGCCGGTCTTTGGGTTGCGCCCCATGCGCGGCGGACGATAGTGCAGTGAGAAACTGCCGAAGCCACGTATTTCGATACGTTCGCCGGAAGCCAGGGACTGGCTCATGTGTTCGATCATACACTTGACCGCCAACTCCACATCCCGATAAGCCAGATGGCTTTGATCCTTGGCAATAATCTCAATCAACTCGGATTTTGTCATTCTTCTCCATACTCCAATTTGCCGATTTTCGGGGACCGCGTTCGCGGCCTTCTTAGGTATCGATACTCGATGAAGTCCACCTAAACCTGAACCCTTGCGGGTTCAGGTTAGATGTCATGAATCAATCGCCCTGATTGTCCATTTGCTCCTTCAACAAGTCACCCAGTGTCGGGGCACTGGTCGCAGCATCACGTGCATATCCCTTGATTGCAGCCGCTTCTTCTTCCGCATCCTTCGCCTTGATAGAGAGCGATATGGTACGGTTTTTTCGATCAACACCGAGGAACTTGGCCTCGATTTCCTGCCCCTCTTTCAGAATGGCGCGAGCATCTTCCACCCGATCGCGCGACAGTTCGGAGGCACGCAAATAGCCTTCCACACCATCCCCCAGGGATACCACGGCACCCTTGGGATCGACCTCGGCAATCGTGCCCTTGACGATGCTGCCTTTTTCGTTCACCGCAACGAACGAGGAGAAGGGATCCTGTGCCAACTGCTTGATGCCGAGGGAGATGCGTTCGCGTTCGGGATCTACCGAGAGCACCACGGTTTCCACCTCATCGCCTTTCTTGAACTTGCGTACTGCTTCTTCACCCTCGTCGTCCCAGGAGATATCGGAGAGATGAATCAGGCCGTCGATGCCGCCGTCGAGCCCGATAAAGATACCGAAATCGGTGATCGACTTGATGCTGCCGCTGACGTGGTCGCCTTTTTTGTGGGTGACTGCGAATTCGTCCCAGGGATTGGACTTGCACTGTTTAATGCCGAGGGAGACACGACGGCGCTCCTCGTCGATATCCAGCACCATCACTTCCACCTCGTCGCCCAGAGAGACGATCTTGGACGGATGTACATTTTTGTTGGTCCAATCCATTTCAGAGACATGCACCAGACCTTCTACGCCCTCCTCGATCTCCACGAAGCAACCGTAATCAGCGATGTTGGTGACCTTGCCGAAGAGGCGGGTGCTTTCCGGATAACGACGCGCCAGTGCCACCCAGGGATCGTCACCCATCTGCTTCAGACCGAGTGAAACGCGGTTGCGTTCACGATCGAACTTGAGAACCTTGACCTGGATCTCATCACCGATATCAACCACCTCGGAGGGATGCTTGACCCGTTTCCAGGCCATGTCGGTGATGTGCAACAGGCCGTCGATGCCGCCCAGATCCACAAATGCGCCGTAGTCGGTGAGGTTCTTGATGACGCCGGTAATCTCCTGGCCTTCCTGCAGGTTCTCCAGCAGCTTCTCACGCTCTTCGCTGTACTCCTGCTCGACCACGGCGCGGCGTGAGACCACCACGTTGTTGCGACGCCGATCCAACTTGATTACCTTGAATTCGAGATCCTTACCCTCGAGATAGGAGGTGTCACGCACAGGACGCACGTCGACCAAGGAACCGGGCAGGAAGGCGCGGATATCGCTGAGTTCCACGGTGAAACCGCCCTTGACCTTGCCGTTGATGCGACCGATGACAGTCTCGTCGGCCTCGTGGGCCTTTTCGAGCTGTTTCCAGGCCTGGTCGCGCTTGGCCTTTTCACGGGAGAGCCGTGTAGCTCCGTAGCCGTCCTCCACGGCGTCCAGGGCTACTTCCACCTGGTCACCGATGGCGACCTCGATCTCACCATCCGGATTCAGGAATTGGGATCGGGGGATGACGCCTTCCGATTTCAGGCCGGCGTTGACGATGACGGCCTCGGAGGTGATATCCATGACGGTGCCAATGATGATGGCGCCGGAGCGAAGTTGGGTGCTGGAGAGGCTCTCCTCAAATAATTCTGCGAAAGATTCGGTCATGTGATTGGGTTTCCTGCAACACGGAGGTTGCATTGACGAAGCCGACCTTCCCGGTGGATTCGCCAGTTTGTTAAAGGTTAAACACAAAGGCCGGTCAAGCCCGGCCGCCCTATCTCATTTTTTAGACGACTTTAGAGACTACACCGGCAAATCCGGGAGCACGGCATGAACCTCCTGCATCACCCGGGTGTAGACTTCGTCAATGGTCAGATGCGTCGAATCGAGCTCCAGCGCCGAAACGGCGGGCTTTAGGGGCGCCACCGCACGTAGACTGTCACGTTCATCACGCTCTCTGATCTCACCAATGAGATCGGCGAGATTACCACCCAATCCCTTTTCTTTCAACTGTTTATAGCGTCTTTTAGCCCGTTCCTCCGGACTCGCGGTGAGAAAGATTTTGACTTGCGCCAGGGGGAAGACAACGGTTCCCATATCGCGGCCATCGGCCACCAAACCGGGCGGCCGAGCGTAGTTATGCTGCCAGGTCAGCAAGGCCTCTCTCACCCTTGGTATGGCCGCTACTTTCGATGCCTGGTTTCCAGCGCGCTCGGTACGAATCACATCGCTGACATCCTCCTCTCCCAGCAAAACCCGGTCACGCTCGAAAGAGAGTGGCATATTTGCCGCCATTTCCACCATTTTATCGACATGATCGTCGCTGATACCCGCACGGGAAGCCATCAGCCCAAGAACGCGATAGATTGCTCCGCTGTCTAGAAAGTGCCAACCGAGTTGTTGCGCCACCCGCTGCGAGATGGTCCCCTTGCCGGAACCGGAGGGACCGTCCATGGTGATGATCGGTACCTCGCTCACGGCGTCTCCTGACGTATACGTAAGCCGGCGTCCACCGCCTGCTCGACAAAACCGGGAAAGGAGGTGTTCACATTGGCGCAGTCGAGAATTTCCAGGGATTCGGATGCCCGCAGGGCCGCCATAGCGAACGCCATGGCGATACGGTGATCGCCCCGGCTCGCCACAGATCCCCCCCTCAGCTCGCCACCGGTTATCTGAATCCCGTCCGCGAAGGGCCGCGCTTCGATGCCGAGTGCCGTCAAGCCATCCGCCATCACCTGAATGCGATCGCTCTCCTTGAGCCGTAACTCCCCAGCACCGCTGAGCCGGGTAGTACCCTCGGCGCAGGCGGCGGCGATGAAGAGCGCCGGAAACTCGTCGATGGCCAGGGGCACCAGCGCCTCGGGGATATCGATCCCCCGCAACCGGCTTGCTTGCACCCGGATGTCGGCGACCGGCTCACCGCCGACCACCTGCTCATTCTCCAGCGTGATCCGGGCGCCCATCAGGCGCAGGATGGCGATCACCCCTTCGCGGGTGGGATTGACACCCACATGCTCCAGCAGTAGATCCGACCCCGGCGCTATACAGGCCCCCACCATGAAAAAGGCCGCCGAGGAGATATCGGCGGGCACCTCGATCGGACAGGCCTTGAGCCGCCCGCCGCCGTTCAATGAAACCCGCATCCCCTCCCGCCGCAGCGGATAGCCGAATCCTTCCAGCATGCGCTCGGTATGGTCCCGGGTCGGGGCCGGCTCGGTAACGCCTGTTTCACCCTCGGCATAGAGACCCGCCAGCAGAATCGCCGATTTGACCTGGGCGCTGGCCATGGGCAGTTGATAGTCGATCCCCCGCAGGGGAATGTTGGGGGCGATCACCAGGGGAGCGGTGCCCTGCTCCGTGGCGCCAATCGACGCTCCCATACTGGTCAGTGGATCGATGATCCGTTGCATGGGCCGCGTTGAGAGGGAGTGATCACCAGTCAGAATGACCCCCAGACCCCGGCCCGCCAGTAAACCTGCAAGCAGCCGCATCGAGGTGCCCGAGTTGCCCAGATCCAGGGGCGCTTGCGGTTGTTTAAGGCCTTGCATGCCGGCGCCGTGAATCTTCACCCGACCCGCCGTCGGACCCTCGATCGCCACCCCCATGGCACGGAAAGCATTGAGTGTGGCCAGGCTGTCTTCACCTTCAAGAAAGCCCGTCACCTCGGTGATTCCGTCCGCCAGGGAACCGAGCATGATGGCACGGTGGGATATGGACTTGTCGCCTGGTACGCGCAGGCGGCCGGTGAGTTTACCACCGGATTCCAGTCGGTAGCTCAGATTAGGGTTAGCGGTAGAATTCATCGCCTGCATTGACTCCATTCCTTTACCAATCGATGGCGCTTACTGGGTTCCATCGATGTATTTGTCTCTGGCTTGCTTGGCGCGTTCGAAGATCGCCAGCAAGCCCTCGCCGTCTCCCGTCTCGAGGATCGAGGCGAGCTCGTGCAGCTCGTCGGCAAAGCGGGTCAGCATGACACCCAGGGAGCTCTGGTTGGCCAGGCAGATGTCCCGCCACATGACCGGATCGCTGGAGGCGATGCGGGTGAAATCTCGAAAGCCGCCCGCCGCATAGCGAAACATCTCATCATTTTCCTTTAGCCTGGCCAGACTGTCGACCAGACTGAAGGCGAGCATGTGAGGCAGATGGCTGGTGGCAGCGAGGATTTCGTCGTGATGGGCCACCGACATGTGCGTGATCTCGGCGCCGCATTGACGCCATAGGGTTTCCACCGCCGCCAGGGCGGAGGCATCTGTCTCGGGTAAGGGCGTAAGAATCACCCGCCGCTCGCGATAGAGGGAGGCGAAGGCAGCCTCCGCCCCGCTGCGCTCGGTGCCGGCGATCGGATGGCCGGGTACGAAGAATCCCGGCGGCTCGCCGAACACGGCCCGTAGATCTTCAACCACGCAGCCCTTGACGCTTCCCGCGTCGGTCACCACCGCCTGGGGCGCCAGGTGGTCTCGCATAGCTTCCAGAGTCTGTCGCATGGCGCCCAGGGGTACGGCCAATAGAACCCTATCCGCCCCCTGAACCGCTTCCGCCACCTCATGGGTGTAGTGATCGAGGATGCCCAGGGACTGGGCCTTGCGCAGGTTGTCCTCCCCCCGGCCGCAGCCCACAACCTCTTTGACGGTCCCCGCTTCCCGTAACGCCAGCGCCACCGAACCGCCGATCAGGCCGACGCCGATAATGGCCAGTTTCTCGATCATGGTGACAATACCTCCTGTAGGGCCTGTAACAGGCGGGCGTTCTCTGCTTCGAGGCCGATGCTAATCCGCAGATGATTCGGCATCCCATAGTTGGCCAGTGGCCGGGTGATGCAACCGCGTTGCAACAGGGCCCGATCGATGGAGGCAACCTCGCGTCCGAAATCAACCGTGAGAAAGTTGCCCACTGAAGGGATGAATGTTAAACCCAGGGCCTCGATCCCGGCAGCAAGCTGTTGCATGCCTGTGCGATTCACCGCCACCGACGCCGCGAGAAAGGTTTCATCCTCAAGCGCCGCCAGGGCCGCCACCTGGGCAAGGCTGTTGACGTTGAAGGGCTGTCGCACCCGATTCAAGAGATCGGCAATATCGGGATGCGAAAGGGCGTATCCCAGTCGCAGGGAGGCCAATCCGTAAGCCTTGGAGAAGGTCCGGGTGACGATCAGGTTGGGAAAGCGTTGCAGCCATCGGCTGCCATCCGGATAGCCGGCCTCTGTCACGTACTCCGTGTAGGCCTCGTCCAGCACCACGATGACCTGGGAGGGCAGATCACTGAGAAAGGCATGCAAAGCATCGCTAGCCAGCCAAGTGCCGGTCGGATTGTTGGGATTGGCGATCCAGACCACGCCTGTGTTCGCAGCGACTCGTTCCCGCATCGCCTCCAGGTCATGCCCGTACGCCTTGGCGGGTGCGACCACCAGCTTGGCGCCCACCGCCTGACTGCTGATGGGATAGACGGCAAAGGCGTATTGTGAAAAGAGGGACTCCCTGCCCGGCGCCAAAAACACCCGCGCCACCATGTCCAACACATCGTTGGAACCGTTGCCCAGGGTAATGCACTGAGGATCGATTTGGTGCTTTTGCGCCAGGGCCTGGTGAAGTTCGAAACCACCTCCGTCGGGGTAGCGGGCGAGTTCCGGCAGCGCTGCTTCGATCGCCTTGGCGACCCTCGGACTGGCGCCCAGAGGATTTTCGTTGGAGGCGAGCTTGATCGAATGGGAGATACCCAGTTCACGTTCGAGTTCCGACAGCGGCTTGCCCGGCACATAGGGCTTGAGCTCGCCGATGCCCGGGGCGGTGATGTGAAGGAATTCGTTCATACGTCGAGTTGGCGATCGCCGATCAACGATAATCAACGCCATACAGCGCACAATAGAGTTTCATATTTACGTCGACTCTTTGCGTCGATTCGCGGTGATTGGCGTTCATTCGCAGCTAATCTCTTATCAGTTCCCCATACGGATCAAAGCACAGCCTTGGGATAGGAACCCAATACCTTGAGGTGCGCGGCAACCTGTTCCAGCTCCCGCACGGCCTGGCGTAAATTCTCATCTTCCCGGTGGCCGTCCACGTCGACGAAGAAGATGTAATCCCATTGCACTCGGCGCGATGGCCGGGATTCGATGCGGGTCATACTGATGTCGTTGTTGGCGAAAGGACTCAGCATTGCGTGCAGCCCACCCGCCCGGTTCTCGGTGGTGAACATCAGGCTGGTCTTGTCGTCGCCGCTGGGTGCGGCATCCCGCTTGCCGATGACCAGAAAGCGGGTGGTGTTGCCCGGTTCATCTTCAATGTTGGAGGCCAGGGGGGTGAGCCGGTAGATCTCCGCCGCCGTTTCACCCGCAATCGCCGCGGACGCCGGCTCGTCGGCCGCCATCCGGGCCGCCTCCGCATTGCTGCCGACGGCAATCCGCGCCGCACCCGGGAGGTGCAGATCGAGCCAACCGCGGCATTGCGCCAGGGATTGGGAGTGGGAGTAGACCTTGCGAATGGCCGACAAATCGCTCTCAACACCAAGCAGATAGTGATTGATACGCAGGCTGACTTCACCGCAGATCCGCAACGGCGAGTTGAGGAAGGTATCGAGGGTGTGGCTGACCACCCCCTCGGTGGAGTTCTCCACCGGGACCACACCATAGTGGCAGGCGCCCGCCTCCACTTCGCGAAATACATCGGGTATGGACGCCATCGACAAGGTGTGCACCGAACGGCCGAAGTGCTTCAAAGCGGCGGCCTGGGTGAAGGTCCCCTCGGGTCCCAGGAAGGCCACCTTCAGCGGCTGCTCCACGGCCAGGCAGGCCGACATGATCTCGCGAAACAGGCGCACAACCTCTTCGCCGTCGAGGGGGCCGGTATCGCGGGTTTTGATCCGGCGCAATACTTCCGCCTCACGCTCTGGACGATAAAACTCGGCCTCGGGATCCGCTTTTAGCTTAATCCCGGCCACCTCCCGCGCCGCCTCGGCCCGTTCCACGATCAGCGCCTGCAACTGCTGATCGATACGATCGATGCGCTCGCGTATGGTCTTCAGTATCTCGTCGTCGTTCATCATCGGCAGCCGGGTTTGCGAATCAGGCCCGCGTAGCGCCCAAGCTGCGTACCGAAAGCACGCCCTTGATCTTGGCCAGTGTCTTCAGCAGCTTTTGGCTGGGTTCCTTGTCCACGTCGAGCAGGGTCACCGCCACCTCATCACGGGATTTGTTCAACATATCGATAATATTCAGTCCATCTGCGCCGAGATCACTGGAGATCTGCCCCACCATGTTGGGTACGTTGCTGTTGACCACGGCAATGCGGCAGCCCCCGTTGCGCGGCAAATTGATGTCCGGGAAGTTGACTGAGTTGGTGATGTTACCGTTCTCCAGATAGTCGCGAACCTGTTCCGCCACCATGATGGCGCAGTTGTCCTCCGCCTCCTTTGTCGAGGCGCCCAAATGAGGCAGTGTAATCACTCGCGGGTGATTTTTCAGCAGGTTGCTGGGGAAATCGCAAACATAGGCATAGAGATGTCCGCTGTCGAGGGCCGCCACCACGGCCTGGTCGTCGACGATGCCGGTGCGCGCGAAGTTGAGCAGCACCGCCCCAGGCTTCATCAACTTGATGCGATCCCCATTAACGGTATTGGCGGTGGTGTTGGTCAAGGGCACATGGAAGGTGACGAAATCCGACTTCGACAACAGATCGTCCACGCTCAGGGCCTGCTCCACTTCCGAGGCCAGTTTCCAGGCGCTCTGCACGGTGATGGTGGGATCGTAACCGGTCACCTTCATGCCCAGCGCCCGGCAGGCATTGGCCACCTTGACACCGATGGCGCCGAGGCCGATGACGCCCATGGTACGACCGGGCAGTTCGAATCCCACGAAGCGCTTTTTGCCGGACTCGACCCGCTTGTTGATATCCGGGTCGTCGCCCTCGAGCTCGGTGGCGAACTTCCATGCCTGACCCAGGTTTCGCGCCGCCATCAGGGCGCCGGCGATCACCAGCTCCTTGACCGCATTGGCATTGGCGCCTGGTGCGTTGAAGACCGGAATACCTTTTTCGGTCATGGCGCCGACGGGGATGTTGTTGACCCCGGCGCCGGCGCGACCAATCGCCTTTATCGTTTCGGGTATGCTCATCTCGTGCATTTTAAAAGAGCGCACCAGGATCGCATCCGGGTGGGTGAGTTCGGAGGCCACTTCGTAGCTGTCCCTCGGCAACCGGTCCAGACCTGAAACAGAAATATTATTCAATGTCAGTATCTTATACATAATTGTTCTCGTTTTACCTGATCAATGATCGTCATCATTTGAGGCACGAATTCGGGTTACCCATGAGGCATCATGCATGCACCCGTTCGAATTCAGCCATGAATTCGATCAAGGTGCGCACCCCCTCCTCCGGCATGGCATTGTAGATACTGGCCCGCATACCGCCCACCGAACGATGTCCCTTGAGGGTCTTGAGACCGGCCTCCCCCGCCTGCTGCAGGAATTTTGCATCCAGCTCCGGATCCGCCAGGGTAAAGGGGACATTCATCCAGGAGCGGCTCTCCTCGGAGACCGGGTTGCTATAGAACGGGGATGCGTCGACGGCCTGGTAGAGGGCCTGCGCTTTACGTCGGTTGATCTCCGCCATGGCATTCAACCCGCCCTGCTCAAGCAGCCACTTGAAGACCAGGCCGGCGAGATACCAGCCATAGGTGGGCGGGGTGTTGTACATGGAGCCGCTTTCACTCTGGGTGGCGTATTGAAACATCACCGGCGTGCCGTCGATCGCCTCTCCGATCAGATCCTCGCGAACTATCGCCAGCGTCAAACCGGCGGGGCCGATGTTCTTCTGCGCCCCGGCATAGATGATGCCGTAGCGGGAGACATCGATGGGCCGTGAGAGGATGGTGGAGGAGAAATCGGCCACCAGGGGCACCTCCCCGGTCTCGGGCACATAGGGGAACTCCACCCCCTGGATGGTCTCGTTCGGGGTGTAGTGGACATAGGCCGCGTGCGGCGTGAGTTGCAACTCCGACTGGGCCGGCGTGGTGGTAAACGTGCTCGCCTCGCTGCTGGCGGCGATGTTAACCTCGGCAAAACGCCTGGCCTCCGCGATGGCCTTCTTGGACCAGGAGCCGGTATTGATATAGTCCGCCTTTCGTTTGTCGCGGGTCAGGTTCATCGGCACCATGGCGAACTGGCTCGAGGCGCCACCTTGCAGGAACAGCACCTTGTAATGCTCCGGTATCGCCAACAGGGTTCGGACGTCGGCCTCCGCCTGTTCGGCGATCGACGAGAACTCCTTGCCGCGATGGCTCATCTCCATCACCGACATGCCGCTTCCCTGCCAGTCCAGCAACTCTTCCCGCGCCTGTTGCAGAACCGCCTCCGGCAACATGGCCGGCCCGGCACTGAAGTTAAAAACTCGTGACATTATTCCCTCTCGACAGATATATAATTATGAAATAAAGAAGATGTGACAGCGCCTTAGGCTCCGCACTTTGTCTGGCCTCATATGAGGTCAACGGCTAGCTATCCGGCGCCTCATCATCGGAGATCTCGTCATCCTCATCGGTGACATCGTCCTCGAGACTCTCGATCCGCTCGATGCCGATCAGCTTCTCCTGCTTGCTGAGCCTGATCATGATCACGCCCTGGGTATTGCGCCCCATCTGTGAAACGTCCGCCACCCGGTTGCGCACCAGGGTTCCGCCGTCGGTGATCATCATGATTTCGTCCTCATCCACCACCTGGACCGCGCCCACCACCGGACCGTTGCGATCCGAGGTCTGGATGGAGATGACCCCCTGGCCGCCCCGTCCGTGTACCGGGTATTCGCTGATCGGGGTGCGCTTGCCGTAACCGTTTTCGGTCACGGTCAACACATCTCCGTCGTGGGCGACGATCAGGGAGACCACCCGTTGCCCCTCATCGAGCCGGATACCGCGCACGCCGAAGGCGGTGCGGCCCATGGCGCGCACCTTCTCCTCGTTGAAGCACACCGCCTTGCCGGTGCTGCTGAAGAGCAGGATGTCCTGCCGGCCGTCGGTGATGTCGACCCCCACCAGCTTGTCCCCGTCGCGCAGGTCGACGGCGATGATGCCGCTGCTGCGGGGTCGGGAAAAGGCCTCCAGCGGGGTCTTCTTCACGGTGCCGGAACTGGTGGCCATGAAGATGTAGCGGTCGCCTTCGTAGTCGCGAACCGGCAGGATGGCGTTGAGCTGCCCCAGGCGGGCCGCAACGCCCGCGGCAAGCCGATCGTCAACCTGCTGCCGCTGGAGGCGGAGGAGCAGATCAACGCCATCCTGCCGGTTCGCGACTACGAAGGCGACCGCTACATCTTCATGGCCACCAGTTCCGGCACCGTGAAGAAGACCCCGCTGGAGGCCTTTTCCCGACCCCGCAGCAGCG
>CAJICC010000453.1_pt1 | contig 11257 bp, 10 predicted proteins | sample 9199511 | NCBI WGS metagenome assembly CAJICC01 (sample SAMEA7708322, study PRJEB35096) | sediment metagenome | biome: marine neritic benthic zone biome [ENVO:01000025]; feature: sediment [ENVO:00002007]; material: shallow marine sediment [ENVO:03000034] sea grass bed [ENVO_01000059] ...
ACCGCTCCGGGAGCGGCACAATCGGTGCTGGTCCGACTAGAGATTCAATCCGTAATGCTCGCCACTGATCACGTCGTCATGCCGGTGAAGGCCGGCATCCAGGTAATAGATGGCTGATCTGGGATCAGAGTAGAATGGCACTTACTAAAGCGAGATGTTCTTGTTTATTGGATGACTATGCATATCCCCGAGGTTTCGGTGCGGCAAGCCGCACCGTTTTATACTAAGTAGCATTCGGGTCAGAGTAAAAATAATTCAATTTTTACTCTGACCCCACACGCCCCCTAATGTGAATTCTATATTTGCGTTCATTTGCGTCTTAATTCTTCATATTAATTAAACAAAACCTCCAATCCCCCATATCTCTGCATGGGGGATTTTTTTATAATCCCCTACCCATGCCGATACGTAGACTACCGACACAGCTCGTCAATCAGATCGCGGCCGGCGAGGTGGTGGAGCGACCCGCCTCGGTGGTCAAGGAACTGGTGGAGAACAGCCTGGATGCGGGCGCGCGCCGCATCGAGATCGAGATCGAACAGGGCGGTTCTAAATTGATCCGGGTGCGCGATGACGGGGCCGGCATCCCCAACGACGAGATCGGCCTGGCGCTTTCCCGCCACGCCACCAGCAAGGTGGCGAGCTTCGAGGATCTGGAGGCCATTCGGAGCATGGGCTTCCGGGGCGAGGCGCTGCCCAGCATCGGTTCCGTATCGCGTTTACGCTTGATATCGCGCAGCCATGAGAGTGATCGGGCCTGGGAAATTGAGGGGTCAGACAGCGAGCACGATATTGAACCCAAGCCGGCCGCACATCCGCCGGGTACCAGCGTCGAGGTAGGCGATCTCTTCTACAACACCCCGGCCCGACGCAAGTTTCTGCGCACCGAGAAGACGGAGTTCGGACATATCCAGAGCCTGCTCCAACGCTTGGCGCTGGTCCGTTTCGATGTCGGTTTCGTGCTGCGGCACAACCAAAAACCGGTATTCTCTTTGCCCCCCTGCGGCAACGACCGGGAACGGGAAGCGCGGATAGCAGAACTCTTAGGCCGCCCGTTTCTGGAGCATGCCCTCTATCACGAGGAGCAGGCCGGGGATCTGGTATTGGGGGGCTGGATTGCCAAACCCACCTTCTCCCGCGCCCAGGCCGATATGCAATATTTCTATGTCAATCAGCGGATGGTGCGGGACAAGCTGATCACCCATGCCATCCGCCAGGCCTACCGGGATGTGCTCTATCATGGTCGCCATCCGGCCTATTTGCTGTTTTTCGCCCTCGATCCCCGCAAGGTGGACGTCAATGTGCATCCCACCAAGCATGAGGTGAGGTTTCGGGATTCCCGTTCCGTGCACGACTTCCTGTTTCGGGGAGTGCATCGCGCATTGGCCGAAACCCGCCCCCAGGATGAGACCGGCAGGGTCTATCCTACCGGCGTAAACCGCTCCTCGCCGGCGGTTGCGGCCGCAAGCGGTTCCGAGCTGCCGCCGGCACAGCGGGAGATCCCATGGCGGGTGGTTGAGCGGCCCGCCGCCTACCGCGCCGGAATGGAGATGCAACGTCCCGCGGGGGCGATGTCATCGGTCAGCACCGGCGCCGTGGAGGAGGAGCAGTCAGAGGAGATGCCGCCCCTGGGCTACGCCTTGGCCCAGCTGCATGGGGTCTACATCCTGGCGCAAAATCGGGAGGGGCTGGTGTTGGTCGATATGCACGCGGCCCATGAGCGCATCACCTACGAGCGATTCAAGCAGACCTATCGCCGGGGCGGTATCGTCGGACAACCCTTGCTGGTGCCGGTCACTGTCTCTGTCTCACCCCGCGAGGCCGATCTGGCGGAGGGCCTGAGCGAACCGCTGGCGAGGCTCGGCATCGAGGTCGACCGCCTCGGCAGGGAGTCGTTGGCGGTGCGGGGAATCCCCGCACTGTTGCAGGGCGCCGACACGGAACAGTTGCTGCGCGACCTGTTGGCGGATCTGGCGGAGCATGGCGACAGCCGCCGACTGGAACAGGAGATCGACACGGTGCTGGCGACCCTGGCCTGCCACGGATCGGTACGGGCGAACCGCAAGCTGACAAGGGACGAGATGAACGGTTTGCTGCGTGAAATGGAACGCACCGAGCGGGCGGACCAATGCAATCACGGCAGGCCCACCTGGGTCAGGCTCTCCCTATCGGAGCTCGACCGGCTCTTTTTGCGGGGACGCTGATGTCGCCCAACACGCTCCCGCCAGCCGTGTTCCTCATGGGGCCCACGGCTTCCGGCAAGACGGCCCTTGCCGTCGAGCTGCACAAAAAACGCCCCCTGGAGATCATCAGCGTCGACTCCGCCCTGGTCTACCGGGGGCTGGATATCGGCACCGCCAAACCCGGCGAGGCGGTACTGCGGGAGGCTCCCCATCGTCTGATCGATATCCGGGATCCGGCGCAGAGCTACTCCGCCGCCGAGTTTCGTGAGGGTGCGTTACGGGAGATGGCCGATATCACACGGGCGGGCCGTATCCCCCTGCTGGTGGGCGGCACCATGCTCTATTTCAGAGCCCTGGAGCATGGCCTGTCGGACCTGCCCAAGGCTGATTCAGAGGTCCGCGCAAGACTCGAAACCGAGCTGGAGACGCTGGGATTGGCCCGTTTACACGATCGTTTGGCCGAGCTCGATCCAGTCGCCGCCGGACGCATCCATGCCAACGATCCTCAACGTACCCTGCGTGCCCTCGAAGTGATCGAGATCACGGGACACCCCCTGTCGACTTTGCAGGAAGAGGCACCGGGAGAACCTTTACCCTATCGAATTCTCAAGTTGGTACAGGCACCGCGGGACCGGGCACTGCTGCATCGGCGTATTGAGACCCGTTTCAAGCAGATGCTGGAGGAGGGATTCGAGGCGGAAGTGAGGGATCTGCTGCGCCGGGGGGATCTGAGCCCAGAACTGCCCGCCATGCGCAGCGTGGGCTACCGTCAGATGTTGAACTTTTTACTCGGCGGGTGCTCCAGGGAGGAGATGGTCGAGCGTGCCGTCATCGCCACGCGTCAGCTGGCCAAGCGCCAGTTTACCTGGCTCAGGGCCGAGCGAGACGGCTGTTGGCTGGATGACTCCGGGGACTCCTCGTCCCAGGCCCAGGCCCTGGCGCTGATCGACGAACACCTGGCCGGTGGGCGGGCATAAGGGGGGTGCGATAGGGATTCCCATGCCTTGTCATTGAAATATTGAATACGGTGAAAAAAAAACTTTGTGGTAAAATTTATGATGCGGCGCTATATGTTGACTATTTTTTAGTTTTACTGTTTGTTTTTTAAGCTTTTTTTAAAAACACAATAAGGAGAATCTCCATGTCCAAGGGGCAAAGTTTACAAGACCCTTTTTTGAATGCACTACGGAAGGAACGTGTGCCGGTCTCCATTTTTCTCGTCAACGGGATAAAGCTGCAAGGGCAGATCGAATCTTTTGACCAATTTGTTGTGCTGCTGAAAAACAGCGTCAGCCAGATGGTCTACAAACACGCTATTTCGACTGTGGTACCAGCGAGGAATGTACGAATTCAACACAGCAACGGACTGCCTGAGGAGGCTGTGCCTCCCAATGAGGGGGGTAACTTCTGATAACCTTTCCTAGAACAGGGACTGGACACGTCTTTAACCAAGATGTGTCCAGCCTATTCTGATCTACATCCCACCGACCTTCGCCTATGTTTGAACGTCCCAAATCGGGTGAGCGCGCCATACTCGTGCATATCAACCTGAAGGGAGAGGTGGATGCGGATGAACTCCAGGAGTTCAAAGAACTGGCCGCCTCCGCAGGCGCCGAGGCGGTAGCCCTGATCGGCGGTAGCCGCCAACAACCGGATCCCCATCTCTTTGTGGGCCGCGGCAAGGCCGACGAGATCAAGCAGGCAGTTATGGCGCAAGAGGCGGAGCTGGTCATTTTCGACCACAGCCTCTCGCCCAGCCAGGAGCGTAACCTGGAGCGTGAATTCGCTTGCCGGGTGGTCGACAGGACCGGCCTGATTCTGGATATCTTTGCGCAACGGGCCCGCACCTTCGAAGGTAAGCTGCAGGTAGAGCTGGCGCAACTACAGCACCTCTCAACCCGCCTGGTGCGAGGATGGACCCATCTGGAACGGCAAAAGGGCGGTATCGGCCTGCGCGGGCCGGGCGAGACGCAGCTCGAGACAGACCGGCGGCTGCTCAATCAACGCATCGACCAGATCAAGCGCCGCCTGATGCGGGTCGATTCGCAACGCTCCATGGGACGCCGGGGCAGGGCCAAGGCCGACATACCCACGGTATCGCTGGTGGGCTATACCAATGCAGGCAAGTCGACCCTCTTCAATACCCTGGTCGGCTCATGGGTCTACGCCGCCGACCAGCTTTTCGCCACCCTCGATCCCACCCTCAGGCGGCTCGAACTGAAGGGCGAGGGACCGGTCGTCATGGCGGATACCGTCGGTTTCATCCGGCATCTGCCCCACGATCTGGTGGCTGCCTTCAAGTCGACCTTGCAAGAGACGGCCGAGGCCGATCTGCTGTTGCATGTGGTGGATGCCGCCAGTCATCAGCGGATGACCTGCATCGCCGAAGTCAATGATGTATTGGAACAGATCGGCGCACGGCAGGTAGTTCAGATCGAGATATTCAACAAAATCGACCTACTGCCCGGCCGGGAGCCGGCCGTCGACCGGGATGCGGAGGGCCGTATTGTCCGTATCTGGCTCTCGGCCGAAACGGGGACGGGTGTGGATCTCCTGCTGCAAGCCCTGAGCGAGCATTTTCGTCAACACCATGTACGTCGCAAGCTGCTGCTGGGGGCGCAGGAGGGCCGGCTGCACGCATTGCTGCATGATCGCGGTTCGGTGCTTTGGGAAGAGGGCACCGAGGAGGGCGGTTGGTTGATGGATGTCGATATGGCGGAGCGGGAGTTCCTGCGACTGCTGAAGGAAGAGCCCGCGTTGGATCAATGTTGTCTCGATACATCTTGCGATGAGGCGCTGGAGAACCTTTGAAACACAAAAACCTATGGTTGCCAGGGCCGGGTGGGCTGCTAGAATGCCGCCAGAGGAATTGGATAGGTAGTTGCGGAAGCTCTGCTTTCATTCGGGATCGTTGAAATCCATTGATACGACCCCACATTCATAGTTTGGCGCCATTGGGCGTCAGATAATAAATCTGACAAACTATTTGGAGTATTAAATGGCCTGGAATGAACCGGGTGGTGGTAAGGATCCCTGGGGCGGTAAAGGTGGAGATCAGGGTCCGCCGGATCTGGATGAAGTGGTCAAAAAGCTTCAGGAAAAATTCGGTGGGTTGTTTGGCGGAGGTAAATCCTCCAAAGGCGGCCCAACCTCTGATGGCGGTTCTGGACCCGGATCCAAGACCATCAGCGTGTTGCTCATTATCGGGCTGCTGGTGTGGCTTGCCTCCGGTTTTTACATCGTGCAGCCCGCCGAGCGCGGCGTGGTGCTGAGATTCGGCGCCTATTCGGAGACCACCGAGCAAGGTCCTCACTGGCGTATTCCCTTTCCCGTCGAGACGGTGGAGCGAATCGACGTGGACCGGATCTCCTCTTTCCGGCACACGGCGCAGATGCTGACCCGCGACGAGAACATCGTGGATGTGGAACTGACCATCCAGTCGCGCATCCAGGATGCGGCCGACTTCCTGTTCCAGGATCAGGATCCAAGAAAGACCCTGCAGGACGCGGTCGAGACCGCGGTGAGGGAGACCATCGGTAAAAACAAACTGGACTTCATCCTGACCCAGGGGCGTGGCGCTATTGCGGACCGGATCAAGACGGGCGCCCAGGGGCTTATCGATTCCTACAAGACCGGCCTGGTGATCACCAGTGTCAATATGCAGCCTGCCAAGCCGCCGGAACAGGTCAAGAGCGCCTTCGACGACGCCATCAAGGCCCGCGAGGACAAGGAACGGCTGGAGAATCAGGCCGAGGCCTACGCCAATCAGGTGGTGCCCGAGGCGCGTGGCACGGCCGCCCGTCGTCTGGCTGACGCCCATGCCTACCGGGACCGTGTAATCGCTGAGGCGCAAGGTGACGTGAGCCGTTTCCTGGCGGTCCTCAAAGAGTACAAACGGGCTCCCCAGGTCACCCGCGAGCGCCTCTATCTCGATGCCCTGGAGACCATGATGGGGCAGACCAGCAAGGTAATGCTCGATATGGAGGGCGGCGGCAACAGTATGATGTATCTACCCCTGGATCAGCTGATCCAGCAGCGGGGGATGACCGACGGTCCCCAGGATAGCTCGACGGCAAAAGGCGCAGATAGCTCGCGCTCCAGTACCACCAAGTTACGCAATGTGGACCGTAACCGAGGGAGCCGCTGATGAAGACGAGTAAAATTTTAATTCCCCTGGGAGTGATTGGGGCACTGCTGATCTACAGCTCCGCCTTCATCGTCAAACAGTGGGAAGTGGCGCTGAAACTGCGATTGGGCGAGATCGTCGACGCCGATTACGACCCCGGCCTGCATTGGTTGGTGCCGATTTATAACAACGTGCGAACATTCGACGGAAGAATCCAGACCATGGATTCTCAACCCGAGCGTTTCCTCACCGCCGAGCAAAAGGATGTGATCGTCGATTATTACGCCAAGTGGCGCATCGCCAACGTGGCGCAGTTCTTTCGCTCCACGGGCGGTGATGACGGGAAGACGTCGCGCCTGCTGCAAGAGCGCATCAATACCAGCCTGCGCGACGAGTTCGGTAAGCGCACGGTACAGGAGGTAGTCTCCGGCGAGCGGGCGGAAATCATGCTGCTGTTGACCAAGGATGCCGACGCCAAGGCCGCGGAGCTGGGTGTCGAGATTCTCGATGTGCGCGTGAAACGAATCGACCTGCCTCCGGAGGTCAGCGAATCTGTCTATCAACGGATGCGCGCCGAGCGTGAACGGGTGGCCCGCGATCTGCGCGCCAAAGGCGCCGAGGCGGCGGAAAAGATTCAGGCCAATGCGGATCGCGAACGGGTGGTCATCGTCGCCGAGGCCTATCGTGAAGCGGAGCAGCTTCGGGGCGAAGGCGACGGCAAGTCGTCGGAGATCTATGCCGACGCCTACAACCAGGATGGTGAATTCTACGCCTTCTATCGGAGTCTCATGGCTTACAAGAACAGTTTCAACGACAGCAACGACGTGCTGGTGCTGCAGCCCGATTCCGATTTCTTCCGTTATTTGAAGGATCAGAAAGGGAAATAACAAGGGTTCCGGGCAGGCCCGTTACTTCACGCCGTCATGCTGCCTGTCAGGCGCGGTGAGTCGTAGCGTACCCGTCTGCCCGGTTCATCGGCATCCGTGGACAAGGACCGACGGCTCTGGGAAAATATGCATCAGGACCGGGATCCCTCCCCGGTTTTTTTTTGGGGTGACCTCTCATGTGGCATGATCTCTGGGTGGCCATGGCCTTGTTGTTGGTATTGGAGGGTATCTGGCCTTTTTTGAGTCCCGACACCATGCGCCGGATGTTGCTCATGCTTGGACAGCAAGACAATCGCTCCCTGCGTATCAGCGGACTGATCAGTATGGTCAGCGGTGTCGTGCTGCTCTATTTCGTTAATTGAGTAAGTTTTAGCAGGCCCTAGAACGATGGAAAACGAACGCTGGATTTTGCCTGACGGGATCGATGAGGTGCTGCCGCAAGAGGCGGCCGTTCTCGAGAGAAAACGCCGGGAGTTGCTCGATCTCTATGCCTGCTGGGGCTATGAGCTCGTCATTACCCCCTTTGTCGAATTTCTCGACTCGCTGCTCACCGGCACCGGCAGCGATCTCGACCTGAAGACATTCAAGCTCACCGACCAACTCAGCGGTCGCATGATGGGTGTGCGCGCGGATATCACGCCTCAGGCGGCGCGTATCGATGCCCACCATATCGGATGCGAAACCCCGACCCGACTTTGCTATCTCGGCACCGTGTTGCACACTCGTGCCGACGGTTTTGCCGGCAGTCGCAGCCCGCTGCAAATCGGCGCCGAGCTCTATGGCCATGGCGGGGTGGAGAGCGATATCGAAATCCTGCGGCTGATGATGGAGACTCTGGCCCTGACGGGGATCGACGATCTCTATCTCGACCTGGGACATGTGGGTATCTTCAAAGGCCTCGCGCGGCAGGCGGGACTCGACAGCCGACAGGAGACGGCCCTGTTCGACGCCCTGCAGCGCAAGGCGAGGGCCGAAATTGACCAGCTGCTGGTCGATTTCAACATCGAGTCACAGGTCGCGGGCATGCTGTCACAGCTCGCGGAGCTGAGCGGTGATGACGCCTTGCAGCGAGCGGAAAAGGTGCTTGCCGGCGCCGCGCCGGAAGTGCATCAGGCCCTCGACTACTTGCGCGAAATGGCGCAGCAGATCGCTGCCTGGTTGCCTGATGTGCCGCTTCACTTCGATCTGGCCGAGTTGCGCGGCTATCACTTCCATACCGGTGTGGTGTTCGCCGCCTTCGTACCGAGCAACGGCAGGGAGATAGCCCGCGGTGGGCGTTATGACGAGATCGGCCGGGTCTTCGGGCGCGCCCGCCCGGCGACGGGATTCAGCGCCGATCTCAAGGCCTTGATCCGCATCGGTAAGGCCTACGAGAGCCAGGACCAGGATCCAGGCATGGTCTTTGCGCCCTGGTCGAAGGATCCCACCCAGCGGGAACTCATCGATCAACTGCGAAGCGCCGGACGCCGCGTTGTCTGCGGCCTGCCGGATCAGCAGGGCGAGGCAGTCGAGATGGGTTGCACCGAGCAATTGAGTTGCACAAATGGGGATTGGGAGCTTATTCCAGTTTGAAGTTGGCTGGATTTCTGTAAAAATCCGTCAGTTCGTTGGTATGGGGCCATATACTGGGGCTCCGCGCAAGAATCGAGAAAAGCATGGGCAAGAATGTCGTAGTAATCGGGACACAGTGGGGCGATGAAGGCAAGGGCAAGGTCGTTGACCTGCTGACTGACAAGGCTTCCGCCGTGGTCAGGTTTCAGGGGGGTCATAACGCGGGCCATACCCTGGTGATCGATGGCAAGCAGACCATCCTGCATCTGATCCCCTCCGGCGTGTTGCATGAGGGGGTGCGCTGTCTCATCGGCAACGGGGTGGTGCTCTCGCCGGAGGCGCTGCTGGAGGAGATCGATATGCTGGAGCAGGGCGGGGTACCTGCCGCCGATCGCCTGGGCATCTCCGAGTCTTGCCCTCTGATCCTGCCCTATCACATCGCCCTCGATGGGGCTCGCGAGAAGGCACGCGGCAACAAGGCCATCGGCACCACCGGTCGCGGCATCGGGCCAGCCTATGAAGACAAGATCTCCCGCCGGGGTATCCGCCTGGGTGAGATCTTCGACCCGGCCCATATCGGCGAGCGCCTGCGCGAGGTGATGGCCTACCACAACTTCGCCCTCAAGCACTACTTCAAAGACCAGGAAGTGGATATCCAGCAGGTTCTCGATCTGGTACTGGCAATGGCCGAGCGACTACGGCCGATGGTGACCGATGTCACCGGCGAGCTGCATCAACTGCGCCGTGAAGGCAAGGATGTCATGTTCGAGGGCGCGCAGGGGGCGCTGCTGGACATCGACCACGGTACCTATCCCTATGTGACCTCTTCCAATACCACGGCCGGCGGCGCCGCCACCGGTACCGGGGTCGGGCCACGCTACCTCGACTATATACTAGGCATCGTCAAGGCCTACACCACCCGTGTCGGCGCCGGTCCCTTTCCCACCGAGCTGTTCGACCAGGATGGGGACCATCTCGGCACCAAGGGCCACGAGTTCGGCGCCACCACGGGACGCAAGCGCCGCTGCGGCTGGCTCGATGTGGTTGCCCTGCGCCGCTCCCTGGAGATCAACAGCGTCACAGGCATCTGCATCACCAAGCTCGACGTTTTGGACGGCCTGGAAAGGGTAAAGATCTGTGTCGGCTATGAATTCGATGGCCGGGAGCTGACCACCCCGCCGGCCGGCGCGGAGCATTTCGGGCAGTGCCGTCCACGCTACATCGAAATGCCCGGTTGGCAAGCCTCCACGGTGGGTATCACCGAATACAGTGAGCTGCCACAGGCTGCCCGGGACTACCTGGCTAAAGTCGAAGCGCTGTGTGAAACACCCATTGACATCGTCTCCACCGGTCCCGATCGAAGCGAGACTATCATACGACGTCATCCCTTTACTGGCTGAAAACGCCCCATGTACACAATGCTAACAGGAGCTAAGGTCAGGCGGATGTTTGCAGGAGTGATGTGTGGGGTGATGATCGCGCTGAACGCCGGTCATTTGATAGCTGCAGAAGATGCCGCCGAGTCGACGCAGATCCTGCCCCGGAATCCCTCGCCGCTGGGGGGCGACTTTACCCTGCAGTCGAAGCAGGGCCCAGTCTCCACCGCCTCGTTTCGCGGTAAGTTAATCCTGCTCTATTTCGGCTACACCAAGTGCCCGGATATTTGTCCCACTTCGTTTGCCATCATGGCGCAGGCCCTCAACGAGCTCGACAGGGAGGAGTTAGCAAAGGTTGTTGGCCTCTTTGTCAGTGTCGATCCGGCACGTGACGATGTGAACGCACTAGCGCAATACGTGAGCTATTTTCATCCCAATTTCATCGGCGTCACCGGCACCCCGGAAGCGGTGGCGGAGGCGGCGAAAAAGTACGGCGCGCATTATCGATACACTGATGTCGATGATTCCGCCATGGGGTACATCGTTGACCATTCAGCGGCGATTTATCTCGTTGACCGGCAGGGCGAATTGCGCTTTGCCTTTCCCCACGATACACCGCCGGAGACCCTGCTGGGCGCCATCCGCCTGCTGCTCGAAACCCGCTAGCGTTGGATTGCCGACCCGGGGAAATCGCCGCTGCTCAATGGTTTTACTGATTACCCGCTCGACTCAGTCAAGGCATCAGTGACGTTGACTGGATTGCTGTGGCAGAGGTAAATGAAGGTAGAATGACCGTGTAGTAACCTGCATGAGGAGGCCCTATCATCGATCAGCAGTCAAACGGATGGCGCAGCCTGTTACCTGCCACGGCCGTGCTGATGCTCTTTTTTTTGCTCTGTGCCGGCTATTACGCCATACCGCTGTGGGATAGCGATTTCTGGTGGCATATCGCCAGCGGCCGCTGGATTTTGCAACAGGGTCTTCCTGACAGCGATCCCTTTGGCGTGTTTCCCGCCCTAGACGGGGTGCGTAACGATACCATCCTCAAGGGCCAGTGGTTGGGGCAGGTCATCTTGTACGTTCTGTATGCCCTCGGCGGTATCGATGGGGTGGTGGCGTTTCGCGTACTGGTGC